>Ga0307515_10020353_pt1 | contig 11843 bp, 12 predicted proteins | sample 17_EM_MG_FD_194513 | JGI IMG/M metagenome (GOLD analysis project Ga0307515, IMG submission 194513) | Populus trichocarpa ectomycorrhiza microbial communities from riparian zone in the Pacific Northwest, United States - 17_EM | ecosystem: Host-associated > Plants > Roots > Unclassified | place...
ACGCCGCCCATAAGTGGATGCAAGCCAAGCGCCGTCTCGACGGACCCAAGCTTGGCCGATGCTGCCGCCACGATGTAGTCGCAGGCCAGCGCCAACTCAAGACCACCACCAAGACAGACGCCGTGGACGCTGGCGACGATGGGAACGGACAGCGTCTCGAACCCGCGCAAGGTGTCGAGCGGGCTCGTTGCGCTCTGGCCCTTCGGGTCGATACGCGACGCGAAGAGCGCCACGTCTGCGCCCGCGCAGAAATGCCGCAGCGCGCTTCGCAGCACGACTGCCCGGCTGCCCTCCTCAACCGCCTGCCGCAGCGCAGCCAGCAACGGCTGCGTCAACGTCGGGCCGATGAGGTTGTACGGCCGATAGTTCATTGACAGCACGGTGACGAGTCCGTGCTTCTCTTTCAGGATGATGTCTTCACTCATGGCCAGCGGAGAGTTTTGTTGGATGATGAAGTCTATCTTAGCGCTGCTAAGTTAAAGAGGAGCTAGGGAAAATACTGCTGGCATGGCCGTACCGATCACGATGCGGGCGCCGTTGATGCTTGGACTTCGATCAGTCGATCGCACGCGTAGACTCAGACAGGAGGTGGCCGCCGATGCATCGGCGTGCGTCACTGAGCCTCCTCGATCCGCAATTCAGTAGCGATTGAAGCAATGCTGCACGGCGCGAAAGTCCTGTGTCCTTCCCAGGGTCAGCATCAGCAGCACGCGCGCCTTCTGAGGATTGAGCGAGTTCGAAGCGACGACTCGAAGCGACTCGTCAGACGGCAATGCAGTGACAATCCCGTGCGGCACACGCGTCGATCGCACGAACACCACGCCATGTCGACCTGCCAGTTCTGCGCCTGCTCGCGCTGCTGCAGACATGCTGCCATTGCCCACCCCGCCAGCACAAGCCCTTTTGCACCCGCGTCGATTGCCGCCCGGTAGAGGTGGGTGCCCGCGGCCTGGTGGTCATACAGGATGTCGACTTGGGGAAGTTCTGAGATGTCGTTCAGTGAGAACTCCGTCTCCAAGGTGTGGTCGCGCAAGGGCGCATTGAAGAAGTACACGACCCCTCCCGCGATCTGTCCCAGGTGCCCTTCCTCACCGGAGCCGAAGGCGTCGGTGAAACTGGTGGACGATTTGGTCACGGAGCGCGCCGCGACGATCCGATCGTTGAGCGTCACCAGAACCCCCTTGCCACTGGCGGCAGGGCACGTTGCCAGACGAACGGCGTTGTACAGATTGAGCGGGCCATCGGCGCTGAGAGAGCTCGCAGGTCGCATTGCACCGACCAAGACCACCGGCTTGGCGCTCTTGAGCGTGAGGTTGAGGAAGTACGCCGTCTCCTCAAGGGTGTCGGTTCCGTGCGTGATCACCACGGCGTCGACCTCGGGCTCCTGCAGCACGGTTTGCGCACGGCGTGCAATCGTCAGCAGCAGAGCATTGTCGATCTCGTGACTATCGACATTGACGATCTGCTCGCAGCGGACTTCCGCCAGTTCCCGAACCTCGGGCACCGTTGCCAGCACGGATTCGGCCGTGCTCGTCACTTTGTAGTCGACCAGTTGCGTGGTTCGACTCGCCGACGAGGCAATGGTACCGCCCGTCCCCAGGAGCACGATTCGCGGGCGAGTATTGATTGATGGCGGTGCTGCGTTGTCCTGTCGATCCGCGTTGATCACTTCTGACCTCGACGTTCCTTTCGGGGACCTTTGTCTTCTCTCCCCGAGTCAGTGCGGGAGAATCTTGGACAAGAACTCCTGCGCCCGCAGTGCTCTCGCGTCGGGACTTCCGAAGAAGTCCTCCTTCTTGCAGTCTTCGACGATCTTGCCTTGGTCCATGAAGATCACGCGGTGGCCGACCTTGCGCGCGAAGCCCATTTCGTGGGTGACGACCATCATCGTCATGCCTTCCTTGGCCAGAAGCACCATCACGTCGAGTACCTCACCGACCATCTCTGGGTCCAGTGCCGAGGTGGGTTCGTCGAACAGCATGACGATCGGGTCCATGCTCAGCGCTCGGGCAATCGCCACCCGTTGCTGTTGGCCGCCGGAGAGCTGACCCGGGAATTTGTCCTTGTGCGCCATCAGGCCGACGCGATCGAGCATCTTCAGGCCGCGCGCCTTCGCTTCTTCTACATTGCGGCCGAGGACCTTGATCTGAGCCAGCGTCAGGTTCTCGGTCACCGACAGGTGCGGGAACAACTCGAAATGCTGAAACACCATGCCCACGTGCGAACGCAGCTTAGGCAGATTGGTCTTCGGATCCGAGATGCTGACACCGTCGACCACGATGTCCCCCTTTTGAAACGGCTCGAGCGCATTGACCGTCTTGATCAACGTGCTCTTGCCTGACCCTGAAGGGCCGCAGACGATCACCACCTCGCCCTTCTTGATGGTGGTCGTGCAGTCCGTCAGCACCTGGAAACTGCCGTACCACTTGCTGACGTTCTTGATGTCGATCACAGCGAACTCCGAACTGTCAAAACGACGATGGATGTGCCCATGCCGGACGCCGCATCACCTGTCGAAGTAGCCGGCCTTGATGGCCGACCCGATCAGGTTCACGATCAGGCGCCCGGCCGTCACGCAGGTCAGCATGCTGGCGTTGTCCTTGGACGGCTGGATCTCGACGATGTCCATGCCCACGACACGCCCCTTGCGGACGAGGCCGTGGATCAGCTTGCGGGCCTGCACGAAGTTCACGCCACCCGGGGCAGGGCCATCGACCGCAGGCATGATCGTCGGGTCCAGGCCATCGGCGTCGATCGACAGGTAGTAGTTGCCCCCGTCAGGGATGCGCGCCAGCACTGCGTCCATGCCGACATCGTGCAATTCATAGGCAGTGACAAGCTCAGCACCGTAGCGGCGGGCGGCTTCAAGGTCCGCGGGTCGCGCGCTGCCCTGCGCACGCAGGCCGATCTGCACAATGCGCGAGACGTGAGACATCTCCGATGCCCGGCGGATGGGGCTGGACAGGCCTTCTTTGACACCATTGACCTCGTCGCGCCAGTCGAGGTGAGCATCGACATGCACCAGAGTGATCGGGCCGATCTGATCGAATGCGCGCAGCACCGGCGTGGTGATGCCATGGTCGCCGCCGAGGACGATCGGCAGGCCCCGCCCCTTGAGCACTTGGCGGACGGCCATTTCAATGCGTCGATAGTGATCGCCAGGCTTGCTCAGATCCGGGATCACGTCACCGCAATCGACGAAGCGAATGTCGGACCTGCCCTGGAGCAGCGGACCGTCGATGTCGAAGTCAAAGTGATCCGGCGCGCGCACGATGCGATCCGTCACGTCTCGAATGGCCTGCGGTGCGTTGGTCTGGTCGTTGGTGAAGGACCTCGCACTGTAGGCCGATCCGAAAGGCATGCCGAGCACTGCGATGTCCGCCTGCAGGTTCTCCAGATCAGTCACGAGCTCAGAGTAAAGCAGCGTCGCATGCCCTCTGCGCGGGGCAACAGTCAGTCTTTCCATTGAGTCTCCAAGACGTGAAGTCAAGATTGGTTCACTGGTGGCTCCAGCGTCGAACTCGCGTTTCCATCGCATGGCCGAGAACCTCCATGACGACGCTGCAGCCCCAATAGATCAGCGCCGTGGTGCCGAGCACTTCGAGGTAGGCGAAGGTGTCGACAGTCATCAGATTGCTTTGGTAGGTCAGCTCCGGCAGGCTCATGACCGAGAACACCGCGGTGTCCTTGAACATCATCATGGCCAGGCTGACGGTGGGTGGGATCAGGAAGCCGAATATCTGCGGCACGACGACATGCCGCTGGACCTGCCAGTCGGACAAGCCCAAAGACAGCGCAGCCCGGACCTGTCCCTTGGCAACACTGCGAAAGGCGGCCCGCAGGATCTCGCAGAAGTAGCCGCCCGTGTAGAAGGCGGTGGCCCCGATCGAGATGCTGAATGCCGATGCGAGCAGGCCCAGCTTCGGCAATCCGAAGAAGGACAGGTACACGACGATCAGGAACGGGATGTTGCGCACGAGCTCGACATAACCGAGCGCGACGGCACGCAACGGCCAACGCTGCGCGTCCGCCATGTAGGCGGTGATCGTGCCGACCAGAATTCCCAGCGGAATGCCAATGGCACTCACGGCCGCCGTGATCTTCAGGCCGTGGAGCAGCGCGGGCACTGCTTGTTCGACGACGTCGAAATCAATGAACATTGGGCAGCAACCGGGCGAAGTAACGCTCTATGACCCGCGATACCGACGAGGCACACCACAACATGAGGAAGTACACGACGGCCGTGGCGGTGAACACCTGCAGCGGCAGATCACTCTGCAGCGTCGCATTGCGCGCGACGGTCGCAAGCTCGGTGACGGCGATGATCGACAGCAGCGACGAGGCTTTGAGCAGAACGGTGTATTCGTTGGTCAGCGGCGGCACCGCGCGGTGAAACAGCTGCGGCAGCAGCACATGACGCCAGACCTGCGTCGGTTGCAGGCCCAGCGCGCGCGCGGCGGCCGCCTGGCCACGCGGGATGGTCGACAGGGCACCGCGAAGAATCTCGCTGATGTAGGCGGCGGTATTGAGCGCCAGGGCCAGGATGCCCGCAGCGATCGGCGAGATGCTGATGCCCAGCAGCGATGGCAGCACGTAGTAGGCGACCAGCAACTGGATGAGAAGCGGCGTTCCGCGCATCGCGCTGACATAGACGGCGATCACGGCGCGCGCGATCCCACCGCCGGTCGCCCGCACGACCAGCAGCCCCACCCCCAGTGCCAGCCCGATCACGAACGCCAGGCTGCTGGTGTAGACGGTGACGCCGGCACCCTGGATGACGCCTGCGTAGAAGGGCGTCAAGGCCCCGTGCGCGGTCAGCCAGTCGTTCACGGCACCACCCCGCGCTCAGAGCGCGCCGCTGGGCAGATAGCCGGTGCTGGGCAGCTCCAGCGTCTCGCCGAACCACTTCTTCTGGCTCGCGGCCAACTTGCCGTTGGCCCGCATCTCCTCGAGCGTCTGATTGATGAAGGCGCGAATCTCGGGGTCCTTCGGGTGGACGACCCAAGCCAGCATTCGGGGTTCGCCCAACTCGCCGATGGGCCTGAATGCACCTGGTTGATTGCGCATCTGCACCGAGAGCACGTTCGACGGTACGACGCCAACGTCAAGCGCTCCGTTCGCCAGTGCGATACCCACATCGGGATAGGCCTGGAACAGTTTCAGTTCGGCGAAGCCCTTGCCGTACTTTGCCTTCAGTTGACGGTCGAACTCCTGGAGGCCCGGCTGCGCCATCGACCCCATCTGTGTGCCCACCGTCTTGCCGAGCGCATCTTCGGCCTTGGCGATCGTCTTGTTGCCGGCGTTCACGACCCACATCGAGTGCACGATGCCGACCGGGCGACTGAACGCGAACCGTTTGGCGCGCTCCTCGGTGATGCTGACGCTGGTGGCCACGAAGTCGAACTTGTGCGCAAGCAGGCCAGGTAGCAGGCCTTGGAACGGCAGGTTCATTTGCACCAGCTTCACGCCGAGCTTGGCCGCCATGTTCTCGAGGATGTCACGACCGTAGCCGACGACAACGCCGTTCTCGACGAACTCGTAGGGCTCGTATGCAGCCTCGGTCCCCACGGTCAGCTGGCCACGCGCCTTGATGTCTGCCAGTGTGCCGCCTTCGGCCATCGCGAGGGCAGGAACGCACCCGACAAGGGCGCTGAGAACGGTGGCCTTGATCGCGCTGCGGCGAGTGGATTTGATGGTCACATCTGCTCCTTGGGGTGGGTGTATCGGTGCTGACAGCCCGCAATTTAGTCATCGCCGACGTGGGTGACAAATGATTCTTTTGACGGTATGGTTCCAAAAATTGAAACCTTCTTCCTATGAACCAAGCGGACTTCACGGAGCGCGATCTGCGCTCGCTTCGGATCTTTTGCACCGTCGCTCAGGCAGGTGGCTTTGCGGCCGCGGAGCGTCGGCTCAACATGTCCAAGGCGTCGATCAGCCGCCATGTTCGTGAGGTCGAGGAGCGGCTCGGCGTTCGTCTGTGCGAGCGCGGTCCGGCAGGATTCAAGCTGAGCCCGGCCGGAGTCGCCGCGCTGGAGTTGGCTTCGCAAGCCCTCAAATCGCTGGCGCGAATTCGGCCTGAGATCGACGCGGTGCGAGGGGTGCTGTCTGGCACCCTTGCAGTGGGCATGGTCGAGCATCTGATCACGCACCCCGCGTGCCGCATTCCGCAGGCCCTGGCAGAACTGAAGCGGCGCGCGCCCGACGTTCAACCGGAACTCTTCATCATGACCTTTTCAGCCATGGGCGAGGCGCTGCGTGAGCGCCGGGTCGAGGTGGCCATTCGCGGGATGTACGAGAAGGATCGCGTGTTCGACTACCGAAGCCTGTTCGTCGAAACCCATCGCGTCTACACCGCGAAGCGGGCGACGCGCGGGAAGCAAAAGGCGCTGCCACTGGTCTACCGGCCCCATCCCTTCGTCGAACAGGCACTGTCCGAACATGGTTTCGAGCGCGGCCCGGATGCTGGCGGCCTGGAGGCGATTGGCTTGCTGGTCGCGAGCGGCAACTATGTCGGCCTACTCCCGGAGCACTACGCGAACCTGTTGGCTTTGGAGGCTCTTCCGGGTGGCCCGGCGTTTCCGAACACGATCTGCGCGATCACAGAGGCGTCTCGAACGCCGACGCGTCGCATGGAGCTATTCCTCGATATTCTTAGTGAGTTGCATGGCGAAGGTGAAGGTCAGTAGATGCGTCGTTGACGTGCCAAGGACCTGACCAACTGCCCACGATGCCTCCGAATTGGACTGCTTTGCTCCTAAGTTGCCTTTCGCAGAGGACTTGCGTACTGTGATTCCGCCCGTTTACTTCTTCATGTAATCTTCAACGGGCTTGTCGTTCGGGTCGGCCCAGACTGCCTTCGTGGCAGTGCTAACGGGCAGGCCCACACGGGTGTACTTCGGCGGAATCGGCTGGACGAACCACTTGTCGTAGATCTTTTCGATCTCGTTGGACTTCATCAAATCCTTCAGAGTGTCGTCGGCAAGCTTCTTAAGGGCCGGATCGTCCTTGCGGAACATGATGGCGATTGGCTCAACGCTAATGGTCTCACCGACGATCTTGTAGGCGGACGGATCCTTCGAGGTAGCGATACTGCTGGCCAGAATCTGCCCGTCCAACACGAATGCGTCGGCGCGTCCGGATTCGAGCAGTAGGAAGCTGTCGGCGTGGTCCTTGCCGAAGATTTCCTTGAAGTCGACTCCGGCGGCGCGCTGGTGTTTGCGCAGCAGTTGCACGGACGTGGTGCCGGTGGCGGTGGTGACGGTCTTGCCGTTGAGCTGCGCAAGTGACGTGATGCCCGAGTTGGCCTTCACAGCGATTCGCACCTCCTCCACGTACGTCGTCACCGCGAAGGAGACGTCCTTCTGACGGGTGGCGTTGTTGGTGGTGGAGCCGCACTCGATGTCGACGGTACCGTTTTGCACCAGTGGGACGCGGTTCTGCGCTGTGACGTTCTGGTATCTGACCTCCAGCTTCCTGCCGACGACCTTCTCGACATTGGTGATGATGCGCTGGCACAGTTCGACGTGGTAACCCGCGTACTTACCGTCGCCCACGGCGTAGGACATCGCCCCCGCCGACTCGCGAACCCCTATCGTGATCTGGCCCGAGGCCTTCACCTTGGCCAGCGTGTCATTGGTTTGGGCGGACGCGGCGCCGACCGCGATGGCCACCACGGCAAGAGTCAGATATTGTTTCTTCATTCGAGTGTCCAGTGTCAAGAGTGTTGCGGTAGATGAGAAGGCGAAATCCCCTCACAAGTCATTCGGATAGATAAGCCCTAGCGCGAACCAGAATCGGCGCGTCCACCATTTGTCCATCCAGCTGAAAGGCGCCCTCATGCATCTGGCTCGCGGCGAGTACGCGCTTGGCCCATTCGCGCTGGGACAATGTCGGTCCGAATCCTTCGTTGATCGAGGGGACCTGCGTAGGGTGAATGCACAACTTTCCGCCGAAGCCAAGACGGCGGCTGCGAGCGACATCCAGTGCAGTTCGGCCCGGGTCATTCAGATCGACGGTGACCCCGTCGATCGGCGCTGGAAGTCCCGCGCGGCGAGATGCCAAAGTCAGCGCCAAGCGAACGCTGTCCAATTCGTGCTCGTCACCCTCACACTGCATGCCAGTGTCGGCCTGGAAATCAAGGTTCCCGAAAACCAGTCGCGAGATCACTCGGGTCGCCGTCAGTTCGTCCAGCTTGTGCAGGCCAGCGGCCGACTCAATCAACGGCAGGACGGTGAGATGTGTTGTTCGAGCAACCCGGTCCAAGTCCCTTCCCGACTCGGCTTTTGGAACGACAACACCGCTCAAACCGAATTCCGCGAGTTGCTGCATCAGCGCCAAGTCACCTTCGTGCCACTGTGTGTCGGACGCGTTGACTCGAACAAGAAGGCGAGATTGATCTTCAGTTTCCAGACTCCTCCAGGCGCGCGCTAGCGCTTCCCGCGTCACGTCCTTTGAGCTAGGTGCGACAGCGTCCTCAAGGTCCAGGATCACCGCGTGTGCGCCGCTGCCCAGCGCTTTAGCGAGACGATCGAGGCGGTTCGCCGGAAGGAACAGGAAGGAGCGCGCGCTCGCAATCACGGAGCTCATGCAAGCGCCCTCCTGCGAAACAGAGGCATCCCGAAGAAGAGGACAGGAGCCTGCGCAATGCAGGCCGGCCTCACAGCAGATTCTCCAAGTCGATTCCCAGTTCGCGCAGGATTTCCTCCGAGTGCTCCCCGACCGCCGGGACAGCGTCCATCCGATACTCAAAGCTGTTGTTTCGCGCCGGCGGCAGCAATGCGGGAATTTCTCCATGAGGCGTCGCAACTTTCTGCCAACGCCCCCGTGCCAACAACTGAGGGTGATTCCACAACCCCGCCATGTCATTCATGCGGCTGTTGGCGATCTGGGCGTCGTCGAGCCGACGTTCAACCTCGCTCGTGGTCGAGGCCGAGAACATCTCGAGAATGAGCGCCTCAAGGGCCTGTCGGTGTTCGTTCCGGCGAGCGTTGGCTTCGAATCGCGAATCGGTGGCGATCGAGGCGTCGCCTAGCACCTTTTCGCAGAACACCGCCCATTCGCGCTCGTTCTGGATTCCCAAGATCACGGAACCGCCGTCGCCACAACGAAACGGGCCGTACGGGTAGATGCTGGCATGCGATGCGCCGGTTCGTGGCGGTGGAGTTGCACCCGCATGTGCGTAGTACATCGGGTAGCCCATCCACTCAGCGAGCGACTCGAGCATCGACACTTCTACGTGGCTCCCGCGCCCGGTTCGCTCACGCAGAAGCAGCGCCGAAAGCACCCCGGTGTATGCGTACATGCCTGCCGCGATGTCTGCGATGGAATTGCCAGCCTTGCTGGGGCAATCCGGCGTTCCAGTGACGGATAGAAGTCCCGCTTCGGCCTGAATCAGCAGGTCATAGGCCTTCTTGTCTCTATAGGGGCCGTCCCCCCCATAGCCGGAAATGTCGCAGACGATGAGGCGCGGATGATCTCGATGCAAGTCATCCCATGACATTCCGAGCCGGGCGGCCGCGCCCGGTGCAAGGTTCTGCACGAGCACATCGGCCTTGGCGAGTAGCGCCCGAAGGATGGTCAGGCCTTGAGGGCTCTTCAGGTCCAAGGCCAAGCTCTCCTTGGACCTGTTGGTCCAAACAAAATGTGAGGACTGCCCAAGTACTCGGGTGTCGTAGCCTCGCGCAAAGTCCCCTCCGCCCGGCCGCTCCACTTTGATCACACGGGCGCCCAGATCTGCAAGCTGGCGAGTGCAGAACGGTGCTGCGATCGCATGCTCGAGAGAAACAACAGTCACTCCGTTCAGGGGCCGCACCGGCCCCGACTCGCGGGCCGCATCGGCCGCACTTGTGGCCTGCTGACTGCGAGGGGTCGCGGTTGACTGTTTGTCTTGGGCGTTGGTGTCGGGCATCTGATGGGTCTCTCAGGTATGGGCCGTGATCCGGCGCTGGTGGTGCCACTAACGCCTTGCCTGTTGCCCAAGAAGCGCGAGTTCGGCGAGCAGGCGAGATTGCTCATTTCCGACGATGGTCAACGCCTCGTCGACACCCATGCCGGGCTTGGCAAGCTGCATCTCCGCTTGAGCAGCAACTGCCAGGTGCACAGACACGCGGGCCGAGAGGTCGGTTTCCACGCAGCTGCCTCCGACGTACGCACCGATGCCTGAAGACTTGCATAGAAGCGCTGCCTCGAAACTGTCTGCCAGGCTTCCCATGTCCGGTAGCTTGATTTGCACGACGTCGGCAGCCTCGGCCTGTGCAAACGCCAACACATCAGCAAGCGTGTCGCACCACTCATCGGCAACGATTCGGACGCCGCAGCCTTTCGAGCGAAGCTTCCTGCGCAGCTTGGCAAATCCATCAACCTGGGCAGCGGTACTGCCAAAGTCGGCCGGGCTCTCCAGATTCACCTCAAACGGTTCGGCTGCCTCGGCGACTCGGCAGATGTAGTCCGCCATCTTCTCCAGGTCCCCGTCGAATAGCAGACCGATAGTCCCGTACACGTCAAAGTGAAGACGAGGCTTGTAGTCAGCGCCTCCCAGGCGGCGCGCGCATTCTGAGACCCAGCGAACGTAGTCGAGAAACTGAACTCCATCCGTCCCCAGTTTGGACGGCGCGTTGATCAAGCCGTGCGGCAGAATTTCGACGCGCTTGAGAACCATCTTCTCGACGTTCAAGTAGCGCTCGTCCCCGCTTTGCGCGTAGATCGGAACAGGCCTGGCCATGAGTTCAACGCCGTACTCTTTCGCCAGCACGGCGGCCATGGGCATTCTTGACTTTTGTGCAACCGCCCGAAGCAGCGCCTGGCTGATGCCGTACCGCATGGCTGCGGACACGGGCGTACCGTTTGGCAAGGGCGCCAAGACGGCCGCTACGGCTTGTCGGAACGACGTTGCCGGCTCGGAGATGAGGCGATCGATCAGAAACTCATCGAGCACGGACTGCGCTCGGCGAATGCTGAATACAGCCTCGCGCCCACCTGCGGCGGCGTACTGGACGGACATCATGTCGCCCCAGGCGACGTACCCGTCGTCCAGAACCAACCCGATGCCCAGCGATTCCGCGGGCATGCGAATGTTGTGAAAACCCGGAGTTCTGGGTTCGCCCAGATATCGAAAACCGTCCATCTGAGCGCCTGCACGGATCGCCCTTTGGTCGTCGTAGAAGAACGCGCCCAACCCCGGGGCGCAAATTGCTTGCTTGATCATTGACATCCCACAAAAGATTGGAGCAACTGTAGGATGGGCTTCGCCAAGCTGTAAGGTACGGTTGTCTCGTACTGTTTTGAAGTGTTTGGTACAAATGACCGATACAGCAATCGACCTGCAGCTTGTTCCTGGCACGGCCGCGCCCTTGACCCAGCAAATCGTCAAGGCGGTGGAAGACAAGGTGCAGACGGGCGTATTGCGCTCCGGGCAACGGATGCCTTCGGTGCGAGGCTTCGCAGCCAGCCAGGGCATCAGCGTCCATACGGTGGTCGAGGCGTACGGGCACCTCGTTGCACGCGGTGTACTGGTTTCGCGCCGCGGCTCAGGCTACTTTGTGGCCGACCAGTCGCTGCAGCATCAGAACTCCACCTTTGCGCGGCTGAAAAGTTCGCTCGATCCTAGCCAATTGGGCCGGGAAATCCTCGCCGATTCGCCTGCATCGGTGCGCCTAGGCGGCGGACCCGTCAGTTCCGACTGGGTAGATCACATTGAACTTGAGGCGGCATTTCGGAAGGCGCAGTTCGCGTTGACTGAGGACGGCGTCACGAGCTGAGGGCCAACGTTAACAGTGACGAGGGGTTGGCGCCGAATTGGGCGTTCCGGTCCAGCGCACGAAACCAACCCAGGTAGTTGGGCA
>Ga0307515_10020354_pt1 | contig 11843 bp, 9 predicted proteins | sample 17_EM_MG_FD_194513 | JGI IMG/M metagenome (GOLD analysis project Ga0307515, IMG submission 194513) | Populus trichocarpa ectomycorrhiza microbial communities from riparian zone in the Pacific Northwest, United States - 17_EM | ecosystem: Host-associated > Plants > Roots > Unclassified | place...
CCTTTTGACTCCCTCGCTAGAAATAAAATTAAAAGAATAATTAGGAAAATTGTACATGACCAGTAGTCTTCGTGGCCAATGACAAGTGCATGCGATTCGTGACAGCAATAAAATATGGGTGTGACCACGTTCCTTAACATGGAGTGTGCTGTCAGAGGAGGCCTGCCTACGTGTCATGAAATATGTCGTGTTCGTGTGTGTTTCGTGAGGAGGGAAAAGTAATTTTTATATGGTTTCCGATGATGGTTCTCTGTGATGATCTTCGTCGTCCGTGTCTTCGTAAGGCCGGATTTTCTTAACGGTTCCATTGCTACCGCTGCGTGTAGACCTTCTTCGGCACGCAGAAGCTAATTCTCGTCGTACACAGTGTCGCGAAAGTTCAGCGCTGGAGATGGTATCGCTTCTCCCAAGGCCTTCCTTGCCTTTCTTCTTCCGAGTCATGACGATAAAGTCATCATCCGAGTCTTCTTGTTCTTCATTATCATCGCCGCTTTCGAAAACATCACCCTCGTATCCTGTGCAATCTTCGCTAGTAATGGCATTTGGATTCAATGTGTCGTCCGATGCACGAGCAACAACTTCTTTGACCGGTTCCATTAATAGACTATCTTCGGGGGCTATTGACGAGTTTGCGGAGATTACGGACGGTATTGAGGGGTTGGAAGTTGATTGTGACATGGAGGTAAAATGGTCCTCGGAAGAACTCGATGTTAACGTCCTGGACTGGAGTGAGTTGACGCTCACGGGATAACTTATGGGACTATTCTCGATGGAAGAGTTATGACTTGGATGCTGCTGGCTGAATAAGTCGTCCAATCTCTGTCTCTGGTAGAAAATCTCATCATCAGGGCTTGGAGGGCAAGCCGTCTGACTTAATGCGCTTGGGGGTCGCGGATACACTGCCGAGTGTGGCCTTTCTCGAATTTGATTCTCTTCTAGTACCCTCCGACGCACAAGCTCATCTTTTGCGCGATTGAATCGGTCATCGGAAGTCTCTCGCTGGAGGCAGGGGAAGGGATATCCACCTGAACCCTGAGCCATTGATCGATCATCTTGAGCCGTGTATACATGATTCAGGCGAGAGGAAGCAGAGGATATTGACGATTGTCGCGATAGTGCCCGATCTATTGGGTCAGGATAGAGGTGCTCTGATAGTGCGTTCGCAGGGCTTGCCGGGAAGCTGTATGGTGGCAACGGTTCTTTGAGGATAGCAGGTTGGTCAACATGGCCGGCGGCAAACGCATTGCTTAACGCAATACTCGGGCCTCCGTGAGGGTCATCATCCCCAGTAACAAGATGGTCAATAGACTTCGCTCTGTTATGCTCGTTTCGGGATCTGTTGCCTCGTTCTCGGCTTCTGACGCTACTCATTAACCGACGAGGGACTCCACCGAAAATCCCGCCGAGATTGGATCCACCCGGTGTATCGAGGGTTAGCGGGGTGCCAGGGAGACCTGGCGGCAGCGTAGGTGATGTTGTACCAGCTGTATATGGAATATCTGATTGCCTAATGGTTCTTACCGAAGTAGCAGTAGACATGGTAGACATAGTAGACTGAGCTCGCTCAGGTGGTAGTGGTCTGGTCAATCCCGTAAGAGGCGCTGGGTGCTCGGAGCTTTCGGCGCTGTGGCTGGGCGAGTGAGGTCTTGAATTCGTTCCTTCAAAGAACTGTGCCTGTTCTTTGGCCTCTGGGCTTGCTGTAACGCTCTGGGATAGAGGGTGTTCACCTTCTCTTGAACTCTTCAGTGCCGCGAAAATTGATTCGTTAACCGCGAGGCTGGGTCTGCGAGTATCTCTCCGACCATCCTGACTAATGGTACTGCTGGATGAATTTGTAGATAGGTGCGTTGTTTCTGTGGGCGTTGCCGAGCTTTGTGCACGCCTTCGGGATCCTCCACGAGTTCCGATATTCAAGACAGCGCCAACAGTTTTGCGAAGACCGGAACGCACTCGATCAATGATGCTGATAGGAACAACGGCCTGTTCAACCTCGTCCTTTGATACCTCGATCTTCCTACCTTGAGTTTGCCTCTTAGGATCTGTCTCTTCAACCCAAGCAACCTTGTTGTCGATACCCTGAAGGAGCCAGGGATGATGTTTGATTTCTTTGAGCGTGATTCGTTTGCGAGGGTCTTTAATTAGAAGCCTCCTGAGCAGATCGTAGAGATCATCGTCAACAGCTTCATATTCGAGATCGAGAGGCGCCCTTTTGTTACTGCTTATTAAGTGGTATGGTCGACCGTGCGAGGTAGGCCTCGAGCTAGACTTCTCAGCAACCGCCTTGAGCCGGGAACGGGGGATATATGCATCTGTGTCAGTGATGAGACGCATGAGGACGAAGGTGTTGTTGTCATGAAATGGCACGCGCCCGAACACAAGGCAGTACAGCGTAACCCCTAGAGCCCACACATCGATTTTGGCAGTGACTGGAGGGGTCTCGGCATCGATATCAGTCCTACAAAGTTCGGGTGCGTAAAATGCAGGAGTGCCAACAGTTTTGGCGAGCTCGATAGCTTCATCCGCATCTTGTTCAGACTCGGAGTGGTCTTCCGTGGTGTCTTCGGGTGCCTGCCTCCCAAGATACGAGACACCAAAGTCGGATATCTTTATATGATGTTCCTTTGTCTGAAGTAAATTTGCTGGTTTGATATCTCGATGGATAACTCCTTGGTAGTGGAGATACTCCAGACCAAGTACGGTATCTCGGAATGCATCCCGAGCGCTATCAAGGGTCATGAGGGGAACATAGCGGAAGTGTTCAGGAATTCCGCTGGTGTCGTCTAAATCTGCGAAGTGAGAACAGGAACTCCCAGCTACACTCGGCGTTCGTCCACGAGGTATGTCGGGATCATATGGGCCATACATAGTCCCTTCTAGGCCTGTCAGATCTATGTGTTGATCATCTTGCGGTGAACTAGCAGTGGGAGTGTGCGATCGAAAAGCGGTGTTCATATTACCTTCATTGCTGCACCCGGAATCGTCGTGGTCTTCGAATGTGTAGTGGTTGGCTGGTGATTCATCCGCATGGGTATTCGAGGCTCGAGAGCTTCGATCGTTATTTGATGCGTCCGAGTCCGAGTCTCCACCATGCTCGAAACTCCAAGATTCAATCTCCGGCCCTCTTAGTCGGCGATCATGCAGCTCCCTTAATCGCCGTCGTTCTCGTCTCTCACGCCGACGCTGTGCCGATTCTATGATCCTTTCGTCTTCTATCGCGGCGGCATCATTGTGAAAGATGCCGTCTGATTCGCGATGATACCGACGCCACTCGACGAGGGCGATTTCCTTGGCACCTTCTATTCGCCATTTTACTTCGCCTAGTTCAACGTGCTCTAGGACTATGTAGACTTTCTTCCTACTTGGATCGTCTATGACCTCGAGTAAGCTGACAATGTTCGGGTGGCGAGCCTTCTTCAAAATCGCGATTTCTCTTTTGATTTTATCTTCATGGCTAGTGTTCTTTCCAAGCCTACGCCGCTTGGAGTATCGATCGACAATCTTAATAGCTACGAAGTCGCCCGTTGTGAGACTTCTGCCAAGCTTGACCTTGCCATGTACCCCGCGCCCGAGTTCATCGATGACTTCGTACTGGTTGATGATTTTGCGGCCCGAGATAGGATCTACGTCCACATCGGCGATATGAGTCCTTCAACAAGTTAGCTGCAAGCGCTTGAAGTTGCTTTAGGTTTCGAAAAGGCTATGATGAGCCCGTGACAAGAAACGAAGAATGTTCACGTACTCTTTAGGGGCTTGCCTGTGCGTGTAGTGTAGGTATGGGCTTGAGTAAAAGCCAGGATCCTCAGAAGATTGCTGACCAGGACGAAGAGGTGGAGTGGTTGGACTGAAAAGTCCTGGGCTACTTGTAGGCGAGTTACCGGCAGTCCTGGAGCCGGAATCGGCCATGCTACGATCTTGGTCGTAAGCAAGACCAAATGTAGATATCTGAGTTGTAGAAAATGATGAATAATGTGAGGGATGGGAGCTTTGGGTCCGCAGAATATGTGGTAAATATGGTGGTGGGTAGTGTTGCGCCTGAAGTGCAGCGTATGACTGATTGGGGTAGTGCGGACCGTCCCGCTGGGGTTTTGGGAGTGTTGTGAATTGGTGGATTGGGTCTGTTGACGCCGCTCTAACCGTGTTGGTGTTGGCGGCCGATGCACTCGAAATGTCTCTCTGAACAATAGGTCGATCCTGTTGTTCGAGTGGTGTCGAGGGGTTGTTGGGATGCTCAAGGGAAGGGGGCTGCGGGACATGGATAGACGTCGCAGATGCATTGAGGCTTTGCGTTGGTGAAGGTTCTGTTAAAGCTGTCATCGAAGTTGGCAACCTGGCGGGATAGAAACGTAACGGTTGTGGTGAGAAGTAACCCGGCTCCGAAGGGACGGTTTGAGTTGGCTGGGCTGAAGCATGTTCCCATACGACTGAAGAATCTACCACGGACGGCACTTCTGAGCGAGGAGTGCTGTCAGACTCATCGTCTGGTTGCAAACTGAAAGCCGAATGCTCCGTGTCCTTTACTTCCTGTGCTGCAGTTCCCTCCATTGTGTTCGACGACCCCCGGTGGGATATAGCTGTTTCCAAAGGATCTATGCACTCCATATAGCAAACCGAGGATGCTGGCGAGTTTCTTCTCGGTTCGTCTGCATTGCTTCCAGCTCCAGCCGCCATTTTGGCGGGTTTGGCCAGCCGTGACCCCAGAGTCGTTGTTTTTGGACTTGGCTCAGATTTAGAGCGTTCGCTCACACCAGCGTCGCCACAGGGTTCAGCTTCACAGCGCAACCATACTACCCTCAAGTGTGTACGCGTGTCAGGAGCAGAACGTCAGGAGCAGTTGTGGAGGCCGTATCATCCTGCTTGGTGGCGACTGTGGAGGGCTGGATCGTTGAAGGGGCAGCAATGGGCTGGTATTACGGGTCGAAGGATTGGAAGGCTCCAATGCCGGAGGCGCCTGGCAGTGGCGTTACGGGGTGTGGCTCGCTGGGTGTGTGGAGCAGTTGAAGGTGGTGTGGTGACTCTTGTGCGGATGATGATATGGGTTAGTGGTTTAGTCAGGCCGATCGTCGTGGTGGTCGAGGACAAGAGTTGGGACTACGACACTTGACAGACGGGACTAGCAGGTCAGTTCTTTGCCCTGTCGGGAGAGAGGGGGCGGCGTCTGGTTTTACCTGCGTCAATTGCAGACTAGGAAAATTATGACGATGGCTTCACCTTGGAGGGTGAGGGCGGGCGGGCTTGGGCCTGCAGTGACGATAGGATGGGGATGGGCCCCGTCGAGCTAGCCCGCAGATGGCGCTACGATGGGCGGATGGTATTTGTAGCAGCAGTTGAGCCCCCTCAGTAGTGCGACCGCTCAACCCGACAGATAGGGTGGACCGGCGCGGTTGAGAGCAGGGAGCGGAGGGTGCGTCAATTGAATAATTGAGCGAGAGCCTTGGGATCGAGAGGCGTTGGAAATTGGGTCAAAGCAGCACCCGCTCCTTGCATGAGTATCACGAACATCATCTAGCCCCGAAGTGGCCAGTGGGTCTGCTGGGGTTGACAGCAAGACGTTGTTGGTGCGCACGTCCGCCGCTCCATTCGCTGCGAGCCCCTCAAGCGACGGCTGGCTGCCCTGGGCATGGCCCAGCACTGCGGCAAGGCTGGTCAAAGGCCTCAACAGACTGCATCGCGCTACCGGGGTGGGGTTGGAGGCTTGCCACGCCTAATCTGGAGCTGCTTTTGCAGCCTTTTGATCTCTGTGCGCACAGGACGAGCGGATGGCTTCAAGCGGTTTTGCATTGGGCCGGTACTCTACCTCTCTGATGGCGAAGCATGCGCTCCGGCCTACGAGCGACTATTGCCAGCACTTTTGCCAGCTGCAGCGCAGAGTACCTGCGTTTTGTTTTGGCCGACTGCCCCAGTGTGCGTTGCGCTCCCCCCCTCCCTTCCTCCCAAGCAACACAGCCGGGCCTGGTGCTGCTCCTCCTGCTGAGAGGCGTCTGACGGGCTAGCCGAGCAGTTGTCCAGCAAAAGTCAAATTCCATCCCATCGAAAGTTAACAAATCGACTCGAGGCAATCGCCCAGGCCCATCGCTACCATGCACGCAGAAACCACACAGGCACGCTGCGAGTCCTGATGGGCAAGTCGGCCATTTTCCCCACTATTTAATCGGTCGAGGACGCATTGCTCCCGGCGAGCGTTGCAGATGCATGTCAAAGGCCGCTATTTCCCCAGCCGCGTTCAGCGCCTTGACGTGGTGGCAGCGACCCAGCACGATGGTGCTCTGTTTTCGAACACCACAATTTGTGTCGCTTGGAGGCTTTGCATCACTCATGGCGAGAGCGCTGGATCAGCCGGCCCAGCCGCTTCCCCGGATTTTCGGGCTTTTTTTGCTTGTTGGTTCCCGCCGAAGCACGGCAAACTCCTTCGCCCAGACCCGAGAGAACCGATGAGACGGGTACTTACACGACGCCATCGGCTGCCATTGGCGCGCCGCCTTCAGCCATGTCATCCCGTCTGCTGATGACTAGAGGCCGTCGCTGTGGCTGTCAAGGGGCCTCCAGTCCTTCTCCGCGGATTCGCTCTAATCACGACGCAGTCACAGCAAATGTCACGAACATGGGACCCACTGAACAGGCGGGGTTGATATATGACTGGTGATAGTGGTTGGAGGGCGGGCGTTGGGGACAGGGAAGGGATAGCGAGGGAGCGAGGAGGAGCGAGGAAGAGCGAGAGAGAGCGAGGGAAGCGGGAGAGAAAAGTGACTTGTCACTTTTTGCGAGCAACACCGTGAGGGGGCCAAGAAGTCGCGGGGCTAGGCCAGATGGGGTATTTCACGATAGCAAAAATTCAAAGATGAGAGCGCTATTCCTGCGATCGTGCCTGACCAAGCGCTTGTGGCTGCTCAGACACATGATGGAATTGGCCGGCTGCAGCAGAACCCTGGCGGTCTGCCCTCGCTTCTAGGGTCAAGGAGATTTGTCCGACAGGGCAGTGCCCCAAGCGTTCCAGACAACCTCTTTCTCCCAATGTCGCAGGTTGAAAAAAGACGTTTCTAGCTCCCGACCTGCTTTCCCTCCTGCTCATACCTTGATTTGATTGCCTTATGCCTACCCAGTCCGCTAGTGGAACTCGAGGCGCCCACGGAACGAAAGCCACGATTACGAGCCCTACTGGAGAGCAGGATGCTCGCCCCCTTTCGGACACCCATCGTGCACCCACGCAGAACGTGCTTGTCCTGCTGCTTGCCTTCCGCATCGTGAACGCATTAACCCTCAGCACCTTCTTCCAGCCAGATGAATACTTTCAATCCCTGGAGCCGGCCTGGCAGCTCGCTTTTGGCCCTTCCAGCGGTGCCTGGATGACATGGGTATGGGTAGACAATGTTTTCTTTTTTGCCTCGCTCACGTCTCACACGTTGTCAGACTCTCCTGGGGTGCAAGCTCACAATGTCTGCAGGAATGGAGAATCCAATTGCGGTCCTCTCTGCATCCAGTGCTGTTTGCAGGAGTCTACCACATCGCGGCAACGCTGGCTAGCATCTGTGACGTCTCTCCGGCTCTACGTGCGGAGCTGCTCATTGCTGCACCTAAATTCACGCAAGCAATCTTTGCAGCTCTCCTGGATTGTTACACGTGGAGACTTGCGGAGAGCATCTATGGACGAGGCACCCGCACGGCATGGGCAGCTGTAGGTAGCCGAAAGAGAATTCGCCAAAAACGCGCCCATCCTTTAGCTGATCTTACTCTTTGTTTGTAGCTTGCATTATCTCTCTGCAGTCCGTGGCAATGGCTTTGCTCAACGCGCACTTTGTCCAACTGTCTTGAAACGACAATCACCTTGATCGCCGTTTACCATTGGCCTTGGCAACTGTCTGGCTCCGCCCTTCTCAGCAGCAGGACGTCGTGGACAGATAAGGATGCCCGGAAGAACGACGACCAGACTGCCGACCAAACTGCCAAGTATGAAATGAAACTTCTTCTGAATCCCACGATGCCAAGAAGCTGAATCTCCACACTTTTGTTTCTAGGCTGAGATTGTCATTGCTCTTAGCAGCAGCTGCGTGTATCCTGCGACCCACAAATGTCCTCATCTGGCTATGCCTTGCTCTCCCAACCTTGCGACAGGCGACCACTCAGACGCGGTACGCCTTGGTCCGAGAAATCCTTCTCTGTGGGTAAGTTAAGTGGGCCCTGCACTGGATCGATATCTGCAAAAAGACGTTTGTTTTGCCGATGATGCCGTTTAATTGGCTTGGCTGACGGTCTGCTTCGTTTCAGATCCGCCATACTCGCTCTATCTAGCCTCTCAGATAGGCTTTACTACCAAGTCTGGACCCTCCCGCCCGTCCGGTTCCTCTATTTCAACATAGCCCAATCTCTTGCTGTATTCTACGGAAAGAACCGTGGGGATTACTACCTCACCGAGGGACTGCCGCTGCTACTTACCACTGCCCTGCCTTTCGCCATCGTGGGGCTCTGGCAAGCTGTTCAAAGGAGGCCAGCACATGCTCCTGGATCGAGAGGCCAGGATGAGCCGTCTCAGCTAGTATTAGGCCGCCTCGCTTGGACTAGCATTTTTGTTGCCTTCATCCTGAGCCTCATCTCCCACAAGGAAGTCCGCTTCCTCTATCCTGTGCTGCCCTTTTTGCACATTCTCGCTGCTCGCCCCCTTGCCTCCTTCTTCAAGCCTCTCACTGCATCTCGCAAGGCCATCCTCGCTTTCCTGCTCCTTCTCAACCTCACCGTTGCGGGCTATGTCTCTCAGGTCCACCAGCGCGGGGTTATCGACGTGTTGTCTTACCTGCGGCATCAGCACGAAACGCAGAGATATGCGGCTACTAGCGTCGGGTTCTTAATGCCATGTCACAGCACGCCTTGGCGTAGCCATCTCGTTCATCCAGAAATCAGCGCATGGGCTCTCACTTGCGAACCGCCGATCAATGTGCCCTTACAGGACCGTGACAAGTACCTCGACGAAGCGGATCAGTTTTACCTGGACCCAGGTCCAGCCAAGTGGCTAGCAGGCCATATGGAAGACAAGAGAGCAATCCGCAGGGCCAGTGACGACGGAAGACAGGAAGAGCAAGGCTCTGGTGGAAAGAAAACGGAAAACAGGCAATGGCCGCAGTATTTAGTCTTCTTTGAGCAGTTGGAGGAGACGCTGAACGAAGTGCTGGATGGAACTAAGTACAAGGAGTGCTGGAGAGGGTTTAATAGCCACTTCCACGACGACCAGAGACGGAATGGAGACGTGATTGTCTGGTGCTTAGAGGAAGGCGTTTCGTCCCAAAAGTATTGATAGATTCGGATTGCTGCCATTAGCATTAGAGTCGCCATATAGATGGTATATAGATATTAGACACATTAAACACATCATCCTCACAGCAGAACCTTAGAAGCAACACTCAAAAGCCACGCAGCATCCTGCCACCCTCCTTCGCTATCGCTTGCAGCAGATTGTGTCTCTGTAGATTCTTTCGCATCGCCCCTGTCACCCTTTTCTCCCGAACCAGCCGCAGAAGCCCTGATAATCATCTCTCGTTCCAACTTTCTCCTCCTTGCCTCCACCTCAATCCTCAACTTCAACTGCTCCTCGGTCAAACTTTCTTCTCGCTCAGTGTCCTCCTCGTCGTCCTCAGTCTCCTCCCCATCCTCCTCAACCCTAAATAGCGTCCACCCAATAAGCCTATCCATCCACCCACCGAGCCCAAACCCCCTCTCCCTCGCCAACCGCGCCACCTCCTCCTCATCCCCCACCAACTCATCATCCGGCTCAACAAAATCCGGCTCCGCAACCATCTGCTCACCAAAATAGCCATCCTCCAACCCCGCCGATGGCGTCCTCCGCCCCGCCGCCGTCATCAACTCAATCTTACTACCGACCATCGAGCCCCTCCTACTATTCCGCGCACTGACAGCGCGACTCCCGACTCTACTCCCAGCCCTGCTGCCCCACCGCGACAGGCGCGGGGTAAGCGGGCTATACTCGTCGTCGGCAAAATGCTCGCCGCTCAGCAGCGCAAAGGGGTGCTCGAGGCCCGGGTCGCCGAAGCCCTCGCCCGGCAGCGCCAGGCTCGTCGAGCTGGCCCGCCGCACCAGCCAGCTCTGGCCCTTGCTCTCGCGCGTCTCGCTCGCGATCGCCAGCCCGGCCCGGTGCAGCCACTCGTCGTCGGGCTCGTCGGTGGCGCGGCGCGGGAGCCGCGGCCGCAGCGGGGCCGGCGCGACGCCCTTGCGTGCGTGCAGGTGCGCGTGCGCGTACGGGTGCTGGTGCTGGTGCTGGTGCGGTAGTGCGTGTGGGCCGGGTGGCTGCACTGCAGGCGCGGCCAGCAGCGCGCTAGAGCTCTTCGCCTTGGGGATCGCGCCGAGGTCGCGAGATGGCGCGTCTGCGGACAGGAAGTAGCCGTCGTAGGCGTAGGTGCGGCCGGTGCTGCGGCCGTGGCGGCTCGGGTTGTGGCTTTGGGACAGGCTGAGGATGCCTGGGGTGGCTGGCGCGGATTTACCCTGGATGTAAGATGTATAGACCGCGCGGGTAGAGTCGCCGGAAGGTGAGGTGGGCGAGGAGGCGTCGAGTGGGTATTTGGAACTCAGTGGGGCGAGTGAGAGGTGGTGTAGGTTTGGGAAGGAGCGGCGAGAGGAGCGAGAGGAAAGGGCGGAGGAAGAGCGTGGTGAGTCCATGGCTTGCCTCTGTAGAGTAATTGGATATTTAATTGATGAATGGGAGTGCTAGGAGCGAGAGTGAGGCGGGTGGTAGTGGTAGTGGTGGTGGTGGTGGTAGTGAGGGTTGAAGATTTGAGGTGGAAGTTCTTCCAAAGATCATCACGCTAGTGTTGATAAGGCGGGGACCGAAGCCACGATAGCGCACATGATTGAGGGCGCTGAAAGCCTTCGACGTCAGGGTTAGAACGGATAGATGCTCTGCGTAGCTTGCCGTCGCCCACTAGATGCGCCAAGTTTTGGTAGTGTTAGCGGTAGTAGCGGTGGCAGTAGTGGTAGCGGCAGCAGCGGTGGTAGACGGTAGAATGATGATACAAATATGGCGTTGCAGTGATTCTAGCTAGGGTCGCCTATTTGGTCGTGGCCCCGAACACGCGACAGGATCTCAGCATCACCATTTATGATGGTATTAGTATTATTCAGCATGTGTGCAGTGTGTGCCTATCCCGACGTCCATCAAGTATGTGATCCGTGCGTAAATCCAGAATTAGAAGTACGCGTATAGCCTACAAGGAAGGGGTACCACAAACGGGTCAGACGCCCTACTACTAGTGTAAGCAAACTAACTTAGCTGCTATACTATGGTACACTCTTTGGGGCTCGCTTATTCTGACACATACTAGCAGGGGGGCGTTTGTGGTCCCCCTTGTATCCCGTGCGCTGTCAATAAAGGCTCTCGCACTAACGAACCAACTAAAAGGCCTAGATTAAATAGAGTTTAGCAATATGAAGCTGAGGATTTAGAGTCACAATCGCCATCTTAAATCGTGATAATAAAGTTCAAAATAATATATTTTGGTGTCTACTTCTGGAAGTACGTTTACGACCCATTGTGGTATACAATTAGGGTAGGAAGCTATATAGATTCTATGGTGGATACATTTGTTGAATATTTTGGTGTTCGCGCACGGGCCACAATAGTGCGAGAGTCGAAGGCACGCTACTTCCCAGAGTTACGGGCCTAAGCAACGAGATTTTAGGCGGTCTCTGCCCATAATACTCTGAGCACTGCAACTTTATGAGTGACCTTATGGGGAAAACCACTAATCCCAAAAAGGAAGGGGAAATCTATTTCGCGCGGCCCTCTGTAGGTGCCTCTCCATGTCGTGGGCTTGGCTGACAATTCCATCAGCCCCCCCTCCCCCCCC
>Ga0307515_10020355_pt1 | contig 11842 bp, 13 predicted proteins | sample 17_EM_MG_FD_194513 | JGI IMG/M metagenome (GOLD analysis project Ga0307515, IMG submission 194513) | Populus trichocarpa ectomycorrhiza microbial communities from riparian zone in the Pacific Northwest, United States - 17_EM | ecosystem: Host-associated > Plants > Roots > Unclassified | place...
ACGTCCATACCGTCTGTTGCTTGCGGTGTCGTGCATGGGGCCCCGCGGACGTTTGTACTGCAGCTTTCGAGGGTCATAGTCTACGATTTGTATCATTCCTTCGCACCGCTGAATCATACTATACTTTACTGTCGGACATCTTCGCGAAACTCAGGTCGTGACATTCGAAACACTTGATTAACACCCGGCTACATTGATACGACACTAACATGAGAACATCGATAGATCCAGAACTTTTCCCAACCTTGGAGAGGTGACTGAGCCGCAACGCACGCGCGTCGGAGCGTCGATGGTTACGCTCTGCACCATATGTGCGCGACACTCTTCAATGAGGACAGCATGCATCTGTATAACATCGTAAGTAAGAATCGCGCACGCGCTATTAGCCGCCGGTATGTGGACCTACCTCCATCGTATCGAGGCACGCCCCACATGCGTTTTCCGGACACAGTCGCAAATTTAATACCCTCAACATGAAGAATGCCTCCCAGAGGGTTTCATCACCAATTACGCAGAAAGGTGGTGTTCGAGTCAACGACTTGTGGAGTCAACAATGCAAGCTTTTCTCTCTTGCTTTGTTATTCGAAGATTCGACCTGTCCTCTGCCTTTCTCCTTAAACACACCTCACCCACCCGCAGCGGTTGTAAGAAAGGTCCCATACTGTTGCTCGCCATATGTCTTAGCGACGACGCACTAGTTAATTACTGTCGCCATTTATAAACTCTTCGAGAAAAACTACCGAAAGTACAACATAGGCCTCGCCGTCTTCAACATGCACATTATTGTGGAGCACGACGTCAGCACCGTAATGAATGACGCAGTCTTCCCCACTGACGTACGAGGAGGTGCACTCGTTGGTGTAATCAACGGCCTCCGGTGAGCGAAAGTCCTATGTGTGGAGCCATGTGTGTGGAGTGTCATGTCGTGGGGAGATACATATGCGAAATTGAACGAAATCGCCATCCCGCGCCCGTCGGTATAGTCCATAGACGCCCACACCATCAACGCAGACGAGAGCGTAAAGACACCATTGACATACCATCTAATCTTGTGATTATCTCATCCCCATCGCTTTCAGCATGACAGAATTGGAGGTTATTTACTCGAAGAATCTACTAGCTAGAGACCGGGCATATATACAATAAGGACGGCTAGAGAATATCTGTTCGACACGTAGCGGAGGAGCATCCACATGCGCGGCAGAAGATCGGCCATCCAGCCCCGTCGCCCATTCGCAGCCCGTGGTGGAAACCAGCGAACGGATCCTCTCCTCTCATTACGGATCCTTCCCCACCATTCTCCTCTTTCTCACTTGACAATTGGGGTAGTCTCCATAGATACACAATTTATACTAATCTTCTTGTGGTCGCGGGCTAAGACCTGAGCGACTCGTGCAGCGCAATAACTGGGCTCTCATTTTCTTTGCTTTTTCTTTCCGTTTTATTATTATTATTTGTTTGATTTTCGAGCTGATAGTTTTTGTGCATAATTCTGAAATTCTGAACATATCGATCATGTCGAACTATGGAGTCCTGTAGGAAGGTGAGGGTTGAAAGAGGTATAGTCAGAAACGCTGGTGCGCTGATGTTTCCCGCGAAGCAAATCTACTTAGATCATGAGCCGCCATTTGAGGTCGATTGAACGTTGCACTTCCCGGCCCCCAAACCCATTTTCACCTCAGCCACGGACGAGTCAGTCGAGGTCTTTGACGATCAGCGGGTCACCATTCATACCATTTGCAGGTCGCGTTTCGACCGTTATCACCGTATGTGGACTCGGGACGAGAGGAGCCCGACGGAGAATCGCAGGCCGGTCACCGGTTGATTTCCCGTTATCAAGAAAGACAGAACCGAGGAAAGCGGTTGTCAGCAGTCAGCGCTCGCGTGGTGAAACATGGCAATCCAGACAATCTCCTCAACTCAGTCGATGACATCGAATATACCAAAACTTCGTCACATCTCCCCTTCACGACCCTTTTTGGTCTATCTCATTGTGAATTGGAAATGAAACCCGCCGCTTAGCGATGCAACCTCCAGTAGCCACGTACCGAATTGCCGATCGATTTGCGCCCCCGAAAGGGAATCCCGCTCAGGTCATCATCAGATGCGTCCAAATTGGGACATCCGATCTGTCGGCAAACAAAGTCGCGGATCGACACTCTTCGACCCAGGATAATCGTGTAGTTTCGCCTGCCTTCGTCGATTCTACGTGGAACAGTGACTCACTTATTTGGTCATAATATCGAAACGGCCATGTGGTGTGGAGACGCGAATCCCCAGTGTGTTCCGACCCGCTTTAGTGTGAGAGCACGACGCGAGCATAGGCGCACCTAACCATCCCCTAGAACCTGTCTCGCGCTAAGTTACCCGGGAATAGTTAGAGATTGGTTCGGGTGGAGAATGACAACCCTCGGGTCCTCGACTGCATGAGGGGAGCGGCAAGCTTGAACGTTCTGCAGTGGACAGACCCAGAGCTATCAGTACTACTAGATAATCCAGGCAGCCCTCTTCCGGTAGGTTGCCGGTGGCGCTCTCGTCCTCCGTATGGTTGGGGCGCCTCGGGTAGCAACTGACATCTCATCTCATTCCAGGAGCATTTTGCCGCGTAGCTTAGGTCCACGGAGATACTATCGCCAATGTTCGCGACCTTCTACGCGAGAGCGTGCAGTGAAGCGCGGACAGAACCGAAAGACTGACCCGGACAAGGTGCTCACTGTATTCCTGCATATAAGACGCTAAGTGAGAGGTCGTCTCTTTCTCCCTCTCATCCCGCACCTCCGCTTCAAGTACACCAGTGATCTGAGTCGGCATGTCGATAGAGCAAACCATGCTCGATGCCCTCAAATTTTTCGAACTGTGGGCTAACGCCTCTGAGTGGTGTAAACACCATAAATTAGAGCCACGCATCGGCGATCCCGATTGCCCAGTCGAAGCCGAACAACACGGGATAGCCCGGCTATCCTTTTTTACGGTGTTTATCTGCGTCCTGGAGGACAGGAAGTTCGGCTGCCGCTTTGAAGAGTGCCGCGGGTTTCCGAGTCAAAACCTCGAAGGCGCTCTCAAGCACATACGGCAACACCATTTCGACCATAGACCTTTTCATTGCTCTTCAAATGGGGTTACATGGTAAGTAGAGTGCCATGGTTACACCTTCCGCTTATCCATGAATTGGTTCACTGCAATGTTGCTTACTTACAACTTGAACTAGTCACAGTCGTTTCTTCTCTGAAGGGGAACTTCGAACCCACCAAAGGCGCCTTCACTAGGTTGATACCCTTATTCGGCTGCGTCATTGATGTACTATTAGTGCATATCATTTTTGTATCGCCTGTTGATTTCTTCGATTCAGCCTTTAATATGTACTATTACCCCGGTTCGAACCGACTGTGTATTCATTTGTTTACCTTGATCATGGTAATGGAAAAGAGTCCCTGAGTGTTCGCAGGAGGCGAGTCGCGAGAAGAAGGCCCAGGAGGACGAGAAGGGGTCGTGTGGCACGTCGGAGGGGTCAGTGGAGAGGAGACAGAAGCGACGGAGAGTGCGTAGAGAGGCAGAAGAGGGCGAGGGCGAGGAGTTGGCGCTTGGGACGCGAGATTGGAGGGTGGAGCTGGAGCGGTAAATAGGCTTGCTGAGGTTACAAGTGGGCGCTTGGGAGCAGCGAGTCAGCCGGGTGGAGAGGCAACTCGCTAGTACCCTGCGCTTGCTCGCGCAGGCGGCTGAGCAGGTAGGTGTCGAGTGTACGCGAACGCGGGGAAAGAAGGAAGGACCGGAAAGTGCGGAGAAGACAAAAGGAAAAGAGGAGGAAGCAGAGGAGGAAGCAGAGGAAGCAGACAAGGACACGGACACGGACATCCGATCCAGCCCATGTTCAGATCGCACACGTGGTCCCTAGCTAGGGGATGAATAAACGTGACGTAAAATTGATTATCTGTTTAGTGAGATCATACCCTGTCAACCTGGATAACCGGTGGCGCACCCTTCGGCCGCGTCGTCGGATGAATTGGTGTTGTCATTAAGCTAAGGTCGATAACAGAGTCCGGACAATGGATCATATTGGAACAAATCTCCTATTGTCCGTAACATTGGGTTTTGCCCCGTTAATGTCCAGCCTCAAACCAAAATTTCCTCGTCTCGATTCCCTCGATTCCGCCTCGATCCCTTTGTGCCGCCAGCGATTTTCGGATCAGTGGGAAATTGTTCAAATTCTACACTACAAATCGTATGGGGCGTCACTGATCGACCTGATTGGCCATGTCCTTCTTGGAACGCCGGGTTTAAGGGTTTCTCCATCAGGAGCGGACTTGTTTCGCATACCTCTTATCATGAAGTACACACCAATGGTGATCAAGGTCATCTCCTGTTGTTCAACCGACGTCGGCAATCGGACTATTGGGTCGCATTGATAACTAGGAGCCGTTTCAGGGCTTCTTTGATCCAGTCACTCACTGAGGATTAAGCGTTTCTATGGTCCCTCAGGTGCCACTGTCAGGCGGCAAATGAACGACATTAACTGTCCCGTGGGTAAACGCCTCGGCTCTCGACTGAGCGAGCAACTCGAGTGCATCTATAGCTATGGCAGAGAAGCAGAAGGGACGTTGTCCCTTTAGGTTGGGTCATGTGGGTTTAAAGAAGTCAGTCTTGAGATTACCGCCTCACAGCCCAGGGGCTGCGAGAGTTGATAGCGCTTATCCGACTATTAACAAGGTCCTGTACCTGACACAACCAGGTGGTCAGGTGCAACGAAGGAGTCTTCATAAAATTGCTTGTGACTTCGGGCTACCTGGGCGGGTGGAGCTAGGGCCCGGCGAAACCGACATCAGTTCAATCCCATGGCGGAGGAAGTCTTCGACAGGAACGAACCAATACCAACATGCATGATTGTCATATACGAAGAGGATGAGGCTTCTGAGAACCTTGGATGTTGTAATTCGCATTGTGAAGGCCATTATCCAACCACAAGTCGTACATTAAGCGCCTTGGCGTCCTAAGCAAATTCGACTGAGGTTATCTTTGATGAAATAGAGTGAGATTTGCGACACCTCACCCGACAAAAGCTTCGGGTGGGGGAGCCCGTGTCTCAGTACATTACTCATGTCGCTGACTTTGCTAACAAGTTATAACTTACAGGGGTATTTCTGTCCTCTTTTCTCATCCAAGAACACCCCGCTTCCGCCTAAGTGCAAGCGTGTCTACCGTACCAATGGAACCTCGCATGCAAGAAGCTCTCAAAGCTTTAGCTTTGTGGTTTTACACCTCTGATTGGTGCAAACATCGTAGAGTCGAGCCCCTAGTTGGTGACCTGGACTGCCCAGTTTCTGCCGAACAATATGGAATGGTTCGCCAGTCGTTCCTCACCGTGTTCGTCAGCACCCTGGAAGCCGGCAACTTTGGCTGCCGCTTCGAAGAATGCCCCAAGTTTTCTACCCCCACCCTCAACGGCGCCATCAAACATCAACGACAACTCCATTTCAACCATAAGCCATTCCATTGCTCTTCAAGTTCGAGTGGAGGTGCCTGGTAAGTACAATGTCGCGGCAGCGACTGCTGGCACTCTTCCGTCCGTCCGGTCTCATCCTCTCATGCTGACTGCTGGCATCTATTCAGTCAAAAGCATTTCTTCTCTGAAAGAGACCTTCGCAATCACACAAGGCGCTCCCATTAGTCAACAGTCTGTATGGCGGCTATCCTCTAGTCCAGCTGCTGGGCATACTGCCGTCCCTTGTCATAAATTGGCGCTTCCAGGTGTACGTGTCCTTTATGTACCATGACTTCTGCGTAGATAGTTATGTATTTCGTTTATTGCTCGTTCAATCTGATTACTATATATGTCCAACTTCGTTCTTGAAAAGGTAAGTTTGGACTTTCGACGCCAAGGGCCCGACAAGCACGTGTTCAGCACCTTGGGCCTGCACGGCCCATGAAGCGTTGGTTGGAGAGCGGCCTGGCTGCAGGCTCATTCACACCACCACCACACAGAGCAAGGCCCAAGCCTTCGCTCAAGGTTGGATGACACCATATATAGCGACCTCTGGACACCAAGTCCGGCCGACACGGGCCCACGAGTTGTCAAACAACTCTCGTCAAACAACTCTTAACCAGTCCTCTGGATGCGGAAACAAAGCCCACAGCCGGCGAGGCGTCACCCGGGGACACCAAGCAAGCGCTGGTCGCAGCTCCGTACGATTGGAAGGCGTTCCTCAATTCTCTACCAACTTATTCATTTGGCGATGCGAATATATCACGTTGAGTCACGTATTTCAACAATCTGGACGCTTCGGATCAAGCTGCCCGTCGCTCTGCTTCCATCTGCGTCATTTTTGGGAGCAAAATCCCTTACTAACTCCGCTTACGCAGCTGCAATGTGATAGTGATAGATACAGAATGGAAGCCCACAAGGAAGCGGAACGAATTAAGCCGCGTTGAGCTCGTCCAGGTTGCCTACACCGCACATCACAGGGCTCCGTCTCCAGTATTATCCGCACGGGGCGGCTCGTGGGCACTTCCGCATGCGGACAGTAACCTTGTTTCGAAACTGATAGAGATACGAATCTCGTGGCACCCCCTGGTATTTTCTATCCCTCGAGGTCAGGGATGTTCCCCCTCAAAACCCCCTTGCGTGGGGCCAACGCCAGCTCTCCAACACAAGTGAGAAGAAGCAAACCTTAAATCTATTGACTGTTTGCTGAATTGTGCCGGCACGGAGTGCCAGACTTGCAAGAAAGCCTTCCCGTTCGAGGCACGTCGCATTAAAGGCCAGATGTAGACTGTATGATGCTTCCATACTCATGGCGGTGCTCTCAAGGGTCGTCGAATGGCCTGCCCCTTCATTGGTACGGTCTCTCACATTGGGGGTGTCCCTGTCGTGGCGAATATCGGCTCCACCACGTTCACCTTTCCACCAAACCTTCATGAGGACAGCGCAGGGATCGAACAGGATATACGAAAGCCGCGGTTCGATTGGGGCGTGGAGGCCAAGAATTATCTCGACCTCAGTACTCTGTAATGTGGATAAAATGAGTAGGCGGATCACAATGTAATCCACAGGCCATACGCAAAGTGGCTCGGTCACGCTGGCTGCCGGTAGCCGCCAACATATGAATGCGAAATGCCTCGAGCATGAATCTATAACTTATTTGAGTTTTCCCCACAGGCACAATCCCACAATCCCTCGCAAACCAGCCAGCCATTCCTCACCGGTGGCACTTAATTTCAGCGCCGGCGGGCCAGCGGAAGCGGGAGGATTGACCAGTTGGCAGTTGGTTGTCGACAGACAGTCCAGTGATGTACCCAGTGACGTAGTACCGCTTCTCCATCACGGCCATGATCACCTGACGAAGATAAAGGACTGATGATGTCATCGCTCGCTGAGCCTGAAAATTAGAAATTGGAAGCTATTGCTAAATGCGGTTGTGCTCCAAATGGTAATACAACCCCTTTTCGAGGGCTAGCCTTGCGGCGTTGTACAGCCTTGCAGCGTTGTGCAGTAATGAAGTGATAGGCCTGTGGGCGTACATCCGACATTCTCAAACACACACACCGAGAATATCCTCCCAGAAGTCATCTCCTCATGTTCGTCAAGTCAAACTAACAACGCGAGGGGTAAGTTTCATCTAGAGAAGGACAGGCGCGGTATGTAACGTAGTGAAGGGGTGGAGAGGATTCAAAAAAGTCACTGATTATGAACCAACCTTGAAAAATACAAGCAAGAAGCCAAAGAGTCCGTCCTACTCATGAAAATCAAAGCGAGAAAAACGCGTGGAAAAGACTAGGCGAAAACGAAGACATAAAAAGAATTAGAGTCACTCAAAAGTGCGTATCATTATCGATACGATTGCTGACCCCACTGTCCATTTGGTAATTGCTGCTGCTTGCCATATCCTTGCTGTTGCTGATGCTGAACCGGATACTGCTGCCATAAATTCTCTTCTGGATTTGGAGCACCATTTTGCCGCTGTCGATATGGGTCGTGATCCAAACTCTTCCTCCGGTCCTTGCCCATGCTTCCTGCCGATCCGCTATGTACCATCGCAACACCCGCCGATTTCTTCTTCACCAGCCGGCCAGACGAGTGCGGCCGCTGCTGTTGTCCACCCGAGCCATTGATCACTGGGGTGGAAGAATAAGGAGGTCCGTAAGCCGATGACGGCAGAGCGTTCTGTACAGGTTGTTGAGAATTATGCCGCTGGTGCTGCTGGTGTACTGGAGGTTGAGGGTGGTACGGCGCAGGAGGGGCGCCAGAGCTTCGAACAGAAGGACGATCAGACTGCGTCGAGATAGCGCTGGCGCTCAAGGAACGGCCGGGTTTTTGACCGAGGGGTGCCTGCAGGTACTCCGCAGCAGGTGCTTGGGTCTGTGCCTTGTAAGAATGCGACCTTCCTGTTAGCGAACCATCGGGAGGAGCACCACCGCCTTGCCGTTGCGAGGCTGCAGACGGCGTAGAACCTGACGCCGCGTTGATTGCCCACGAATTCTCCACAGCGGCTGGTGCCTTCGCACCAGGCGGCAGCGCGTACTGGCTCACCGGCTGATATGCGACCTGGTTCGCGTCCTGATGATAGAAATAGGGTGGTTGGGAAGTATTCTGAGGTGGCTCGCCGCGGGGCGGGCGAGGTGGAGGACCTTGCTGAGTTTGGTTCTGGTTCTGGTGCTGTATTCGTTGCGGGAGGTGATACGACGTTTGCGGTTGAACCACTGGTGCTGGGCCCCCTGATCGTCCAGCAGCCTGCTGTCGTGCATACTGTTGTTGTTGCCCATACTCTTGCTCGATCATCTGGTGCTGCATATCAAACCCGGGACCACGAACGGGCATCTCTGCCCTTTTCACTGCGCTCTGCGGTGCCCGTTCCGCCTTGGTTAGACCACTCTTCTTCGTTTTCTCCTTCTCAGCCGCAGCAGCAGCCGCACGCTCTCGTTCCAGTCTTTCTCGCTCGGCACGTTCTCGATCGCGCATCTCACGTTCGTGCTGCTCAGCAAGTAACCGCTCTTGCTCTTGTTCCCTCTCCTCCTGCTCCCTCTCCTCAACCTGTGCCTGCTCGTCTGCATCCGGAGTCGGGGTCGGAGCGGGTGACTGACTCTCGACCGTTGCCGGCTGGTCATTTGGCTGTCCCGTGCCGGCGACTGGTTGTTGCGCAGATTTCTCTCCACCAGGCGGTACGGGCGGCTTATTGACGATGCCAAGGTACCAAAACATAAGGTTGGAGATCAACACCTGCTCATAGAGCGGTCGTCGAGGGTTGGCGAGTTTAATATGGCTAAGTCGATAGATGGCGCGCTCAACGTGGATGGGATAACGAGAATACTGTCCTGGTACACCCCCCGGGGCAATCAAGCCCATGAGCGGTCCAGCGGCCTTGCTCTTCGACTGCCCAAGCAACGCGGCAGCAGCTTCGCGCCCTGCGGCATGCGTCATCCCGTTCCCATTATGATCGTCGTGTTTCTTCTTGCCGCCGCCGAAGAATCCAAAAAATCCGCCACCGCTTTCCTTCTCAGAAACAGGAATTTTCTCCTTATCACCCTTCTTTTTTTCTTTGCCACCTCCCCATCCAAACAGCCCACTTTTCTTGTCCTTGTCCTTGTCCTTGTCCTTGTCCTTGTCCTTTTCCTTTTCCTTTTCCTTAGGTTTGTCCTTCTCTTTTCTGGCGCCTGGTGCCGTGGGGGTTGCGGGTGGGCTGAAGGGCTGGTGGGAAGGCTGTACGGGGTGAGGGTGCGAAAGAGGAGGTTCAGGAAGCGGCGCGGACGCGCTCCGAAGGACCGGTTCAGGCGAAACGGGAGGGCTGACGCCTGGACTGGGCGAGCGCGTGGTGCCCGGCAGCGCACCGGGGACATCGAGGCGCTGCTTGGGTTGAGGATGCTGCAAGACGGGTGCTTGGGAAACATTTGGCGTGTGTGGAGGGTACGGTGAAGGAGGGAGTTCAACCTGTGAGGGCGACATAGGGTGTCTTTGCTCCTTGGTGGAAAGCATGGGAATCGGCGAATATTGGTCTTCTGGGGATCGTGAGCGCGGGCGCATTGTGGCAGGTGCTTGGAGGGAGCCCGGTGGCAGTGAAGACATTAAGGCGAGGTCATCATCTTCAATGAGTTCAGCCGGAGAGTTGGTCCTCTGTTGTCCGGACCCATCGGCGGGGGGATCGCCGGGAGTGGTGCGTGCTTCCACCAACATGCCGCTAAGACGTGCGACCTCATCTTCGATTTCGGTGTTCGGGGCGCCTGGCCGAGGATGCGGTTCATCTCCGTGATCGCTGGCGGACGACATATCACTGCTTGGGCGTGGGCTATCGATTGCTTGACCTCGCTGTCCACGTCGAGTAGCCGCAAATCGGTGGCCTCCGCCATCTCCGGGTAAACCAGGTTTGCGAATCTTAGTTCTCTGAGCGCGTTGTAGAGTCTGCCTAGGCACAATGATAGGAGCATCGGCGTCGTCCGCCGGAAGATCATCCATTTGGTCTATAACTATAGGAAATCGTCAATCACGGGGCCGTGAAGAAATTGACGGGTGATGACAGGTCAAACTGACTACTGAGCCTCCAGCTCGATGGAGATATTTAAAGATAGTGGGTGACGCTTAGCAGATATAGTGCCAAGGCGAGGGGTGTACTAGGTAAGGCCAGGAATAACCACTCACAGGATAGCGGTAGATTCAGGCTCATACTCCTCCGAATAACAGAACGCAGTTCCGTGGGATCATTGCTTTTTGATGCTTGATCCGCGAGTGATTCGAGCCTTTGCAAGTCAGAAATCGTGAGCTGCGGGCCAGCCTTGTTGAAGATCGAACGAGTGCGCTTGACGGGGACAATTTTCTCCTCTTCCTCTCCAACCCCATCGCCTTCGCGAGGCTTGTATTGCCTGCTGAGCATTGACGCCCGTCTACCCAAACCACCGTCCTCCCTACCTGATGCGACAGACCCAGCGCGTCGGAGAATGGTCCCGGGAGTTTCGTTGGGAGTACCCTCTTCGATGGTGCGCGTGTGTTCTTGGAGGAAGGCCCGGAACTCTCCAGGTGCGAGTTCAGGATGAAGGTGGGCAGGGACCCAGAAGAGATGAGAGGGATCATCGGCGAGCGCACTGTCCTCTCTGAATCCGTCCTCATCACCAACTGTACCTAGACCGGCGCCCGGGGCGGCGCTGCGTCGTTGGGGAGACAGAGGCGGAGAGGTTGATGGCAAGTCTGGGTCGAGCGCCAGGCTGCCAGGACCCGACTGGGAGGATATTCGACGCATCGAACGGATATTCTCCATCTCTCGCGCTATTTCCATTTCGGAAGGCTGCATTTCGGGAGATCTGGGGGAATGGACGAATCCGGTAAGCGGCGGGGCGCGGTTGCTGAGCGACGACATACCTCTGTAAGCTGGGGAGGTATTAGTTAACAAATGTAGGTGTAATACTCTCTCAAAATGGGACCTTCGCGTGCGACCGAAGGGCAGGGAGCGTGGGTGACGTCCAGAGTGAGCTCCTCGTGTGGGCCGTTGTTGGAGAAGGCGAGCGGATCACGGGCTGATATGCTGCCCAGAGTGCTTTCTCGCTGTACTAGCCGTTGCCGCCGTCGTTCAGGAACAGAGGTAGGAGTGGCCAGGTCAAAGCCTTCGCTTTGGTGTAAGAGAAGGGAGTGTTCCAAAGCCGACTGGCGTCGTAGGCTCACCATGTGGACTAGAATACCTAGTCAAATTGCAAATAGTCATTTGCATTTACAACCACGATTGTTACTGCCAGCCACGCCTTTTGGGAAGCCTAACAGTAAACCTAAGGCACATTACAAACGAACCCGCGGGCAAGGGACGCCTTTTCGTAGTGGTGGTGCAATTCGGATCATAGTGGACATAGAGAATCAAGACACTGATTGGCTTGC
>Ga0307515_10020356_pt1 | contig 11842 bp, 16 predicted proteins | sample 17_EM_MG_FD_194513 | JGI IMG/M metagenome (GOLD analysis project Ga0307515, IMG submission 194513) | Populus trichocarpa ectomycorrhiza microbial communities from riparian zone in the Pacific Northwest, United States - 17_EM | ecosystem: Host-associated > Plants > Roots > Unclassified | place...
CACGCCGTCACGTACACGGCCCCCAGCCTCCTACCATGTCATTGACAGATGGTGCCTGATATCTGTCACGGAATGTCCACCCGCTGTCATCCTAAGAGCTGTCAGGGAGCGTCATTAGCGTGAAGTGCCCCACACCCCAAACCCCCGCACCCCGCACTGCACCACTAAAGGCTGGCATGCCCACGAGTGAACTTTGTTGAGTACTATCACCAACAACGACAAGCCATACATACAAACACCCATCCATCCATCATACCTGATTACGACTGGCAACGACTCAACTATCAAACGCATCTAAACCCTCGATCTAACATCTCCTTCATCGCACGGTCATATATATTCTCCAGTTCCGCTTGCCCCAGCACACAGCACCCCATGCAGGTTAATTAACCCCGCGCGCTCCCACGCGCTGCCACACCCCCGCGCACTCGCGTTTTTTGTATCTTCTTCACCGTATTTAACTCGCTCGTTGGATTTCGATGCTAGCACCATTCCTCTGGCGAAAAGTTCGGCTTTCGGTTGCTCTACACGTCCACGTCCCCCTCCTTGTTACCGTGACCGTAACACCATGCTCATCTCGACTCCTGCTCTCACCTTTCTCTCCCTCTCCCTCTCCCTCTCCTTCGCCCTCGCTGCCCCTGTCGCTGAGCACCTCGCCCCCCTCCACCGCGCCGTCGATGTCGGTGGAAAAAATTCCAACGGTGGTTACATTGTATCCATCAAGCCGAACACTGTCGACCCCAACAATCGCCTCCAGTGGTTAACCAAGGTCCTTATCGCTCAAAACATTACCATTGACGCCACCCAATCACTCAAACTCGAGTGGAGCAAGGATGTCTTCAACGGTCTCGCTGGTATACTCTCAACTGATGCTCTCAACGTCCTCCGACGGCAACCCGAAGTCGCCTGGGTCGAGGAAGGTCCGTCTCTTGGACTCGTACTCAAACGACCCTACGTAGACCCTACCAATTTGTCCGGTGGACCCCAGAACCTCCCAAATCACCCCACCTCGTCAATCACCGCACCTGATGATTGCGTGATGGTGTGACGGGTGTTGGGATTGAGGCTGGGGGCAGCCGTGGCGAATTTGGTCATATAATTAGTGTTATAATTAGTGTTATAATTTACAATAATTCAATTATAATTTACAATAGTTTATTATGTATGCGGTTTGAGTTTGAGGCTGCAGCCAGCCGTTCGAAAGGGCGCATCAGCGAACGTAGTGAATATAATGATGTATATAATTTATAATTATAATAAAAATTATTACATATTACATATAAAATGGTGTTGGCAATGGCAAGAGTTGCTGGAGCTGCCGAGGCCGCTCGCAAGGTGACGAGCTGGTGCTCTGCGGGTGAGTCTTCGCGCGTCATATACCTTGGATTACCACATAGACGTCCCACGTCCTACATCTTACGCCAAGTACGCTTCCAACCCAGCACTCACGTTATCGTCACCTATCCGCAATCGACGGTTCAGCCCCTCTGGACCCTCCAGACGCGCCTTTCTCGCTCTTCTCCTTGTCATTCCATGCAAAGCTAGCTCCTGTGTATCATTGCAGTTAGCCCCCGATTTTACTAGAATAATTCAAGGCGGCCAAAACGCACCAAGTCACTAACGACTACTCCCCCGCTTTCCTACACTTTTCCAACTCAGGTCACACTAGTACTTACAAATTCCATTGCAGTATAGTCATCGACGTGTCTTGCCTTTCGCGTCTGTTGGAGGTCAACTCCAAGACTAAACTCGGAGTTTGAATGTCACGTTTGTGTTTGAGTCAGCCGCAACCTCAGTAATTGTGAAGATATATATCTGCAATTAAATTTTGTACACTACGCACCCTGTACGCCGAGTTTATATGTAGTTAATTTTCAGACTGTTTTATTAAGACTGTTCACTTGGCTGGCCGAGCCTCACACCCAGCCCCATCACACCGTCACACAACCGGACGACCGGACCTGTCAATCTGTCAATCCAATTGTTCCGGGGTCCCACCGGACATGATGGTAGGGTCTACGTAGGATAGATTCGTACTCGTACTCGTTCATTAATGAATGTATTCCACTCCTTGTTACGACTTGAATTACAGATATTGAAATGTACACTACTGCCCTTAAAACACAGACAAACGCACCCTGGGGTCTCGCTCGCCTCTTGAACAGGGGGTCTCCACTAGCAAACAAGAATCCCGGTGCCAAATTCACATATACATTAGGTAAATCTGATGGTCGTTTTGGAGACGCCTACATTCTCGACACGGGCTGCAGGGTCACCCATCAGGATTTCGAGGGGCGTGCACACTGCTTACCCTCAGGTGTTTCCTGCGAAGACTGCCAAGGACGTGAGTACCCTTCCCTCCCGGATCGTATGGACCCGTGATGCGTTGTGGCCGTCTGGAAACGTGATCAACGCCCGCCGCCCCGCCGCCCCGGCCCTAACATACCACACGAATATCCAAGAACCTGGTCCACTCGCTAACTCTCTTCTCCTTCCCTCCCAGATGGCACCCATGTTGCTGGCACAATCGGTGGTGCTACCTATGGCGTTGCAAAGTGCGCCAACCTCTATTGCGTCAAGGTCTTTCAAAGCGATGAGACTGTTGCATCCGAGGTCATCAACGGCCTCAACCTCGCCGTCTCACAAGCCCTCACCACCCGCAGGCCCTCCGTCATTTCGATGAGCATAGGTGGTTCTTTTAGTGCTTCCGTTGATGCTGCAGTGTGTTTTCTCTCTGTTAAATTATATCACCGCGTACGATAAACGTTAACATGCGTTCTACAGGTTTCGGCCGCCATCTGTGAGGGCATCCCTGTCGTTGCTGCCACTGGAAATGATTCCCAGGACGCCAAAGACGTTTCCCCTGCTCATGTCGATGGGGTCATCACCGTTGGTGCAACCACCATCGATGACACCTTCGCCTCGTTCTCCAACTTTGGTGGCAAGGTCGATATCCTCGCCCCAGGCAAGAACATTATCTCTGCCAGCAATATGTCTGATACTGCCTTTACCATGCGTTCTGGTACTAGTATGGCTACATGAGTCCTGTCATTCATGCTTGGTCCATTTGTGGGTCTGCAGGCGTGCTAACAGTAATTCGCCAACAGTCCTCACATCACCGGCCTCGCACTCTTACTCATGGGGACAGCGGGAAAGCTCTCCCCTGAGGTTCTCGCCCAGCAACTTGCTCTGAATGCTGTTCTCAATGTCATCGCTGATGTCCCAACCGGTACCACCAACGCGCTCGCCGGTATTGAAATAGTGAGTTAAGATAGTAATAATCATACATTTGTTGTCCAGTGAGGAATTAGAGCATAGAAATGACAATTTATTTTATATTTTATATTTTGTTGGGAAAGGGAGGGAATGTGCCTGGTGCCTGGTGCCTGGTGCCTATGTGTTGTGTGGGGGACTCCATCAGGACTTACCAGTAGGCCTACAACCCATTGCAGCCACTCTGACCCAAATTTCTTTTGGGTGCTGGCTAGTTTTGGTGTGATGGAATCAGTAATTGTTGAACGAGCATGACCAGACCTAACACTGGAGAGTTGGGAGACAACTGTGAAGTATATATGGGCAAACACTGTGCTAAATATACAAAACAGGAATGAAACACAAAACACCAAAACATGGTGTGTGATGAGTCATGCTCACTCAACACGACCCCCTGACACATCACACAACCCCCCAAGCATGTAAAGCCAAGCAAACAGAGAGAAACAAGTGAGCTTGAGGCTCCGGTTAGGGGACATTGGCAGGGCCCAGGGTGGTAAGAGTGGCAGATGAAAGGGCCATGGTGGTACGGTGGTGGGACAGAAGAGGAAGGGGCCACAGTTGTGGGCACAGGCATGAGCGCAGGCATGGTTGAGTAGCTACAGCTGAAGCAACTGTAGTGGTAGCATGAGGGTTAGCCCACATCAGATATTGGTGAGTATCACAGCAGTTCAGGCTTGGCAAATAACCAGCAGCAGGTCATGGGGTGTAGTGACAGAGAATGAGGGCTAGGGGGGTGGTGCAGGTCAGTGAGGTTGAGTGGGACAGCAGATGAGGGCTACATGGGCACAACAGGTCAGGGAGCAGACAAGGACCACATGAGCACAACAGGTCAGGTCAGGTCGACAATGGACGAGGGTGCAGCAGGCCACAGCAACAGAAACAAGGGGTGGCAGTGTGATAATATTGCCTTTTTCCTCCTTTTTTGCCCCTACTCTGACGATCTCCACTCCCTCCGGTCGCTCCGACATTCCTCCTCCAATCCTGCTCCTCCTTCCACTTCCACTCCAATCCCCTTGTCCCCTCTCCCACTCTCCATGACTCGTGCCTCATGCTACGGACTCTTTCTGGTGTTTCCTGATTGTGCCCTGTATTTCCCTGTGTTCATATCATTCTCCGCACACTACTAGACTCGCTCTGATAGTGTAGATCTGCCTCTGCTCTGCACACTCTACTAATTCCTCTTTGCCCCCACTCCCATACCACTGCGTTCACATAGCCTCCACTTCACTGCCTGTGTGTAGTTTCCACCTCCACACCCCCCCCGCCTCTGCTTCTTTCCACTTTTTTTTTTTTTTTTTTTTTTTTTTTTTTGTGGGTCAGGGAGGTCACTCTGCCACTGAGCCTGCGAGGAAGCCTATGGGGGAGATGGTCTCCCAGCCCCCAGTAGGGCAACTCGGCAGAAACAGTGCCCCATCATCTGGCACGACCTGCTCTCTAGAGCTCTCCCTACCGTCACCCACAGGAATCTGGTTTAAGACCCCATTGCCTGTTGGAGGCACCAATACACTGGGCATCCCCAGTCCGGTTCAGAGGCTGGGAGTGTGGGGGTTGACGCGAACAGAGTGTCCACCCAATACCCACTAAACCTGCGGGGGGCCTCCAGCCTGACATTGGCAAGGTGGCCCCTACCCACGGGCAGTCAGGGGCACCATACCAGGCCGCCCTTAAAGTGTTTAATGTCCCTCCCTGAACCCCCATCCTACACCTTCAGCAGGCTTGTCTGGGGATTACTATTCTGATCATACAGTGGGAGTAGAACCCACTCCCAGAGGGCATGGAAAGGGTCATCAGGATGATGTGACATGTATACTATATGTTTGTGAGTTCAGGGGGCTTACACGTATGCACTGTCCATCTTTTTAGTTTTCGTGGTGAGTGCCCCACCCCCATCTTCAACATTCCGGCTTGTAACGGGTGCAGGGCTCTGTGCAGAGAGTACCAGTTTTAAGGCCACTGTACAGGCTTGGAGCCTAAACTGAAAAGGGGGGTCATGTATTTCTTTCATGCGCCATTTCCATAGTGCCCAGAAGTAAGACCCGATCAGCCACTCCCTTTGCAGTCTCAACGCTTTTAGCACCTTATTAGGGCACCTCAGGCTCTTAGACAGTCACAGTGCATCATGCTCCAGTGCGTGTAGCACTAGCAAAGGGTACCACAAGGATACAGCCCACTTGTCCAGGTGTAGTGTTTTGAGAGTCGCCTTCAGGGAAACCTCACGCAGCTTGTCCAGGAGCAGGGAGAGCAGCGGCCTCAGGTCATACCTAGTGCAACCTGATAGGATGTGATTCAGGGACATCTCCTGGTCACATGCGCAGACTCGCCCCAAATCAGTGGCACCAAAGTAGTGTCCGCCTAAAACCAGGGCGCTGTTCATCTCCTTCCATAAGACTTCCTTCAGTCCCTCGGGCACATTGATTCACCATATGTTACCAATATGTTGGCCAGGGTCCAGAACCCTGCCAAACATGTTTCCTAAAAGCACTGTCCACTTGTTGGAGAATCTGCAGAACTTGATGGTACCAGCTGGTGGAACCCTTTTGTGGCGGACCACCAACCTTGTGAGGTAATCTAGAGGTTGGTGACACAGAACTGGAGAGGTGTCCACCCAGCCCGCCAGCACTTGGAGGGCCCCTATGTCAAATATTCTCCCAGTTACCCTGCCCTGATTTGTGAGCTTGTCAGTGATGTTGTTACACAACTTGTCCCCGTGGGCTTTAGCTTTAATGAAATCTAGTCACCCAGCTCTGTCTCGAAGGAGGTACAGTAAGTAACAGAGCAGGGGAGTTGGCGGGCCTCGGCTAAGATGCTGCAGGGTGTCACCCCAGCTGTCCCTTTCCATTGCCAATAGTCTGCTGTTGATTAAGCCCAGCACGAAAGTAGAATCCATATGGACCATGAGGTGGGCATTCCTCCAAGCCAAGAGGCACAGCACTACTGCAGCAACCTCTGCCACATTGTTGGAAAGGACCACACCAGTGAGTTGAACCATGTTGTCGATCTCTAGATTGGATATCCATGCTGATCTGGCGGTGCAGCTGTCAAAACCATTATCTTTAGCAGAGCTGTCAGTCCATATGTGTATATCTCTATCGTAAATGATACCCTCTCCACCTCAGGGGGCATTTGTAGGTCCAGGGTGGTAGTCCTCGGTGTAGGTACGGACTCTCGTTTTCTTATAAGCATCCCTCACTATCCTCCCCGCAATCTTAGACCTGGGGAGGGTGAAAATTCTTATGCAGCCCAGGGGCCTGTCCATATTTGGCCAGACATTCACATTGGCGCCCAGGAGCCACATGTAGTGAGGATGGTAAACTGACCAGCCAGAACCGTCCAGTTGTACTCGCAGACTCCCTGCTGCCCTCCACAGGTCATTTCTGCCAATAGGAAGCTCAAGGGGGGAGCACAGTTGGCCTACTGTCTTGACGCCCAGCGTCCTCAGCTCAACTATTTTTGGCAACAAGCTTGAGTGCGGCCGAGGTATGGCTGGGTGATTCAAAAGCCGAGCATTCCATCATGCCGGTAAAGAGGGTGCGCTACATGCCAGGTCCAGGCCAAACTTCCTAGCCGTGGTAAAGGCCTGCAATACCCTGTCTTGAAGGAGGGAGGGCTTGGTGTAGGCCAGCTGTACGAAGGGGTTCAAGCCGTTATATGTACTGGCACGACTGGTGGAAGATGCCAGTTTCAGGTCCATCCATGTCCATTTCTTCCATGGTATGGATTGGTCTCCCATAACCAGATCACTGAGGAATTTCAAGTCGCAAGTGTACTTTCTAGTTGTAAGGGAGGGGGTGTTTAATCCTCCCTCTACCAGAGGCACCTCAAGAGTGGTGTAAGACATCGCAGAGAATTTTCCCTGTACAAAGCCCATGATACTGTTGCTAATGTGTCGGAGCATGTATGGGGGGATCCTGTTTCCATCCATGAGGAAGTGGCACTGTGATAGCATCAGCGCCTTAGCTAGCAGAGAGCAGTTCAGTACATTAGCCCTGATTGCTCGCCACTGGGAAATCAGCTTCTTCACGTGTGATTCAATCTGGGTCCATCTGTGTAGTGTGTTATTCCTACTGCCTATCCAGACTCCCAGCACCCTCAGAGGGTCTGCCAGGGGCAGCACATCTGCTTCTTTTGTTTTTGTTTTTTGTTTTGTTTGTGGGTCAGGGAGGTCACTCTGCCACATAACCTCTGAGGGTGAACTACGGGGGAAATGGGTCTCCCGGCCCCTGTAGTTAGCCTCACGAAGAGATGTGCCCCATCAGCTGGCATGACCTGCTCACTAGAGCTCTCCCTACCATCACCCACAGGAATCTGGTTTAAGACCCCGTTGTCTGTTGGAGACACCAATACATCCACCACACAGCGTGGATTCAGAGGCCGGGAGTGTGGGGTTGCCAACGGCCTGAGAGCCGTGGAATACCCACTAAACCTGCGGGGGGCCTCCTGTCTGACGTTGGCAAGGTGGCCCCTACTCATGGGTGAGCAGGGGCGCCGTACCGGACTGCCCTTAAATGGTTTAACGTCCCTCCCTGGGCCTCCGCCATACACCCTTTTACAGGCTCAAACGAGGGCTGCTATCTCCACTGTACAGCGGGAGTGGAACCCACTCCCAGAGGGTGTAAGAAGGGTCGTGAGGATGACGTAGGGTGGTGGCGTCTAATGGGGGGTGCAGGCCCAAGACCTCAGCCGTAGGCATTGTCTGTGAGCCTGACTTTGGCCTCAGGGGCCTGGTCAGTGTCATCTGCCTTCGCTTTTTTGTCCGGGGTCGGACAGGGTGTCAGTAGGACATTCTTTAAGTGCGTTGTGCAGAGGATGGGCATGAAACGAAACCCATCATCATGTATCTCTTTCATGCACCATTTCCAAAGCATCCAGTAGTAATTACCTATTATCCATTCCTGTTTTGGTCTTGATGCTTTAAGAGTTTTGAGCATCTCCTTCCGCCCTTTAAAAATAGGCAGTGCAACTTCCTCTAGCGTTCGCAAGGCCAATAATGGATACCAGGGGGACGAGCCCCACTCATCCGGGTGTAAAGTTCTGAAGGATGACACTGGGGATACTGCCCGGAGGGTGTCTAATAGTATAGTCAACAAGGGCTGCAGGTCATACCTAGCACAACCCATCAGTATATGTCCTAGTGACATGTCTTGACCACATGGGCAGATCTGCCCCATGTCTGATTTCTTGTTACTAGTGCTGAAGTACCTGGTTCCCAAGACTTGGGCGCTGTTCATTTCTTTCCAGAGGACTTCCTTCAATCCCTCAGGTATAAGGAGGTGCCAAACACCACCAATGTGCCTCCCAGGGTCCAGTACCTTGTCAAACAAGGTCCCAATCGTTACAGTCCATCTGTCTGAGAACCTCCTGAATTTAATGGTCCCGGCTGGCACAGGCATCCTATTACGCATTACCAGTTTCATCAAGTAGTCCAGGGGCTGGTGGCATAACACCGGGGCCATGTCCACCCATCCTGCAGGCACCTGCAGAGCACCAATATCCAAAATTCTTCCTGATACACGGCCCTCATTCACCAGTCTGTCCGCGATGTTGTTGTTGAGGTCATTCCCATGAGCCTTGGCCTTAACAAAGCTAACTCGCCTGGTCCTATCTCTGAGCAGATATAGTAAGTACTGGAGTAGGGGGGTTGGGGGGCCGTGGCTCATGTGTCTTAGGGCATCCCCCCATCTGTCTCTCTCCATAGCCAGTAGTCCGCCCTTCAACAGGCCCAAGACAAATGTAGAGTCAGTATGTATCGCCACATGTGTGTCTCTCCAGGCGAGGAGGCAGAGGACCACCACAGCCACTTCTGCCATGTTGTTTGATAACACCGCGCCTGTGATTTTGACTTTATTGTCAAATAGCAGATCAGATGTCCACGTGGACCCAGCAGTGCAAGTGTCCAGCCCATTATCTAGGGCCAACCCGTCTGTCCACACATGTATATCTCTTTCATATATAATCTCCCCAGTAGCTCTGGGAGCCAGAGCTTGCACTGGGGCATAGTCTTCCACATAGACACAGACCCTCGTCTTCTTGTATGTGTCCTTCTCTATCCTCCCTGTTATCAGGGACTTCGGGAGGGTGAATATCCTGATGCATCCAAGCGGTCCGTCCATGTTTGGCCAGACATTTACGTCTGGGCCCAAGGGCCAGCCGTAGCGGGGCTTGAATATGGACCAGCAGGATGTGCCAACCACCTCTTGCATCCTGGTTACCGTTTTCCACAGCCCTGTGCCCCAGAGGGGCATGGGAGGGGGAAGATAAAGGTGGGCCACCATACTTATGCCCATACTCCTGAGTTTAAGGATCTTCAGGAAAGTGTGGGAATTCAGCCTGGGTAGTGCCGGGTGGTTTAGTATCCGAGCCCCTTGTTGCGCTGCTATAGACGGTGCGCTACTCGCCATATCCAGGCCAAAGCGCCTAGCTGTAGTGAATGCTTGGGATACCCTGTCCTGTAGGAGTGTGGGTTTCATGTATGCCTGTTGTAAGAATGGGTTCATTCCTCCATAGGTACCTGCGTGGCTGGAAGTGGAGGCCATCTTCATGTCCATCCATGTCCATTTTTTCCATGGCACTGTCTGATCTCTGGTGACCAGGTCACTGAAGAATTTCAGGTTGGTGGCATACTTCCTAGTGATGAGTGAAGGGTTATTAAGCCCTCCCTCTTCCAAAGGTGCTTCTAGTGTCCCGTAGGACATTGCCGAGAACTTCCCCCTTACGAAGCCCATTATCCTATTACTGATCTGTCTAAGGATGTGTGGGGGGATACCATTACCATCCATGAGGAAATGGCACCGTGATAACATCAAGGCCTTGGCCAGCAGGGAGCGGTTTCTCACACTCGCCCTGATCACTTGCCATTGGGAAATTATCTTCTTGATGTGGACATCTATCTGGGTCCATCTGTGCAGGGCATTATCTCTGCTCCCAATCCAAACCCCTAGAATGCATAGGGGGTCCACCGGGGGCAGGATATGAGCACCAGGTATATTGGATCCCGCCATGTCCTGGTCCCTATAGCACTTCTCCTGGAAGGTGTGAGGCCCCACTGGCTTCATGTCCGTTTTTTCCAGGTTAAATTTCAATCCTATAGTGAAAGAGGTCTCTGCCAGGGTCGCAGAGATCTCTTGGACAGAGTCCTGATCACCCAGGAAGAGGTTAACATCATCTGCGTAAAGCATGACTTTCACTGGATCCAGGCCCGGTACCTGGAGCCCCTTCACTTTCTGTTGCAGCTTAATGGCCAGTGGCTCTATAGAGAAATTGAAGAGGAGGCATGAGAGTGGATCCCCCTGTCTTACTCCCTGCCGCAGTGTGAAGAAGGGGCTGTACCCACTATTAATCTGCACTCTCGACCTGCAGCCTGCTATGAGGTCCCCAATGAGAACTATGAGATCTTTTGGAAGCCCGAAAGCCACCAACACTGATAGGAGCCAAGATTGGTCTACCTGGTTGTACGCCTTAGCCTGGTCCAGACCTACTATGAAGCCAGGCATCCCTGTCACATCACAGAGGTGGGCTACCTCCACAGCCAACCTGGTGTGCTCATTCATCAATCTTCCAGGCACAAATCCCTTTTGGTCTGGGTGCAGTTTGGCAACAGCCCATGGCGCCAGCCTGCTGTTCAGTAAGTTAGTATACATCTTACAATCGGCGTTCATCGACGATATGGGTCTGTAGTTTGAGACCAGGGTTGGGTCTCCCTTCTTATAGAAAAGGCTAATGTTCACATCCTTAAACCCTTCCCTAGAGGAACCTTGTAGTGCTATATCTTTAGTAAGATTGGCAAATATGCTCCAGAACGTCCTCGGTGGGGGTACACCTTTCTGGAGGCCATCCAGGATGGACATGAGCCTCTTCCAGGAGCTGTAATGTATTCTGTCTGGGCCTGGGGCCATGTTCGGCATTTTGGAGCAGAGGGCCTTCATTTCTTCAAGCATGAAGGGGCCGTCCTCCACCGTCTCTGGGTCAGGGTTGGCCCTCTCTGTCCCCTGCATTTTAGCCTCCTGCAGCAGCGCACACTGAGCATCTACCCGTTCCGGGGGTGAAGGTTCTGGGGTGTGTAAGTCAAAGAAATAGTCCTTAGCCACCGATGCCATTTCCACCAGGCCAGTATGTGCCAGTACCTCGTTAGGATGTCTAAGGCCTTCCACGGATACAGAAGCTCTGCTGCCTCGTTCATCAAGCTCCTTGTTCGTGGACTGTTTAAACCATTCCAATGAGTGCATCCTGGTCATTTTCTCCCATTTTGCTTTTGCTGCGGTGTCAAAATGTTTGGCTCTGTCAGCCAGTAGGGCCGCCACACTCGTCTCTAATTTTGGCACCAAGAAGGCCTGAGCATCATCGGGTGTGCCTGATAAGGGTGTTGGTTCTGTTAGTACAGGGCTCTGCCATGGGGACCCAGGACTTGGGATAAACCCTAAGTATGGCACACGGCGAGGACCTGGGTCCTCGCCCTTTTTTTTCGCGCGCCCTCTATTCATGCCCATAGATCGATTCCTGTATATCTACAGACCTCTGAATGCCCTCCAGATAGGCCCGCAACTGTGCCCTTTTCTAGATCGCGAAAAAT
>Ga0307515_10020357_pt1 | contig 11842 bp, 5 predicted proteins | sample 17_EM_MG_FD_194513 | JGI IMG/M metagenome (GOLD analysis project Ga0307515, IMG submission 194513) | Populus trichocarpa ectomycorrhiza microbial communities from riparian zone in the Pacific Northwest, United States - 17_EM | ecosystem: Host-associated > Plants > Roots > Unclassified | place...
TTCCCAGTTAAAAAAAAAATCTTTTTTTTATCAAATACGTGTGCTTCTATTAAAATTAGTTTTCATTTTCAACATATATATTCATTTGGTACAATTCTATTAAAAGTAGTTAGTTAATTGTTGATTATCATTTAAGTGTTTTCACGCAACAATTTAGAATATGGCCAAATTTTCATTTTGAATATTTAAGTTGTTAATAATTTTATTATTTGCCAGAAAATATATTTAACAAATAAAATTTTACCAATAATGATGTTTTACTAATATTCTCATAAATAAGATTATTTAGTATTTGAATAGTAGTTAATCAAATATTCATGTTAATATTTTCTTCTTTTTAGTCTAAGAAGTACAAAATCCATAGTATATATCTTGGTGCCTACAAAGCAGTCCATATCGGTGGGATTTAGAGACTTTTTGATGATAAAGTCATTAACTTTAAATAAAAATGATAATAAATAAATAAATAAATAAATGTTTTAAATTTCAAGAACAAGAATGTTTGTTCTTGTTTTATGTGGTTATGATCTAATGATTTAGATATATAAGATAGGAGAATATGAAAAATAAACTTTTTATATGAGTGGTTTAAGCCTCAAGGAGTATTTATATTTTATGAACCTTGTTGTTTTAGTGGAGTAGAAGGACCAGATAATTTTAGCTTGATGATATTAATAAGGGGTAAAAATCCCTTACATTCTATTAAAAAAAAACAAATATTCATTATAATTTATTAATAAGTGATAAATATCTCTTATAGATCATTAACAAACATTAATAAGATAGAAATATGATAGCTCCTTAGAACCTTTTATACAACGACCTTTTATACAACTACAGGTGAAGGGAGATGATTATTCTTGACATGAATAAGCCATATCAATAACTTTAAGATAGAACCTTATGGTCCTAACATGAATCTCTAAAACTAATTGGGTCTAGCTTGTAACTAAACCTAGAGAAAATAAGTCTAGTAATTTATCAAACTTACGATATACTAGACTCAACTCATGGCTAAACCTAAGTATATCAGGTTTAACAACTTTCTAACCCTACAATGTCTTTGGCTCGGCTCATGGCTAAATCTAAATATATTGAGTTTGATAATTTATTAAACTTACGATTCATTGGGCTCAGTTCGTAGTTGAACTTAAGTATATTGGATTTGTCGATTTGTCAGACCTATAATGTCTTGAGCTAAGCTCGTAGCTGAACCCAAGTACATTGAGTCTGATGATTTGCAAGACTCCAAAGTGTTGTGGGCTTAACTTGTTTTGCCAAACTCACAGGGCCTTGAATTCAGCTTATGGTTGAACCCAAGTATATTAGGTTTGAAAATTTACTAAGTTTGTGGTGTCTTGAGCTCAACTTACTATTAAACCCAATCATATTAAATCTATAATTTTGACAAATCCAAAACTTAATTAGATTATCACTCTATTATAGGTTTGGGTTTTTTCAGAGAATAAAAATATTGAATCAAATATATCAACTGATCACTTACCAACAAAACTGAACACATTAAATGAACAATAACACCCTCGTAGCTTAACTTTTTAATAATTGAGTTCTGACCAAGCTATTTCGAGGACTCACTAAAGCCCTTCAACGGAGGAAGCAGCCAATCATCGTCATCATCAAATGCTTCTTTTACTTGCTCACCACAACAATCAATCAAAGCATTAAAAAGCAACATTGTGAAATAATTTTTTCTATAAAATTTATGGTATAAAAGGGGGAAAGATTTAAAAAATGATTTGGATGGAAAGTCTTTTTAGGAGGGATTGGTGACTTATTTCTGTGTGATTTTGCGCAGAAATCACGTTTCATGATTTTTAAGTTTTTTTATTGAATTTTTTTTATTTTTTATTTTTTTAATATGTTAATATTAAAAATAATTTTTTAAAAATATTATTTTCATATATTTTTAAATAACAATTAGACTCTTAATCACTAACACATATACTCATCATCTGCCATTAAAAAAAAAAACAATTTCAGCCAAAATTTTCCCTCGCCAATCATGAGTGTTCTGGATAGAAGGCATGGATAACTCCCGAGCTGTGACTGCCCTACCATGGTTTTTTACATGTTTCAAAATCACTCGGGGCAGTCAAATCATCCCCTGTACCAGAAAATTGTACAACCAATAACATATTTGGAGCATCTCCGAGGGAAAATAATATTTTAAAGAGTTAAATTAATAAAATAATATTTTAAATAATATAAATATTGTTTTTCTTATTATGTATACTTTTAATGGAAAAAATTTCATTTGAAAAGTTAATTATATTAGAATAAAAAAATAAATATTCTTTTTAAATAAGTTTGATGTTTTTTTTCTATATAACTATCTTTAATTGATTTATTTTTTTTGTTAGGCTCTCTTTATTGATTTTGATTTTTCTAAGAGAAAAATAATATTTTTTAATTTTTAATTTTTTATTTAGTACATTTTTTTTGGAGTTGTTATAACCTGTTTATTATTGCATTTCAAAAATATTTTTGAAAAAAATTAAATTTTATTTTATTTTTTTTATTTTAAATTAATATTTTTTTGATATTTTAAAATTATTTTGATATACTAATATAAAAAATAATTTTAAAAAAATAAAATAAATATTATTTTAATTAATTTTCAAATAAAAATTACTTTAAAATATAATGATAACCATTCACTTAAACATCCTCTTTAAAATCATCAGGTCGAGCGTAGTTGTATGCCTTTAATCGAGGGATAACAAGGCGTCACATGCATTATGGGCTTGTACTTTTGCAATCAACCTGCATTAATACATAAAAGATTAGAAAGTCCTAAGCTCTAAAGATTAGCTTGTACTTTTAAAATGGACTTCCAAGATACTTAACCACTTGCATTTTAAATAAACATATGGCTAGAAAAAGAAATAAAAAGAAAAATGTGAAAAAAGAAAAAAACTTGTAGCTATTTAGATTGTATTAGACATTAACAGTAGATGTTATTTTTTAAATATTTTTTTATTTAGAAATAAATTAAAATAATATTTTTTAAAATTTATTTTTAATATTAGAATATTTAAAAAAATTAAAAAAATAATTTTTTTTAAATACAGCTATACCGCGAAGACAGCCTTAAAACATAAAATTACAGAAGCTTTAAGCTCCATTGTGGCTCGAATCTTTATAACTAAAAAGGGAAAGGATAAAAACCAAACTAACAGAAATAGAAACTGAAGAATTCTGACAAGCGAAAGCAAAAACAAAAACAAGCATGAACAATTCCAAAACTCAATTCATAATTTCATACAAAGCATGCAAGAGAGGTTCCTCGATGGGAGAGAAACCCAGAAGAGGCAGAAATTAATAGTCAACACCAGTTGCTCGTTGTAAATCACTGCAAAATTCACGGAAACCCTACCTATAGAAATATACATATATGAGAAAGCAAAGGCTTAGCAGAAAACTAAAAGATGCACATCTTCCAGCAAAATTTAACCAAACAACACCGGAAATTGAATCCTCACACATTTATAAAATACAATATTTAGTTAAAAATTTTAAAATCTAAAAAAAATAAAGAAACCTCTTCAGCTATCGACGCAACAACCACCACCTCTAGTGTCGCCATCTTTTGACCTTTCCCTGAAATCAAAGTGCCTCGATGACCACCATAACCAGCAGTCGAAGCATCCCCAAGGGCCAAGTCCACCATCGTTGGGATCCTCCTCTTCTAGTGGAGTCAATGCCTCAAAATTATTTGTCATCGACATCGATTATTCCTTGAAAAAAATCTGTGATGCGAATCTGATGATGTTTCATCTTATTGTTGCTTTTGCGGTTGTTGGATGAAGAGAGATGAAGAAAGTTGATGACAAAAAGGGAAGGGCATGAAACGAAAGAAAAAACCCAGAACACCATATTAATTACAACAGCTAAGCTCATGATAGAATTAAGAGTAAGAAAATAATTACACTGTTAAAATCTACAGCAACATGAGTCTGTGTTTGCAGTGAATCCCTGATTTTTTTAGTTTTTTTTTTTAATTTAATTCAATCTAAAATAAATAGAATTTAGTAGTTAGACTGCCCTTAAGATCACTATCTATCTGTCATTTAATTCTTTTGTTACAAAGTCCTCAAGGATCAAAGCAGACATAAAAGAACCCCGACACTATGGCTCCTAAACCACAATAAAGCTTTCGTTATTTGTAGTAAAGCGTAGGGATGATAATTTAACCTGAAGTGATCTAATCGGATCAGATGAGATTTTTTATAATCACTTTACTCAATGGGTAATAAATAAGGATATATTCTCAATATTGATCCGTGACAATAGTCTCTCTCTCTCTCTCTCTCTCTCTCTCTCTCTCTCTCTATACATACATACATATATATATATATATATATAAACATAGATGAAAATGACAATATAAATAACCGATTGTTGTTAAAATCGCGAGCTGTTGAGGAGATCGTCGTCGCTGTTAAAATCACAATAAACAAAAAAGGAAGCCGCGACCATGAGCACTGAGGAAAGAGAAGGAGTGAAGACTAGGCCGTGACCGCTTTTGTGGAGATCGTCGTCGCCGCTTTTGTGGTTGCCGGTGCCCGATTGGTTAATTAGAGAAGGGGATTAGGGATTAGCCGATTAGGGATTTGTTCGGTTGGAAAAAAGAAAGAGTCTTTTGTGGCTGTGAAGACTGAGGAGTGACTTGATTTGTTCGCGTGACTGTGCATTTCCACAACCAATAGGCGCCTGACAGCTGGACCGGGGGGAATTTTGTTTCAGCGCATCATTTTGTTACAATTGCAAAATCAGTCCTGAAATCGCGATTTTACGCGATTTCATCCGATTTTAGCAATTTCACCTATTTTTGATTTTTTCAAGCGATTCAACACGTAAAACATGTTTTGACTCATAAAATCGTACGATTTTACGAGTCAGAACGTGATTTTAACAACCTTGGTCAATTGAACTTTTTTTCCCTCTCCTCTCTTTTCTAGTGATTTTCTCTCTCATATCTTAACACCTAAAGACTAAAATATAAAACTCAAAAACAAAATATGCAGAAACAATTGAGGGACCAAAGTGAAGTTTTTTATGCCTTTTGAATAGTGCAATTTAAAATAAGCTTCGCTTTTTTATTATGTTATTTTTTTCATTGTCGTTTTAACTTTTTTTAACAATAATTTTAAATTCTATTTCTTAAAATCAATAATTTATTTTATGTTGAAATATTTTTTGACATCTTACATTTGCAAAAGCATGTAAATAAAAAAAAATCCTAAAAAAATAAAATATGACTACATAACTTATGAGGATGAAATTGAAAAGAAAAAAAGTTTATTGAACAAAGTGAAAAAAGCTAAAAATTTCACAGACCAAGAAAGGAATAGATACCAAATAAATAGTGTTATGAATATTGAAATGTGAAATAATGATTAGTAGAAACACGGTGAAACACTAAACTTCTTTAGGTTTTTTTTTTAGTTAATTGGTATTACAATATTTTTTAGTTGCGATCTTTTAAAAAAATATATGCTTTAAAAAATATGTGTTCGGTTCTACAAATTCAAGGTTTAAAATACAATTATATATAAAACCTAATAAAAAAGATGATAATATAGTAGTAATTGCTTTTCAAAATATTTTTTTGACTAGAAATGCATCGAAATAATCTTTTAAAAAAATTTATTTTTGACATCAGCACATCAAAATGATATGAAAACATAAAAAAAATTAATTTAAATTAAATAAATAAATAAATAAAAATATATATTTAAATATTTTTAAAACACAAAAACAAAAATCCTAAATAACAATATTTTTTCTATATATAATTGAAAAAAAAAAAAACATAATTTATCACCATACCAACCCGTCTTGTAATCTGCATGCAACCATCTGTTCGGGCGAATCCCCGGAGATTATTTACGTGCTGGCCAGTGGGCCCAGGTCACATTGGGAATAAAAAAAAATACAAAATCTTGCATGTATGTATATTGAAGTACTTAAACAGCGAGATACGTGTAGAAACAGCGATAAGGACAGCAATCGTAACGAGCATTGAGAAGCCACGTGTGAGATACGTGTCAAGAGAATAATGTGTATGCAAAAGAGCACATGGACTGGAACGGGCTTAGCTCCCCAGTCTCATAAATCATATATATGCCCTTCTTTTTTCTTAGTAGCGATACATATTCGGGTCCCACTTTCCCCTCCAGCAGGCTAGCGCCACCGTTAGTCTATTTTCCCTTCCCTTAAGCCTGATGGCCGTGCAAGTTTTCTCAATGCTGACTTTGGTAAAACAGTGAAGATCTACAGCTGGTGTTTAAGAAAGAGAAATCCTCTACTCTTCTACCATTCTCAGTAAGGTGAAGATCAACACTATATATATTCTCATGCCATCTCGTTTAACTGATTTGCATTTCTTGTAATATATATATATATATATATATATATATATATAATAGTGCTTTGCAGTGTATTGTCAATTCGTTTGCCGGGGTAAATAGGCTTTAATATTTAATTAGAGGCTCCACGTTTCTTTACTCTTCCTCCTCGTAGGCAGAGGTAATACATACTGTGCATGCGTGTTCAATATTCATATCTATTTTTGTGTTTTAAATTTTTTACTTTAAATTATTATTTTTAGTGTTATATTAAAAAAAATAAAAAAATATTATTTTAATATATTTATAAACAAAAAACACTTTAAATTAAAAACAACTGTTATTATCAACTTATCTTTGTATTAATTAATATAGTAAATAAATATTGAAATTGAAATCAGTCAGGGATCACTTCGTCTTTACACACACACACACGCACACACTCACTTGCATGCAACAGAGAACACACTACAAATTAATACCCAAAAGTTTCTCCTACTTTTTTTCTTTTTTAATTAATGGGTTTTTTTTCTTAATTATTTTTCGTTAACAGTTCATTGATAGGAGGGTAATTTATATTAAGAAAAGAAAAGAAAACGTAAACTATATTAAGGAATCAACTCAGTATCGCCATATATATAATGTGCTACTGCTAACATTATACGTCATTTGACCAAGGCTGGAATCGTGAGATGACTCGAGTTAATAGGTTTACTATATGTTAATCTATATGTTGATCGGTATGATGTTATTTTAAGATTTTTATAAAAAAAATTAAATTATTTTTTTTTATAAAAAAATCAAGTTTTAATTTCGGTCGACTCTTACTAGTTTATTTTAAAATTTTATCCAAGGTAAGCTAAAATCTAGATCAACAAATTAAATAATGACTCAATAGTTAGTTAGACTGGGTGATCTCATGTTCTTAATTATGATCAATGTCCGTCACTTTTGGTGTTCTATTCATGTATATATACTATGCTTAGAATTGTAAATTGCTCAATCCATCTTGTTATTCTATATTATGACTAAAAAAAGTGTTATTTTATATAATGACTAAAAAGAATTAAATTATTTTTTAAAACCAAATCCAATTTTAAACCAGCTCTTACTGATTCAAGCTAAGTTCTGAATCAACAAATTATTGAAATGACTGAAATTGACTCGTTGATTAGGTTGGGTGATCTCTAGAGTAACTTAAAACAGCAGATGACTCGCTGGTTAGGTTGGATGATTCATCTTCAAAATTATGATCCATGTACATCACTTTTGGAATTGGAAATTGCTCAATCCATTTTATATTATGACTTGGAATTATTTTAGATCTAGAAGGTACAATTCATGCACATTTGGACAATTTTTTCGAAATATTGGAATCCGAAGTATGCCTCTTCCAAGAAGGAAAATTAATTGAATTTCAATTCGATAAATAATAATACTTGTTTTTATTATCCTGTCCTGTTTTGTTCGTCCCTGTTCAATAATTATCTGTTAAAATCTTACCCCACCAGTAAGGAACACGCGACTCTATTTTCTGAATGAATGGAGATTAGGAGAGTGGTGCTTCATTCAAATGATCTGTGACTTCACCATGTTTTTGTCAGTTCAACTTGCTTGCTTTCATGTCCTTTTCTTCTCCATGTCTTCAGAGTATCCCAATCCCAAAAGGATAATAACCTCAGCATTCACAGTAATCAAGAGACTGCGCTAACAATCTTTTCTGACTAGTTCATCTTCAATGCATACAGAAGTTCGCTTCAACTTCCACTCAGAGAGGACACAAAGATTTAAGAAGAAAACGATGGTGGTAACAGAATCTGAGTTAAATTCACAAGGTGAGGTCGAGTCGCCATTACAACCGGACCAACAACAAACCAAGAACCATGCATTCTCGTCTCTTGGCAGACAATCCTCTATTTACTCCCTCACATTAGACGAGTTCCAGCACACTCTTTGTGAGAGTGGCAGGAACTTCGGTTCAATGAACATGGACGAGTTTCTTGCCAGTATCTGGACCGCCGAGGAAAATCAAGCCACGGCCACTTCTGCCAACATGAGCGGTAACAATCAAATCATCATCGACAACAATGCAAGCCAGGTTTTGAATGATCCATATGGTCATAGAGGCGCATCTCAGCAGCCCAGTTTGCCTAGACAAGAATCACTCTCTTTGCCAGCACCTCTGTGTAGGAAAACAGTGGAGGAAGTTTGGTCTGAGATTCATAAAGAGCAGATCAGTGGTGCTGAAAATAGAGGTGGCAATGTGCAAAATCCCAAGACTGCCCCTCGTCAGCCGACTTTTGGGGAGATGACACTAGAGGATTTTCTGATCAAGGCAGGGATTGTGAGGGAACGATGTACTGCGCCATTTCAGCAACAACAACGTGGGTTGTACGAGAGTAACAACAATAACCGGGCTGCAGCAACAGGTTTCGTGGCTAGACCTATTTTAGGCATGGCTGCGGGGGGTGGGGGTGGTGGTGGTGTTATGCATCAAGGCATAGGAGAGTCATCTGGTAGGAATGGTGGTTATGCTGGGAGAGCAGGGAATGGTGGTGGGTATGGGCAGGGTCATGGAGTGGGAATGGTTGCACCACTGAGTCCAGCGTCATCAGATGGAATGGTTACTAATTTTGATAATTCAGGAAATCAGTTTGGGATGGATATAGGGGGGATGGGACGGAAGAGGATTATTGATGGGCCGGTGGAGAGGGTGGTGGAGAGGAGGCAACGGAGGATGATCAAGAATAGAGAGTCTGCTGCGAGGTCTAGAGCTAGAAAACAGGTACCACTATTTTGGATTTTCTTCACGAATGTTTTTATGGAACATGCATTTCGCTTAAAATGAACCAAATCTAACGCATCTGTGAATCTATATTTGATCTTCAGTTTATATATACATACATAACGAGGCCCACAAACAAATTAGCCATTGAAATTGCTTCTTTCTTAAATGATGTACGAGTATCTTCGAATTGAGTTAATGCGCTAATTATTCTTAACTCATCAATCTCTCAAGTTTTCTTCGCCCTTGTTGTTGATTGTTTTGAACAGTAAATCAAATACTTATGATCGCTAGAAATTAAGAAATTGGTGTTCTTCCAATTACATTTTAAGGAATAGCTGAAGTGTAGGTTGCCTGACAGGTGCATCTGTCTGTCTGCTAGAAATCTAGGGAGATGATATGGATTTCTTAAGAGCACTTAAATTATCCTGTAATTAATCACAGAGATTTGATTAAATGCTTACACTTCAGTCTTCAACATATACACCATCACATATATTTGTACGTTTTATAATAATTTTGCCTGTCCCCCAGGCCTATACAGTTGAACTAGAAGCTGAACTGAATCAATTAAAAGAGGAGAATAAGCAGCTTAAACATGATCTGGTATATATTTCTGTATTACTCCTCTTAGTATTAATTTGTATGATTATTTCTCAATGATGATTCTCTTACTGATCTCATCTGTGAGCAGGCAGAGCTTGAAAGGAAGAGAAAGCAACAGGTATTATGATTACGCATGCCATTTTTGCGATTCCATTTCTAGTTATGATTAACAACAATGCTCCCCTTTCCTTTCATTTTTCGAGATTCATGACGTGGTAACCTTGAGACTGTTCGTTGGTTCTTGATTTTTATCCCTTAAATCTTAAGTGCAGTATTTTGAGGAATCAAGGATGAAAGCGCGCACGAAGGCCCACAAGACTAAAGAGAAACTGAGGTTGACGAGAAGGAGCTCGAGCTGTCCGTTGTGATGGCAAGTGAAAGTTTAATCTGCGAGTCGGTTTTTCATGAGTATTATTTGTTTTAGATCCTTTTCTTCTTGTTTGTAATTTCATTCTCTGTGTCGTTTTCAGGTTTTCATATCAGAGGGATGTAACAAGATACAAAACATCGTGCTGTGAAGACATTGAGGGCGATCACTAGCTCAAGGAAAGGATGTGGCATTGGAGAGAGCAGCTCAGTACTACTAGCATGAAATAAGACAATTTCCTTTTTAAAAAAAAAAAAAAAAACTATGATCTAAATTTCGTTTGGTTTGTGTATTTGTAGTTGTTTTGTCCCGGTGTTAACACAAATATGTATTAACAAAAAAAAAAAGGAGTTTAGTGTACATAAAAATAACTATAAAAGGGAGCGGAGAAAGAGTTTACTGCTTGTATTTTTAAATTTTTTCAAAGAGTTCAGTGCTTGTATTTTTTAATTTTTTTAACACTCTTTCTCATTTCTTTTTAGTGTTTTTATTTCTTTTTATGCTTTAATTTTCCTCTCAAATTTAGAGTTTAAACTCATTTTGTTGACATATATTTGAGTTATATAATCTTTAGTTCAAAGATTTTGTTTAGAAGTACATCTAAATCACGATAATGTTGTTGAAATCATAGGAGATATATTTCAAACATCTTAGTCGCACAAGTGAGAAGAAATAAAGCGTTAAAGACAAATGATTCAATATCATCCTTGACAACACTTAAAGTGTTTCAACAAGTAAGTATCATTTTCTATTTTAATTTAATAATTTATATTTTTATTATTAGTATGCTGCTAGGACTTTGAATTAATATCAATTATAAGTTTGAATATTTGTGTTGAAAACATGTTTGTGATCATGAGTTATTATTTAACATACTTATAGATTTAAACTTGTGTGAACTCTAGACGTTCCTTGAAAACTTTCTTATGTTTAGCATACCTTGTCATGATAAACTAAACATCATTGTTTACTAGTCTAGTATATACGTATCTACAAGCTTTGATCTACAATTCTTAAGTCTTTATATATATATATATATATATATATATATAAACTTTGTTTAGTTTATCACGTGGGAAAAAAATAATATTAATTATGTAGATTTATTTCAATACTATATGTTTTAATTTATAATCTTTTGGTTTGCTTATAACTTATGTTTTTCTTTCTTTATTTAATTTTAAAAGTTTCTTATATATCTTTATTTTAAAGTTATAATTTATCTTCTAAAATTGTAATTCATGCAATTTATTTGAATCTCTTTGAGTTGTTGCATGATACATATTTTATGAACTAGGCTTTTATCAATCATGTTTATATCCTTGTTTACTTTATACATGTTACTTGCAAATTTGTTGGGATAATCATGTATTTTGTATTTCTTTTTTAAACATAATGTTTTGGCATAATACATGTTTAATTTCAACAACGATAACCAAAAGTGTTTATTTTTATCTTGTGTAATTTAAATATTTTTGTTTATCAAGTTGTTTTATTTCAAGTTTTATATTATTTTACTTGCTTGTTGTGGAGCTGAAATATTTATTTATAAGTATTATTAACTATTTTATATATATATATATATAATTTAATCATGTTTTTAACTCGAGAATTGGTTTTTCCAACCACTATTGCTTCAGCAAATACTACTTCGGTAGTGAGAATTCCACCATTTTATGGTGTGTAGCGAAAAATCTAAAAAGTTCAATGAAT
>Ga0307515_10020358_pt1 | contig 11842 bp, 1 predicted proteins | sample 17_EM_MG_FD_194513 | JGI IMG/M metagenome (GOLD analysis project Ga0307515, IMG submission 194513) | Populus trichocarpa ectomycorrhiza microbial communities from riparian zone in the Pacific Northwest, United States - 17_EM | ecosystem: Host-associated > Plants > Roots > Unclassified | place...
ATATATGGTACGGAACGGAGGTAATTTGTGTACTTACTACTTTTTAATTATTTGATTTCGATCATCTCCTTTATATAGGAACTTACCCTGCTTACATATATCTTTATAATTGCATTACAATGGCGTTCTTTTCTAGTTCCCTTATATTTTAGACGTTTACTTCTCTCCTAGACACCATACACCTACAGCACGTAGTAGATAGGCGGGTGAGGGCCTTACGGAATCACTGCTATAGGTAAGACGGGTAATTACCTAGGATCTACCTCTGTAAAATAGAAGACCCGGCATAGCGCCCTTAGGGCAGCTAAAACGGTATATGATTTCAAAAAAAAAAAAAAAGTTTTAATCTGGAGCTGCAACCGAATACCCCCTTAGGCGTTTTTACTAGTACGGCTAAAGATATAGGCTATTTGGGCCCGCGGAGTAGGAAAGTAATTAGTATTAACTTTAAGCTTATCCCGTAGTTAGAGCTTCTAATTATTAAATATTAGATTTATTCCATCTATAAGTAATAGGGGGTTTATAACCTTTATAGACCGTAATAGGGTTATATAGGGCTTAGTAGGTCCGTTAAGGCGCTAGAATAGGGCCTTAAGGACTATAGCAAGTCTCTAGGTATTTAATAATTTATTACTAAATACGGAAGTTATTAGTAACTTAGTTAATTAAGGTATAAGTACAGAGGACGACGCAAAATTGAATTTCCCCTTCCTATTTGGGAAAAGCGTCGTTTCGATGCCAAGACCCCACCAAAAATCAACTTAATTAACTTAATTGAAGCTTTTTATACTAATATATCATCTATATAGCTTCCAAAACGTGGTGTTTTACCGTTTAATATTTATATAATTAACCTCATTCCATCGCACCTTATATTTTATAGGCTTTTAAGGCTTTCGGGGCCTCAATTGCGTCTATTCTTAACTTTCTACTTAGCTCTCTACCCGTTTAACTGCCCGTTTAACTGCCTTATAATTATTCCTTTAAAGTCTTTAATTATAGAGCTGTCGATCTATAATTAAGCCAGGGCCCTAAGTATCTTGACGTCGATTTAGAACCACTAAATTAACTAATTTTTGCTACTTTTCCTTAGTAATCTCCTTAATTTCCTTACGGCTCTGCGCAGGGAGGAAGAATTGCAGATAGGCGTTAGGTAAACTATAGTAATTGCGCAACGTCTTATAGCCCGTTTAAAGCACCTTAACAATTATAGAAAGCTTGCGATTGGCTTCCTTATAGAGTTGCTTTTAGCTTTACTGCTTTTCCTCCACTCCCTCTCTATAATCATTACCTCCTCCAAGCCCTATAAGCCTCTCAACATAGTAAAATATCCTCTCAATCCACTGCTGAATTCGCTACTGCTTAAGATCTTGCTAGGCTCTAAGCTAAGCCTTCTCTGCAGCTATACGGGAGGTAAGTAGGCCTCTTTTTATAGTTACCCGTTTTAGGTAGCTCTAATAGGGCTTAATTATATTTAGGTTAGGCGAATTACCTAGCCAAAGAAGACGTTAAATCTCGTAGGCGTTAAAGTAGACCTAGTAAATCTTTACAATATAAGAAGTAGCCTTATCTTCCTATATAATCGTATTAGGATTTAAGTATATAAGGCTCTAGGCGAACGGAAGAAGTTTTGGTATTAAAATATTTGTTAAATATTGCTACTAGTTAATTCCACCTCCATCTAATTAAGTAAAAGCTCCGTATAATACTATAAACTTCCATTTAGCAGGAGCTCCGCCTATACGCCTTCCCGTAACGTAGTTTATATAAGCTTCTTTTAGTGTCTTATTTCTCTTTCTAAGCCTTATACGCCTCTAGCTCTAGAGATTTATTCCAGATCTTAATAATAGATTTTAATTTATCTAATTTCTTCTTTATTTAAGGCTTCTAAATATAGCATGGGCTTTTAAAGTCATATAAAAAGTAACCCCAGAATATAAACTTGGAGTACCCCTTCTACTATTTTTATACGTAGCTACGTACGCAGGCCTTATACGGTCGTCGCTATACTCGGTAACCCCCTTAACGGTGGCCTAAAATAATACTTATCTTATCTAACCAAATTACAGCCTTCTAATCTTCTAGTGTCTAGTAGTAGTAGGCTAATATAAATCTATATCGTTCGTTCTTTATAGCTGCAGTTAATCTAGGCTTCCTTATTAGCTTTATCTTACGGAAGCCGTACTTTTGGAGAATCGTTCGAACAGATAATGCGGAGAGGCCCGTTTCGCGAGCAATCATTTTAGTGCTTTTTTTACGCCCGTAACGATTGCATATAACGGCGTTAATGACTTTTTGCTTAAAATTAAGGGTAATAGTTTTCTTACGCCCTGGGCTAGGCTTATTCTTAAGGTGGTTATTAAGAAGAACCTAATCTGCGCGCTAGCCATTCTCTACTGCCTTTTTTACTAGGTTGCTAATATGCCTAGCGCTAATTCTAGTAACGTAAGTAATTACCTTTAGGGGTGTTCCTAGAGCCTTTATTACTACGGCCTGCGCCCTTATTGCAAGGCCGTAGCGAGGCATTTTAGGCTCCAAAATTAATAGAAAAAATAGTAGAAGGTAAGTAAAGGACGTTACAAGCGACTAAGTGAATAGATTCTATTAAGAAGTCAGTGTAGAGTTGCTTTTTCCAAGCTTAAAGTTAAAAAGTTAGTATTTTTGGTGGGGTCTTGGCATCGAAACAACGCTTTTCCCAAATAGGAAGGGGAAATTCAATTTTGCGTCGTCCTTTGTACGGCAAGAAGGACGCGCAAGCTTATATAAATGGTAGTCTATAAACAAGGATCTAAAGCTAGAGAAAGGAAAAGAGAAGAAGAGTAGCGCCGGTTAAAGTAAGGTCTTTTTATACGGTCCTTTAGTTACGTTACTATAAAGTTCTACTAAGTTCTACTAGTTAAGTTTTGCCGTTTTCTACCAGTACTGTAATATTACATCTATAGGGCGTTCTTATCCTTATATTCTTCTAGTGGCTTATTATCTTTACTATACTAGCACTCTATTTACTTATCTAGGTACTTTAGGGATCCTAGTTTGTTAGGGTAATAGCTATAGAATTTTTTAAAGCTTATAGGGACTGCTAATAAAGTTCTATATAGGGTACTAGGTAGGATTTAGGTTATAGCCTTTCTAACCAATATAGTACTTTAGTGTTTTCCTTACTAGTTTATAGGCTAGTATTTCTTTAATTTCCTATTTATTATCGCTATTAACTTAAATTAGTAGGGGCGGTTTATTCTTTTATCTAGGTAATAGGTTATTTATAGCTTTTTATAGCTTATTTAGTAAGAAGATAGGGTAAACCTTAATTAAATTTAGGAGCTTTACCTTATATAAGTTGCCTCTTTTCTTAAGGACCCTATATAGTCTTGCTATTTAATAGTCTAACTTATAGCTAGGCCATATTACCTATAGTAAAGTTAGGCTCGCGCCTATACTTATTTACCTACTATTTTATTAATTTCTAGGCCTTTCTAGATTTATATAGGCTACTGTCTAGGCTTCCTCTAAGCGCTTAGCGTACTACTGGGCTTCCTTATAAAATAGTTTCTCGCGTATAGTTTATGGTCCTTCTAGCCTATCCCAATTAAAGCTTATTTAGGGTAAATACTCCATTTTTAGTTAAATAGGTGCAAATCCTATAGAGTTATAAGGTAGGGTTGCCTAAGCGTAGTCTATTAGGGGTTGTAGTTCGCCCTAGTTATTTTAGAAGTAGTTAATAAAGGGCGTTTTCTAAAGCGGTTAACTAAAATTATAACTATATTATACCCATTACGGTCTACTGGTAGTTTATAGAAGTCTATAGAGATATACTATTAGGGGCGCTCTAGTATTAGAAGTAGCTTCAATAGTCCTAGGGTTTTATTTTATAGAATTATAGACCTATAGCAGTTGCTATAGTTCCGTACGTAATGGTTAATATTTATAATTATTCCGGGCTAGTAGTAATGGTTACTGATAGTCTTATAGGTCTTATTTTTTCTAGGGTAGACCATAGAGACCTAGGTATATACTTTGGCAATAAGCTAGGTTTATAAGTTCTATTCCTTTAGTACTACTAGCTGTTTCTAGTACTTAAGCAGTCTATTTTCTAGGGACTATAAACTAGTAATATCCTTTACCTTTTTACGGTACTTCTATAGAGAAGGGCCTGTATAGTTTACTTACAGTAGTTTATTAATAAGGTTAAATTCTATAGGGTTAATAGGATATATCTTAGTGCTTAAAGATTTAGTATTTAGTTCTTCCCATATCTAAGGGTTAAGGTGCTTTAGTTATAATAATATCTAGGTCTATAATAAGATCTTTACGGCTATTTAGTTATCTAGGTCCTATTTACGCCTTATAAACGCGTCCGCATAATTAGTAGCGCCTAGCTTATATATAATTAGGAAGTGGAACTAAGATAAAATATCCGCTTAGCGCGCTTGCCGTACTATAAAGGTCTTAGTTATTATAGGGCCTTATAATCTAAAACTACCTAAATAGGTTTAGGGGTCCCTTTTAGCTATACGCGCTAGTACTAAAAGCCAAAGATAATAGCCAGCATTTCTTTATCGTGGATAGGGTAGTTTAGCTTAGCATATACTAAAGTCTTTAAGTAGTATATAATAGGGTGCTATTCTTTATCTAGTTACTTCCAGAAAAAAACGCTAGCTACTACGCTATCTAAGGAGTCGGTTTCTAGCCTTAAGGGCTATTTTAGGTAAAAGTAAGCGAGTAAAGGGGTAGAGATTAGCCGTTTCTTAAGCTTACTAAAGGCCTACTTATATGCGGTATTAAAGTAAAAGGGTTAGTTCTTTTAGGTAAGGCGGCTAAGAGGCCGAGTAATTCTACTATAGTTCTTAATAAAGCGTTAGTAGAAGTTATAAAAGCCTAAAAATAACTATATCCCTTTTATAGTCCGTAGTAGTTCTTACTAATTAATTACAGCCGTCTTTTCTAGGTCTGCTTTAATTTTATCTATACTAATAATAAACCTAAGATACTTTATACGCTTAATACTAAACTTTAATTTCCTAATATTAGCCTAGGGACTAGTTTTGCGGAGCCGTTATAGAACCTTATAAATATATTCCTTATATTCTAACTTATTCTTAAAGTAGATTATAATATTATCTAGGTAAGCCATATAGAAGTTATTAAGGTAGTTAAAGAGTATATTATTTATATATCGCTAGTATATAGCTAGTCTATTAGTTAGTCTAAAAGGAAGTACTTTATAGATCTAGGGTTTATTCTAATTTGGTAAAAAGCCTAACGGATATTAAGCTTTATAAAAACCTTAACTCTACTTATTTAAGCCAGTGTCTTATCTAGAAGAGGCATTAGATAGCGGTCCTTATAGGTTATATTATTTAGCTTATAGTAGTTAATACAGAACTAAAGTCCTCTATTTAGCTTTTTAGTAAATAGAATTAGTATAGCAAAAGGGGCTTAACTAGGCTTAATAAATCCCTTATATAGATTATTAATAAGGTACTACTTAGTAGCCTATAATTTAGCAATAGATTGCTGATAAAGGGGGGTATAGCTAAGGGAGTTTTCCTTATCTGGCTTAATCTTAATCTTATAGTTATACGGTTAGTAAGGTAGGAGTAAGCTAAATACTACGGTAGAGAATATATCCTTAAACTTCTAGTATTAAAAGAGTAGTTTCTATTTTACTAGCTCCTCGTCTATAAGCTTACTTTCCTTTTCCTTAATTATTTAATTAATTTTATATAAGCTGGTAGTAAAGGTAATAGTATTAGGTTAGACTAAGTTTTGGTAAAGTCCTACAGCGCTAATATAGTAGATTTTAACTAGTAAGAGGTCTATAGGTCTCTTTATGGACTTTATTAGGCTATATTTTATAGAATAAGGTATATAACCTTCCTTAGCTTATATTCCATTTTCTATAAGTTATCCTTTTAGTTTATTAGTTTAATATAGCGTCTAGTATTCCTAGTCTTTCTTTATAGCTATATAGGGGCTAAGTCCTCTATAGGGGGCTTAGGTTAGTCACTGCTAACTTTTTAGGTCTTTAGTACGGGTAGTATAATATAGGTAGTTTAGGGGCGGCGTAGTAAACGGATCCGTTATAGATTAAGCTATATATCTTTCTTAAAGGCCTAGTATATAGTATTAATCTAGGGTTATATAAGATTCTTTATTATAATACTAATTTCTTTATAAAGAAAGGGGTTAGGGATAGAGTTTTTAGGCCAGATAAGTTATTTACTCTATATATTAAGCTATAAGCCTAAATAAGCTAGCAATTCTCTCTCTAAAATTATATTATAGCTTCCTAAGTCCGTAATAAGAAAGGGGATATTATACTACCTTCGTCTATTAACATAAAGGTAAATTTATAAAATAGTTATAATAGGTGGCCCTATTTACCCATTATACCTATAAATAGAAATTAGTTTAGGCAGTTTTTGAATAGGTATATTTAGAAAGTTAGCTAGCTTTATAGTATACTAGGTATTAATTAAGGTAAAGGAATTTATTTTAGAGTTAGCTAAAGTAGAGGTTAAAACTTAATATCTATTATGGAATAAAGTATAAGGGATAGTACAGCTTGTTTTACTAACTAGTTAACCTAGGTTAATATATAATATATTAATCCCTTTTAACCCTAGAGAGAAGTCTTCCTCTAAGGTTTCTCTTTTTTTTATAACTTTGCGCTATCCTCCTAAATTAATAAAACTTTGTCCCTCTTTATATTTATTAGACAGTCTTTTATAATATAGCCCCTTTAGCTATAAGAAAAGTAAGCGCCTTAATCACTAAGGGCCTATATATAGGGGTTGCTATATATAGGCCAAGCATTAGCTAGGCCTATAGCAGGACTAGCTACACGGCTAGCTATTAAATTAACGGCGGGCTATACGGCTAGTACTATAGGAGTTGCCAATTGTACTAGGGCATTATAGGCCGTTCTTATATTACTTATAGTCTAATTTAAAGGGATTCTAGCTTTATACTATTTAGTATATACTTTAATTTAATAAAGGCCTTAGTTAATAGCTAAGCACTAGTCTATAAGTTCCTTTAGTGTTTATATAGTAGTAAAAACTAGTAGTAGGGCTCGCTGCAGGTCTAGGGTAAGCTTATTAAATAGGTCTAGCATTAAATCTTTCTAGGGAATTTAGGCCTAACTAGCTAGGTATAGAAAGCGGGTCTAAAAGGCTAAGGAGGTCTCTATTATTTTTATATTTAGGCGTTTATAATTAAGCTAAGCGCTCTATACTTTAAAGGGGTCCTTATAAATAGAAGATGGTAGACAATTATCTCTTTTTTAGAGAGGAAGGGATCTACTAAGTCCTATATATATTGCGGACGTAGGTGCGTCTATATATCCCTACTAGTGCGGCTAAAGACGTAAGCCATTTTAGCTTAAATAGTAGGGAAGTAGTCCGTATTAACTTTAAGCTTATTCTATAATTAAAGCTTTTAATTATTAAATATAGGGTCGGTTCCGTCTATAAATAATAGGGGGTCCGTAACCTTCGCGGACTATAAAGATACTAATACTATATATTAGGCTAGGGCCTTAAGGACTATAGCAAGTCTCTAGGTGTTTAATAACTTATTATTAGGTATAGGGGGTTCTCTAGCTTTAAATAACTCTTAAAGTTATTTAATTTTGGCATTAGCTGCTATAAGCTCTACCTAGGAGTTTAAGTTAGTTGCTGTTTTACCATTAAAGGTATTTAAGGGTCCTGCGGCTGCTTTACTGGGTGCTATACTTCTTAGTATAGTAGTAGGGATATTAGGTAATTCTAGGTAATTCCTTTAGGGGTTCTTATCTGTGCGTGTTCTTTAGGTTATATTATATATATCCTTATCCTATTATTAAGGTCCTATTCTATTCTTATTATTCTAGTGATATTATTTAGGGTCCGTCACTATGTCGTTATTCTATTTATGGTCCGTAAATATATTTAAGTTCCTTCTTAGGAAGAAAGGGTAGTTAAGCTTTAGGTTATGTTAGCAACTTAGTTAATTAAGGTATAAGCACGGCAAGAGGGACGTCCAGGCCTATATAAATAGTAGTTTATAAATAAGGATCTAAAGCTAGAGAAAGAAAAGGAGAAGAAGAGCAGCGCCAGTTAAAGTAAGGTCTTTTTATATAGTCCTCTAGTTACATAACTATAAAGTTCTACTAAGTTCTGCTAGCCAAGTTCTACCGTTTTCTACTAGTGCTGTAATAGAAGTAGGGGTGTCTCTAGCTTTAAACAGCTCTCGTAATTATTTAATTTAGTATTAGCTACTACTAGCTCTACCTAGGGGTTTTAGATATTAACTATTTCATTATCTAAAGTATTTAATAGTCCTATAGTTACTTTACTGGCTACTATATTTCTTATTATAGTAGTAAGGGTATTAAATAATTCTGGGTAAATTCTTTAGGGGTATTATTCTATACTTATTCTATTCTTAGGGTTTATATATATATATTTTGTTCTAGTTCTTAGTTCTTATTCTAGTTCTTAGTTCTTATTCTAGTTCTTAGTTCTTATTCTAGTTCTTAGTTCTTATTCTAGTTCTTAGTTCTTATTCTAGTTCTTAGTTCTTATTCTAGTTCTTAGTTCTTAGATATATTTGAGTTCCTTTTTAGAAAGAAAAGGTAGATGGGCTTTGGATAATATTAGCGACTTAGTTAATTAAGGCACAACTATAGTAAGAGGGACACGCAAGCCTATATAATTAGATTATCTATAAACAAGAATTTAAAGCTAGAGAAAGGAAAGGAGAAAAAGGGTAGCGCCGCTTAATATTTTATAAGATCTTTACGTTATATAACCGCAATATATAGCAATTTATAGCAACTTGCCGGTATAGAGGACTGCAAAGTTCTACTAAGTTCTGCTATTTTCTGCTAGTGCTATAATACGTTTAGTAAGTTCTTATAGCTAAAATGCCTACTAATAACCTTACTAAGATTCTATTACGGAACGAGTATAAGCGATAATAATATATAATAAAGTAGATATTATTAAGCTATATATATAAACTATATAATAGAGTTAAAACGTTATATAAGGAAAGAAGGTAAGAAAACGGAAAGAAAGAGTATATATTATTTGCTTAGTTGCTTAGTTAATATATATATAAAGTAGAATAGGATTTAAATAGTAGTCCTAATAGAACTTAGCAGAATTTAGTAAAACTTAGCGGAATATAGTAGAATATAGCAGATTAATATTAAATTGCCATCTTATAGTTAGTCTTTAGTTACTAAGTTAGTAGAAATAGGTAGATATATATAAGGTATTACAGAAGTATCCTATAATAGTAACCCCCCTTTTAAACTTACGTTTCTGCGAGATAGTGTTATAGTAATTCTAAGTAGAGTTTATAAAAGTCTTTTACGGCTTATATAAGTTCTATAGAGTTAACAGGTTCCTATAAGGGCTTAATAAAGCCTCTTTATTTTATAAGGTATATATATTAGTGTTTCTGCTTATTATACTTAATATTATTAATTCTTTTAATAAAGTACTTATTTTTACTACCCACCTTAACTAGTAGGGGAGGGTCCTATATTTATTTAGGTAAGGCGTTTAATATAGGGGTAGTAGGGCGGAGGGCTAACGTATAGAATATGGGGTAAATTTTAACCGTATTAGGGAGCTTTAGTTAATAGGTATAACGGGACTAGCCCAGTTGCAGTAGGAATGTCTTGGTAAAACACTCTATAGATAAATTCTAACGCTTTAACTAAATTCTGCCAAATTTTGCTAGCTTAATTAACTTCTGCCAAGTTCTGCCAGATCTATTAAATTTTACTAAAGTTAGTTAAAGACCGCGTACGTATATATACACGCATTAACTACTAAAACCCCTAACTATTTAATATATAACTCTCTTATTATTCCTTTCTCTTCTTTATACAACGTCTTATTCTCTATAAGAGCTATACCTATAGATTTAGATAGAATATATATTATTCCTTTAAATCTGCCCCAAAGCCTCTTCGCGCCTTTATATTACATTACGTTAATATTAATACCCTTAAAATAGTAAACAAACTTAAAGCCGCTACGTTAACCGTTATAGCCCTAGTTAGGGAATAAACGACTATAATGCAATAGTCCTTTATAGATGCCTTAGCCCAGTAACAAACTATACTAGAAGCCTAGTATTAGTACTTAATTAAAGCAATACGTAAAGAACTCTACGACGTTAAAGTACTTGCGTTAGAGACCTTAGTACTAATACAACCTATAAATAAAATTAAAATAACTATATATAAACCCGGCCCGTTAAATACAAACCCTAAACTAGTAATAGTAGCTTAACCTATACTTATAATAAACCTAGTACCTATTATAAAAACCAAAAAGCTCCCTAACCCTCTAATGTTTAATAAAAATTAAAATAACCTACGTCTCTTTATAACTAAGCTTCGTTTTAAACTTTTAATAAACTATAACTAATACCCTACTAAAGCTAGCAAGATTAGCTTTAGAATATCTTATTTAAGTAAAGATACTATATAAACTATAGACCCATTTTTCCATTTTTCTATAACGGCACCTTTATTAATTTTAAAATCTTTATCCCTTTACTAAAATTAACGTATAATAACGCTAGCTATAAATACATAGCTATTACTAAACTTAAAAACCTATAATAACGGAACCGAGACTTTACTAGCTTCTTTTTAGAATTTTTAGATCTTATTAGTAAACTAGATTAGAATAAAGCCACTAGAGTTACTGCTCTCCGTTAAGCTATCTTAGATAAAATTAGAGTATAGTTAGTAGGTAGAGAACTACTAAAGAACTTACCCAAATTTGCTATAATATATTAACGAATTAATAAGGACCTTTAATATAATAAATAAACTTATTCTCTAAAGCTAACTATACCTTATATTTAAAACTCTATAAAACCGGTATATACCCTAAAGCGCGATCTGTCTCTAAAACTAAAAAGCTCTATATATAATTCTATAGACCTTAATACTACTTAATCCTATATACCCTTAGGAACTAATAAATAAAGAATATAAGATATAAATAGAAAATGCTTTAGATATAGTAAAAGGGGATATATTTAAAGAAATTACTAAACTTACCCTTTTAAAAAGGTCTAACGTAGTTCCTCTTAGTCCTTAAATTATACTTATTCTATAAATTATACTTAGTTACTATAAAGTATTTTACCTTTAATTAATTTAGAAAACGAATTATCCTAGGGCCAAGTTACGCCTTAGGATAAGAAGTGGAAGAGTATAAGTATTTAGGCTCTTTTAGCGCTAATATATAACATAACTCCCTTAATATACTTAGTGAAATTTAAGTACTTAGAAAATAGAAAGAAGTATAAATCCTTATAAATAGTGGAGCTACTAGTATAGGCTTTATTAATATAAACTACGCAAAAACTTAACGCTTAAATTTAAAGAAACTTAATAAGCCCTAAGGCCTATAAGGTTTTAATAATAAGCCTTTAATATATAGCGAACTAATATATTACACTCTTATAAAGATGCAGATAGGCAAATACCTTAAATATATTTCCCTATTTATAATCCCCTTAAAGTATTATAAAGTAATACTTAAATATAAATAGCTAAAACAATATAACCCTTTAATTAACTATGTTAAAGAAATACTAAAATTCCGTATAACCTACTACTAAAATTATTACTTAAAATACTACTTGCTCTATAAATATATAGTAGTAATTCTTAATTAACGTCTGATACGGATCCTATCTAGGCCCACATAGACTACTCCGTCACAGGGGGAAAACTTATAATTTACAGGAAGAAAACCCTGCAGTTTGGGGGAGGAAAAACCCTATAAGCCACCTCAGTAGGATAAAAAACCCCGGTTTGCCA
>Ga0307515_10020360_pt1 | contig 11841 bp, 2 predicted proteins | sample 17_EM_MG_FD_194513 | JGI IMG/M metagenome (GOLD analysis project Ga0307515, IMG submission 194513) | Populus trichocarpa ectomycorrhiza microbial communities from riparian zone in the Pacific Northwest, United States - 17_EM | ecosystem: Host-associated > Plants > Roots > Unclassified | place...
CGATCTATAGGAATAATATAAGGAAGACTTTGCGGACTTTATGGAAGCTATTTTTAAGGCTTATAACCTTATAGCTACCTATAACCTATAAACCCTCTTATATTACTAAGGTGTATAGGTTAAAAAGGATAAATAAGTTACTATTATATAATCTTTATATAATATATTGCGTAATAAGAACTAAACAGAATAGACTAAAGAGTAGATCTTAGATTATATTAAAACTAGCAAACTCTTTACCTCTTTTAAACTTAATAGGATCTTAAGTTTTATAGACGACCTATTTAACTAAATTTATTCTATAGACTAAAGAGATCTTAAAATTAATCTTATGGGCTAAAGTATAACTAACTACTGACACTGTACTAAGATATAAGATTACCGCTTAGAAGGCTCTAAGCGATAATCTTATATTTTAGTATAGTGTTAGTAGTTAGTTACATAAAGTATATCTAGTACTTAAGTTACGGATTGTAATACCCCCGTAAACTAAAAAATAGACTAAAACCCTTTTATTACTTAAGTTATAGATCCGTAAACTACCTAAATAAAGACCTATAGTAAGGAGCTAGCTAACCTAGCTAAGCTCTATACCAATAAATCTAAGTATAGTAATAAAAACAATAACTTTAACTTTAAACTAACTATTTTTACGGACCTCTATTAGAAGGCTAATATTCCTAAATAGGAGTTTAGCTAAGCCTACTTTACTATACTACACGGCCTAGCTCTTAACTACTATTATACTAACCTTAAAAGTAACCCCCTTGGTATTCCCTTTAATAAGCTATATAAAACTATATATAACTACTTTAAAGGGCTAGAATATAAGCGTAATATCCTTATATAATAGAATATAATTAAGTTACGGACCGTAATTAATAAGAATACCAAAAAATCGACTATAGAGTGCCTGCAAATTCTTATTAAAGACCTTTAGTACCTATAGCACGGCCTTAATACTAAGCTTTAAATAGACGACTTTCTATATAATAAACTTATTATAGCTTACTAGGAAGTAGAACCCTATAAATACGCCTATTATAAGCCTACAGACACCTTAACTGGCCTTATTAATGATTTATGGTCCTCTATTATAATATATAAAGTTTTAAACCTACTAGGCAGTACTTAAGCCTTTACCACGGACCTATAAAACCTATAAACTAACTTAGATGCCTACTTTATAGACCGCTGCTACCGCTAGCAGTATCCGTACTAACTAAGTCCTACCTATAACCCCCGTAGCAACCCCCGTATAAAAGTATACCCTTATAAATAAACTAGCTAGAAGTACTTTATGTACGGTAAGGAAGGATATTAGTTTATAAGGTATACCTAGGAAGAACGTAATAAGTCTAAAAAGAGATTTAATAGTTAGATTAACTAGTTTATCTTAGACTATAAAGAAAAGGAAGTAGAGAAGTCTTTTAATAAGTTAATAGAAGCCCTTATAATTAACTTTAACTTAGATATTTAGAAATAGGAGACCTTAGAGATATTTTTAACTACTTTTAGACCTTTTACGGACGGCTAAGCCTTTAATATTATGACCGTATTAGCTGACTGCTCCTTTATATACTTAATTATACCCAAAAACTAACCTATAAGTATATCTATTGGACCTGTTACGGACGTTACGGACTATAAATAGAACCTATTTATATATATTACTATAAAACGCTATACCCCTAAAGAATTCTATAGCGTTATAATTAATATAGGTGCCTCTAAGAAGTCTACTATAGGTTATGGATAATATCTTATATATAAGACCACTATAAATAATAATATGGATATTAATACTATGCAAACCAGGGCCGTAAACGTCTAATTTAGCATCGGCTTAACCGTATTAATTAGATTAATTATAGTTAAGACTTTAATTAGCCTAGTTAACTTCTATATAGTAAAAGCGGATACCCCTTTTCTACTTTACCTCGCGGATATAGATAGGCTATAGGTTTACTATAATAATATTATAGACACCTTAATTGGCCCCGTAACTGCCCTAAGAAGTAAGTATATTACCTTACCAATTATATAACGATTTAAACACCCGTTCCTTATATAGGGAGAGACTTTATAGACTTATATTTAGGAATCTTTTAACTATAACCTATGCTACCTTACTAATACAGAAATCTACCACCTATATTGCTGTTTTAACTACCTGTTAGCTAAAAAGCTGTATAGAGTCCTTAAACGCTCTAGATATAACGACGTTAATAGGAAGGCAATTAACTACCTAACTAAATACTGCTCCTTCTGCTAGAAATACAGACGTTCCCTAGGCTAATTTAAGTTTACTCTTTATAAAGACCTTAATTTTAACTACTTAGTGTATATAGATATTATATATTAACGGCAGCATTCACAAAACGGCACAATGCAATCGCCCGCTAAAGAAACCTGCGAAACAAGCCCAATAGAGCTCCCACGAGCTCCAGAGGACTATAGAAACCCTACCTATCAAAACCACACACCCCAATTTGGCGTTAGTAGAGGTATATATAGTGTTTTCTAATATACAGCCCCTAAAACCGGATTATAATAAATAAATAAACCCCTAACCCTAACCTCCCTAACCACCCTAATTAAATAGCGCGCCTTTTAAGAACGCGTTTTATAGACTATATAAACCATAGAATAAACCTAGTAGGTACTATAGAAACGATCTCTTAATATAGATAAGGAGCGCTCTACTATGCTCTTCTTCCTTACTACCGCGATTATAACCCTCTGGATAGCCTTTACTATGTTAGCGGAGCTTATCTAGACCTAAGGAACCTAGGAGTAATATACCTAGGACATAAAGGCAATCCGGACAGATATTGGCGCCCTTAAAAAGGCCGTAATAATAGCTATAAAGAGCGGACCGATATCTATAGGCCCGCTATTATACGTATACGTTGCTGCCACTATACCTATAATGCCCTAAGCTATAAGATAAGTTGCCTATAAACCTATAGAAGTATATAAGATTATAATCCGTATAGGCGACGCCGCTAACCGTAAGGAAACCTTAAAGTAAAATAGCTAAGCCCTAGTATATAAACTCTAGGCTGTAGGACCCCTAGATACCCATAGGATATAGGCCGTAAAGAAGTTATAAAGCGGTAACGTTAGGGCGTATGTTATGGATAAAGACGTAAAAGATAGGTTGCTATAAGAAATAGATTAGACAAAGGTCCTTAGACGCTCTACTATATTAGCTGTTCCGCTAGTACTAATAGAGGTCCACGCGGTACCTATAAGCCTCGCTATTTAAGGCCTAGAGGCTAAGCAGATAATAGAAGATATAATAAAGCAGAACTATACTATAGCGGGGCTTACAGTAAAAAGGCTGGCGTAGAAAAGGCTAGGAAAAGTCTAAACGGGATAAAAGGTTAAATTGTTACTTATTATAGGTATACAGTTAGAAGAGTTAGTAAATATGCTATTTAATTAGGGCCTCTTTCTAGGAGGAGACTACTACCTAGTTATAAGGTATAAGATAACATTCCTAGTAACGCAGTGCTTTAAATGCTAAGGCTTTAACTATATAGCTAAGAGTTATAGGAGAGAAGCTAGATATAGACGCTGCGCTAGGTAATATAATACTAGTAAATGTACAGGAGACCTACCTAAAAAGTGTATTAACTGTAAAGTAGACTATAAGGTATAGAATAGGGTGTATAGTATTAAGCGAATACAGTAGGAGAAGGCTATAGTAATTAGGGCCTATACGCCAATATACTACGTAGGTACCTATAAGGCACCTATAAGCGGATAGCAATTATAATTATAGTATAAGATTACTACTAAGGATACCTTATAACGAGCTAAGAAAAGGAAGCTAAAGGAGATAGTTACGTAAGAGAGCTCTATATAGGCAAAGGAAGCCCCCTAAAAGGTCGGCCGGCTATAGACTTTTAATTATTTTAGGAAGGAAATAGGCCAGAGGACCTTCCAATTAATACTCTAAATAGCACTATATAGTAGTATATACGCCCTAATTTAAATCCTAGTAACCTAGGAGCCCCTACTAAATATAGAGTTTAATATAGAGGTAGAAGCAAAAGCCTAGATCTAGAGAGAGGTATCTAAAGGCTCTAAAACTATGTTATAAGGAAGTAAACGGACGCTAAAGGGCACTAACTTAGCTAACTTAGAGGCTAGCATAGATCTCTTATATTAGGATATCGGAAAACACTTATAATTATACAGTATAACACTAATAATAGTAGGAATGGCGTACTACTCTACTTCCTATAGGAGGTGGAGTAGGTGGACCCCTAGCTAGATATATTAGCTATTTAAAAGCTATAGCGGAGGGACTAAGGAAATATAATATATACTGTAAAATCCTACTACCTAGTATATATAGGAGTAGGTAATATAAGGGTCTGCTTTTATATAAATAAGACTATTAATATAAATAAGTAGGCGCCTATATATAATTAAGCTAGAGGGCTATAAGAGGACTATTTAGATTTATAATATTTATAACCCTTAATAAATAAACAGTAGTGTCTATATACTACCAGAGCTACTAAAGGCTAAAGGAGAATATATACTATTAGGTAATTTTAATCTACACCACCCCTTTTAGGGGGGTATAATAGTAATATGCGCGGATAACGTGGTAAATAACCTTATCTGCGCTATAGAGGTAGCTGGCCTAAGCCTAGCCACTAAGGTGGGTATAGAGATATAGGTAAATGGTATGTTAAGGAGCACGCTAGACTTAGTATTTACCTCCCCCTAGATTACTAATAGGCTGCTATAGAGTTAAAGATAAGACCGCTAGTATATAGGGTCCAACCACTTTCTTATTACTACGGAGGTAGACGTAAAGATGCTAGAGGGGCCCCCCTTACCTAGAAGACCGCTATAGAAGAAGGCCAATTAAAAGGCGATGTAGAGTAAGCTAAAGGGCTAACTCTAGCCCCTATATAGACTTCTATATAATATAAGAGATAAACTAAACGCGCTAGCGGAGGCTATATACTAGGCGATTAAGAATACTATAGTAAAAATAGTACCTAACGCGCGGCCCTTACCGTAAGCCTCTAAAGTATAGTTAGAGGAATATATAGAAGTGGTAAAGGAAACCCAACAGGCCTTCTAGGCGTAAAAGGTCTCTTAATTAGTACCCAACTAAATTAATTATAAAGTCGTATAGAATAAAAAAAAAGGGTAATCTAATAAGAGGCTAATAAGCTATAGAGGAGGACCGTTAAAAAGTTAATAAATAACCCTAAAGGGATATAAAGGATGGTAAAATAGGCGCGTATAGCGGACGGGAAGCTAAAGGCCCTACTATAGTTTCCTTCTATTAGTAGACTAGGAGAGGAGACCCTACACTATAATAATAAAGAGAAGGCCACTATCCTTATAAAGTAGTTCTTCCCGCTGCCGGTAGAGGCAAACCTTAGTAATATACTAGGGTTTATATACCCGGAGCCGCGAATAGTAAAAAAAGTAGTTAAAGAGAAGAATATTATTACGGCCCTAAAGGGGCTTACCCCTAATAAGGCCCTAGGTCTAAAGAAGATTACTAATTAATTCCTTAAGATATATAAAGAGCAGCTAGCCCTAGTACTGGCTAAACTCTTTAGCAGCTATATAGTAATTAGACATTACCTAAAACCGTTTAAAGACTCTATTATAGTAGTCCTTTAGAAACTATAGAAGCCATTTTATACTACGGTAAAGGCCTACCAGCTAATCGCGCTGCTTAATACTATTAGGAAGCTATTTAAGAGAATAGTAGCTAGCTAATTATTTAAAATTACGAAGAAGACAGGTATACTACTAGCTAGTTAGATAGGAGTAAGGCCGGGGCACTTAACGTAAATAGCACTGGAGCTACTAACCCAATAGGTATATATAGTGTGGAGGAGTAACCTAAACCTAGTAGCCTTATTATTTAGCCTTAATATTTCCGGGGCCTTTAATTAAGTCTTTTATAAAAGAATAATCCATAATATAAAGGCCTAAGCTATACCCTACTAGATAGTATAGTTTATAAAGTCCTTTTTTAAGGATTAAATAATAAGGCTCTTAATTAGAGGATATATAGTATAAATAATATAAACGAACACCAGTATACCCTAAGGCTTAACGCTATTACTAATTCTGTTCCTCTTTTTTACCTATATACTCCTACTAGAGCTATAAGGGGGAACTACTACGGTATTTAGATTTGTTAATAACTTTAATATACTAACGTATAGTAAGACTATAGAGGAAAACTGCAGAACTATAGAAAGGGCGTATAAGGTATATATGGCGTAAGCACGCCGGTATAGGGTAGTATTTGCCCCTAAAAAGTACTACCTTATCCATTTTATAAGGAGCTATAAGAAGTTTAATATAAAGGCTATAGCTAATATATATGGCTTTACGGAAGGCCTAGTTAGTAACTTACGTATATTAAGGGTATAGGTTAACTTAAAGCTTAAATAGGGACCGTACGTTAATATTATTAAAACGAAGGTAATTACCTAAATAGCTGTATTAACTCGGCTTACGGTCTCTATATAGGGCGCTTTCTTCTAAAAGGCGCGGATAGTATACTCCGCTATAGTCCGGCCGGCAATTTTATATAGATATAGTACCTAATACTTACCACTAGAGTGGATGAAGCCTAAGAAGATAAGTAAAACTAAGTTGCGCTAGCTAGGTATAATATAGAACTTATACCTCCGCACTATCATAGGGGCGTATAAATTAATGCTAATAGTAGTACTAGAGTATGAGATGGGGTTTCCGCCGCTTTAGATATACCTTAAAGAGCTAGCTGTAGCCTATATAGAGAGGACACTAGAAGGACCGGCAAGAGAGTATATTAAGAGGGAGTATAATACTATATAGGCCATAATAGCCTACTAACTCTGGCCTAGAATAAAGCTACTAATACGGCCTACTAGATGGGATAAGCTTAAGAGGATAGCGGCCGCTATCTTAGGGATAGATATCCCTTGCACCGATGGCGTCCTATAAAATGTAGCCCGTGCACGCAGTCAAGAACATCAAAACTTTCTTGCGCACGCTGTGGACAAAAAAGTTAGCAAGATGCCTGCACCCACCTCTCCCTACCTAAATTTGTATGCGCACGCATGAATGCACTTATGCGGCTTATAGTAATTAATTTAGTCGTTATTTTAAGGAGTATATAGGCGAGATATAGTGGTAATGGGTGCATTTATGCGTGCGCATACAAATTTGGGGTGAGTGCGGGCATCTCGCGTATTTTCGCAGTCCTGGTGATGCGGCAGAACGACTTACCGCCCATATATAATTGGTGCGCACGGGCCACATTTTATAGGACGTTATTATCGGTGCAAGGGATATAGCCAATAGACTTATTAGAAGCGCAGTATAAGAGAAGTAAAAGGGCTAGGGTATAAAAGGCGTTTAAGAAGCGGTGGAAAAGGGAATAGGAAAAGTACTAAAGCATGCTTACCTACTATACAACGGCCCAGGCCGAGCCATAGAATAAGGAAGTCTTTAAACGCCACGTAAGGCTTATAAAGGTAGAGAGCATAATTAATACGCTACTTAGAACTAAGTATATAGGGCTTAATAGATACCTCTACTACCGAAAAGTACTAGGGCACTTAACTCTAGCCTGCCTATGCGGCCATAGCTAATAATTAATGATATACATAGTAGTGTTTTACCCTAGGCACGCTACTAGCCGGGCGGAAATGTATTACTATACTAGAATATCCTTATATAAGGAGCTCCTAACTAAGCTAAAAGCTGCTAAGGCAGTTGCGGACTGGTTTATATAGACAAACCTCTTACTACACCTTTTATTTGCTAGAGAGCTGGCTAGGGTAAAGAAAGGAGACTAGGAAGTACTTTAAGAGGCGGAGGATAAATACTGCAAGGATAGCAGAATATAGCAGAAGTTGGTAGAACTCTAGTAACCTAGCAGAATTCGGCAGAACTTATTAACCTAGCAGAATTTGGCAGAATTTAGTAATCTAATAGAAGTTGGTAGAATTTTAGCAACCTAATAGAATTTAGTAGAGTTTTGGCAACCTAATAGAATTTGGCAGAGTTTTAGCAACCTAATAGAATTTAGTAGAATCTTAGTAACCTGGTAGAATTTAATAACCTAACAGAAGTTGGCAGAACTTTGGCAACCTAGTAGAATTTAATAGAATTTGGTAACCTGGTAGAAGTTAGTAGAGGTTAATATCTTAATAGAACTTAATAAAACTTAGTAAGGTATAGAGCTATATATACTAACGTAGATATAAATAATGGAACCTTCTATACCACTATTAGCCTTATAGGCCACTAGCCTACGCCCTACCTAGATAACTAGAGCAGCTAGCAATAGAACCTAGGCCCTAGCTATATACCCTACTAGATAGACCTAGGAGTACGCAATAAGATGGCTTTTCTGTAGCGCCTTAAAGAGACGTCTACTCGTGCTTGGCAGTTACTAATTAGAAGAGAGGCTATATAGGCCGTATAATAAGAGAAGAAGAGGTTTTATCCGGCCCCAGTGGTATGGTTCCCCCCTTATATATATATATATATATATACCCATATAGACCTGCTGCATGGACCCTAACGGGAGCCGCAATAGCGTAATTGAATATTATAACATAACATATTAACGGCAGCCTAATATTATATATAATTAATAAGGCAACCTACTATTAAGCCGCTTGTTAGTTGTAAGATATATCTATATAATATACTTAGGACATTTTACGGACCTACTAGATTAATATATATGTTAGACCCCCTAAGTATATTACCTATAACGCTAGTAGGAACTTTATTAGTAATAAATTCTAATAGTATGCTATAGCTATGGCTATTTTAATAAAAGCCGTTCTAGTTAAGGTATACTAGTCTATTAGGCCTATTAAGCGAGCTTACTTAACTCTATAAAGAGCTTACTAGATTATTATAGATAAGTATAAGGATATCTAAAAGGAACTAGCTTTATAGATAGCTGTAAAAGCCATTAATAATACCGCTGGCCCTAATGGATTAGTACCCACCCTTTTAGTTTATGGAGCCTACTTAAGGATAGGTAAACTAGACCCTCCTACCCCGTCTATTATAGATTAAGTAGCTATAATACGGAAGGTAATAGTCGAAATAGTTAAGTTACGGGCTAAATAAACTATTAATAGCGCTTTATACTACTGCAACGGACCTAATATAACCTTAGTATATAACCTCCCGCTTAATTCTAAAGTCTTTATATAGCATAAAAGCGGCAATTAGACTAGACCTTATTATTTATTAGCTGTAGAAGACGAAATATACCGCGTATAACTCCCTAGCGGACTAACTAGCTTTAAAAGCACGTCTGTAAACCCCTATTTTTAGTCTAAAAATACCTATAACGTTAAACTAGATAAACTAGAAGCACCCTTACCTACCCTAAAAGTCCCCTATAAACCTACTAAACCTATTAAACCTGCTATAAAGCGTGGCTAAGGATGCCCTTAAAAGTACCCTATAACTAAAAAACCCTATAACAGAAAATTACCTAACCTCTATAGGCGCATTTATAAGACAACCCCTATCTATAAATATATTAGTTCTAGTATAGGAAACCCCTTTTACGGACTTATAACGTAAAGAGACTAATAAACTATTTAAAAAGGGTATCTTTATAGTTATAATGGAGAGAGACGTTCCGCAAGGCGTCCGTATATTTAACTTACACTTTATTAATAAGATTAAGCACCCTAGTACTAATAAAGCCTTTAAGAAATTAAGGCTTATTATATAAGCTTATAACAACTAGGGAAAGAACTTAATCCTTATATAATTGCCTATAATCTAATAAGTTAGTTAATAGATTATACTTATATTTACGCCTGGACTATAATAAACTAAACCTATAGCCCTTTACTTATAGGATATTTTGTAAGCCTATATATAGTCTAATATTTACCTAAGTAAAGACATCTTTATATAACTACCCCTTAAGCTTAATTTATAACTAGGAATAATTTTATAGGTTATAAAACCCCTTTATAGAGTACTAGAAGCTAAAAACTACTAATTTAAGACGTATTACTAGCATTACGTCCGTAAACTTAAGATAGAGCAGTTAATATATAACCCCTGCCTCCTATATACCCTATTAAACGGCCTTGGTATTATTAGACTTTAAATAAATAATACCCTTTTTTTAATAGACTAGACTTTTGCGGACGCTAAAGAGACTAAACTATAAGAAGCTAAGTTCCTGGCAAAGCCGTAAAAGTAATTAACTAAGTAGACTCTAATTAAGTTTAATAGAGGTTTAATTATATAAAACGGCAACCTAATCTAGCTAACTTAGGAACGCTAAGCTTAAAACCTAAGGCTTATTATAGTAAAGCCTATAGACCTTACTAGCTCCTATAGAGAGACCTATAAGACTGTAAATATAAAGGACTAATACGTTGCATAGTATGCAAAAAGCGCCTATATTACTATAGTCTGTTAACCTAAATATGCTTATAATTTATCCTTTACGGCCTAGGTAATAGATTTATAAGAGGAAAATATTAAGTAGCTTAATAAATATATTTAGTGGTAAATTAATAATGCAATAAGAGGACTTACTTTTGTGCTACTAGACCTAAATTCCCTTAGCTTACTAGTATTTATAAACGCCTCCTTTGCTAATAATAGGGACCTATTATTATAAATCGGCTTTATAATTGTACTTACAGACCGTAATTAGGATATAAATATACTCTATTAGTCTTTAATTAAATGTAAATAAGTAATCCGCAGTATACTAGCTTCTAAACTATATATACTAGCTTATAGCTTTAATATAGCAGCCGCAATTAAATTAATAATCTAAAAGATTCTATAATTAGAGCAGTTACCCCTAGTCTTATATATTAATTTAAAGTCTCTCTATAACTACTTAGTCAAATTAGGTATAATATAAGAGAAGAGGCTTATAGTTAACCTAATATACTTACGTCAGGCCTATAAATAATGTAAGATTATAGAGGTTAAATAAATTAGCGGCGAAGACAACCTAGTAGATGCTATAACTAAGGCAAAACTATGTTAAGCTTTAAAGACCCTAATTAATATAAATAAGCTTAATTTAAAGGTTATAAAATAGGTGGAACGAGACTAACGGAGCACTTATAGTTTATTTACGGCCTATTAAAAGGCTATATAGTTTATTTTGCGGACCATAAATAGGACTTATAGCCAGCTTAGAGCACCGCTTAGAAGGCAGCCCAGAAGGCACCTTAGAAGGGATTTCCTATATATTTCTTTTATGTTCTATAGTTCTATTTAAGTAATTATGGAGGCTATATATAAGTAGGTCTATTTTTAAGTGCCGCTAGTATATAATTATAGCACGTAGTATACCAAACGCGTAACTACGCGTTTAGTATACTAACTACTTATTTATAAAGTACTAACTAATTAGGGGGAAGGCGCGTTAGTATATAGACTACGTAGTTTACCTTAATAGAATTAACAGTTACCACCATCTAAAAGAGCATACGATACTATACGTATTTCGTGCCTATGGATATAACTTACTTATATTATTAAGTTAATACAAACACTAATTTTATACTATTCTTCTAAATTAATAAAACCTTATTTATCTTTACTGCTATTAAGTAGTCCTTTATAGAGTAGTCTTCCTAGCTATATAAAAAGTAAGCTTTTTAATTACTAAGGGCTTATTTATAGGGGCTGCTATATATAGGCTAAGTATATACTAGGCCTATAGTAGAACTAGCTATATAACTAGTTATAAGATTAATAGTAGGCTATATAGTAGGAGATATAGAAGTTATAGATTATACTAGGGTACTATAAGCCGTTTTTATAGAGCTT
>Ga0307515_10020361_pt1 | contig 11840 bp, 1 predicted proteins | sample 17_EM_MG_FD_194513 | JGI IMG/M metagenome (GOLD analysis project Ga0307515, IMG submission 194513) | Populus trichocarpa ectomycorrhiza microbial communities from riparian zone in the Pacific Northwest, United States - 17_EM | ecosystem: Host-associated > Plants > Roots > Unclassified | place...
GATTAACGGTCTTATTATAAGAGGAGTCTTTAAATTTAAGAAGTATAACCCTACTAAGTTTAATAAAGTTCGCATCTTTAAGTTAAGGATAGTTAATAAGATTAAGGGTAAGGCTATTAACGCCCTATTTAAGAAATTAAGGCTTATTATCTAAGGTTATAATAATAATAGTAAAGAGATAATTCTTATATAATCTCCTATAATTCAACAAGCTAGTTAGCGAGTTATTATTATATTAGCTCCCTCCTTAATAAAGAACGGAATAGCGGTTTATTTATAAGATATTACTTAAGCCTATACCTAATTAGAGACGTATCTTTAGCACTTAATATTAGCATACCTTCCGGAGCAAATTTGCTACTAGTATCCTAAAGATATAATTATGGTTATACTTAAGCTATTATATAAAATCGCAGAGGTAGGAACTTACTAGTAGGCTACCTATAGCAAGCACTATAAAGAGAAGCTTTTAATAACTACTTTTATATTTAATCCCTGCTTCCTTATTATAACTACGGGAACCCTATTCGGAATCATTAGTATATAAACTAATAATATAATTATCTTAGGAGACGACCAATTCTTAGCTCTTAAAGAGGATAAGCTAGTAAAGGTAAATCTTATAGTAAAGCTAAAGGAAAAGCTTAACTTAATAATACCATTACTCTTTAATAGATGTATCTTCTCCCTAAATAAGGATTCTATTGCTTTACGCCAGAAGGGTTAAGGCAAGAAGATTAATGTTATTAACGTTAATTCTCTAAAGCAAGGATATATAGAGCAACGTGCTTGCGGAGCTTATATTACTTCTATCTATTAACTTAAGGCTTTATTTAATCTCTTTATTACGGCTTAATACTAGAAACTAACTAAGGACGATATCCTTGCCCTAAATAAGCGTCTTTTCTAGCAAATAAACCATCTCGATTGGGGACTACTCTACGTACTTATTAATCTTCCTACTACTAAGCTCTTTATATTTATTAATAGATTATTTATAAATAATAAAGACTTTAGCTTCTAGCTAGGATATAAGATTATTATCACAAATAAATCTACCGGAGAGAATAACTTTATAATCTACGGTAATTTTATCTATTAGAGCTTAACTAAGAGTAAGCGCGTTACTTAAAGCGTTCTAGTATTAGAGATATATAAAATAGTTGGCGGAGTTAATATAGCAATTGCAATTAAAACTACCCTAAAGATAATTATAGATCAACTTAAACTTCCCGTTATCCCTATAATTATATATACTAACTTATATTTTCTCTATAAGTGTTTAGTTAAGCTTAGTACTATAAAGGAGAAGCGCCTTATAATTAATATTATAGCACTTTAGCAGTCCTATAAGCGTTAAAAACTCTTTAAAATCTAATAAATTAATAGCTAAGATAACCTAGTAGATATAATAATAAAGGCAAACCTAAATAAGGTACTAGAGACGTTTATTAATATAAATACTCTGCGTATATAAGTTAAAGGTTAGGTTAAAAGGGAGTCTCTAGAAATTTCTTAGTTACGTAAGGTCTTAAGATATCTAGGAACTTTAACTGGCGGTTGAAGTTGTCTAATTAGTTATATTCTGCAGACCCTGACTTAAACTAGCTAATTAGGATTTTCTATCTCTGGGATAGAAAATTACTATTAGCTTACTTACCGCTAGCGCCTTAGCGGCCCTACTAATAAGATACCTACCTATAACTTATAATTAAGAAAAGCACCACGTACTAAGAGGCAAATTTTAGGACAGCGAGACTTATATTATAATAGCAATAGTAAGTAAAGAGGATTAATTTTGTTCCGCTAGTTAAGCGGTATATATATATATATATAGTAACTATAAAAGAAGAGTTGCTAGTGTTGGGAATAAAGGCATATAAGGCATATTGCCGTCATATATAGCAAGTTGCCGTTACGTACGGTAAGTTGCTGTTACGTGCCGCCGCGGCACTAGCGTAGTGAGGAACCTTAAGTTCCTTACCCCTTTCTTTAAGAAGAAAACACAGAACAATTATTATACTATCTATGAACCGTAGCTACGTAATATCCCCTTATGTAACTAATAATATTAGTTAGGTCTTATTACTAGCTAATATAATTAGCACTATAGTTATGCCGAGCGGTAGCTACTCTTATGTCTCTTACTACTAGTTTACCATATTAAGCTTATTATATATTCTTATTTCTACTAATAAGTACTACCTTACTAATAAGAAAGTTATATCTTCTTAGAAAGGGCTATAACTAATAAAAAAGGATATAATCTTTAAAGTATTTTGGTAACGTACTAATAGCTACTAGTCCCCTATAGTTATTGTTAGTTATATAAGGTAATATTATATAGCTACGGTTCGTAGATAGTATAATGGTTATTATTCTTATTTTTAATATAAAGAAAGGGGTGAAGAACTTAAGGTTCCTTACTATGCTAGTGCCGCGGCGGCATGTAATGGTAACTTGCCGCTTATAACGGTAACTTGCCATATATAATAGTAATATGGCTTATATAGTAACTACTTGCCTTTATTCCTAACACTAGCAACTCTTTTTTTATAGTTGCCATCTATATATATATACTGCTTAACTAGCGTAATAAATATTAATCCTCCTTACTTACTATTGCTATTATAATATAAGTCTCGCTGTCCCAAAATTTGCCTCTTAATACGTAGTGCTTTCTTACTTAGAAGTTATAGGTAGATATTATATTTAGAAGGCCGCTAAGGCGCTAGTAGTAAGCGGGCTAATAGTGATTTTCTATCTTAGGGATGGAAAATCCTAATTAGCTAGGTTAAGTTAGGGTTTATAGAATCTAACTAATTAGATAACTTTAACCGCCGGTTAAAGTTCCTAAATATCTTAAGACCTTATATAACTAAGAAATTTTTAGGGACTCCCTTTTAACTTAACCTTTAACTTATATACGTAGAGTATTTATATTAATAAACATCTTTAGTGCCTTATTTAGGTTTGCCTTTATTATTATATCTACTAGGTTATCTTAGCTATTAATCTATTAAATCTTAAAGAGTTCTTAACGCTTGTAGGATTGCTAAAGTGCTATAATATTTATTATAAGGCGCTTCTCCTTTATAGTACTAAGCTTAACTAAACATTTATAGAGGGAATATAAGTTAGTATATATAATTATAGGGATAATAGGAAATATAAGTCGATCTATAATTATCTTTAGGGTAGTTCCAATTATAATTGCTATATTAACTCCGCTAACTATTCTATATATCTTTAACGCTAGGACGCTTTAAGTAACGTACTTACTCTTAGTTAAGCTCTAATAAATAAGATTGCTATAGATTATAAAGTTATTCTCTCTAGTAGATTTATTTATAATAATAATCTTATATCCTAACTAGGAGCTAAAATCTTTATTATTTATAAATAATTTATTAATAAATATAAAGAGCTTAGCGGTAGGAAGATTAATAGGCATATAGAATAGTCCCTAATTAAGATAGTTTATTTACTAGAAAAGACGTTTATTTAGGGCAAGGATATTATCCTTAGTTAGTTCCTAGTATTAGGCGGTAATAGAGAGATTAAATAAAGCCTTAGGTTAATAAATAGAAGTAATATAAGCTCCGTAAGCGCATTACTCCATATATCCTTACTTTAGGGAATTAACGTTAATAACGTTAATTTTCTTACTTTAACCCTTCTGGCGTAAAGTAATAGAGTCCTTATTTAGGGAGAGGATGTATTTATTAAAGAATAATAGTATTATTAAATTAAGCTTTTCTTTTAGCTTTATTATAAGATTTGCCTTTACTAGCTTATCTTCTTTAAGAGCTAAGAATTAGTTATCTCCTAAGATAATAGTATTATTAGTTTATATACCGACGATTCTAAATAGAGTTTCTATAGTTATAATAAGGAAGCAGGGATTAAATATAGAAGTAGTTATTAAAAGCTTCTCTTTATGGTACTTACTATAGGTAGCCTACTAGTAAGTTCCTACTTCTGCGATTCTATATAATGGCTTAAACATAACTATAATTGTATCTTTAGGATACTGGTAGTAAATTTACTCTAAAAGGTATACTAATATTAAGCGCTAAAGGTGCGTCTCTAATTAGGTATAGGCTTAAGTAATATCTTATAAATAAACCACTATTCTATTCTTTATTAAGGAGGGAGCTAATATAATAATAACTCGCTAACTAGCTCGTTAAATTATAGGAGATTATATAAAAATTATCTTTTTACTATTATTATTATAACCTTAGATAATAAGCCTTAATTTCTTAAATAGGGCGTTAGTAGCCTTACCCTTAATCTTATTAACTATCCTTAACTTAAAGATGCGAACTTTATTAAACTTAGTAAGGTTATACTTCTTAAATTTAAAGACTCCTCTTATAATAAGACCGTTAATCTTCTACTTATTAGATGCTTAGAAAGGGGCTCCTAGGGTTATAATATAACCTTCCTTTTAGAGCTGTTTTGCAAGCTTAAAGTTAGCCTTTTCTTTAGCTATTATAAAGGCCATTAATAACTTAACTTTATTCTTAATGGCGGTAATAAATTATTCTTTAAAATTAATAAGATGTTAGCGATTTTATAATTCCTTTAGGCGACCTCTACCGCGTTATAGTTGTGGCGTATCTACTATAATTATATTAGGATTATAGTCGCCTTCTAGAGCATATTAATTATAGTTCTCTTTTAGGGTATCTTCTATAGCATCCTATAAAGGCTTAGAATTATTATCTTTATAGTAAGGCTTAATAACAGTTAAATGGAATTAAGTGGGTCTGTAAGGCATCTAAATAGTATAAGTTTAACTATTAATTATAATAAGTTAGTGTAGGCCTAACTATCTTTCCTTTTTACGCTATACGCGTACTTTAGACTAAAGTAGCAGATTAAGCGTAGTTAAGGTGTTTAGGCCATTTTTTATTCTTAGTGCATTATTAACCTAGCGTATAGCGTAGAGATATTATACCTCCTTTATTACCTTGTAAATAGCCTTAGCTTATTATATAATAGAGGGAGATAGTAGAGAATTATTAGTTATTTAAGGGTAGGCGCTAAAGACTAGTAATATAGGTATAAGTCTATCTAGGCCAGCGGAATTATTAATAGCTTTAACAGCTATTTATAAGGTAAGTTCTTTATTAGCGTCCTTTAGTTTTAAAGAGATAATCTTATATACGCGGCGTAATGGTATATAGTATTACTCTACTTTTTTAATACTATTATATACCTTAACGGGGACTTCCTTAACCTTAATTGCTATTACCTTTATCTATTATTAGAACTCTATAGATAAGAAGTTCTTTCCTATATTATAGATAATTTAATTAGGGGGTCCTAAATAGATATTAATCTAGTATAATTAAAGGGTATCCTATGCGTTTTTAGCTAATATATCTTTTAAGAAACGCGCGGCTTAAAAAGAGGTTAAGAAGTTAATAACTTAGAGCACTAGCTTACCGCTAAGATATATAACGTTAATAATAATATAGAAGTTAAAGTTATAGTTATCCTTAAGGGTAAACTTAAATCGGCTAGGGGACTTCTAGTTTATTTAGTAGTAATAGTAGTACTTTATAAGATGCTTAATTGCCTTAACCTTAACTTTATGGCCTACTTACTAAAAAACCCTAAGCAATTAATAAACGGATAGGTGGCTAAAGCGATAGTATAGTTAACGTAACTCTAACTTAGTTAAGTAGCTCTAAGTAATACTCTTTTTTAGTTAATAAAGGAGCAACTAAGGGTAACCCTACTTGCGTACAATAGGTACCTAACTATCTCCCTACACGAGTATATTCTTAAGGTTGTTAAGCTTAACGCCTAATTTATTTATATCTCTAATGCAAAATAGAAATAGAGTATTTGTAGGAATAATATGGAAAGTAATATATCCTAAGGGGGTTTGGACCCTAATTATGCTAAAAGAGATTATAGTACCTTTACTAAAGCGAATTGTATATTAGCCTGCCGTTAATTAGTTAATCTAAATAGAGCTATTAAGCTGCTAAAGAGCTCAGACTTAAGGTTCTCCTACTATAGATACTCCTGCGGCTCCTATATCTAGTATAATACTATAAAAGACATACGCCGAGTATCTATCATTAAAGGAAAATGCGGAACTCTCCTTTAGCTTATTAAAGATATCTAATTTCATAATAGAATAGAGCGTAGATTAATTATTAAGGACAGCGACAGTTTATATGCTATCTACCTTACTATACTTAGTAAAGTATTAGTTAGAGAAGTAGTCCTTAATTTCTATATCTATAAGGAGCTATTTAACCTTATTAACCTTACCCTTAAGATCTTCTACGCCTTTATATTAAACTAAAAAGCTTTAAAAGTAGGCCGCAGTGACCTTATAATTTCTAACATTTTTTATACTCTAATAAAACTTATTATATGCCTTCTTTCGCTTATTAAGGGAGTATCTAGTTAACTAGCAATTTGGTTTCTTATAAACGTAGTACTTCTTTTAGCAATTACTTTAAAATAAACCTCCATAAGGACCTCTATAATTACCTTATAGTTAATATTAATTATACCCTCTTCTATATTCCCTACTACGGCTACTATATATTTAATTAGTCTAGTTATAATTATGTTAGTTAGGAGTACTTAGTTAGGTAGGGTTTTTGGTATAGAGCTATTAAGATTCTTATGTTTATATTACAGTACCTACAGCAGAGTATAGCTTAGTATATACTCCTTTAAATGTGTCTATAGGTTTATATAGCGCCAAATTGTACTTAGGAATACTATAGCATACTAAGATAACCTAGTCCCTTAGGCTGTTTTCATTTTAGTAAGTTTTGGTAAGGCTATATTAGATTTTCTAAAGTTTATTAAAGAGTAGTTAAAGGCACTCTAAATAAGTCTTTATTAGGTTAGAAGCGATAACTCTTTAGAATATAGTCTTCCGCTATTCGGACATATAAAGCTAGTAATTCTTATTAGTCTTAAAGTAGGCTCTAGTAAGCTAAAGTATTATATTAAAGCTATAGTTTTTACCTATAATATAGTCGTAATAAAATATCGCCGCCCGTTCCTTTAGTATAACTAAGAAAGTATAATGGAACTAGTGGCATTAGATTTTAACCTTACTATAGCAGTTATAAAAGACCTATAGTTTTGTTCCGAGTATATCATATAGTTCTCCTCTAAACTTCTTCTCCTTGTCCAGATATACCTTTATTAGATTCGTGACTTCTTATAGTAGAGGCTTACTAGTTGGCTAGGGTAGAGGAGCTAAAGGCAGCGGAGGTAGAGGAGGAGTACCTCTAGGTAGGAGAACACCTCTAGGTGGGAGAGTACCTCTAGGTAAAAGAGTAGCGTTTTAGGGGTTTTGTTCCGAATTAAAGTTACCTTTTAAAGAATATAGGTTGGTTCTAGGTTTCCGTAGTTAACGTATAATCTTAGCTTCCGTCTATACTGGTTCTTTTATACTAGTAATAACGGCCTAAATATTACTAGCAATTAGATTACCGTTCTTAGTAATATATACCCTATTCCTATAGAGGAAGTCTCGAAAATCCTAAATAATATTAATATTACTAAGTGCCTAGGTATTAGCGGTCCATCTTGCGAAATCCTCCCTAAAATATTCCCACAGCTATAAATCGGCATAGTGTCTACTTTAGTAGAATATAATACGGTATAGAAAAAAGCCGTTAACTTGTTTTACCGTATAAGTTATTATATTAATAATAAATTCGTCCCAATCTTTATTAATAAGTTTCGCGTATAAAGCTACCCCTAGTGGTAAGAAGTCTTCCTAGTTATTTAAGGTAGGCATAGCTATGTTTTTAGAGGGAGGGAAGTATTATTAGTATAGGGATTGTCGTTTAGTACGCGTTTGTTGTTTAGTACGCATTCGTAACGTGTATTTGCGATTATAGGGCTTAGGACTAGTTCTAGCCTTAAATCGCGAAGACTTATAACGCGTGTTGTTCTGCGTAATGGACGCAAGAATCCGTAATCTTAAAAAGGCTTAGGACTAGTTCTAGCCTTTAAATCCTTAGATTCGTGGAAGAGTTCTATTTAAGGTTTAGGACTAGTTCTAACCTTAAAAGATAGCTCCCTTTAGCATAAGTAGTACTAGTATAGTGGCTTATCTCTTCTTAGTGGAATACCTAGCTGCTCTATAATATAACAGTGAAGTTAACTACTAATCAGTGTTGGTTATATAAGGTGATATTACGTAGCTATAGTTTATAGATAGTATAATGGTTATTGTTCTTGTTTTTAATATAAAGAAAGGGGTGAGGAACTTAAGGTTCCTTACCACGCTAGTGCCGCGGCGGCACGTGACGGCAACTTGCCGCTTGTAACGGCAACTTGCTACATATAATGGCAATGTGCCTTATATAGTGACCACTTGCCTTTATTCCCAACAGTTATAATTATTTTAATCTACTGCAGTTAATTACTCTTAGATTATATCTATTTTAAAAGTAGTTTTACTTTAATATTATTAGCACTCTAGTAAGAAAAATGGTTAGTAAACACTCCCTAAAGCCTAATATTATTAAACTACTTATTAATAGCGCGGTTAGAAGTCCTATAGCTTACCTATTATAAGACCTATATATATTCTACCTTATTACCAAATAGATAAAACGGGGGAGGTATTTTATCTAGTATATTACCAGTACGCTTAATACGTGGCATAATATCATATACTGCTATAGTATTGTCCATAGTTTACGAATTTCCTTAGTTCCGTCTTAGAGGCTTTCCTATAGCATAGCTAGTAGCCTCTTTAAATATTTTAATCTAAAAGACGTTTATAGATATTCCAGTTAAAGTTTGCTAATTAGTCTTAACTATTACTAGGTTATATACCCTATTAAATATTACGGAATTATTATTATAGTATATATCCGCAGCCCCGTTATTTAGCTTATTAATAATATTATCGCCTAAAGCTTATATAGGTGGCCACTTATTACCTTACTCTAATTTAGCCTTATAATTGGTTATATAATACCCTTTTAAGGTTTAATAGTATAATAGTATATTGTCATCTATATATTATATAAGTAGCTACTTATTATATTGCTCTAGCTTAGCCCTATAATAGGCTGTCTAATACTCCTCTAAGCTTTAATAGCATAAGAGTATATTATTATTTATCTCTTTAATATTAACGCCCTTATATCTACCCTTCTTCCGTTTCTATTATCTTAAATAATATTATTTATAACGGGTTAGACTACCTATACTTTTTACTTTAATCCTATACTTTCTATATTACCGCTAAATAAAGCTTATTTATAAATTGCCGCATTAAACTATAATTTACTACAGTTTGGTTAAAAGGGGGCTGAAAATAATATCCGTGTGGAACCGTATATTTAAAGTAGTATTTATAGCTCGTACTATATTATAAGCTAGTTAAGATAGGAGGAGTATAGTAAGAGTATAGCAATATCTATAGACACTAACGCGCTAAATAGCGTAACCTATTATATTTTACGCTAATTTACGCTAGATCGCGTTATATTAGGCTAAGAGACTCTACTTATTACTAATATTACGCCGCCTCTCTATTATACTAAGTATAGGATTCTAAACACCACTATTCCCTACTTAGGATACTAGACTGTTTTTTATAATAGAACGCGATATATAATAGCGGTATACTATAAATACGGCGTAGTATAACTTTGCGAGTGCTATAGACCCGTAAAAAGATATATAGCTTATTACCGGCTTAGGCATTACTACGGAGAGACTTAATATTATTAAGCGGACTTTTAAGCAGGTTATTATTAAGGACGGTATCCTATACATTTTATTTTGCGGATAACTAAACAATTTACTACGCAAGTAGGCGATTTAAAAAGTTATCTATTAGGTAGTAGAATGCGAGAAGGTACTAGCGCTATAGGTATATAAGGCTATACAGAATATACTATTGCTAGGTAGAGTTAAGGTTTAACAAACTTAATAATACCCTATTATGACCGCTTCTAGTGCCTAATAAATATAGAAAGTCTTTAGAAACAAGGCTATAAAGGAGCTCTTAATACTACAGTTTATTAATATATACAATTACTTTATAGGCGGCGTTTATTAAGCTAATTAACTAAGATCTTATTATAACACGTAGAGGATATACCTAAAGTCTTAAAAGCCTCTTTACTACTTCCTACTTAATACTACCATTACTAATTGCTATAAACTCTCTACCAAATTAGTTCCTGGCTATTGGCCTAAACGCAGCGCCTATAAAGCCTTCTGCGAAGACCTCGTTAACGCCTTATTTAAACACAGTAAACAACTTACTAAACCACCCGGCCTGGTTGCTATAATAGAGGATAAGGATATCCATAAAGCACCTGTAGAGGATTATAGGCAGGGGCCTATTCGGATACTTCCAAAGTAGCAAAGCTGTGCAGCTTGTGTTACTGCTAGTAGAAAAAGTATAATTAAGAGAAAGGCACGCAGAAAGCCTCTTATAAAACTTTCAGTAAATACAACGCAGAAACCTCGCGATAGTAAGGAGTGGGCAAGACGTCGTTGTCCTCCAATAACTAAATACGGCTGCCAGCTCTGTAAAATACCGCTCTATATACGTGGGCCTTGCTAGCAGGAACACCTTAATTAAATTAGGCGATAATAGAGTAATATATATTAAATTTGAGCTTTATTATCACGATATTGCGTTATAATTAATTAATTAAATCTACAGCTTCATTTCCCTAAGACTGCGTCGAATCTAGATTATCTGATTGGTTCGCTTACCAAACGACCTTTCTCAACAGCGCATGGGATCCCTTTGTGTGGCAGAAGAGACTTTTCGTATTGGGCGCTTTGGGCGCTCCTGCCTGGGTTAGCATGCTGCAGGTACCCTAGCCAGCGTGATTTTTTTGCAAGCCTCACCAAAACGCGTTAATATTGCGATGCCGATAAGATACTGCAGAAGGCCACCACTAAAAACACCTATATATTTTTTTGAGGATGTTAGGCAAAAAGTCGCGATATATAACGTTATAACTGTAGGTTTTTACCCTTCATCTATTAAACCAGCTGCTAATTATATAGGAAAATCTTCTATTAGATTCCTCCCCTATACCTATCTACTTTATACGCATTCTTAACGTTAATAAGGATAAGCCGGTAAAGGACCAGCTTAAGGTTATAAGGGAGGACGTGCTGTATACGTTAAATGAGGTATATTAAGTGCTATAAGTGGTTAAACGGTTCAACCAGCGGTTATTCGATATCCAAGCGTTAATGAGGCGCCAGCGCCCTTGCTGCCGAGCAACCGCACTGACCAGAGGCTTTAACACCAAGCTCTATACAGTATAGAGCTTCTAGATTGGCTTATGAGGCGTGCATATACGAAAAGTCCATGAAAAAATTGCCACACAAAGGGATAAGCAAGTAATTCCCCTAGTCTATAAGAAATTCCCATAGTCCATAAGCAATTTGTTAGCGACTCAGTCAATCGAGGCACGAGCACGGCAAGAGGGACGCGCAAGCCTGTACAATTGGTAGTCTATAAACGAGGATCCAAAGCTAGAGAAAGGAAGGAGAAGAATAGCAGCGCCGCTCGATATTTTATGCGGTCCTCGAGTCACGTGACTCGCGTCTACCATAATCCACGTCTGCCAAGATCCACCGTAACAATAGTGCCACTATAATTATAGGGCTGACTTTCTTAAGAGCTTCTATAATTTCCTTATCTGTCCATTTATGAGGTTCCTTGTAAGGGATATTATTGCGGACACCTCGGGTTGCCCTCAGGACAACCCCCGGACGCCCCTCGGATGGTCGCCGGTCACGTGCCGGAGGCACGTGCCCGTAGTATATAGTCTCCACGATCCCAGAGG
>Ga0307515_10020362_pt1 | contig 11840 bp, 6 predicted proteins | sample 17_EM_MG_FD_194513 | JGI IMG/M metagenome (GOLD analysis project Ga0307515, IMG submission 194513) | Populus trichocarpa ectomycorrhiza microbial communities from riparian zone in the Pacific Northwest, United States - 17_EM | ecosystem: Host-associated > Plants > Roots > Unclassified | place...
CCAAACATGTACAGCTGATCTCGCCCTCGAGTTTTACCAGCATGGCTACGCCCAAATCTGCTGTGCCGTCGGCTCATGGCAAGCTTCACAAGCGCGGCAATTCTGTCAACAACTCGTTCAGTCCGCTGAGTTCGGATGTGTCCAGTTTCTCATTTAAGCGCTCAGACACCCCAAAGGTGACATACGAACAGCCCTTCAGCGAAACATGGAACGAGCCTGCACGTCCAGCTCCGTCGGTGTCAAATCCTCTCAAGATCAAGCCTTATCTTCGAAAGCTCTCAGTCAAAGACAGCAACGCGCTAGATTTGTCTCGACCGGCCGCGGAAAACGAAAGCCTGGCTGGGCTTGGTATCCATGAGTATGGTGGAAACGCCCGATCGGCATCAGATGTGAATTTCTCTGCAATAAGTGGTCGAAGTAGACATCACCGTTCGACTAGCAACACTTCCCAGTTCTCAACTTCGTCTAGCCTACAGAGACCTACAGTTCCCTACATGCATCCCATGCGACAAACACCTCGACCTTACACACCGCCGATCTCGAAGTCCTCCCCTGCGTCGATCATTGGAAGCGATGCCGAAGAGGCGGATGATATTCTTTCGGACGAGGAACTACGGTATAGACAGCACATGTTTGATCCTGCGCGACGCTCTGGATCTGTTTCATCCACTCCAGGAGCATCGGCACCGCTTCGTATTCACACGTCGGGGTCTTCGACCAGACTCGGAAGTTATTCGCAAACAAGTCTCCCCATCACCTCACCCCCAACTCATACACGCGATACGCTTAAATCTATCGATACCACCACATCCCCCAGCTCGCGCACGTCCTTTGACAAAGCTTTTGGGTTCATCCGTGGTGGCCGCGATTCTCCCGTTGATCCTGCTTCACGAGCCGCTTCTATCCGCGCCGCCCGCCAGGCATACCAAGAGAAGGAAGCAGCTAAAGAGCGTAAAGCAGAGAAGGAGGCAATGAAACAAGCAGATCGTGATAATCGCAAGAAATCGAAACAAGAGGAGCGACACCGGCGGAAGTCCGATGTGAAAGAGAAGCGTTCGCGTAGTGTCTCCAACGAGAAAATGATGACGCCTGTTGCTGGGAGGGAGTATTCTAACTATACTCCCGCTCACAGTCGCTCATTGCCAGCCCGTGTTGCTACGGTTGATCTAAATAAGGAGATGCGAACAGCTCCACAGGTCACAACTCGTCGCGCTGCCAAGAGTCGGTGGCTAGCTTTCGTGACTTGGTTCAGAACAAGGTTACTTAGATTTGGGAAGAGATTACGTGTTTCTTCCTGAAATCGTATTACCTACATTCGCTACTGCTCTTGATTGAGTGGTGTTTTGTACGCTTCGATCCTATAGACTCGTTTCTTCGAGGTGAACGTATAGCTTATCACCCACCTGCGGTTTGATTTTATCTAGCCATGCGAATCTCAATATGTGGGGCACTCAAACACCTATCCGCAATATTTTCTTCTTTGCACGTATGGGTTGGGTATACTGGGTCTTGCCTATACCCCTTCCATTTATCGGCCTTTTTTTGGCTTTATGAGTTTTTTTTTCCTAGCATGGCATTCACTTTATGATTACGCGTTTTACGATGCTATGGCCGTTCTTTTCTTTCCTCTCATTCGCGCTGCATATACAGCGGGCATGGTCTAGGGCATGGACGAACTTTTTTCAGGCGGGACATGGAACCTTGAATATACTGGTAGCTGGTTTGGCTACCTTTGGTGTTAACGGTACGGGCGCAGACACCATGGGAAGCACTGAGTGGTAGACTTGGATCTATGGTGCTTGGTGGACTTCTACTGGGTTTCAAGTAGCGTTTGGTACTCTACTTTTGCATACATGGGAGATTTTTGCTTCGACAGCAGGGTGCTGTTTATGAATTTTATCACAATCGAACCACACTCGTGATCTTTAGTGACCGTGATGCACTTCAGCCTTGCAAATACATATCCTTTTCAACTATGAGCAATGATCGGGATATGGGAATATTGCTGAAAGTACATCCGGAATTCTGCCGAGCTTCATCACAACCCGACGAATATCCTATGCAAGTGAGATTCAAGTAATTGCATTAGTTCCCCGCTTCTACCACTTCGTGATGCCTTGTCTATTAAATCAGCCATAATGTTGGCTACAGCCCTATATCGGCCTCAATTGGCTCCAAGGGGCGTACGAAAGTGTTCAGCACTCTCACTATGCGTTTTCCAACAAGTCCGGCCAGCACATCGGCGGAGCTATGCTAGCGCTCAGGAGGAGGGAAGGTCATTCAAGGGACAGCTCTATGAAAGCACAGCGCAGAGATTACAGCGGGAGAGGGCAGAGCAGGCTAGATTTGCGAAGCAGAGAGAACTGGGATCTGGAGGGAAGAGCGCTTCTCTGTTATTCGGTATGGATACAAAGTTTTAGCCCTGTCAAGCCCAACTTTGCTATTTATATTCAATTTCCGCCATCAGATATACATTCTAACAATATAATAGCCGTACTTTTCGCAGCAGCCGCAGGCTACTGGGCCGGAACTCTCAAACCTCCAAAACCTGACACCAACTCTACAGTTCCCCTTGCCGCAACACACGCTCCAGAACATAATACAGCACCTACAAACCTACAAGCGGCATGGACAGACTTCCGAGACATTGTTGGCGCAGAAAACATATCAACAGAGCAGAGTGAGCTAGAGAGCCACTCGGGCTCATCATGGTCCTCACACCCATCTTCACCCGGCGACGTACCCTTCGCAGTACTCAAACCAGCATCGACAGAAGAAGTCAGTAGGATCATGAAGATCTGTCACGAGCGTCGCATTCCTGTAACACCATACTCTGGTGGCACTTCTCTAGAAGGTCATTTCGCAGCGACGCGGGGAGGAATTTGTATTGATTTCTCGCGTATGGACAAAATAATAGCCCTTCACGAAGATGATATGGACGTAGTTGTACAGCCTGCTGTCGGCTGGCAGCATCTGAACGAGGAACTTGCAAAATCGAACCTTTTCTTCCCTCCAGATCCAGGACCGGGCGCGATGATCGGCGGGATGGTAGGCACAGGGTGTTCAGGTACCAACTCATACCGATACGGCACAATGAAGGACTGGGTGATCTCTCTTACCGTTGTTCTCGCAGACGGGACAGTTATAAAGACTCGGCAACGGCCGAGGAAGAGCAGTGCGGGCTATGACCTTACGCGCATGTTCGTCGGCAGTGAAGGAACGCTTGGGCTTGTCACAGAAGCAACGCTCAAAGTCACTGTAAAACCTCAACACATTTCCGTTGCAGTCTCAGCCTTCAAGACCGTCCGCGAAGCCGCCGACTGTGCCTTCCGAGTCGTAGGGGCTGGCGTCCCTATCGCCGCTATCGAGATCCTCGATGATGTGCAGATGGCCTGTATCAACGACGCGGGCATGACATCCAAACATTGGGCCGTCGCACCCACTCTCTTCTTCAAATTTTCTGGGACTCCATCCGCGGTTAAGGAGCAAATAGCGCAGGTTCAGAAATTGGCCAAGTCGTCAGGCTCGAAGAGCTTTGAGTTTGCCAAGACTGAGGAGGAGAGAGAGGAGTTGTGGAGTGCGAGGAAGGAAGCGATATGGAGTGTAATGGCGAAGCAGCGAGACGATGGCGACAGCGTCTGGACAACGGATGTCGCCGTGCCCATCTCGACGCTTCCGACTATCATCGAAGAAACAAAAGCAGATATTGCGAAAAGCGGCCTTATTGGCTCCATCGTCGGACACGTTGGCGATGGTAATTTTCACGGTGAGTGCGCGCCAAGAGCATTTGTCAATGTACTTGTCAATGTACTGTACTCCTAAGCTAATTCCGTAACAGCTATAATTCTATACAATGAAAAGGAGCATAAAACAGTAGAAGCCATTATTCATCGCATGGTCAAGCGCGCACTAGAGCTGGAAGGCACCGCGACAGGTGAACACGGCGTTGGGCTTGTCAAGCGGGACTACCTGCCGCATGAGCTTGGCGAGACGACGGTGGATGCTATGCGCAAGTTGAAGCTGGCTTTTGATCCACTTTGTCTGCTAAATTGCGACAAGATTGTGAGAGTCCAGAAACCTAAATCGGGAGAGGTCTATGAATGGTGACAGTGCTGTATGAGGCGTGGAGCGTGGCTGTATCTTTTTGGGAGACAATATTTGGCTGCTTACCACTATTTGATGCTTATCTTGTAAATATATTTTTAGTATACCTCGTGACCAGACGATCATCCAATTGATAATCGTCTAGTATTACCTCAGAAGCTCAGGCCAAGAAATAGATTGCGGATATAGGAATATCCACATCGTCCGCTAGGCTGATTTAGGACGGCAATCGTTTTCTTGGTCTGAGGTAAGATTAAGGCATTTAATTGGATAGATTACTAAGATTCGATTGCAATCGATTGCAAACGATGGATAGACTACTAAGTTAGAATCTACTACTATTTTAGGAGTAGGCTGACCCCTTTTAGGTATATAAGAGTGAATGCACGGATCACGCACGGACTAAAACTAACACGAACGCGTCCTTTATACTGTGATTCTACGCGTATTTGGATAAATTTAGGGGTCTCAACCCGATCCAAACCGAATTGAAACGGATAACCTCGTGGATTGATTGGATTGATAGGTTAATTTTTGGATTAGCGATCCGTCGATTGATTGATTACGGATTGGTCGCTTAATTAGCCACGCTGGATAATGCTCTCGTAAAAAGTCAATAAAGGCGCTAGCTGGATACACGTACGTGACAAGATACCATGTACGACAGTTAAAAACTTCATTAACTGATCATACGATGATCACAGAAGGGGGGTTGCTTTTCCTGACAAAGATATGGAGCCCTGATCACTTGATTTTATACTTCTCTAGCGCTTCGATGTATGTTCCAACAACCCTCCGACTTCCGATTATCATACAAAGAATTGCATCTTCCTCGCATTTCACGGTATAGAAACCCCATTCATAGCTGCACGGATACAAATGCGTTCATGGCCAAGCGAAGTTGATTTATAGGCGCTGACCGATGGCTTCTACCGTCGCCGGGTCATTCAAGGTCACTTTTCGATGAAATCCTGTTCAACCGTCATTTCCGGCGTGGCGAAGCCTTCTGTTCCGGGTATATTATATGCTAAACAACCAGATCTAAAGTTAACCAAGAACTTTCAGAAAGCTAGGCGGCAGGGTAAGCAACCTCATCACATCTATCGAAAACCTTGCACCAACACTCTTCTATATCGGGGCAGAAAACCGGCTCTTTCCCGAAAATCACATGCCATAAATACTCAAATATCCGCCCGCTCGTGTCGTCATCAAGTTGCGTTTCAAGTAACCACTTCCGATACATCTCGTAATCGTCCAATGGGCGCTTCAATACCTGGTTTCTAGAAACAGCGAATTGAGCACAACATGGAGCTGCAATGACCGGCGGCGGTTCTGTGTTGTTGAAAAAGAGTTGCCATGGTCCTAGCATATTATGTTCGGTTGTCCGATGGCCTTCCGGAGGATTCCGAAGCATCTGAACTTCATCCGGGCAACCAGGTATATGGATGCAGCGGAGGTTAACGTATCCGCTTTCTTGGACGTAGTCGATTTTCAGCCGGTCCAACATGTTTTTTGCGAGATAATCGGGGGCATCGTTATGCCAGGCTTCTGGAAACCCGCCTCGGTGGCTGTGCAGAAATGCTATTGTTTTTGGGAGATTACGGTAGTGATTAACGATAAAAGTGAGGTAAGGCATGGCTTCTCGGCCTTTATTGGCCGCGGTATGTAGGGAGGCAGATTGGTTGTCGACCGTATAAATGTGGGTTTCCCAGCTATAATCATCGCAATCAGTAAAACAAACGCAAGTTATGGCATTGTTCTACTTACTCTGGCAGTTCTTCGTGCACCCAACTTGTGTCTTCGTTTGAGAGTTTTCCCATCACTATGGCCTTCTCCGCAGCAGGTGTGGACGTAGTGATAGGAACCACCGGGCTGCTTGTAACAGATGACTCGACTTCCCCATCATGTTCGCTCTTTTGTCTTAGGTCCGTGGGAGCAGCCGAAATGGTGGATTTCGAAGTCGTGGAGATGCGATCAGAGTCGCGAAAAACAAGCACGAGCACTAGGATGGTGAATAGCGCGGCCGCTAGGCGATGGAATCTTCTCATATTGCGGCCAGCCACCGGCCAACTACCCAAGACACATTCCCAAGAGTCACCGACATCCAAAAAGTTGAGAATGTGTTCGAGGACATGGCCAAAGTATAAATAAAACCATACGTCTTAGGGGCGACACGCAAAATATAATACTGAGCGGCACAGCACCCCGGAAGGGTTACGACAAGAGCCCCAGGCGAATCACGGCCATTAGCACCCCAGCCGAGCGGTTAAACCTGGGCCTGTGCTGCGTCTACGTGAGGCCACCTAGCACGACCACACCTCAAGCTTCGGAGCGGCCATGAGTATGGTCAGAACTCACGACAAAAACCTATTCTGGGGCGAGCCCAAAATTGAAGCGATGTCGAAACAGTCTCAAGATCAGGGCTATACCATGTGCTTTTGGAACCAGCAGCGCTTAGATGACGTTCCAGATACTTGGCAAAATCTGGACTCTTAAGGTTGTCGATTGCGGGAATTAGCACCTTAGAGCGGCAATTTGAAGGGGCTTTGGGACGTCCAGTGCAATAGGTATTTCTGTTACCCAATCATGTGGTATATTTGTTGCAGGGGCTTTGCAAGCGGCATGCCTGCATTTAGTGGTCCTATGTGTCAGGGTGCTGTGCCACCTCCTTGGATCTAAATGTATGTATGCGCTCGGTACATGATCGTACACATATTCTCTCTCTCGCTCTTCCAGATTTCCTTTCTTTCTACATGTTGTAGCACCACAATACAAGAGGCGCTAGATACAAAGCTCCTAACTCCATACGTACTTCTCCGTTCAATCCTTGGTCCGCCAAGCATGCTGTGCTGGAAAGGATGACCACTCCGGGTTCGCGTTATCTTTCAATGTGCTGTTCGATTTGGCTTTTCTTCTCCTGCGCAATCTATTCAGACATCGCTTCAGCAACTCCTAATTGCACCTTCGAACCAGTCTCTCTTCCTATTCAGGATGTCCGTGTTTCAAGCGTTGGAGTGATGCGGGGCATTGCGCTCTCAGTCGGTAGCCCACCTCAAGAACTCTCCTTTTTACCAATTTGGTAGACCATCCTTGTCATCCGTAGCTTGTATGAGGTGCTAATTGAACTACAGGCCTCTAAACAACACTTGGATTTTCGATTCCTTGAATGGTAGCTGCCCTCGGACAACAACGAACATAGCCTGTGAAACAAAGCGAGGAGGATATTTTGTCGAAAGTAACTCCACTACATACCAAAATTTTTCCGATGTAGTCCTAGCTGGCGGCGCTCCTAGTGACAACAGAACAATCACAGGGTTCGGCGGCACAGATGGTTTGGTCCTCAACTCAAGCGTCTCGCTTGCTAAATTTCCATTTGGAATACCGCGAATGGTTTGGCCTAGCCCGTATCACACTCAGCATGCCATTGGCCTTGGTATAAATTCAACAATTCTGAACGCTTTACAATCCACCAGCCAAATTGGATCTAGAGTATGGTCGATGTTCTGGGGTCTTACTGGAGTATCTGCACCTGTACAGATGGACGGCATTTTTGTTTTTGGAGGTTACGACAAGGCTAAAGTTCAAGGAAAAAATCATACGCAGGCATTGGGTTCATTCGACAGGTGTGACACAGGCATGCTTGTTACTCTTTCAGACATGCAGCTGAATTTTCCGAACGGTACTACTGAGACCCTCCTCGGATCAGGGTTTTTATCAGCTTGCATTGTTCCGGATTTTCCTAATTTGATCACGATGCCACTGGATCCCTACTATTCGAGTTTTGAGGCGCTAACGCAAACTGCGAATGTTGGTCGCTCCTATGGTCTCAATTTTTTTGGTATGCTCTACAATACCTCGTCGGTGTACGTTGTCAGAAACCACTCGAGTTGTAAGGGTTTTTTTTAACAAAATGAATAGCTATCAGGGCGACATTACATTCACTTTAAATAGTGGCGTCACTATTCGAGTGCCGAACAGCCAGTTCGTTCTCCCTGACCGCGATACCAATCCTGATGGTCGCCCGTTTGCGAATACTAGCATAAGCGAAGTTTTGATAAATCCTACCCAAGACGCGGACTCAAAAGACCTTCCGCTGTTAGGACGCCAGTTCCTCACCTCGGCCTATGTGATGCTTGATCAAGATGCAAATACCTTCACGATATGGCAGGCCAACCCCACAACTAATATTGATCTGGTGCCTATTGTGAGCGACAGCATTTTATCCGCATGCAACTCCTCAATACCAGCATCGACTTCATCTACGAGCTCACCAGCTCCTATAAATCATAGCGAGCTAAAGGCTGGAGCTATTGCTGGAATTGCCATAGGTGCAGTGTTCGCCGTCGGAGCCTTAGGTTTTGCGATTTTCTACTGGCGAAGAAGACGTGTCAAATACTCCAGCGCCAATGATTTCCCACCACAGCCAGATTATTCATCCAAACCGCCACATACATTCCCTCTAGGAGAAATGTCCGGATCACAGGTTCCAGAGTTTGAGGGTTCTAGCAAATTATTTCACGAAATGACAGCCGATCAAGCTATAGAGTCTCCTCTACCTCCACCGCCGCCAAGAAGCGATTCGCCAAGGACCCCACGAGGGGGCCATTTATTCGAGCTCGGGTGACCGCCTAGGTACTGGAAACGCTGCAGGATTTTCGGAAGGCATCGGTTGCGTGATTTTGTGAATAGCTGGATAGTGTGTATTCGGATCGATGATAAGAGAAGGTGAAAATTTCGGAGTCTCGTATATGGATATCCGCGACCCGTCGTTACGCCAGATACGAAATCGTTCGCTTTGATATATTTGTAGAGTTTTTTCAGCCAGAATATATTTATTCTCCAGGATTATTTAGGCTCTTAGCCTTGGAAGGAAAAAACTCAGCCTTCCAGCAGAGGTCTCTGCTACCGCTTCAGTGTCAGAAGGTAAGAGCATAACTAAGTTTTGCATATCCTTTAAAATATGCCTTAATGTTTGCCACTGTTTACAGGAGATATCTAAAGCGCTCCGCACCTTCGTTGTGCTTCGACTTTTGGAATTCCACCAGCTACTGTTAGACAATAGAGCTCTGCTAAGAGGAAGGCGCCACCACTTGTCTCATCATATTTAGAGACGGTAAGACCACAGGACGAAATCCAACCTCCATGATCAACGCTGTTGGTGCCTGTGCTGTGTCGCACACCAGAGCGGCGGTAATAACCATGAAACACCGCCTCACTTACGGCCCATGTGCTGGAAGATTCGGGTTTCCTGACTTTTGAGGATCACTTTGTTCTATTTTCTCAACTGCCCTTCTTTTCTTCAGAACTGTAACTGTCCTAGCACACTCGGCGATATTTTCGATTTCTTCCGGCATCCCATACGCACATACAGGCAAAACTCTTTAATGCGATACCGGGTATATAACGATACATTTTGTATTACGATCTACACGCCCTAACCAAGCCTCTTTTGGTGTAACTAACGATAATCTAACTTTTGACGATATCCTTAAGCTCTACCACTAATATCGGTATAACTGGTTGTATAGGAAGGGAGTATATCTAGCCTATAAAGAGGGAAATATATACCCTTTAGGCTTTAAGATCTACTTTTTATTAAAGTTTTACTTCTTATTTACCCTATACGTAACTCTTAATATAACAATACCATTAGTATTACGATATATTTAATGCCAAAGCCTATATCGTACTAAGGAGTTTTACCTATATTTAGAACCAGAGAAGGATTATATAAGCCGTTACTTATATAATTTATATTTATAAATATACTAATAATGTTTTAGAAAAGAAGTAATAGTATATTAGTAGAATACTTTAATAAGTATATTATAGCTTACTTAAATAATTTAAAGAAGAGTACGTTACGTAAAGTAGAGATATTAATTATAATTAGAAAGTACGAATTCCTTATAAAGAAGATTAATTTTATTAGATTTATTATTAAGCTAGAACGAATTAATATAGACTTAAGAAAGGTTAAGACTATAGTTAATTAGTAAGAACTAGAGAATATTATATAATTAATAATATGGGCTCGCTGAAATCGGCCTCTGCACCTCCACGCGGTGGAGCCCGGGAACCTGGCAGCTACTATTAATATTCCATTTAGATCGTGTCAATAGACTACCAGAGCAAACGCAGAGACGTGTGTACGGCTGCGCAGCGCCTGCGCAGCGACGTGGTGGTGGTAGTGCGAAAATTTTTCACTGGGGGGTAAGCCCCAGCAAAAAGTTTGAACACAGCTACATACCACGTCTATCGTTACACATTCGGTCATTTAAATCGACAGGCAATTATCCCTCCGGCGTACCCCCTCCCTCCTACAAATACTACATACACCGCGCAGCACCCACATACATACGCGAACAATCCGCGCCCTAAGCGTAGCAGAGGCCCCCCATTTTAACATTACCTAGCAACCTAGGTATCTAGTTATAGGGACTGGTCCCCCCTATTAAATACTAGAGCGTCCTCCTATACCTCACGAATAGGTGCAAGGGCCTAGGTTTGGGCCCCAGGGCAAAAGCAATATTAAGTTATACACCCCATTATAGAAACCTTTTAATAGAGGAAAGGATAAGAGACCTTAGCATACAGGCCCGGGCGGAGCGCAAGCGTTATTATTAGGAGATATTTATAGGAGACTTGGAGAAGGAGCTAGGGGCAGGTACACGACTTAATACAGGCAATACACAGCGTAGCAAATTGGTTCAAGTGGCAGATAGGGCAAAACAGGCATTTTAGACACTCCCGCGCAAGGGGAGTCTCAAAGCAGCAACCTGATGGTATTTTTCCCCCCGTTAATGTAGTATGGATGCTATCTAGAAGTACTACCTCTCACGTTTCCTTTAGGGGTTTTTTATTCACCCAAAAAATAGGGTTTTCTCAGTAAATATTAAGTTTTTACCATAGGAATTAGTCTGCGTGGACCCATTAGGGGGACCGGGTCGGACGGTAAATTAAATCTATTATTAATTAATAATATTTTTAGGGGATTATAACTACTATAGACGATTTATTATATATTATTATTTATTTATTACTTAACGTCCGATTTAGATCCCTGTTAGGCCTACGCGGACTATATCTTATATATATAGGGAGAAAACTCTATAAGAAAACCCCGTATTCTATCTCTCCACCTTTAGGCCCCGCCTGCGTGACGCCTATAAGTCGCCTACGGGTCGCCTATAGTCCTCTATATCCTTACTTTCGACCTCCCTAGTAACTACTGCTGCCATAGTAGGCTTACGGACGCGCTAGTATTCTAAACTTTGCTCTTCTACTATAGCAGAACAGTGTGGTTGTTAATAAGTCAATAAGGCTTCAATCGATATTGCTTATTAAACTTTAATATTAATCAATATTGACAACGCTTATTAATAATGCTTGGTATTTACCGCATAACGCTTCGGACTCTATCTTAAGCTCATTCTTTATAATACTAATTAATATTAATAACTTTTCTTAATAATTAGAGTTAATAATAAGTAAGCTAAGCGGCTTAAGACTAAGCTTAAAGCCATATATAGGTTAATATAAGTACCTTATATAATACTATAGACTATATTAATAACCTTGCACTTAAGCTTTTACCACTATATAGTACTTACATGGCTTTAAGCTTAGTCCTAAGCCTACTTAGCTTATTTATTATTAAATCTGTTAATAATGCTTGGTATTTATTAGCGACTTAGTTAATTAAGGTATAAGTATAGTAAAGAGGATGCATATAA
>Ga0307515_10020363_pt1 | contig 11840 bp, 9 predicted proteins | sample 17_EM_MG_FD_194513 | JGI IMG/M metagenome (GOLD analysis project Ga0307515, IMG submission 194513) | Populus trichocarpa ectomycorrhiza microbial communities from riparian zone in the Pacific Northwest, United States - 17_EM | ecosystem: Host-associated > Plants > Roots > Unclassified | place...
GACTCCCTTTCGGCTGAAGATCGGTTGGTGCCCCGACCTCCGCCAGCGCGATTAATAAAATCACTCTTTTGTCAGCTGCCTCAATTGCAGACGGTCATGATGGTCAACAGTGTTTGGATTGAAAAATTCTCGTCTCTTCCTTGCGGGCCAGATCATCTGTGGAGGGGGGACTTTACGTGACTTCATCACCAAAGTTTGAACAAAGTCTTGAAAACCCCGCAACAGCAAATAGAGAATAATATACTTATACTGACTACACTTTTCGCCTGACCATGGTATTGCTAGATAGATACAGTCATCGCCATAGCCAGAAAATGTGCAAGAAACCTTCGCTCAACGGCATTGTTCCTGACACCTGCTAGCCGTACCCCGGAATCCTATGTTATCGCTTGAAAGCCATAGGGAGCCAAAATCCACTCGGGGGAAGGTCAAATCTCCAAAATACGAGATGCAAGAATTATTAATCAAAGATACCGCCGGTCAGTCCAAGTTATAGTTCCTTGCCCCCTTACCTTGGTACAATTGCTGGGAATAGCTTTCTCTCCTGCACATTGATGGTGAACTCGAATATACCCTCCTCAGTGCCAGCATACAATTTCCTCCCGTCCTGGCTCATTGCAAGACCCGCAGTCCTAACTCCATGCTGAGGGTCGTGTCTTCCTCCAGATCTTCGATAGATGCCCATTTCGTAGCTGCCAAGCGGCTGTGTCTCACGCATGCTCCGGACCCTTTCTCTTGCCTGGGCTAATTGCCGTAAACGCCGCATTTCAGAGCGTGGCTCTGCTGCTGGTATCGTTGGCCGGGATGATGAAGAACCTTCAGGTAATGGGCTCCGTGCCATGGCGGCTTCGATTGTCCGCCAGGGATCGCTCGACGACGATTCAGAATGCTCAGCTCGCCGTGCATGTGGTGGGATCGGGTTGGGTGAACGGGTAGTTGCACTACTGGAGATATTGCCATTGCTGTTATTGTTATTGTTGTTATTATTGCTGCCACTACTGCTGGATCCATCACTCGAAAGAACAACGGATGCTTGACGGCGAGGTTGGAACGGTGGCCTATCCGGATCTAAGTTTCTCTCCCTTAATAAATCCCGTAGAGAACCAATTGAGGGTAGAGAAAGCCCATTACTGCTCCTCTCACCGCGGAGGCTGGGAAAGAAGTCCATGAAGGGCACGCCGTTAAACCGTCGTACGTCGCTAGGATTCGGAATAGGCGGGCTGTGATTGACGCTGCGTGGTGTAACGCCTAGCTCACGAGCTTCTTCTCGTTGTCTGGTAGTGCGAAGAGCCTCGAGTATTTGCCGCTCATGTGCTGTCAATCCGTGAGGATCATTATCTGACTCAACCACTCCTAGATGCCGATGTAGCCTTCGGCGTTCAGCTGATGCCTCCATATAATCGTTGGCAAAGTTAACTGCTGCAGCGTTACCTTCTGAATCAAGGGCTCGTCGATATCTTCGTATAAAGTCTGCTTCTTGATTCAATTCCCGTAGTTCTGGGCTGAGCTCAATGTCGAAATCTGCCACATCGACTTTCTCAAGGCCTTCTTCTTTCAGATCTAGAGTGAGAACCTGTCTCACGCTAAGGCCTGTTCGAACATCCGCAACGCACACTCTTGCTTGGTCTTCGCTCCATACAAGGAGATCCCACGGAGGAGGAGCAAAAAGCATCGTCCGCACAGCGCCGGGACCAACGACGGTATCCGGTCGTGAAGATTTGATTACTTGAACTATTGCATCTTCTCCCCATTCACAGCGTCTAAGGAGCTCAATATCAAATACTGTGATATATCCACACTCGGACCCGACAGCACATAGGGTCCCAGAATGCGACCACGCGGTTGTGAAATAACCCTCGATAATGGATCCTGGGGGGACATATAGTGGTACAACACTAACATTTGACCACTCTGACGGGACCGATTGAGGCCTTCCCTCTGGGGTTTTCATCATGCTAGGCGCTTGGGGCTTGACTCTTTCAAAGAAAAAGACCTGTTGATGATCGCCAACTGCAACGAGTAGCTGTCCATCGGGCGATATAGTTGCATGATTCATGGCAAATGGTAGATCCAGTACATTGACTTTTAGGCTCTGTGTTAGAGAATATATGCGGACAGTCTTGTCGTTGTTCGTGAGGACTGCTACCACCTCATCTTCCGCACCTTCCCCTTCCCCAGCCAACTTATGTATGGAGATTGAGTTCACAATCTCCTCCCCAATCCTTTCCAGCTGTATTCGGTGTGCTGACCCTAAGAGAGGAGGCCTTGGAAGTGAAGTTCGACTGGCAAGATCCAACGGCAGCAGGGCATCGACGTCAGCGGGATTTGACGGAGGAAAGCCTTCCACCTTGATGGAGGCAAAGTGGCCTTCTTCCGCGCCTCCTACGCATACCCAACCATAACCTGAGGCTGTGCATCTTGCATCGAATGGTAGGGTGGTGACATGTGCTTGGGTCCTGGTAGCAGTGTTTAAACAGTAGACGTCTTGGCCGCTCGCATAGTAAATGAGGTCCTGTTCAGGAGAACTGATGAAATGCCTCAGTTGGTAATGCCTTTGAAGTGTCAGTGAGTGTTTTGCATGTATAGGAATCACGACACCGCCTCACGCGATAGGGATCCGGAGCGGGTAGAAAGCCTTCGAAGGCAGAACGAGCGAATCTGTGTCTCGACACCTAGCGCGCAATCAGCATCTCGAACAGGCGAGTGGTAATAAGGCGCGACGCACAGAAAATCGTCGACGGCCATTCTGGGCAATTAGGTTGCGGAGCACAACATGGCCTAGAAGGCTCAACGAAGGAGGGGTGGTGAAGCTATAGTTGCATGAGGGCACGCCTATGTACGTCACACGGCCGAGGGCGGAAGATAGAGCGTTATGAGGCGTAGTCTGGGTCAGATTCGCAATGCAGCAGCCGCAAGTACTAGGTCATGGATGGGAGGGGAGAGCGTAGCGATATTTCGTAGTTTTGGGATCTGGTTTTGTACTCTAGCTTTGTAAATGAAGGATCAAATTGTCTCTCGAGCCTCTCTCGTTCCTCAGACGATCACGGCGTGCCACGTGAGTCAACATGCAGAACCGTTCAATCCCCCAGACTGCAGAGCACAGCGGCACTGCAAACACCCAGACGGTGCTCCACGCCTGTTTTTTGGTCAATTCATCGCTCGCCAGCATGACAAACCCTAGGTCAATGGTCTTGGCATGAACTATCTGTTTCGCAGGAACGGAGACTCGGCAGCCGCCGGTTTCGGCTTTTTCCGTCTTAGAATTTTCCTTTTCTCCTGCTGTGTCGAAGCTCCATCCATCTTTTCATCAACGACCTCCCGCATCAATCGTTCTCCGTGCTCCATTCCTCTTTCTGTAACTCCTGTAATCTTATAGCGCACATTATGTTGTCCTCAAGGTTATCAAGAACTGTAAGTTTCCCTAACATCTAGAGCTTCTACATCATTCTAATCTTGTGCGCCAGTTTTTGCCCCGGGCAACATCCGCCGTCCGACGTGCACCCGCCATCAGGTCGCCTTTCGGTTCATCATTCATAAGAGGCTACGCAGATGGCGGAGAAGAGAAGGTCAAGGGCCCAGTCATTGGCATTGACTTGGGTACCACCAACTCTGCTGTCGCTGTAATGGAGGGCAAAACACCGCGCATCATTGAGAACGCAGAGGGTAAGCTTGCATCATCATTTAATGTGTATACCATTCGCTTACACATATTTTCAGGCACACGAACAACGCCTTCAGTAGTTGGTTTCACAAAAGAGGGCGAGCGTCTTGTGGGTATCGCCGCGAAGCGACAGGCCGTCGTCAACCCGGAGAACACACTCTTCGCCACAAAGCGTCTCATCGGAAGAAAATTCACCGATCCTGAGGTGCAGCGGGATATCCAACAGGTCCCCTATAAGATTATTCAACACACCAATGGCGATGCATGGGTAGAGGCACAGGGACAGAAATATTCACCATCGCAAATTGGTGGCTTCATTCTAGGAAAGATGAAGGAGACTGCTGAAGCGTATCTGGGCAAGAACATGAAGGATGCCGTCGTCACTGTTCCTGCATATTTTAACGACTCCCAGCGTCAAGCCACCAAGGATGCAGGCCAAATCTCCGGCCTGAACGTGCTTCGTGTCGTGAATGAGCCTACTGCTGCGGCGCTTGCATATGGTCTCGATAAGTCGAATGACCGTGTCATTGCCGTCTATGATCTTGGTGGTGGTACCTTCGATATCTCAATTCTCGAAATTCAGAATGGTGTGTTTGAGGTTAAATCCACAAACGGTGACACCCATCTTGGTGGCGAAGATTTCGATATCACATTAGTCCGACACTTGGTCCAGCAGTTCAAAAAGGAGCAGGGTATTGATCTCTCTGGAGACCGCATGGCTATTCAGAGAATCCGTGAAGCTGCTGAGAAAGCTAAGATTGAACTGTCATCCACTCTCCAGACTGAGATCAATCTTCCCTTCATCACCGCCGATGCTTCTGGGCCAAAGCACATCAACTCCAAGATGACCCGATCACAGCTTGAAGGTTTGGTTGACCCTCTAATCAACAGGACAGTCGAGCCAGTGCGAAAGGCTCTAAAGGATGCTAACCTCCAGCCCAAGGATATCCAAGAGGTCATTCTCGTAGGTGGTATGACCCGTATGCCTAAGGTTACCGAGTCCGTCAAGAGCATCTTCGGTCGCGACCCTGCAAAGTCGGTCAACCCTGATGAGGCTGTCGCCATTGGTGCTGCTATCCAAGGTGCCGTCTTGTGTGGTGAAGTTACCAGCCTTCTGCTTCTCGATGTCACTCCTCTCTCTCTCGGTATCGAGACTCTCGGTGGCGTTTTCACCCGCCTGATCAATCGAAACACTACCATCCCCACTAAGAAGTCACAGATCTTCTCCACTGCAGCCGACTTCCAGAGCGCCGTCGAGATCAAGGTTTACCAGGGTGAGCGTGAGCTTGTCCGTGACAACAAACTTCTAGGTAACTTCCAGCTTGTTGGCATTCCACCAGCACACCGTGGCGTTCCTCAGATTGAGGTTACATTCGACATCGATGCAGACTCAATTGTCCACGTCCATGCTAAGGACAAGTCCACCAACAAGGATCAGTCCATCACCATTGCTTCCGGGTCTGGTCTGTCCGAACAAGAAATCCAGAACATGGTGAACGATGCCGAGCGTTATCAGGAAGAAGATAAGGAGCGGAAAAACGCTATTGAGGCTGCCAATCGCGCTGATAGTGTCTTGAATGATACAGAGAAGGCATTGAAAGAGTTCGAAGACAGGCTAGACAAGACTGAGGCTGATAAGATCCGGGAAAAGATCACCGCTCTCCGCGAATTTGTTTCGAAGAGCCAGGCGGGTGAGGGCACCGCCACCGCAGCCGAACTTAAGGAGAAGACCGATGAGCTCCAGACCGCTAGCTTGACCCTCTTCGACCAGATGCACAAGGCACGAGCAGACTCAAGCAGCTCTTCTGGTGAGCAGAACCAGCAATCAAGCGAGGGCTCCGAGGAGAAGAAGCCATAGATCTTTCGCTAGCTAAAGTTCCATGATTTCCTTCTCGTAACGACTCCAATTGGCACAAAAGCGGTCTTTTATTTGCATCAATCGGTCTTGGGTTTTAGAAGCATCTTCTTTTTTTTATGCATCTTCCTTACTACTCTATCACCCTGTACCTTATACTTCACTTTCACCTCTCTGCGCGCTACTACTGCTGGGTTACCAAGATTTACTACGGTCACCAATTCTCCTTTCTGGAAAATGTCTTTGTAAGGGTAATATGAGGGGAGGAGTTTGTCCGGGATGTACGAGAAGGTGACTTATCCTTCCTTTCTGGGAAGGTTTTTGATACCTGTTGGTCGTCATCATTGTAAATTATGTTATATACGATAGGACACGAGACATAATGTCGGATTCTCCCCTCAAATGGCGAGTCAGTTAATAATTTTTTCCTATTTATACCCTCGTGGATGGCCTCAAACCATTCAGCAGAGCCTACAAGCAACTCTAACAAAGTCTTAAAGAAGCCTCGACCTGCTTCATAAAGTTGTAAAAGCCGTTCGACTTGTTGCAGTACACATTAAGTGCTCAAAATCAGGACAATCTTGCCGCAGCAGGCTTTTTTCAGCACTATACCCTGCCTTCTAAAGTTCCAGAGCTCGTGCAAAATGAAAGTGTTGTTGCAACAACTAAACGCATTTCTCCTCCGTAATGCTTCCATTAACCTATTGTTCCTATTGTACAGGTAAATCTCGTAACCCAGCCCTCCCATATAATGACAGGTCCTACTTCCATTGTACAGCTAAGTCTCGGACCCATCTATTTCCTCATTCCGCAGCAGAGTGCTCAAAAGCCGCAGTATATTCTCAATACTCCTCACAAAGAACATACGCTTTTGCATCACCTTCGTCTCCGTTTCAAGCCGTTCGCTAGCGAACACGCAAACAACTTCATGCATCAATTCTAACGCTCAACAGACTCTTTTTGAAAGACCTTTCTACATTTCGGCCTCACAAACTAAATTCACAGCGCCAATGGAACCGCGCCGCCCAACCCCAGAACCGATACCTGAGAATCTACTTCACTCCCTCTCAGCACTAGGAACGCGTATCGACGGCATACAGAACACCTTTCTACTATCTGCAAATTCATTACAAAACGCGCTTTTTCATGCGAAATTGAGCCGTACAATGATAGCGGAGAAGATTCGGACGAAGATTCACCAACTGAGAGTTGAGGCGGTATTCGTTCGGGAGCGGGCCGAGAGAGAACGGATCTTGGGGCAGTTGGAATGGGAGGAGAGCAGGCTGATTATGTTGGAAGATTGTTTAAAGGGGATAGAGAAGGTTGAGGAGGTGGAAAAGAGAGTCTATATGATGCTGCAGCAGGGACCAAAGGGTATGGGTAGAGTAAGGGAACTGGAGGACGGATCAGGCTAAGCGGAGGATCAGCAATGGTTGAACATTCAGCTGTATGGCTTTACACTTTTCCATAGGCAGCTTGAATTTTCCTATTCAAGGCGAGCTGGGATTAAAGCATCAGTTTGTCAGTTATCGAAGCGTAAATGTCATTCGGAAAAAAGGGCTCGAGACCTTAGAATTAGGTATCCTGATCGCGACCCACACTACAAGGCCAGCTAGGCAACTTACGTGTACTTCTGTTCCCGCGGAGAGGTGGAGGATTGTGAGGGTGGAGGTTTCGAATGGCCTGAGAAAGTGGAGAAAAAGGATGATGAGTTCCGTGGAGCAACAGCAATTTTAGATGACGAGGTGGGATACGAGGCTGTGGGCTTTGCTTCGATTAGAGGATATATTACGGATAGTAGTAAGGAGTAATGATGAGTTGTGGAAGGGTTGGGGAAGGATATGAATTTGGATTATCTTAAGGAGTTGGAAGCGGAGGAAAAACAAAAAGTTGGAGAATGTTAAGGCGAAGCGTATGGAGGCAGAAACGACTGGTGGTTTCCACCTGGTTGGCCGACTGCAAGTCATGGAGTCGGCTGAAGGAGTTAATCGAAGCGCAGCGAGTGCTCGATTACATTATGAAGTTAACAGAGGGATACACGATGAAATTGGAGCTTAGTTTGGGTACTACGGTAGAAGGAGAGGGGCGTATGAAAGAATGCGAGGTTCGCGGGTAACTGAAAGGTTCGTTCTGATACCTCTAGTTTGCTAGAATGATAAATGCAAGTTTAACAGCTCCCCATTTTTCTTTTGCCATTTCTTAGCAGTAAATAGCGGGTTTTCGGCCTATTCTCCCAAATCTAAGATAATTCTGGTTTGGACGACAAGGATTTCCTCAATTGCTTCTCCGAAGGGGGCGAGTGCTGAATAAGCTTCGTTTGGAATGGCGACGTTTGGTGGTGGGCTAGGTTCAGGGCTGGGCATTATGAAGGCTTGTCTATATGAGGATTTCTAGAGAGGTTGAGTTGTGAGTATGGAGTGAGTAGATTAAGGGGTCGTTCGGTTGCAGCTTCAGATTGAATCTGAAGGGTTCAGAACAGAACCGATCTAAAGCTTAAATCTGATTCTGACGCGATCGTTCGGTTAATCTAACGACTTTCTGATCTGAAGCTCCTCTAGATCGGCAAGCGCGTTAAAGTCGCAAGCTATACCCTATATAGAATCTGAACTGAGGTCTTGGCGTTAGTTCAAATCTAGAGCTTCGAGCTCCTGGTTTAAGCTCTAGATTGAATCTGAAGCTTTAATATAGCGCCTCTACCCACCCCGATCGCGACGCTGCAGTCACAACTGCACGTATTTTATAACGCCCTTATTCTGACTTTCGTGATCGCGATAATACTCCTTCCGCGGGGCGTCTGTACTTAGCATACTAACATATAGTAAGGCATGATGTGGACGACGTAATTGCTCTATAGCCATAAGGCACGACTTCTAAGTATTATCTGGATAAGGCCAGACGTGTTTAATAAGCTCCTTAATTAGCTGCAGGAGTATGGTAGCCTTAAGGATACGAAGCTTCTATTAGTGGCCGAGAAGCTTATAATATTCCTAATAATATTCTATAATAATGCGTCGTATAAGTTACTAAGTGAGGTAACTTAGCACTTATTGGCGACAATCTACTAGTAAGTATTTAGCGACTAGCTAAACTTCTTATATTAATTTACTGCCTTATAGAGCTGTATACGAAGTTCTTCCTGGCCTTCTAAAATTATATAAGGAAGTTGTTCGACTTCCTAAAAACGTTACCCTAGAAAAGATTGCTAAGGATCCTAAATGATATCCTTTCTTTACTAATTATATTAGAGCTCTTAATAGTACTTATTTTCCTATTGCTATTAAGGGTGGGTATATAAGCTAGGCTCCGTAGTATAGTAGAAAGGGAGGATTAATATAGAACGTACTTATAGCTGTTAACTTCCAGATGAACTTTATATACGTCTTAGCTAAGTAGGAGGGTACTGCTTATAATAGTAGAGTAATTAACTCGGCCAAAGTTAAAGGGTTTAAAGCCTTACCTGGTAGATACTATGTCGCGGATGCTAGGTACTCTAATACGCCTATAATGCTGACTCCCTACTGTGGCGTACGATATTATCTTTATAAATAGGCATAGGCAAATATAAGGCCCTAGAACTTTAAAGAGCTCTTTAATCTTTAACACGCGGCGTTAAGAAACGTAGTGGAGCGTACTATAGGTATTTTTAAGCATTGTTTTAGGTACTTTAAAGCTGGTAGGCGTAATCTACCTTTAAGGACGCAGGTTAAGGTAGTATATGCCTTAACGGCCGTTTATAACTTTATTAATATGTATAATCCAGACAATTTAGCTAGCTTTTAAGAGGGGGAGGATAAGGATATAGATGAGGAAGACGCAAGGCTTATAGAAGAAGAAAGCAATATAGGCATAAACCGAAGACGCGATAAGATCGCGCAACTTATATAGGAGAGTTACTGCCAAGTAATTGGCAGGCCAATTAATTAAGAATCTACGGTAGATTTGGTGTATTTACTATAGAAATCTACGTACTTTCCCTCTAGATATTGCTCCTTAATTGCGTATATAGTAAGATATTAAAGAATGTTTAAAATCTCACCTAAATCCTGCTTAGATATCACCTAAATTCTGGCCTAAATCTCGCCTAGATCTTAATTAAATCCTATCTTTCTAATCGTCCTCCTTTCTGCTAGTTAAAATATTATTAATTAAGCTTTGCCGAAGCTCTATAACTCTAGCTATTATAAGAAACAATCTAGCAGTTAACTTAGTCTTAAAAGCCCGTAGGATAACTAGCTATTCTACCGGATCTAGGTGACTAAACTCCTTAATAAACTCTATAGAGGCCTTCTCTTAAGGGGACTTTTAGGCGATTAACTATCTAGTAGCTCTTATCTCCTTAGTAATCTATTTTACCGTCTCTTCTAAAGAATTTATTACTCGCCGCGTTTGCTAGCACTTTAAATTAGATTTAGCCTCTCTAGTAGCTTATTTAATAGCCTGCTTCCTTATTGCCAATAAAGAAGCTTAACTTGGCGTTAAGGAAGATCCTATAGTAAAAACTCTTTATAACGATATGGGTTTTTACGCCGTCCGTATCGTTATACCAAAGGTATTGTTATATTTAGACTTTATATATAAAACATACCAAACGTCAAAATTATATAATAATATTGCATGTCTATAAGCCCGAAGTCAAAATTAAGCAATTAGCTCTATTAAAAAACGACTTAATCGTTATCTACTTAGTATTTTAGAGTCGTCGTCCTTAGGTTTAACGCTCGTGCCTTAATAGAGTTGTAATAACCTCTTTCACTATCCTCCTATTACTTCTTATATAGACGAAGCTTTTGCAAGGCCTCTATTGCCTTATTAAGTTTAATTTAAAATTATTAGAAGTCCTCCTTATCTATTTCTACCCGGCGTAGAGCTCCGCTATATACTTAATAAGATCTTTAGTAAAGTCTACTATATCTTTACCTAGAAGATAAATGAAATTCTAAATATTTATAAGCTTACGGATCCTTCCGGTAGCACGTAGTTATTTAGCCATCTCTTATACCTTATATGGCAATTTAGCTAAATTAAGGTAGTTAAATTTGTTACTTAGTATTTCTAATATTAAGAATTAATTAATCTTTTAACAGAGGAAGTCGCGTGCCTATAGTAATGTGTTTTTATAATAAGTAGGGGTGTTTTATGTAGTAGGCGTATATTTTTTAACGCTTAAAGTTAGAAAATCTATAGCGACGTTGCCTTTAAGGATTTTAAGATCTGGGTATAATAAATAAGACAGAATTAAGTATAGAGAGTAAGATCTAAGTATTATTTTAATAGATTTTAATCGTTGTGTGATAAAGATTGATAGCTAAACTTACGCCAAATCTGACGAATTAAAAACTCTTTATAACGATTTTGGTGGGGCCACCTCTACAATATTATCAAATGTCAGAATATCGTAATATTACACCAAAAAAGGCTTGATTAAGGGGTGTAGATCGTAATATAGAGTATATCGTTATAACACCGTTATCGTTATAAGGAGTTTTTACTATACTATTAAAGGAGTATTTAAGCGCTTGACGGAAGGTAAGCTTAACTAACTGCGTTTAATAGAGTTACGAGCTGATCCTAACTTAAAGTCCTCCTTACCTTCCTCCTTACCTTCCTTATCTATCAAATCCGTCGCCTATAAGGCCGTGGTTGTGAGAAGCTCTAGGTCTATAAAGCTTTTAATTGCCTTATTAATCGACCTTACACTACTCCCTATTACCAGAACTCCCTTAAATAGCTCCTATAGTATATTTAGGAAGGCAGGTAGCGCATTATAAAACTTCGCAGCTTTAGGATTAGCCTTAAAGTATATATCTATAACTTCCTTACTAGTAATAGGCACGCCTTTAGCTTTATCCCATCCCCAGCTAGAGAGAGCGTAGAGCTCCTTTTATGTCTTCTAATCCTTCTTATAGCTATTATACTTACTCTTAACTTGCTTTAGGTTGACTGCCTAGTTAGCAACAGCTAACGTACGATTAAGAGCAAGCTTCCAACTTTTAGCTTTATAAAAGCTATCTACGCGATATCCTTTCCAAACGGCCTTAACAAGGCCTTCTAATATCGCCTCCTCTATTTCTATTGTCCATTTTATACGCGACTTCCTTAAGCTTATAGGTGTCGCGGGCGTCGCGGGCGTCATCGTAGCTCTACTTCGGCTCCTGTGGGAGGTAGAGGAAGGTATAGGAAACGTTAATTAAGTAGAGGGCGTCGATTAAGTAGCGGTAGGAGTAGGAGACGCTATTGTAACACTATAACATAAAGTCGCGATAGAGGTCTAGTAGGAGAGGTGGTTATTTAATGCTTACTAAAATCGATCACGCATTTTGCAAA
>Ga0307515_10020364_pt1 | contig 11839 bp, 3 predicted proteins | sample 17_EM_MG_FD_194513 | JGI IMG/M metagenome (GOLD analysis project Ga0307515, IMG submission 194513) | Populus trichocarpa ectomycorrhiza microbial communities from riparian zone in the Pacific Northwest, United States - 17_EM | ecosystem: Host-associated > Plants > Roots > Unclassified | place...
GCCACCTCCAGGGCGTGGAGCCCCGCCTCCCCCGCCTCCTCCTATGGGTCGTGGAGCCCCGCCTCCCCCGCCTCCTATGGGTCGTGGAGCCGGCCCGCCTCCTCCAGCTCCACCAGGTGCTCGTGTTCCTGGCCCTCCAGCACCACCAGGACCTCCAGGCAGTGCACCTCCTCCACCTCCAGGCAGTGCCAGAGGTCTCCCTTTAGGAAGAGGGCGTGGGCTTTCACGTCTTTCAGGGATGGGGACATCCGCTACAGCACCCAGAAGATCTTCCTTAAAGCCTTTGCATTGGAGCAAGGTAACAAGAGCAATACAAGGAAGCTTATGGGAAGAGCTGCAAAGGCATGGAGAGCCCCAAATGTACTGCAACTTCTTTTACCAATTGAATTTTCTTTTAGAATTACTAACACACTATTCAGCCATACTTTCCTGAATCTATACATGCCTCACTATTTACGGTTATGCATCATTTCTCTGTTTTTTTTATACGGTGTTGCATCCTTGTGCCATAGTGCACCAGAATTCGATGTATCAGAGCTAGAAAGCCTTTTCTCTGCAACCGTCCCCAAACCTGCTGATTTGGGTAAAGCTGGAGGAAGACGCAAGTCTGTTGGATCAAAAACTGACAAAGTTAACCTGGTAATCTAAAATTCATTTCCCTGCCTTGAAATTTGTCTGAAAAAAAACCTCAGATGTGTGTGATGGATATTTTATTCTTGTTGCTGGGGTTATATTTTATCTTTCTCTCACTTCTTAATTTATTTTCAATGGTGTTTCTTCTTTTTCCAATCATAATATCATAAGTTGCATTTGCTTTCTCCACAAGGCTTTAGTTAATTTGATTGTGGTAGGAATTGCACCACTTTTCTCATTAGCCCATAAGCCTTCGTTTTCTAGGGAAGATATCGTGATGAATGATTCTAGAACTGGTGTTTATTTTTGTAGTTTCTGTGATAATTTGGTGAGAAAAGTTACTTTGAATGTATTTGCATCAGTTATTCAGACATTCTTTATACAGACAATGAACATGTTGCTTAGTATGTATTTATGAAATTTTTACACTAGGGATAAAAACAAGACTACCTTCCAGTTTTACTTCTTATCAGTTGTTTACTAGAGTTTACATCGATTTGTTATCCTTGATCAACTGCACCTGGAGCGCTACCCAACTACCTACAAATACCAATCCTTGGATTTCCTACAACCAAGCACGGCCATGCATTGACCATACAAACATTAAGCTTGAAAATGCAAGTCTAAACGTTTGATGTTGGTAGCAACTGTAATTATTATTTGGATTTCAGGTGAATAGCTGAATAACCAATGTCAGTGGCCTTTGTTTTGTGATATATGGAGAAATCCTTGTGTGATATAACTAAATCTTCATTTTATGGGCCATTGCATAATAGCTGGTTGATAGCTGAGCTTACAATATCTCCCCCGGATAAGTTATTTATCAATGTTATACCTTTTAAGTGCAGATAGAGTAACATATGTCTTAAATACTAGGCTGTATACTGTTAAGGGTCAAACCATGCTGAAGTTGACTTGGATTGAAATTGTAAGGATGTAATTTTCAATTTTTCATGGAAAAGTCAAACACGCTCTACATATAATGGGATGAAGGAAACATAATTGACCCTAAGGAATTTGATATTAAGGTTCAGTTGAGTTGGATGCTAAGCAGGTGTGATGCATGTAATAAAAAAGAAACACCATTAAAGAAATATATGCCCCTCATGCAGTCTCATCATGCATTAGTGATTTCATTTATCTGTGTTCAAATTCTAGTAGTTATTTATTTCTGTGTGATTGCCATGTGTGTTTTTGTGTATCTTTCTGAATATATATCAATTAGATTGCAATTTTTGCTGTTTCTTGTTGAAGAAAATATTATTATGATAGAATCTATATCCTTTTCTTACAACTTAATGTCTCTCAAATGAAGCATCTTGTTGTCAACTGTAGATTGATCTGCGGAGGGCAAATAACACTGAAATCATGCTTACAAAAGTTAAGATGCCACTTTCTGACATGATGGTAAGATCAGACATCTTGGAAGTGCTTGCAGTGATAAGAATATCTGTTTTATTTATCAAAACTATTTTTCTTGATTAGTGGATGAAGATGTGATATTGTGCGCACTTAGACTAGATGCAATGCTTGAGATTCCCAAGTTTAAATGGGATAGCATCATGTGGTTTGTGTTGATATTTTTGTTGTGTATATTTAAAAGAGAGTTGACTTCTACTTTTCAAGCAATTTGTGCTAGTCTTGAGCCATTTATAGAAATGCATGTTTTTTGAAGTGTAAAAGGTTGGGTGTAATGTAATGTTCAGAAGCTATCCTGTCTGTTGACCTAGGAGCACATTCTCCTGTGACTTTGATTTCCCTGATTTGGCCAGCCTTCACCACTGTTTGTTGACCTTGGAGCGTACTCTCCTGCAACTTGGATTTCCCTGTACTATTGTATTTTAAGTTTCGTTTTTTGATGTGGAAATGGAACCAATATTAGGTTGCGTTGCTTTAGGGCTTTTGCAGACAGCTGTGACTGGGAGATGAGCAGAGCTGGTAATCTTGGGGCAGGATTTTGTGAATAAAAAGTGTATTATTTAGGGGTCTTAATATCATTTTAACCTTGTGGTGGAATTTACTTTCCCGAGCTATCATTTTCATCCATGACAGGTTATATGTTACTTCTGTGCATGCATGCAATTTTGCCCCAGTTATAGTAGGTTTCCCTCTTAAAAGATTTAGCTCAGTGGTTGATTTAAGCAAAGACAACATGCTTATCATGCTTTTATGCATTGATACTAAAAATTTATTTATTCTGGAATCTACCACCTTTGGTGCAAGGGGAGCTGCAACTTTTTTTTGTCTTTCTTTTTGTGAAATTTAGGTTATTTTTGTTATTCATTAACTAATATGACACCTGCCTGCATATTTTTAGGCTGCGGTACTAGCAATGGATGACTCAATATTAGATGTTGATCAAGTGGAAAATCTTATAAAGTTCTGTCCCACTAAAGAGGAGATGGAACTTCTCAAGGTGAAACTTCAAATAATTATGATCTCATTTACATTCCATTTCATATTCAAGAGTACTTTGACATTCTGTGACCCTTGAAACTCAATGTCAATATTAGACGTTTAACCATGATTAATTGCAAAATAACAGGGCTACACTGGTGACAAGGAGAAACTGGGAAAGTGTGAACAGGTCTGCAAAATTTATTTATCAACCAGAAATTCCTCATCTTTTACTGGAATGCATTCTTGAGTACTTTGTCAGGTGTCACACATGGGTTAGTTGAACTCTAGAAGATTGGCGTGTGACTCCATACCTGTAGCCTGGCTTATGTGACTTCTTAAAATCTTTATAGCATCTCTTTCATTATCTGAAATGATGGATTATGGCTAGTTAACGTATAATTGTGCTTGCCCATTTTAGTTTTCATTTTGACAATAAAGTAGATAGGTTTGCTGATCCATTTAACCCTAAAAGTTAGTGTATAGTATCACTGGTATATGATACCCTTACAATTTCAATTTGAAATTATGAACTCCAAACTATCAATTTTTTAATTGAAAGTGCTGCATGAGAAGACAAACTTATGATACCCTGGTAATTTCCATTTGAAATTATGAACTCAAAACTATCAATTTTTTAATTGGAAAGTGCTGCATAAGAAGACATTAACTCGTGGTACGAGAAATTTGGTTTGGCCCTCTAAAAATGGCACGTGGAAAGTACTGTGGTGATTGTAAGCACCGTGAAAGAATTGGATTTTGTTCTTCAAGATTACTAGAAGTTTTGAAGTTAAAATAATCTGAATCTCTAATACTAGATGATAATAAAGCATTGAGAAATTTCTTCTCCTATATAAGAGAAAAAAGAGGAAAAGAATAGAAACTGTCTTGTGACAAGTTATGGGAGATTCATCAACAAAGTTTGGTTGTCTAGGGGTAGAAAGAAATACCCAATATTTCTAATAGATTTTCTTCTTTTATCTAATAAACAGATGTAGGCTAAGAATATCAGTGCCTTTCTAGTCATTTTGCTCTTTCTTTCCTGGTTGCCCTTTTCCTTTCCTTTGCTCTTGTTTTGGTTTTGGTTTTGTTTTTAAAAGAAGGTTATTATACCAAAGCAGGGTACAAGTAGTTTGAACATGTCTGCATGAAGTATCATGAACTGCATGAGAAGTGATGAACGTGATAGGCAAGCCCCACTTTCTGATGGATATCTCCAAATTCTGTTTTTGTTACGTGTTTAATTTTAAATTATTTTATTGTTTTGTTGGGAGGCTTCAATGGGTCTTGTCCTACACAATGGTGGGTAACTCTTTTCACCCCTCCACCCATGGAAACCAAAGCCTCCAAGTGGAAATCCCAAGTCTAAATTGCCCTGTTCCTTTGGAGACTTCAAGTATTCTGTTCTAGAGTGATATTGGTGGAAGCCTGATAATGTCGTAGTTGTTATTGATATATGGAATATAAGCAGTAACTTTTCTCCATCACACTAAAAAAGAATGCTATATTATGGAAATCTCTTCATGAGCAGCAGAACTGCAAACTCTACTTGGAAGTAGAATCAATAACTTTAACACAATTTTTCAATTAGATGAGCAAATGTTAGTTACTGTTGTCTTTCATATTAAGGACATGGTTATTTATGCCCCAAAAGAGAAAGGATCCTATGGCAGGACTTGGATGGTAGACTTAAAAGCTGTTTAGAAGCTATATAAGAGCTAGGGCAGTACAAGGGGAAAGCTGGAAGGCTCTTTGAAGACATCTGATATTATTGGAACCATGCAGGAAAAATTAGCTTGGCCCTGCTCAAGAATATCATGCACAAATTGAGAAATGGTCTGTGTGCTTGGCAGAGCTGAACTAGGATGCATGAAATTGGTGATAGTTGACTGCATGTCTTGATAGCTTCAATTGCTATAATAGGGCAATTATTAATTTGTGGATGTATGAATTGGTGAAAGCTGACTGCACATGTCTTGATAGTTTCAATTGCTATAATTGAGGTCATTATGAATTTTTATCTTTGAGGATATTACAGTGCATGTTGACTATAGTTTATCATGCTAATCCCATTCATTTGAATCTTTGGCATGCATGTAGATCACATTATTTATGACAACTGATTTTACCTATTGGTTATGCTGGATAACTTGAATGCATTTTTTTTTTATTTTGATAATTTGAACTATTCAACTTTATTATGTGTTCCTCCAGTACTTCTTGGAGCAGATGAAAGTGCCACGTGTTGAGTCCAAGTTGAGGGTATTTTCTTTCAAGATTCAATTTGGCTCTCAGGTTTGGGCTGATGTGCATTTTTAGTGTGGTTTTCATAAATTTACAAATCTCCTAAACTACGGTTTTCTCCACAGTTTTCTTATCTTGCCCTGTTTCACAGATTTCAGAGTTTAAAAAGAGCTTAAACACTGTAAATTCTGCATGTGATGAGGTATGCTCTGCAAATGATAATGAAGCCTTCTGTTAGTTTACATATTCATTTTTTTACATAAGGGGCATGAATATCTCTGCTTAATAGGTCCGGAATTCCCTCAAATTGAAAGATATTTTGAAGAAAATTCTTTATCTTGGGAATACACTGAATCAAGGAACTGCACGAGGTAAGTAGTTCAGGTTCTAAATTCTTATCGAGTTCTGGAATTCTCTCTAGTTGAAATTCTTGAGAAAATTCTTTATCTGGGGAATACTGAACCAAGGAAATTATAAATGTTTTATTCCCAATAAAGGTTTACAAGGAACTTTCGTAATGGCACCTGACATGAATAAATGTTTTCATGAGACAATTAAAGAAGAAGCACAACTTAATTGCCTGTGACGGTGTGCTTGCTCTTTCCATAATTAACCGTGTCTTTGTTTAAAACCTTCTTGAGGGGCATAGCCTTTATTGCAACTTAGAGAATCAGAAGAACCATATGCCATCTTAGAGCAACAAGATCACAGTATTTATAAGATGTGCCAATTGCCACTATCTGTACAATTAGTCTTGAGCTTTGAGCTCTATTTTCAGTATATCACACAACTCATGGCTTAAACTCAACTAGTGCCTTTACCAACACTCCATGCAGCTTCAACTTTAAAGGAAACAGCTCCTCTTCCCATCTTTTGATGTCTGTTGTAGTGACAAGGATTTATATTTTTGAGATATTATAAATCTAGCAAAGTATAATTTGAAGGTTTTATGTGATGGGGAACTGACTGAGAATCATGGATCTGTAATTTAAACACATGTTGTTTGTTTTAGGGATTTTATATTTTATTTCCTATCCAATAGTTGATTTAGTTCCATTCTATTTTCTGTTTGGCATTTTTATTTATTTTTTATTTTATCTACCATTATTTTCCAAGGATTCGAGTTTTTAGTTCTTAAACTATGAAAGTGTTTCCGCTCAACTCTAATTATTTGTCTTTCCTGTCCCTATTCTTCTCTCATATAGTCTCCTTTCCTCTTCTTCCCCATTCTCTTATTACCTAATCTCTCCCCCAACTAGTGATCTCTGAACACTTTCCTGCCAAGTAATGATCATTTTAGGAGTGATTCTCATGCGTTTTGGAAAAGAAACTACTATAAACAACATGGTAAACATGAATAGAACATGTAAGATATCAAATATTGGTTTTCTTTTGGAAGAATTGAAGCATGCATGTCCATATTATCTGGTACTCATATGATCAATATTGGTTTCTCTCACTTGTTTGTTATTTATTTTCCATCATCTTACCAGCTGATAGTCTCCTACCTCAATGAGCACTTTTTAATGTTTTGAGCTTTTATTCCTATTTGTACAGGTTCTGCAATTGGATTCAAGTTGGACAGTCTCTTAAAACTCACTGATACGCGCGCTTCGAACAACAAGATGACACTTATGCATTATCTTTGCAAGGTATGATTAGTGTCATGTTCTTTTTTTTTTTAACTTTCCTAGTGGAATCAAAATCATGTTTACTGACAATTTTAGATTTTCTATTCTAAATTTGGTGATTGTGGAGCCTATTTGTGATTGCTCTGTTGCTTCCTGGGATGTGATGGTTATGTAACTAGCTATTTGATTAGCAATATTAAGTACTGCATTTTGTAATGAATTGAACAATGCAACAATAAGTTTTCCCAAACCATGTCTTTTAGGTGCACAATGCAGGTTGTGGAATGGGTGCTCAAGCAGATCCATATTGAATTAAGAAGGAACTGAACTCTATTTTTTGGCAGTCTTAAGTGCATTTAAAAACTTAGTGAAGTTTGGATTTTTTGAGTTTGAGATTTTTGGGAATATGTAATCTGGAGACTGTTAATTTGGCATTAGCATTAGATTAATATTGGGGAACATATTTGGGTGCACTTAGTTATATCATTAAGTTGGAAAGGATGTGATTCAGAAACGCAAAATTTTGAACTTGAATTGCTCTAAGATTCTATCCTTGTTGCAATTGTAATGTCATCTGCATTGAGACTTATAATAGTTAATTTCTTCTCCTTTTGTTTTCAGAAAATGATTCATTTAATGAAAACATGAAATGACGAATCCTTACAAACAATAGATAGTCATAAAATATTCCATTTTAGAATCTCCACACTTGAGATTTTTTATTTGAATCAAAGTTGTATAAAATGGAAACTATATATTGTCTTTGCTTTGTTTTAGATTATGTTCATTGTTCTACTGATTGTTTTCATTTATCTACTGGTTCTGTAATGTTTGCTAATCGATATTATTTTTTACCTCTTATCAAAGAAATGAACTCCAGTGGCAATTGCCAATTTTATGTTCAGACTCACACTTTGTTTTCTTGTCTCCTAGGTCCTTGCTGCCAAGTCACCAATGCTTCTAGATTTTCACCGGGACCTTGTTAGCCTTGAAACTGCATCTAAGGTACATGCCTTGTTTTAATTGTCAACGACACTTAATTACAGTAGTAAGATTATGTTTAGATGGAGTCGTCGTTTCTTGCAGATACAATTGAAGTCTTTAGCAGAAGAAATGCAGGCTATCATCAAGGGATTAGAGAAGGTTAAGCAGGAGCTGGCAGCATCAGAAAATGATGGTCTTGTATCTGAAGTTTTTCGGAAGGTTAGCCCATTGTTTTATTTCTATTCTGTGTAAAAACTGTTTTCATGGTTTTTATTTCATCTTGCCTCTTTAAAACTGCTTACTGAAATTTCCTCTATTACTATTACTATTACTATTATGTTGTTCCATCGTTTATTGCTTTAACTTTGTAGGAATCTGAAATGGCTTGCTATACTTCGGGGATTTGCCCTTTTTTTTTATTTTTTATTTTTTGCCTTTGGTCAATTGATACTGCATCATTTTCCTTTGTAAGAATAGGAGTTCTTGGCTTAGTGAGCTTGTTGAAGTACCGATATTATTCATTGCTATTTCTTTTTCCTTCGGGGGTAGATCTTATATAAAATTATTTCCTTAACTTTGATAAGATATTGACATTGATCACTAATGAAATATCAGTGGTTAGATGCAGTAGCTGGCATCTGTAGTTGATGTAACATCAGATTCAAATATAGTTGCATGATTGGGCTCAACTTTGGTACTCACTATAAAAAATCTTTATAGTATCTTAGCAGTTTATCCTTGTGAGAATGTGCCATTATCTAATTCCAATTTTATATGTTTAGTAGAGGATCAATGTAATTTACATTTTGTTTCTTATGCATGTTAATATGTTCTTTATGCACTAACATTCTCTTATGCGACTTCTTAGACACTAAAACAATTCATTGGTGTTGCTGAGACGGAGGTGGCGTCCGTGACAAATTTCTATGCTGTGGTGGTAATTTGCTGACTATTCATTTGCATCCGCTATTATCTACCAGAGTAAATAGGTTTTATTATCACAGTCATCAATCATTGTCTTGTGATGGACAGGGTAGAAATGCGGATGCACTTGCACTGTACTTTGGTGAGGATCCAGCCCGTTGCCCATTTGAGCAAGGCAAGTTATGCATTGGACACTCTTCTTATTTAATTGATCGGTGGTAGTAATACGCTGTGGTATACCCACAGGTTATTTGTTAGTGGACTAAGTTCAGTATCTCAACTAGGTTTGATGTTTATAAATAACATAAAGGTTCTGCGGGATTGTACTTGATGAGGCTTGGGTCAGTTTTGTTGATTTGGAACTGGGTAAAAACAATGGGGCATGGAATAATATTCAGTGGGGGAAAAGGAGGAAACTTCTAGAAAATTATCCCAAACATGAGAAGACTAAACGAGGCCTCTGATACAAATTGAATTTTCATGAATACTATATTGTTTCCTTGAGAAATACTTCAGTAGTTATATGTTGGAAGAATTGTGATATAAATATGAAATGGTGGAAAAGGATAAAAAAAAAAAAAAAAAACAAGGACAAGCTGTGGACTATGGAGGAATCAAACTTTTGTAGTACTAAAATACAAGTCAAGTCTAGTCTATATGTTAAGGATTAACAATGGAGAGAATATAAAATGACTTATTCACTGATGCAGTTACCACTACTCTCTTAAATTTTGTGAGATTGTTTCGTAAAGCGCATGAAGAAAATTTGAAACAGGCTGAATTGGAGAAGAAGAAAGCTGAGAAAGAGGCTGAAATGGAGAGAGGAAAGGGAATAAATCTTACAAAGAAGAACATGAAATAGCTGTGAATTGGTTTCTTCCTTTTTCTTGCTTGGCAATTTGAGGTCCCCTGCTACAACAACCACCTGCCAGAGTTTTTCAGATTGAACGGTGGCGCACGCTGCTGAGTATTGGTGTCAAAAATCCGAATCCCTGCTCCAATATTCACCAGTACGGTGCGAATACAACCCTTAAAAGTGATATTGACAAGGCAAGCGCTCCATTCCACGAGGCCTGCAGAACCTACCTTAAGCTATATTCAGTGAAGAATGTGTTCATTTTGCTAGGGCATGCTGGGTGGTTAAGAACACTGACCAGCGGTGGTTCCGTGCATGATATAAAAGATGCTGGATGTGGCCTCGACGCCTCATTGAGAAGAAATTTTGTAGTTTTGGTGAATCCTCATTATACAGTAGCTGATTCGGTTTCCTGCTTCGTCATTTGTTTGGCATAATTTTTTCTGCACCAGAGCGGATGTAAAAGCCGCCAAGTGACAGTGTACCATGAAACCATGTACAAAGCTCTAACCCAACACTAACGCTAGAATTTAATTTGTTTCTTGTAACATAGGGAGCAACCTTCCCCTTCTCTTCTTAATTTTTTCTAATAGAGATTTTGACTTGGCACGTCGCAAAAGATGTATAGGTTTTCAGGTGACGGGTTGCTCTTGGTGTAATTGTAACATAACAGCAAAAAAAAAAAAAAATATATAGCTTGCAGACAGTTTTCACTGTTGTTTCATAATTTAATTATTAAACATGGGGGATTCATGAAATATCCTGGTCTCCATTTACATTTCATGCTCAATATATTCTTAGAGGGCTTCAATTCAAATCGAAAAATGAAAAACATATATGATCATAGATAACAAATCCTCCACTACCTAGCTTTTCGGTCTGTATTTCTATCACTCAGTTTTTATGATATTCTTATTAAATCTGATTTATTTGATCAATCTTGAATTTTTCTAGCATAGCTCGTTGCTTATTTCTAATTTAAAATTAACCTTGTTGATCCAAAAATAATCTTGATGATGGGTAAAAATTTAGTTTGATTTTAAAAAAATAATATGATATATATTTTTTTTTACTATTGAGACGATAACATGTTAGATCGATCCGGGTTTTGTGGTTTAGCCTACTAAACTCATAACATAAATCATGAACTCCAATGACTCCAATGACTTTAACAACTGTTTTTTTAAACTAGATTTTACTTAATAATATGATAATATAAATAGATACTCGCAGAATTAAGCATCGCATCAACCAAATAATAAGGTATTTGTTTGAGATTTTGATAATATCATAAAAATAAATCAAAACAGATTATAAAAATCAATTCAAAATCAATTAAATTGATTAAAAAAAACCCAAAAAGAATTCAATCAAAAGAAAAAAAATTGAAAGATGAAAATTTTCTTTTAAAAAAAAAAATTACCCGGCATTGTTATTAAATCGGAGCTAACATGTCAACCTTAAAACTTCTCTACCTGATTTCTTATCTAATTTAAATTTAAAATTAATCCATATAAAAATTAACAGCAATAAATTAAAATATAATTTGACTTTACACAAATGTGAAAATGTCATCTTCTAGTTTTTTTTTTTTTTTAGTTTAACGTGGGTGTCCGAGTCAGCTTGCGCGCACCTCGACTAATCCCACGGGTCCTGAAGTTAACGACCATGTAAGCCTCCAGTGGCCATCATATAAGCAACCACAGGGTTTGAACCTGAGACCACAGAGAGGGAGCAAATCTCTTGGTCCCAAACTCTTATCAGTGGGCCACCACCTAGATGGTTATCTTCTAGTTTTTTTAATAGAGAGAGAGAGAGAATGTTGATGATGTCACTCTTGAAAGGCAGAAATTGACTGAAGAAACTCTGATCTTAGGAACCCTCCTTGACAGGTTAAAGTTTGCTGCCTCCCATCCACTTCTAGGGTTCTATTGGCCTGGGCGACTACACGTCTCTCTACTCGTCTCCTCAACTTCTTCCTTCCATCTACAACAGGGATCATCACGGGTCGGATTGGATGAAAGATCTACCTCTGGACTCCACAAGACTTCTTTTTTATATTCTTAAAAAATTCCCTTTTAATTTCTTTTTTATATTCATTCCATCGATGGAATCAATTAATTGAATAAAATCTTCTATATAACTTCTCCACAAACCTATATAATATATA
>Ga0307515_10020365_pt1 | contig 11839 bp, 10 predicted proteins | sample 17_EM_MG_FD_194513 | JGI IMG/M metagenome (GOLD analysis project Ga0307515, IMG submission 194513) | Populus trichocarpa ectomycorrhiza microbial communities from riparian zone in the Pacific Northwest, United States - 17_EM | ecosystem: Host-associated > Plants > Roots > Unclassified | place...
GGGATCCGTTGGTATTGGTTTATACATATTTATCTCTCCTTTTGAAGTCTCTAAAAAAACACACCAATGTAGCATTATCGTTTTTCCCTTGTTTACCACTTTTCCTTTATTTTCTTTGGAATTGATTGTGGGAAAGATTTGAGCCTGCCAAAATCAGGCCATATGATTTTGACCCGACTTCATCGTGAAACTCTACGGTATGTAAACTGGCTCAATGCTTCGAGAAGTATAGTAATTCGGCATGAATAAATCGTTGTGGTCGGACTTCTTCGCCCGCCCTCCGCTTCCTGCATATCCAATTCGGATTCGTGAGAATGGGGGTTTTGATGCTCTTGTTTTTTTTTTTTTTCGAAGAATGGGATTTTGATTCGTGCGGTCACGAGCGGAAGTCCGTCGGATACCCACTGGGTTATGCGACGCCTATGTGCACTGACAATGTCTGTCCATATGCGCATATAGTGTATAGGGCCGCACAGCCGGCGTTCCATGTGCAACGCATTCAAGTTTCCGCCCCTTATAATCGTGTGATTTAAAATAAATAAAAACGCGTCGGGGGTAAAGATGGAAACCACACGTACTTACAGACGCATTTAATGGCTCACTGGATCACAATTTGGACATCCATGCGCCGAACGTTCAAAAGAATTTCAACACCAATGCATTCAAGCATACATAGTAAGGATATGTACGGAAACACGAGAGAGTAGTTCAAGTAAGGCTACACGAGGAGTTTTGGTTTTTGTAAGGGATATCGACACCTCTTAATAAATCCGCCATCTACCATGCCAAAGGTATAGTTTTATAATGATGGGGTAGAAGAGCGTGAGAGGATGTCATGGAATGAAGAACACGAGGATTAGCGGTATAGATACACAGCATAGCAATGTTCGTCCCCGAAACGGTCCCGTCCCTCTCTGTTCACTGTGCCCTGTGTGGTTGTGAGAGAGGGTTCTCGCGCCCCCTTTTTTCCTATGGCACAACCCAGTCGACCAGGGAGGAAAGAGTGTGAGGACGCCACGGCGCAGTTGCGCGAGGGAGACGGTATAAGCGGGGTTGGGATCGCTTTCGGAATCAGAGAAGGGGGTGAGGGGAGAGAGGAGAGAAGAGGAGGTATTCACAACGGAGACTAGGGGGAGATAGGTGATGCATTCACCACCCCTTCAACCTAGCCGAACTAGAATGTCGAAAAGTGATGTAAAGTTGTCGAGAGAGGATCGGGATCGGTATGCATATATGGAGAGAGGGGGCCGGGGAAAAAAAATACACTTGCGTGAGAGAGAGAGTCAAATCGTTCGTCCAAGAAGCTTCTAGGTACTCGGATATCCAAAAGGGTTTGTTTATCCCCAAGAACGGTTGTGAAGGTCGAAGGTGGGGGGTTTCGATCTCGGGGGTGGTGGGTTGGGTGACGGGGAAGGGAGTCCACCGAGGTCAAGCGGATGAACGGAGGTCTTCTATACCCTGCCGTTCCTTATACCGTTCCCCTGACCACGCTCATGTGCATCGTCCCAGCCGGGTGAGGTTGGTTCCCCGAATACGTCGAATAAATCGACGGGCTATCGACGAACGAGCTCATACTCGGTGAAACCGCGGTGCCATCCACACTACCCTTCGCACTCGCATTCCCACCAGCCACCGAAGTCCAAGACACCGGCGAACTCCCGCTCCCCCACTTAACAGGTAAGAGCACGGGGCTCTTACCCGTCTGCACCTCTTCAAGCTCTGGCACGGTACCGACTTGGGTGGTACCAGGACCTTGAGAAGGTGGTGAAACTCGAGGAGGTGTGACGTTGGGGAGGGGCGATGTACCGAAGGTATATGCCCGATCGCGGTTCGTGATCGTCGCCTTTGTGAAGGTGGGTGAGGGTTGTAGAACGTAGTCGTAGTACGGCTCGCGGCCGCTGCCCTTCGTCGCTGGAGTAAGGGGAGGGGAAAGCGTAGGGGATCGGGCTGAGGAAGTCGAAGAGCTGAGGGGGATAGCCGTTGGTGGGAGTGGCCAAGCGGAGACACTCAAGTTCTCTCTTGACTTGGATAGTCGGAGACCACGTTCCACCGGTGGTTCAGCAGGAGGTTGAGGTTGGACCTCAGTCACAGGTCTAGTAGGCCCAAGAAGAGGTGTGAACGACGTAAAGGTCGACGTAACCTCTGGCGTTGTTGGGAAACTGTTGGATGGAGGCCGGAAATGCCTATCGACATCCACAGTCTCGGCCTTTGAAACAGCCGGCTTCCGAATCAACTGTTGAGACTCCGCATGAATATCCAAATCCACAGCAGACTGGGACTTTGGAGAAAGTATGATCATTCCCACACGCCCAAGAGCCTCCTTCCCAGTCGGCGATAACAAGTAGTTCCGCGTCGAAGCCGCGAACGACACATCGCCTTCTTCCTCAGCGCTCGAGTCAGAATGCGTCGGAGAGGGGAGTCTCAAAGCGGGAGGTGGGATCTTTAATGGAGCGACCTTCGCTTTGGGCTTGAAACTCGTCTGCTTCTTGAGCGATTCCGCAGACTTGAGGGTATCATCCCAACCGGACTTGAATGGGTCATGTACCGCCTTTGGAGGGGTCGCCAAAGGCACGACGGCAGTAACACCTTCCAATTCCCTATTTCGCCCGAACGCAACGGGATCAGAACCGAGGTCAAAGGGGGAGCGAAGTGGAGAAAGAAATGATCGGAAAGAGAACAAACGAACGTACTGAATTGGCAAATCGAACTTCTGCCTCGGGGTGAATAGACCGACGGCTCCCTCCTTGACGGTGACCCAGAAGTGTCGCCCGACGGTCCAACACTCCATGGTGGAAGCGAATACCGCGGCGAGAACGAAAGAAGCGATCGGAATGATCCACCAAGTCACTTCCGTGCGAACCCTTGCACGAACAGCGGATTGCGACCTGTTCTCCTTGGAGACGACCGAGACCAGATCATTCCGATGAACGGCGGACCAAGATGTGTACTTCAAAAGCCCGAATTCTCCGATCAAAGAGGACATATCAAAGATGGTCACAAACGTGGCGAGCACGACGACGAAGAGGGAGAAGCCGACGAAACGGAAAAACATTGCGGTGGTCATCTTCGATCTAGGGTTGAGGTGTTGGTTGAAGAACGAGCAGCGACGATGGTAGTTGTAGAACGAGAGGCCGGCGTAAAAGATGGTGATCATACAGAGGGCGAGGGGGATGAACCAGGTTAGAAACAAGGCCGGAACCGATGGGTAGATGGCCGCTTGACACCCAAATTCCTGTACGAGAACGAATCTGCGATCTTGGACAACGAAATCTGGGCAGGTTCAAATGAGATCAGTTTGTTGGGTATCACAGAAAACCACAATTTCTGGAACTCACGGAGGATCGCATACACCACAGGAATCACCAGGCACATTACGCAGTGAAACACCGACGTGAAGTATTTGTTGCGGGGGTCATACGATACATCCAAAGTAGAGGATACAATTTCGAGTTGACGGCAAATGCACAAAGCCACAGCAGGTAACGCCACTCGCAAGGCGTATAGGATGAGTGTGACTTGTAGATCGTAAAACACATCAGACACATGTTTGCGCGGTCAGAACCGGTTCCACAGGAGCCACTCACCTAAATCGCACCACCCTTCAGCGCGGACTGACACGTTGTCAGCCCATACGATAGAGTCAACACCTTGTATGATGTTACAAACGAGCAACCAGGCAATAGCGAAAAGGAATGGAATGTTCCGCGACCTCAGATGAAGCGGGAGGATGACAAAGAGCGATAGCACGGCAAGGAAAGAGAGGACCGGAAGCTCGACGCGCGTCATCCTTGCAGGCGGAAAGTTGAAAATGAGGAGAGAGTTGATCCCCAAGGGTCGAGATACCTAAGGGAGGACTCTGGATGGGAAATGAAAAGGGGCGGGCGTAAAGCAGTTTCGACCGAGAGAGATGTGTCGACCGTATATGTATACGAGTTAAAGAACACGGACGTCGCTTAGCCCAAAGCCACCCTGGCAGCAAATTGAAGGAGAAGACGAGGCGAGATCACCACGAACAATTGTACATCCAAAAATACAATAAAGGCACGAAAGACAGGTGGGCGGGGACATGACACTTCAACCGAGTCCAAATTCTTTCATCGCCAGCGTCTCAGGGGCGCATTCGCAGGTCCCGGATAACAAGAGAACGGCCCAATATGGACCGGCGCCTCCGACCCGAAGATGGAGGACCCTTTGTATTTCCTAAATAGGAGCGACTCATGGCGTTAAGAGTGAAAGGTGGGGTGAGAGCGAGCGCGGGTACGAGGTGACGAAAGAGACCGCTTAGATTACGTCGCGGACGGGCAGGGGAAGGACAGCAGTACGGCGGGTATTGGAGCGGGAATGGGTGCGATCAATGCCAAACCATAGAGCGAGCGCACCCCGAGCGATCCAGGAATCGTGATGCAAGGATAAGGTTGCGTTCCCCAACGAACGCAGGAGATGAAAGATGATGACGATGATGGACGTCCAGGACAAAACGTATTTTAGCATGGATGATTGACAATGGTGCCACGCGGTCCCAAAAAAAGTCGGATGGAAATTTGATGGGAGGCGGCGTTCGGGTTGCGATAAATAACGAGGGTGAGTTGAACCCTATCACCCTCCTCGACCCTCTTCGACAATAAGTTAACGCTCTCCACTTGCCGTGGAATACTTTGCCAGCTCAGCGGCCTTTGGGGTTCGCGATGACGATGGGCGTTCGTGTAATGGGTCGGAAACTGCCGAGATAACCCGCGGATGCAGGGGCTCAAACAAACCAGTGACATCGAAACAGGAGGCATCCGCCCCTGGCTCCTCGCCCAAATCCCCACGACACACCCGGCCAACGCATGCCATCCACCTCTTATCCCAATTCCGTTCGACGCTGATCTTACACGACTTACGCCTGGGAGTCTGGTGAATACCAACCAACCACGATGGCCAGGGTTCTCTCCAATGCAACAGGGGTCGACACTCTTATCTCATCTGCGACCATCCCGATGTCTGACAAGCTCTCGTTCCACTGTCCCCCAGAGGGAGAGGGGGAACTCACCGATGCACGACCATCCATCTCAGACTCAGAGTCTGATGTGGACCAGGACCTGGCGGACGGAAACGTCAGCGGGAGCACGAGGGGTGGAGAAGGGAAGGGGACACAAGAGGAAGCGAGTTGTCAACAATGCGACCAGGAGTTGGGTGGAAAACTCGATTCACAAACAAACGGATTCACAGTTCGCCCCGCCGACGAGCTCCGCGATCACACCACTTCTTCGCCATGGAGGGAGCTCGATATTTCAGTTGTCATATCAATCCTCACTCCTCTCCTATCATGGGCATTCGGGAGAGAATACATGAAAAACATCCTCGTTGCTATCTTCCTGGTCTATTACCTTCACCAGTTGATCGAAGGTTCGTATATACGCGAGACGCGCTTTGCTTTACTGACATCGGGTTGGCCGGGGCTGGTTCTCTAGTTCCATGGCAATTATATCACGCTTCGCGCAGGAGACGACATGTACCTGGCGTGCCCACCCCTCACGCTTCGGAGAGACGTGCCAGCGAGCTCGCCAGCGCTGAATTATGGCGACACGAGATGTCATACCTTTGCCTCGCAGCACTCACCCCTTTCCTAGGGGTATTCTTCCTTCGGACCGTAATCCTGACGATCACTGGGGAGGACGCAGCACCTTGGTTCAGTACGACGGTCTTCGTTTTTGCCAGCTCGCTTCGACCCTGGTCACACATCGTCTCGCGTCTGCGTCATCGTGTGCGCGACCTGCATGAGGCTATCCATTATCCTTCCCCCGAATCGCAACTCATCGCCGACTCCCGTATTCAAGCTGTCCACAGTCACATCGAGGAGCTAGAACGGGAACTAGAACGCGTGAAACGGACAATGGTCCTCGGGCATGCCGTCAAGGAGGCACACGACGAGATCTTCGACGCCCTAGAGGATGTAGAGAGGTCCGTCAAGAAACAAGACAGGAAGGTCGAAGTGAATAGGACGCTTACTGAGACCCGGCTGGCTGAGGTGGAGGCAATCACAGGCCGACTCGAAATGGAGGGGAGAACGCTCGATCAACCGGGATTTGTCCTGAAACGTTTGCTTGTAGACCTCGCTTGGTTGCCGCGTCACCTCTGGGATGTTCTGCCATTCATCCACCCTTTCAACACAACACCTTCCGCCGTTTCAACCGAGAAAGGGAAAGGGAGCACAGCCACGCCGAACTACCACACTTATTCGCCAACGCCCAGACGGCCGCCGCGCCTTGAAACCATCCCGGAGAATGGGGATCCGAGTGTCGTCTTCATCCCTTCAAACGGCGGGAACCCGCAGAGGACCGGTTTGAGGCGCAGACGGCCCACCCGTTATCCTGAATCCCCAAAGGAGTCTGACTCAACGCTTGCACTGTTTTCTCAAACAGTTCTGTTACCATACCACCTGTCGCTTCGCTTGCTCGCCGTCCTCTTTCCTCCCATCAAAACCACCATCTCCTAAACTTTGAGTTGGTTTTTCTTTTTCAAGAGTCTGCCGTAACTTACTTGTATTCTTTTGATCTGTGCATTTTACTTATCGCTTACGATTGACGGTGTCCGTGTAATTTGCCATTTTGCTCGTCCATAGGACGACCCCCATCTCGAGTTGATACGTGTATGTGTTCCCGGAAAACCCCGACAACATGTGTGTCAGTGTGATTCACCCCACAGCTCATTGTCGTCCCCAGTTCGTCCCCCGTCTCCTCATCTCAATGATACTAAGTGCTCGGCCCGGGGTGTTCATATATCAAGCCATTCAGACGAAACTACGCCTTATTCGGCCGGGGTGACTTGACGGAGACGATCCCGCCTAGCCTTACGCGTTTTACGCGTTGCTCGCTCAGTTTCACGTACACAGTCAATGGCGTCTCTCCGGCTTGCACATGCGTATCATTCATATGTTCTGACATGGAAAGCACGTCGCTCGACCAGCGGTTAGAGTTCACCATGGATTCCCTGCGCCTTTCACAGTGAGTAACTGTTTGCAGCTATCGCGTGACCCTTGTTAAACGTCTGAATGCAAATTAAAGGCTGAATCCATCTGACGGGAGGGCTGGATTGCCTGTTCGGAACAAGGGAGAATTCGAGCTCCCCGTGGTTCGTGCTCTCTCGTGGATTTCTTGATCACAGTTTCCAGCGCAGGCGTCGCGGCGTGACCTTATCCATTCAATGTTTGCTGACCGCAATTGCTCCCGCAAGGAACAGCAAGTGGGTCAAGTCCCGATACCTCGGCGACTAGATCGCTGTGGCGTGTGGAAAAACGTCGGGGGTTATCGGCTTACAGAAGTGTTGATGGAAGGGTGAATACGTACGTACGTAAGTATCTTTGGGCAATTCCAGGGCAGTTTGATCAACAGGGCTTTGACGTGCCGATGTCGTTATCTCTTACGGTTAGGTTTCGCCCACTGAACTTGGCTGAGTTTGGGTTCCAACAGACGACGCTGAAAAAAAAGGACGCCTTGCTACACACATGGGTCGTCAACGAGAGCAGGACGTTGCGGCTGTCGTCACCTTTCTCTCCTTGATACCGCGTTCTCCCCATTGATGCAAATCGGTCTCAAAGTGAGTTTGCCTTCGTCGGCCATACACACTTTACAGTCGGAAAGGCCTCCCGATTTTGGACCGTGATCTCTCTGTACCGGATTCCCAAACGGGATTGGTTTCTTATTTGGGAAGAAAGCATCGACCAAATATGGAAAGGTGAAAGGACGACATCTGGCGGGACGGGATTGATTCACTGAATTGTTCGCCAAACCAAGTCGCCTTAACCGTGGGACAAGGTAATGTCCAAATATGTCAGTACGGCTATAAAGGCCTCCTTTATATCAAGGTGCTCTTCCCTCCCTGTGGACGGTTATCAGTCTTTTTCCTCCTCCCCTCCACCCTCGCGTCGGGACCGTATATCCCTCCCTCGATCTGTCGAGCAAGTCTTCGACGCGTGCATCAGACTAATTTAAAGACTTCGTATCTCCCCTCTTGGGCGGTTTTCAAGAAACACAACGGGCCGCTATGACTGCCTCCAACACCGCGTTCACAGTATTCTCCGGAATCGGGTTCATCATCTCAGTCGTTCCCCTATATTGGCACTTGGAGTCGTGGAATGTGGGGACATGCATGTACATGATTTGGACGGCACTTGGTTGCCTCGTTGCGTTCGTGGACTCTATCGTATGGAGTGGGAATGCCATCAATTGGGCGCCAGCATGGTGCGATATCTGTACGTTTAACGTTTACCCGTTGCTTCGCTCAATTATTTCTTATCCCTGACAAACTTTATTCAGCTGTTCGCATTAAAATCGGTGTCAACGTCGCGTGGCCTGCTTGCGGTCTCTGTATCATTCGCCGCCTCTACTATATCGCTTCCCCTACCGCTGTGACAACTACTCGGGCTGAGGTGCGTTGTCGGATCGCATCGGGCGTCGAGAAAGATCACTCAAACACCAAAACCTCTGTTAGAAACGCCGTGAGATGATTATCGACCTGTTGATCACAATCGGAATTCCCGTGTTGGAAATGCTTCTAGGTAAGCGCGATTTATAATTTTGATCGCTCTTCACACGAATCAAATCTAACTCGGTTCCCTTTTGCACCCCAGAACTCATCGTCGCCGGTCATAGGTTCAACATCTACGAGGACTTCGGCTGTGGAGCAGCCACCTGGACCACCCACCTCTCCTTCGTCCTTGTTTATACCTGGCCTCTTATCATCGGAGTCGCTTCGGCTGTCTATGGGTGTATGTTTGCACCCGCTTTTCCACCACTTCAAACGCTAATTCGAAACTCTCACTTCCAGTCTTTACCGTCCGTGCCTTCATGAAGCGGCGAAAGCAGTTCAGGGATCTCTTCACCGCTACTGGCAACTTGACCTACAGCCGCTACCGACGTCTCATTGCATTGGCTTCCCTCGACTTTTGCATCACCATTCCTCTGGCCATCTGGGCTATCGTTGCGGTCTCTTTGTGGGGTGATGTTCGCCCGTGGGTCTCCTGGGCTGACACCCACTGGGGATACTCCCGTGTCTTCCAGTACCCCAGGGCCTTGATCAACCAGGATATGGTTTTCGTCGTTTCACTTGAGGCCACTCGATGGGCTGCCGTCTTTTGCGCGTTTGTCTTCTTTGGATTCTTCGGATTCGCTGATGAGGCGAAGAAGAACTACCGCCTCATTGCTTCCACCATCACCAAGCGTCTCGGATACACTACTTTCACCGAGTCCTCGGCCATCTCCGACTCGTATGTTCATTCCCCTCTTCATTTCGCTTCCGAACAGGCGTTGATTCATTCCTTTTACAGTATGGTCAAGTCCGGTACTACCTCGAAAACGGGCATTTCGCTCCCTGTTTTTATCACCCAACAGGTTGAGTCAAAGAGGGATTCCTTCGATTCGTACTCCTCGGACAAGCTGTCGACTTCGATCACCATCGGCGAGTACGACCTCAAGGTTCAACCTTACTCTCCCACGGAACAGTCGACTTCGTCCAGTTCCTCGAGCGTGGTCTCTCCTGTTGATGAGGTTCCTCGAGTTCCCGAGTCCGTTCTCGACCCCGTGTCGGTGAGGAGACCGTCTGTTCCAGACGCTCCCAAGTCTGTTCACCCGGATCACGCCCTCGATCAAGTATAAATTTCCTTCTATGGGTTTCTTATATGGACATTTTTAGAAGGTTTATGCTTGCGCCCCTCACCCCTTCCCCCTCCTTCGTGGTTATCCTTATGGTCTATTCCGGTCTATGTTCAGATCTCTCACCTCTCGGACAATTCGGGCTTCGCGAATCCCCCTCTATCCAAAACGACAATACCCCACCCCGTTCCTCGCCAGTCGACAACGCTCTCTCGTCTCACTCAACCGCCCGACTGTATTTTTACGAAAATTGTCTGATAATACCACCCCGAAAACAACAAAACCCTCACAACGCCGTATATCTATTCCCATCCCCGCTTTTGTCTTGTGTTCCCATTGTCCTTTTACGGTCTCCCGTCCTTTCGTTTCGGATAACGTAGTCTTTCCCTAGTCTGGCCCTTACCCCACCCAGTGTATCATCTAGAGTCTCTCCACTTCATACACACACTCCGCGCCCGTCATTACTTTGGGACATGTAGCTAAAGAGGAAATGGTATCGGTTCCACCATGTAACAAAAATGGCGCCGTTTGAGTGATTTCCGTACATCAACTTCTGAGATTGTTGCCAATGTCGGTCGTGGTCCACAGCTTATCCTTCGGGTCGCCCGGACGCGAAGAAGTGTGATGTGCAGCCAGGGCCACCGTCAAGGTAACCGTCCGTATCACCCAGCCAGCAACAAACGCGGGGAACTCAGTTCCGGATTTCCAGAGTATACACTGAACTGTCCTATACCTACCGTGCCACCCAAGAAACGCATCACACAAACTATAAGGATTACCTAGCACTCACATGTTCGCACAGAACGTAAAGAAAAGGAAAAGAAAAAAAGGCAGGCATTATGATTCATTAGTTCCCGCTGGGAGAAAGAGCGTGTGGATGTCCCTTAAATACACGATGACTAGATATCGTTGAAAACGAACGTCGTAAATAAATAACGTCCAGTGCTTGTCCCTCTCACGATCCAGACCACCCGTGGGCGTGAGGAGGGATGGGATGCTTAGAAGCCGTTGTTGACCAAAAGGTTAGGAGTTCCCTGAGCTAAAAGAGAACAGAGTTTCAGTACCGGGAGCTGGGAGGGGACGGCGGAGTTGCGGGTGATACTCACGAACTCCAGAAATAACATCTTTGAGCGCTCGGTTCTTGAGAGTAGTTTCGACCTCGGTGGGGCTCAAAGAGCTATCGAGACCGAGGATGTAAGCGACGAGACCGGCGACATGTGGGGTGGACATAGAAGTGCCGGAAAGGACCTGAGTCGATCCATCGTTAGAAGTTGAGATGATATTTTCACCGGGAGCCCAGACGTCTACGCCGACACCGAAGTTCGAGAAGGAAGCTTTTTCATCGTCGATGGTGGAGGCGGCGACGGTGATGGCCTGCTTGACGCGAGCGGGGGAGACGTTGACGATATCCTGATCCTCGTTCCCGGCGGCAACGACGACGGGGACCCCAGAGGTAACGAGCTAGAAGAAGAGCGAGGAATTCAAAGGGATGAACGGTTTGATGAAAGCCGTGAGGCTTACTCGGACGACGGCGTTGTCAACGGCATTTGAGGTACTGCCCCCAAGACTCAGAGAGGCAACGCTGGGGGTTTTGGTCCGTTGGAATTCAGAGGCGACGAAGCTGAGACCAGAAATGCTGTGAATGGGGCCGCGCCCACATGTTAACACCCTTTGTCCCACACAATTAAAAACCCAAGCCCTCACATGTCAGAGTTTTGACCGGCACCATCATCACCGAGAACCTTGACAGCAACTACGTTGGCGGCCTTGGCAACCCCACTATAAAGCGCATCAGGGCGCGTAAGCACCCGATAAAGAGAATAATGGGACAACAACGATCACGTACAACTGACTGGAAACGGCAGTGCCCGCACAATGAGTCCCATGCCCATTTCCATCTAGGTCCGGGAGGCCAGCGCTTTGGAAAAAGATATTAGACATTTCTCTAGCTGATTGGAATCTCCATGGTTGACTCACAAGGTGGCTCCGAAAGTAGCACGGCCTTCAAATTCGGGATGATCGACGAAGATACCAGTATCTGCATTCACCGATGAGGACATGCTCACTGAATGGGCGAGGAGCTTGGACCCACCAATAATATACACTGTGGAGCCGGCTCCAGCGGTACTGTCGAATGAGTAGCCGAAGTCGATTGCCCTGTCATCCTGACCAGCCAGCTTTGCTTGGGAGGAGATCCGACTTAAGCC
>Ga0307515_10020366_pt1 | contig 11839 bp, 17 predicted proteins | sample 17_EM_MG_FD_194513 | JGI IMG/M metagenome (GOLD analysis project Ga0307515, IMG submission 194513) | Populus trichocarpa ectomycorrhiza microbial communities from riparian zone in the Pacific Northwest, United States - 17_EM | ecosystem: Host-associated > Plants > Roots > Unclassified | place...
GGTCCGGGTTTGGCCCGCCAAGAAGCTGCGGGTCGGGTTTTTGGCCGGGTCTGGAACCGAACCGACCCGTTTTTACGGTCCAAACCCGGACCGGTGGCGGGTTACCCGGACCCGTTGCTAACACTAGCTAGCGCCTGAGCATGAGCTGGAGGTTTTGGCACCAGAGCCTAAGGATGGGAGTGAAGTAAGCAATGATTCCACCAGTCCGGGTTTAGTCCAGTCCAGTCCAAGAGATTTTTGGACAGGGATCGGACCAGTCCAAATTTCCACTGGACTGGTACGGACTGGGACTGGACCAGTCCACTCGGATGGAATTAGCCCGATGTCACTGTCAGTCAGCCGTACACTGAGTCACTGAGTTCCAACATACAAGAGTAGTCATGTTCGTGAGAAAGAGCGGTTCTGGCTCGAAGAGCATAGGAAGAGGCTGAGAGGATGTGATAGGCGACCAGGCTGTGCGGAACCACACAAATTGCGTGGATCTATGATGGCTTGACAAGATTGCATGAGCAACCACGTAAATTGCGTGGATCTATGAAGGCTCGGCAAGAGTGCTTGAGGAACCACACAAATTGTGTGGATCTATGAAAGCTGGGCAAGAGTGCGTGCGACCAAGAGCTGTGAAAGATACAGTGTGTATTTCGTTGTTTGATGAGATGATGTCTATCTACCCTGGGGTCTCCCAAATATATACTCCCTGTTGTGATAGTGAAGGGGAGAACTGTGTGTATTGGCTATGGTGTGATAACTAGGTACAGATCTAAAGGTCCAAGATGTATAGGGAATGGAAGAGTAGTGTGAAATCTAAACGAGCAGTCATGAGCCTTAGGCTGTATCAACACTCCGTATCGCTCATTCCATCTCAGCTATCCCTGAATCTCCGTATGCCCCCCGCCGGCTTCCCGCTGCCAAACTGAGTGGTCGTGGTGGTGAGAAACGGATTTTCCCGCCACGTCACCTGCATGGGCCGGTCCAGACTGAGCCCCTCCAGTCCAGTCCGGCCATCCTGTAGGACTGGACTGGACTGAGCCCTATCTCGGATTGGAATTATCAGGACTGGTGGAATCATTGGAAGTAAGGAGGCCAGGAGTGAGGGAAGAGGTATATAAGAGGAGCGGAGCGGCAGTGGTTAAGGCAAAGCAGCGCGTTCAGCTTCAAAAAACCCGCCCACCCGCATCCCTGCATATACCGAGGGAAGCTCTGTATGTTTTTCGACTCTACACCGAGTGAAATGGCTTCCGGCCAGGAATGGGAGTGTCCAGGTGGAGCGTCGGCACCTCTGTTTACGCATCGTTTACTGTTTTTGTTCTGGTCTTTTGTTTTTTGTGACTGTTCTAGCGTGGGATAATTTTCTGTATATGAGTGAATAAAGCACATACAAAGGGAAGAGCAAGTCCACTAGGTAGTAGTGGTCAGTACTAACATATACTTCTTCAACTCAACCTCCGCAATGTTATTGAGTTGTAATATGTGGATTCATATAGTGCTTTACTTGTCAGTATCCGCCAGTATTGTCTAATGATTGAAGCGTGCTGTATTCAGGATCCGTTTTCGCTGTCTCTGATTGCGCTTTTTGCTTCATTGACAATTACTTTCAGCCGTTTCCTGCTTGTAACCATCAACAAATGATGTAGCCTTGCCGAGTTCAACAAAACCCTACGCCATCACTTGAGTGACGTCGAATTTCTTCAGTACTTAGCTACATCTACTGGGACCTACACCTCTCACCCCGGCTTGCTCACTTTTTGACCTCACCACTCATCTCAGAATCTCTCCCGTGATGCATACACCACCAAGCTCTCCACTGTGTCAACCTGGCTGTTCCTGTCGGCCTTCTTGAGCTCGTTTATGCTCTCCAAACTGCTTCGTCGACAAGGATGGCAATGCCCACACTCTCAAGCTTCCGACTGAGATGGACCGGTGTTGGTCAAGGGCTGTTAGTGGTCTACTACACGATAACGAGGCCGACGAGGATAATGAGGTGGATACTGGTGAGGTGGTGGACGAATCCGCTGATGAGGCGGATAGTGAAGCTGTTGGGAGGCTTGTTGATTCACAAGTCAATGAACGCGCTAATGAGATTGACCATGTGGCCAGTGAAGGAGGTAATGTGGAATCTCTGAGTGTTGACGGAGACACCGATGGGAGTGATGACTGTCTTGCTGCCACAAGCAGCCCTCCTCTTGCGCATCAATGCAAAAAGTCACAAGCTGGTACTACAAAACACTCCGCTATGACACGGTCAATAGTCACAAGTACTCGCCCCAACTGGCTTCAACCCTCTGATGAGGTGATTTAATCCATTATCAGCACAAGTACATCAACAACACCATGGTTTACGCCAAGGGAAACGCAGAAGATATTCAGACCGTCAGTCGGCTGACTAGCCTTACAATTGAGCAAGTAAAGGTCAGTATCAGCAAGTACTAAACAGAATTCCCTGGTTTTGAAGTGATTACTTCTCCTGGCAATGCATGGCCAACGAGCGGAAGCAGTACAAGAGCCGTCCACGTCTACTGAAGATGATTGCAGCAACTGCAGGGATTTCCAACAAGGTAGATGAGCTAAGGGAGGCTTTGGAGGAATGCATGTCAGCCGGCGAGCAACCTGGAGATGGTATCATAGATGATGATTTACGATAGCTGGCAAAGACTTTGGTATGATTCCTTATATCTTCACGAATAGTAGGGACTGAGCCGTGTTAGGATAAGGTATTGGCGTTGCCTGTCACAATGTGAAATTTGTCAATCTCTGTACCTATTCCTTCATCTACTTCTCATCATCGGGTAGCCGTCTGCTTAGCATCGTCGATGTTGATAACTTGAAAACAAATCTAAGAGCTTGTCTATTGTATACAACTGGGAGACCATTTAGACGTGGTTGGCAGGAGGATTATACAGAGTTCTGCAGCCGCACCAGCGAGGCAGAAGCGCTTGAAAACATGGCCTTTACAAAGGCAAATACGACGAAAGGCAAAAGCAAAAGGTAAAATGCGGTAGGAAGGTAAAACAGGATGACAGCGATAGCAGTGGTACGTGTAGTGACGGAAATGGTGATGACAATGTTAATGGCGATGCCGATGCCGATAGCGATGGCGATAAGGTTGAACAGCCAAACAACCCAACAAAGAGGCTGGTAAAGAAGTTGAAAAGGAAGGTGGAGAAGCAGGGGGGAATTTGGGCATAGTGTTGTAGAGACGACAAAAAACATCATGTGCAAAGTGGTACTATTGTGTACTGACAGGTACTGAGAAGTATTGATTTGTATTGAAGTGTAACAAAGCGAGTTGATAATTCTTTCAGCTGACGAAGCGATACAAATGAATACCAGTCAGTACTAAAAGTGCTACTCAATACTGTCACACTAAGCTCGAACAAACTGTATTTGTTTCCGTATCATAGGGATGCGTATTGAATAATACCGAAGTATACCAGCCAATACTAGTGTGTACTCAGTGACCTAATTGCTTGTATCGAGAGTAGCAACAGAACTATACATTACAAGTGCTTAAATGGTGCAACAGTGCCAATTATCCCACCAAACCTTGACATTTTCTGTTCCCTAAGAGACCTTTCCACTTAAACAACACTCTCCTTATCGACAGAGATTCCCATCGCCGCCAGAGCAGTAATGCCCTCATCGACATTCGGTTTAAGAAAGCAATGAACAATCCGCTTGAGACGGTTGGCAAGCATCTCAGTCTCAGCATCCTTATCCTGGAACATCTCCAAGACCTCGCGGCGTGTTCGCATGGTATTGCTGATCTTGGTCTATTGAAATCCATCGTGGTTAGTTTGGCCACTAATGCATGAACGAAAGAAGACTTACATTGAGTTTCTCGCGGCGAGCAATCGAACTCTCCAGAAGTTTTCAGGCGAGGTAAAGCCCCTACAAGAGTTGCTTGTTTTACATACCATGAAGTCCTTTATCCCAAACGTACTCAATGATGTTCTCGACTTCTTCTTTGCTGATCACATAGTTCTGTTTCTTTGTAACTATAATGACATTGAAAGTAGTAGAAGTTATTCAAACCTGTCCACTCAACTCTTCGGTGTGGATACGTCTGTCAACCTCGGCGGGGTCGACTTCGGTTCGCTCATTAGCCATAGTGGGAAGGATGTGAGATCCAAACTGGTTGCGAAGAATTTTTTCCGCCATGCTGAGGGTCATGGTGGGGTTCTGTACAACAGAGTGCACGATCTATTCAGTATTTATCAGTAGCGATCTGTACCGGTCAGTGTCTGCAGGTAGCAATGTACTTGTACATTTGGCATGCTGGTTGTGATTCGTTGATTGTCTTTGAAAGTTCGGTAGCGAGGCGGATATGCAGGAGAAAGTTTGGTACCGCAGCTTGAAATGATTGGTGCTGCCGGGTTAGCATGCCAAGCATCGTCAATTGACATCAGAACCCTTTGAACCACCACCGACCAGGCTGTGTCTAACGACAACAACAACAGGATGATCCTTACCAGCTCCCAGCGGTCGGCGGCCGAGATCTTACAGAAACCCCTACCACCCCGCACGGCGAAGTACATCAACAAGCTTGCTGCAACAATCATCGAGCGGGGTGGTGGATACACGGAAGATGATGTTTGGGATGCTCACGAGAGGTTGCAGGTTATGCCAAGCGATACCATACGGGTACATGAGATATCACCCTTTTGAGAACTTATAGGCTCACCAGTACGCAGTCATGGCTTGATGCATGTGTTCATGTTCCAGAACCCATCAGGTCATCCCCCGTCGGTAACGGCTTATCATACCGCTCCAGTTCTAAGCTCCCATCACCTCTCTCCCAGCCTCCGATGGGCGCACCACGATTCCAATCACTACACTCCGAAAATTGTCTACCAAGTCCAAACCCTGATAGCAGCAACGGGTGTCAAGATGAAGATGTGAGCTTCGATATCGGTAGCGGGAATCAAGACGACCATGCGAGCTTTGTTATCGGCAATGGGAATCAACGCATGGATGTGATCTTCGATATCGGCAACGGGAATCAAGACGACGATGCAAGCATTGATATCGGCAACGCCAATCAAGGCAGAGATGCGAGCTTCAATGTATGCCACCGAATTGAGAATAGCAGGGATGCCATTGTTGGAGCTGATGCCGAGGTTTTGGAGCTCGCTCGAGCGTTCGAGAGTCTCGGTACTGAAGGAATTTTTGAATTAGTATGTATCTATACTGCTCTCTACCCGATACATGTTAATTGCTTTCTAGATGTTGGCTGCATACCAAAGTACGTTCCCTAAGCAGAAAGGGTGCAAACCGATACTCCCGGACACAAATGACTCGCCAGTACATCAGTTGGAATAGTGGAAGAGAAAAGTGGAAAAGAAGAAGGAGCTCTGGGAGGAACGCAAGAAAAAGGCAAAGAGAAAGTCTGGGAACACTCAGCAGCACCCTCGCCTCAGACGTGAGAGGAAGAACTTGGGTAGCAAGCTGGGGCCTTACTGGGATCTTTCATAGGGATTTATGCAAGGATTTACCACCTGTATTCTTAGCACACTGGGAGTTTGTGTATTCTTAGCGAGCCATATACCATAATGCTAGTTTGGAAATTATATGTCGAGTAACTGCCATTACTGTTCAGTATCTTTTTGAATTGGATAGCTAGAAATTGACAAACTAGTGCGAAAAAAAAAACTTCTGGTGGATACCGTACAATACAAGCAGATACCGGTTAGTATTTGTCAGTACCTTGCTACTTCCTCTCTGTGGTACAATCTCTCTATTCTGTTCCAGATGCATGAGCCGTATAATACTCATTCCGCGTGTCTACCTGACTCCTTAAGGAAGTAATCACAGACAAAAGTTACCGCCTCTGGAAACAATTTAACAATTTCTGACTGATCACATGAAGGCGCAGGCAAATCGTCGGTGATGCACAGCCTCCAATTCAAGCCCTCTCACGGGGTTTACTCGTAGTCCCATGCATTTATGGAGGCGTACAAGCCGTGTTGGAGCAATATTATCAGTAGAACTCCTTTGAGAAGCTGGAATCTTCAGGTAATATGTTCAAGTATGCAACTCGCTCTGTTTAGGTCAACTACCGCTGGCAGGTGGCATGCAAAGCCGTAATATGTAACCCATATACTCGCATCAAGCATATATGTTCATTCAAGAACAGATCGAAGCCTCCATTTCAAACTTTGGAGGCATAGTAACAAAACTATATACAATCACGCACGGAATATTGACTTAGTTGATGAATAGTCTACAATTCGTACCCAAACCTCTGGACTAGACTGTTTATAATATCCGGGAGTAGAACTAGGTTTTATTGCGCCTATAGTCTGTGCTGCCATTCTCTGGGTACATTTACCGCGATTTTCACCAAGGCTTGAATTCGGTCGAAATCGGTCAAACTCTAAACAGAGGTTTGACACAGTCTGAGAGCTATTAACCTCAAAAATTATGCTCAGCAGAGTATGTGTAGCTTTAAAGCAGGGAATTAGAGTGTACGCAGCAAGCTAGTGATAGTCTTTCAGAGAGGGTTTTCACGCCGTGACAGCCATGTGATTTTGCCATCTTCGCGACAAGTGATAGCTGCATGGCCATTCTATACTGGTATCGGAGGGTATTGGCCACAACCATCACCTATTGGTATATGCCTAACAACTAACAAGGATATACATCATTCGTTCCCATGTGTCTTGTCCATCAGATCTATTCTTCATGCTCCATTCTCCCATGTTCCTCCTCCTTCTCCTCCTCCTCATCCTCCTCCTCCTCCTGCTCGATGCCATTGCCCTCTTCCTCATTTAACGCCACTGCCCATTCACGCTCTAGATCTTCCACGATTTTTGCTGCCAGCTCTTCATCTATCTGGCCATAGTCACTTTCACCGTCTCTGTCATCTGCCAAACCGCCATCGACGGCTTCAATATCATCCGGTCGTGCAACACTCTGCATGGCATCTAAGATTCGTAACCTGAGTCTTCCGGTAGGTGAGTACTTGCACGAATAATTTTATAGCGATGGAATACCTTCGAGGCTTCTCCGTTGATCGAGCCGAAATGGGGAATCAGACTTTATAGCAAAAAGACAACACATAATTCGGAAGCGATGAAGGAGGAGCTCTTGAAGATGATGGCTATCCATCCTCATTTCGCGGTGGAGGAGGTTGAGAAGCACATTTCCTTGATGTTTGAGCCATTTAATCAGCCTTTGGCCATGCAATTGCAGCATCCTTCTCTCCTCAACGACCCTTTGTTGAACGAAGTACCACCGTATACCAACCCTAACATGCTGGTATACCGCCCAATCAGAATTTGACATAAGCCTTTTGATATCCCATATCTCATGGTTTTCTATACCATTCTCTTGGATATCTTTTGCTGATAATTGCCTCAGGTTCGCATCGCCAACTTTGCGAATCTCAGCGTTGGATTTCTTCACTAAGTTGTCAAGCTGCTTCTATCGTCCATTAATCTTCGCAATGATCTTCTTTGCCTTCTTGTGGCCTCTGACTCGCTTGTGAAGCACGTCAACTTCCACTCGCCTCTCTGTCACGATCTTGATGAGCTCTGCCTCTATGTGACGAAGCTGTTTCAATACATGACCATGTTGATGGCCCAAGAAGAGCTCGCCAGTCCTTCTCCACTGTTCGCGTGTGGAGCCAGTCAACGTGAGGAGACTTGTCACCCTCGGATCTCATCTTCGTAACCGTTCTTCCTCCAGTAGAAGCTCAATAATCTCATCATTATTGGATTTTTGAGGCACCCTGTAGTAGATCAGCAATTATCGATCTTGCGTGGTATATTCTAGTACTCACCGGTATTGAGTATAGTACCTGACTTGGTCTTCTGATTGCTCCACCAGGTAATTTAATGTAATCCTTCTCAGTGGATGCATGCGCCCTGATTTATCGATTCGCTCTGCTACCACTATGGTAGTTATCTGTGCAACAGTTTCGTTTGCTTCTTCTGCCATTTCAACCATCTTTGTCCAGCGGCGTTCCAGGTTATTGCCCATGTGTTCTCTAGAACGTTGAGCATTGTACAGCCCTGTAAGAGGATTCCATTAGCATTGTAATGAATCTAGTTATATTGGCCAGTACCTAGCAAAGGAGTCTATATTCTGCATACAGCGGGAACTTGATGAAACTCTTCCCGACCGGATGAGATGTTGCATCATATACCATAGATGCTCGGGCTCTTCACCGACCATGAGACCGTAATTTGCTGTGTGAAGAACGTTGTACAAGACATGGCACCGGTGCTCATGCCCATATACATGAAACCTCCCAATTTGTACTTCAACTACCTCCATCCAGTCCGGATTGTAGCAGTACAGAGCGCTCTCAAACACACAAGCAACATCATGACACAGCTTCAGCTCATCGAAGTGGGGAACCTCATGCAACACAGCTTCTACCAGTCTGATACGGTGGCTCTGCCGCTCACCACCACCGTAGATATTCAGAAACCTCAACATTACGCCATGAAAGCATGTAATCCCAACAACGCCACTCTCGTTTGAAGCCTTCTTTGTAGCGGTAATGGTTTCGGGTCTATTCCATCTGTCGGTGGCCTTGAATTTATGCCCGCAGGCGTTTGAGGGGATGATGGTGTTGACCTGGTAGTTGGCGCTCGTTGCCGAGTCGAACTTCTTCCTGCCATAGTCGAAGAAGAGTTTTGGTTCGAAGATCTCAAAGTCCCACAGTGTATGCCACTTCAGTCATGCATGCTGCATCTTCCCGTCTATTGTTATCTGTATGGTACGGTCTTCATCTTCATCAGAGAAGTTACAGCAGGGTGGACACACATTCACAAGTTGTTCATCCTTCCATGGAATACCTTGGTCGGCTTCCTCGATTGCTGATGCTATCATTGTATCGACCTGATATTTCATGGCAACCCAATGATGGTAGGCGTCTGGAAGCTGAATAACCGTATATGTCAGTATTGAAGAGTATTAGGCAATATCTGGGCATACCGGGCGTGAAAAGAATGGCAGAACCATCTTGTTATCTGCTTCAAAAGCTGCTCGAAGGCCTCCACCCCAAGCCTCTTTGGAGATAGAACCTCTGGTACACTGTTCATGTAGAGTACGAAGCAATGTTAGTGAGAACACAGTACGAGGCTTTCTTGGGCTCGACGGGAAGAATCTCCAGGATATGAGGCAGCTTGCTGAAGTTGCGCACTAGCAATACAGAACGTCTCTCCAAGTATAGCTCTCCATGGTGATGTGCCTAACGTTGACGACATCTCCACGGATGGATTCGCAGGCCCTCTCCGACCTGCTGTAGATCGCCTCCGACAAAACCTTCTCAACTTCTCGCCAGTTTTGAGCAAGCTGTTGCCTCTCGCTGGACCGTGACCTCCTCTGACTGATCATAGTGGCGATATTCTCGTCAACCCAATCTATACCGTCGTTTCGAACATACGGTTCATCATCCGGCTGGTTCCCAAGCTGCTCTTGCTCGTGGTCCAGCTGAAGGGGCAGGAAACTGTTATGGTCTCCTCCGCTGGGGCCATTTCTTCCTTTTCTAATCAGATTCGGAGCTTGAAGTTGGGTCCGCCTCTCTTCTTTCCGTATATCCGTCGTCCACACCTTTGAGCCACCATATCCACCCGATGCAACCGTCTCAAAAACAGCTGTTTTGCGCTTCCTAGCCATGATATCTGGGTATGAGAATATCGAGGGTATGGTGATTAGGCATAGATCGGCAAAAGTGTGACCTGCAATAACAGATGCAAAGTGGTAAATGAAATGGTGCGGTAGGTGTTGATATGGTGGGGTGAATATGGAACTGAGGTGTCGAGGTGATGAACGTGAGATGGAGGCTAGCCTGCAGATGATGCTCTGCGGGACCCTAGACTGAAGCCCTATAGACACCAGCGGGCTATTTCACCCCATAGTCTTTACGTATTTACTTGCAACTGTAGTTCAATCTTTCTTGGTTGAGGCTGAACATAGTTCAACGCATTTAGTATGATGCATTTAGTACTTGATTATACTGAACTATACCAATGAGTATTGGTTGATACCAATTGAAATCTCGGAGTCCACAGTAATGTGACTACATTTGGAGTATACGACAATACCCGCGAGTATGAAGCAGTACTGCACTGTAGTTAAGAATTGTTGCCTGTCCAGTTATTATCACTCGTTGATTCGGATACCAAGCAGTACCATTCAATTCTGTATAAGTAAGCACTATCAATTAGAATGGTTGCGCTCAATTGTAATGCGGTGGTAGTTTGCCTAATGTAAACTTTATTCTATGATATCTTCTTTGCATGAATGTCCTAAACGGACCGGCTTCAACTCCTTCGGTTGACCTCTCACGGCATCGTATGTGATTTCAAGCTTTTCCAGCGAAGTAGAGAGAATGGTGTCGTAGATTCTGTCCTGAATACCACGCAACTCGGCACTCCAATGCTCGGGTACACACCATTTGAGCTTCCTAGCAGTCAGAATGCTCTGCAGCCTGCGACGGGGAAGCTTCTGATATTGCTCCATACCATTCGGGGTCTTCGCATCTGTACATTGCGGTGTGAATCAGTGTAATTTCAGCCACGTCATTATGGGTTACTTACTGATGATTGCAAGAATTGCAGAAGAAACCAACATCCTGAGTTTATCTCTCCCTGCTGTTCCTTCCAAGGTCTTAGGTACCGAGAGCAGTTTGCTTGCATGCTGGTGTAAATCCGAGCCGTCACTCATAGTTTGTAACTCGTCACCACTTCTTCCGCTGTCGAGGATGAGCTTATAGTAGGCTGCTCTATAGCCGGCACTGTTCAGAGCTCCTGCAGGAATCTTGGTCGGTAGAACATGCAGGACTGTATATAGGCCGTGGTTCCCGAGTTATGCCACCTTCTTGGTCAGTACTGGATATCTTCATATTTGAGTATCAAGAGACTTGCTGTTTCTCGCAAAAGCTTCACTCCCTTCTTTTGCGCCCTTTTGAGGCTCTCCATAGTGCCTACGCGGCCCTCTTCATTTATCTCCTTTACATTCCCTTCGAAGTACTCCCTCTTCTCTTCATAGACCTTCGCAACCTCCTTTGTGTACTCTCCCATGAACCCAAGCCGCCCCATACACCCAAACCATGCCTTGGGTCTGCGTAGATTGGCGGAAAGTGATTCCTTTTCCTCTCTCATTGCAAGGTTCCATGCGCTCATCCTGTTACAGGGCAACCGAGATACTTTAGAAGTGGTCACAGCCCTCGCACGGTCGAGGATCTGCATAGTGGTATACTTGGTCGTCGTTCTGGCGAGATATTATGCCATCGCATGCACTTTGTCGGCAAAGTCCTCCAAGATATCATTGTGTTCATCTCCCGCAAGACCAGATACTTCGTTTACATCCAAGTCTACTTCATCATTGGCATCCTGTATGAATCAGCCACCGTAGATACCAGTAAGGAATGGATAGTCAAACTTGAGAACTCTTTGTGGCTCTCGATCTCCTCTTCATAGGGTTTTTCGTTCTCTGTTGCCGAGGCATTGGCGGATCACTCTGTTCTTCATCCTCTTGATCCCCATCTTCCTCAGCATCTTGTCCGCCATGCTCTTCATCATCCACATGCTATACCTGTCAGTATTAATGGGTACAGAAAAGTAAGGAGGGGTCTAACCCAGGACCTCCTGATCGCAAACTTCGGAGGCTGCTTTGCTCTCGTGTTCAAGGGCTCCGACTGAGTTCCACTCTCGGACTCAATTTCAGCTCTAACCAGGCATCTTCCTCCATTGCCATTGATTTCCAAGTCGTGATGAGTTTCCATAGCGTCATGTGGATACCCACTCTCATCATCATCATCATCATCATCATCATCATCATCGTCAACATCAGCGGCATCGCCATCGCCATTGTTGTAGTTGTCACT
>Ga0307515_10020367_pt1 | contig 11839 bp, 10 predicted proteins | sample 17_EM_MG_FD_194513 | JGI IMG/M metagenome (GOLD analysis project Ga0307515, IMG submission 194513) | Populus trichocarpa ectomycorrhiza microbial communities from riparian zone in the Pacific Northwest, United States - 17_EM | ecosystem: Host-associated > Plants > Roots > Unclassified | place...
GCACCTTGGTCGGCGACGGTTGGTCAACCCAAGGCATCAACTACTCGGGGGTGAACCAGCCGATCATCGAGGGCCGGGCACCGCTGGCCGCCGGCGAGATCGCCCTCGATGCCAGGACCGCCGAGCGCACCGGGTACCGCGTCGGCGACACCGTACGGCTGTCCGTCAGCGGACCGGTCGTCGACGAGAAGGTGTCCGGCATCTTCGCCACCGAGGACGGCAACGTCGCCGCCGGCGGCACCCTCATCCTCTTCGACACCGCCACGGCCCAGAACCTGTTCGCCAAGCCCGGCCGCTACAACCAAATCGGCCTGAAGGCCGAACCCGGCACGTCCCCCGAGCAACTGCGCCGGCTCGCCCAAAAAATAATGCCGTACGGGACTGAGGCTCTTACCTCCGCCGAGCTCACCGCCGAACAGGCGGACCGCAACTCCGCGGGCTTCACGATGCTCTCCGAGGTGCTGCTCGCCTGCGCCGGCATCGCCCTGTTCGTCGCCGTCTTCCTCATCGTGAACACCTTCACCATGCTGGTCGCCCAGCGCACCAAGGAGCTGGCGTTGCTGCGCGCGGTCGGCGCCAGCCGCCGCCAGGTGACCAGCTCGGTGCTCGCCGAGGCCACCCTGATCGGCCTGGTCGCGTCCGCAGCCGGTCTGGCCGCCGGCATCGGGATCGGAGCCGGTGTACGCCTGCTGCTGTCCACGATCGACAGCACACTGCCCGACGGGCCGCTGGTCGTTCGCGCCACCACCGCCGCGACCGCGCTGGCCCTCGGTGTCGGCGTCACCGTGCTCGCCGCCTGGCTCCCGGCCCGCCGCGCCGCGAAGATCCCGCCGGTCGCCGCGATGAGCAGCGTTCACGCCGCGGCCACCACCCGCAGCCTGGTCGTCCGCAACGCCATCGGCGCCGTTCTCGCTGCCGCCGGCGGCGCCCTGGTCCTCGCCGCCAGCACGATGTCCGACGGAGAGCTCTGGCTGGGCCTGGGCGCCGCCCTGCTGCTGACCGGCGTCTTCGTCCTGACCCCACTGCTGTCCCGGCCGGTGATCGCCGCCGCGGCCCCGCTGCTGCGCCGGTTCGGCGTCGCCGGAAAGCTCGCCGGCCGCAACGCCCTCCGCAACCCACGCCGCACCGCCGCCACCGCCGCCGCGCTGATGATCGGCCTCACCCTGATCACCGGACTGACCGTCATCGGCACCAGCGCGGACCAGACCACGCAGGCGCTGGCCACGGCCAACCTGCGCGCCGACTACCTGGTCAGCATGGCCAACGCCGGCCCGCTGGCCGCGGACACCGACAAGCTGCTCAGCCGGCTGGACGAGGTGGTCGCCGCCTCGCCGAGGCGCGAGATCCAGGCCCGCGTCGACGGTACGAACCAGACGGTCGTCGGCTTCCGGGCCGAAGACGTCGACGAGTTGCTCGACCTCGGCTTCATCGAGGGCACCTTCACCGCGGGAAACACGGCCATCGTCGATCAGCCCACCGCCGCCGCCAAGGGCTGGCGGCTGGGCGACAGCCTCGAGGTCACCTGGCCGGACGGCGCCAGCACCAGGCTGGAGATCACCGGTCTGTACGACAGCAGCTTCGACGACGGCGTGAAGGCCGACATTTCCGTGATGGACCGGCATCTGGACCGCGTCGCCGACACGCAGGTCTTCGTGAAGACCAGGAACGGCGCAAGCGAGGCGACAAAGCGCGCCCTCCAACGGGCGCTCGGCGACAGCCCCGCGATCCGGATCCAGGACAAGCAGGACCTCGTCGACGACATCACCGGCACGATCGGCATAGTCCTGAATCTGCTGTACGGAATGCTCGCGCTGGCCGTCATCGTCGCGGTGCTCGGCGTGGTCAACACCCTCGCGATGTCCGTACACGAACGTGCGCCGGAGATCGGCATGCTGCGCGCGATCGGCCTGGACCGTTCCGCGGTCAAGCGGATGGTCCGGCTGGAGTCGGTGGTCATCTCGCTCTTCGGCGGGCTGCTCGGCGTCGGGCTCGGGGTGTTCTTCGGCTGGGCGGTCGGTGAACTGGTCACCGTCCTGGGCGTCACCACCTGGACGCTCGTGCTGCCGTGGGGTCGCCTGGCGTTGACCCTCGCGGCGGCCGCGCTGGTCGGTGTGATCGCCGCGCAGTGGCCGGCCAACCGGGCCGCGAAGCTCGCCATCCTGGCGGCGATCGAGGCCTAGGCCTCCTCGTCCACCAGCCCGGCCTCGTAGGCGAGAACCGCGGCCTGCACCCGGTTCTTCAGGTCCAGCCGGTTCAGCATGGCGCTGACATAGGCCTTGACCGTGCCCTCCACCAGGAACAGCCGCTTGCCGATCTCGGCGTTCGACAGCCCGGCCCCGACCAGGGCGAGCACCTCCCGCTCCCGCGGCGTCAGCGCGGCAATGCGCTCCCGTGCCGCCGACTGCCGGCTCATCCGGCCGCCGCTCAGCTGCTGGATCACCCGGTGCGCAACCGGCGGCGAAAGAAACGACGCGCCGCCGTGCACCGCCCGCACCGCCGCCATCAACTCGTACGGATCACCCGACTTCAGCAGGAAGCCACTCGCCCCGATGTCCAAGGCCCCGGCGATGTACTCGTCCTCGGAGAACGTCGTCAGCATCACCACCGCCGTCTCCGGCACCACCCGGCGCAACTCCGCCGCCGCGCCCAGCCCGTCGAGCACCGGCATCCGAATGTCCAGCAGCGCGACGTCCGGCCGGTGGGCGCGGGCCAACTCGATCACCGCGCGCCCGTCGCCGGCCTCCGCCACCACCTCGATATCCGCGGCGGCGGCCAGGATGGCCTTCACCCCGGCGCGCACGACGACCTCGTCGTCGGCCAGCAGCACCCGGATCACCAACCAGACGGTACGCCCGGATGTGTCGTACCCGGCGCTTAGTCTCGGCGGATGACCGTGCACAAGCTGTCGCGTGCCGATGCGCGTCGCCTTGCCGTGCGAGCCCAACTGCTGGATGCGCACCGGCCGAGCGACATGTTCGACGTGGTGCGCCGCTTGACCATGCTGCAGAACGATCCGGCCGCGGCCGTCGCGCCCAGCGCCGACCTGGTCCTGTGGAGCCGGCTCGGCTCGTCCTACTCCCCGACGCAGCTGCGCGACGCCATCGACGAGCAAGCCCTGCTGGAGCTGCATGGCCTGATCCGCGCGCCGGAAGACCTCGCGCTGTACCGGGCGGAGATGGCCGAGTGGCCCGGGCGTCCCCCACTGCAGGACTGGCAGGAGGGCGTGCGGGAATGGGTGGACACCAACAACGGCTGCCGGCTCGACATCCTCGCCCGGCTCCGGGCCGACGGGCCGCTGGCCGCCCGCGAGTTGCCGGACACCTGCGTGATCCCGTGGCGCTCCTCCGGCTGGACCAACAACCGGAACGTGACGAAGATGATCGGCTTCCTGGTCCAGCGGGGCGAGGTCGCGGCCGCCGGCCGGCGCGGCGCCGACCGGTTGTGGGACCTGGCCGACCGGATCTACCCGGACGAGGTGGTGCCCTACGACGAGGCGCTGCGCATCCGCGACGAGCGCCGGCTACGCGCGCTGGGCATCGCCCGGGCCCCGGGCGTGGGCGAGCCCGCGGTGGTCGACGGCGTGAAAGGCCGATGGCGGGTCGACCCCGAGGCGTTGGACCGGGCGTTCACCGGCCGCGTCGCGCTGCTGTCCCCGCTGGATCGGCTGGTCTACGACCGCAAGCGGATGACCGAGCTCTTCGAGTACGACTACCAGTTGGAGATGTTCAAGCCGGCCGCCAAGCGCCGCTGGGGCTACTGGGCGCTGCCGATCCTGTACCAGGACCGGCTGGTCGGCAAGCTCGACGCCACGGCCGACCGCAGGGCCGGTGTCTTCCGGGTGGACGCGATCCACCAGGACGTCCCCTTCACCAAGGCGATGACCGCTGCGGTGCAGCACGAGATCAAGGACCTGGCGAGCTGGCTCCGCCTGGATCTCGCCCTGATGGCCTAGCCGCGGACTTCGCACATGACCCGGCCTGAGCTGCGGTGATTACCCATCGCATTGACTCTTGCATGGGGGCTGAGCTGCAGCGATACGGCATGTGCAAAAGGCGGATCGAGTCCCTGCCGCTCCGCTTCGCGAAGCGCCCCTAATCGCTAGGAAGCGAAGCTCCCCTAATCGCTAGGAAGTAGGTCTACTTCCTAGCTAGAGGGCACACCGCAGCATTACGTGGGCGGCCCACGAGTAACTGCGCAGCGTGCCCCAAGGCGGTCGTTATGGGATCTCTGTCAGGCGTCGCGGCGGTTGAAGGTGAGCGCGGCGAGCGCCAGGGCGGTGACCGTCCAGGTAATCGTGGCGGCGGCGCCGCGAGACTGGTCGAGGGCGGCCGTGTCCGGCAGGTAGGCGGAGAAGGCCCCGAACCGGGCGCGCAGCAGCGGGCCGGCGATGAAATACAGGCTCAGCAGCAGCACGAGGGCGGGCAACGCGTGGCGGACGACGCCGGTGACCGCGGCGGCCAGCAGCGTGGTGAGCGTCAGGTAGGCGGTCGCGGCCGGGGTCCACGTGCCGCCGCCGGCTGGCAGGGTGCTGATGGCCGCGGTCACGGCGGCCACCGGGAGCGTCACCGCGGCCAGCGTGAGGTCCTTCGCCGCCTGCAGGAGTAGGCGGCGGGGCATCGCGATCAGGGTGGTGCGGATCTGCCCGCCCGCCTGGTGCTCGGCGGCGGCCGCCAGCACGCCGAGCACGAGGAAGCCGGCCTGGGCGTAACCCAGCGGGGCCAAGGCCGTGGCGTCGCCGCGGGGTTGGGTGACGCCGTAGGCGTATGCCAGGAGCGCGGTTCCGGCCCAGGTCAGCAGGGCGGTCCAGCGCAGCGACGGCAGGGTCAGCAGTTTGCGCAGTTCCGCGCGGGCGGTGTTCACGCGTCCCGCCGGTGAAACAGGACGGCGCCGGCCGCGAGCAACGCGACGACCCACGCGGTCATCACCAGGCCGGCGGTCACCGGGGCAAGCTCGACGGGGAAGTCCTCGGTGCGCAGGAACATGTGCGCGCCCGCGATGTCCGGCAGGTAGGCGGCGAGGTCGGTCACCTTCGTCAGCAGGTACGACACCGAGACGACGGTGCTGTTGAGGATCAGCAGGGTCAGCGGCACGATGCCGTTGCGGGTGATCAACGTGATCGCGTACGCCAGCAAGGCGGTCAGCACCCAGTAGAGGATCACGGCGACGACTCGCGCCGGGGCGGGCATTGGCACGTACTCGCCGTGTAGCGCCTGGGTGAGTGCGAGCGTGCCGGCCGCGGTGACCGCCGCCTGGGCCGCGACGACCAGGACCAGCGCGACGGTTTTCGCGGCGAGCAAGCGCAGCCGGTGGGGCACCGCGGTGAGCGTCGCGGTGAGCTGCCGGGCGCCGGGCGCGTCGTCACCGGTCGACGTGTATTCGCTGCTCACCACGACCACGCCGAGGACCAGCGCGCCGATCAGGCCGACACCCAGCTCGCGCAGGCCCAGCTGGGTCGGGTCGGGGAGGGTGCCGGCGGCGAGCGCGCGGCGGTTGTACGGCGCGTTCAGCAGGACGACCACGGGCGCCAGCAGGGTGCCTAGCACCAGCGCTACCCGGGCGGTGGGCAGGCCGAGCAGCTTGCGGAGCTCGGCGCGGATCGGGCTCACCACGGGCCACCGGCCTCGGTGCCGGTGAGCGCGAAGAAGGCGTCCTCAAGCGTGCGATGGGCGCCGATGACGTCGGCGAGGCCGCTGTGGAGGACAATCCGGCCCTTGTCGATCACGACGACGTCGTCGGCGGTCTCGGCCAGCTCGCCCATCAGGTGGCTGGAGAGCAGGACCGTGCGGCCCTGCGCGGCGCTGTCCCGCAGGAATCCGCGCATCCAGCGGATTCCGGCCGGGTCGAGGCCGTTGACCGGTTCGTCCAGGATCAGCACCGCCGGGTCGCCGAGCAGCGCGGCGGCGAGGCCGAGCCGGCGGCTCATGCCGAGTGAGAAACGGCCGGCCCGCTTCCGCGCGTCGCCGGTCAGGCCGACCACCTCGAGGACCTCGTCGACCCGGGAGCCCGGCAGGCCGTTGCTGGCGGCCACCCAGCGCAGGTGGGCGCGGGCCGTGCGGGCCCGGTGCGCGCCGCTGCCGTCGAGCACGGCCCCGACTGTCGTGAGAGGACGGTCGATTTTCCGGTACGGGCGCCCGCACACCAATGCGGTTCCGGTCTGCGGGCGGTCCAGGCCGAGCAGGATGCGCAGGGTCGACGTCTTGCCGGCTCCGTTCGGGCCGAGGAAGCCGGTGACGCGGCCGGGCCGCGCTTCGAAGCTGACGTCGTACAGAATCTGCGTCTTGCCTTTGATTTTGCTGACGCGGTCGATCGTGATCATAGGCCGAGTCAACCGGCGTTTCGGACTCCGCACATCGGACCGTTCTCGGATCGCGCCCGCCGGGTCGGTCCACGGGCCGTCAGACCCTGGTCTGAGAACTACAGTCGGGGTGATGAACGCCCATCCGCGCCCATCCGGGCGGTCGCTGGCCGTGCCGGTCGCCGCCGTGGTGATCAGCGTGCTGATGGTGGCCATGTGCACGGCCGGCGCGCAGGGGCCGCTCGCGATCGTGCTGCCGCCGCTGATAGTCGGCGGCGCCGTCACGGCCGCGGTGTGGGCGGTGTGGCGGTCACGCGTCGACCGGGCCGCCTACGAGTCGCGGCTGACCGCCTGGGCAGCCACCGAGGCGGTGCTCGCCGAACGGCTACGAATCGCCCGCGACCTGCACGACATCGTCTCGCACGGTCTGGGATTGATCACGGTCCGCGCGGCGGCCACCCGGCATCTGGCCAAGCCCGCCGAGGTGGAATCGGCGCTCACCGATATCGAGGACGCGAGCCGGCACGCGACCGCCGAGCTACGCCGGATGCTCACGGTGCTGCGCGAGCCGTCGGCCGTCGGCCGCCGCGCGCCGGTGGACAACCTCAACGACCTACCCAATATCGTACGCGGGGCGGCTCCTGCCGGGCTTCACACTCGGCTGACGGTCGAGCCGCTCGGCACGGTGTCCCAGGGCGTGCAGGTCGCCGTCTGCAAGACCGTGCGGGAGGCGCTCAGCAACGCGGCGCGGCACGCGGGACCGACGGAGGTGCGGGTGCAGGTGCGCCGGGACGGCGGGGACGTAGTGGTCACGGTGGCGGACACCGGTCCGCCGGGCAACGGATGGCGGGCGTCGCCGGGCGCCGGGCACGGGCTGGCCGGGTTGCGGGAGCGGATCGGCAGCCTCGGCGGCACGCTGTCGGCGGAGCGGGCCGGGGCGGGCTTCCGCGTCACCGCCCGGATCCCCGACGAGCCAACGTGAGCGACCGCGCCGAGGGCCACCAGTCCACGGCCAGTCGGCACAGCGTGAGCGAGCGCACCGAGCACACCCCACCCGACCAGCACACGACTCCCGCCGAGGGCCACGAGCCCACGCCAAGTCAACACAGCGTGAGCGAACGCACCGAGCACACCCCACCCACCCAGCACACAACTCCCGCCAAGGGCCACGAGCCCACGCCCAGTCGGCACAGCGTGGATGGTGTTCGGGTGTTGGTGGTGGATGATCAGCCGTTGCTTCGGCATAGCCTTGCCATGATCATCAATAGTGAACCCGATCTGGCCGTCGTGGGCGAGGCCGGCGACGGTAACGAAGCCGTGGCGGGTGCCCGCGCCGCCCGCCCCGACGTCATCCTGATGGACGTGCGGATGCCGCGCCTCGACGGTCTCGAGGCCACCCGCCGGATCTGCGCCGACCCGGCCCTGTCCGCGGCGCGGGTACTGGTCCTGAGCATGTTCGAGCTCGACGAGTACGTCTACGAGGCGCTGCACGCAGGCGCGTCCGGTTTCCTGCTCAAGGATGCCCGCCCCGAGGAACTGATCGAGGCGATCCGGCGTACCCATCGGGGCGAGTCGCTCTTCGCGCCGTCGATCCTCACCCGGCTTGTCGCGCATTACGTTGCGGCGCCGCACCCGGACCGGCCGACGCCGACCGTGCGGCGGTTGACCGGCCGCGAGGTCGAGGTGCTGACGCTGATCGGCGGCGGCTTGTCGAACGGCGAGATCGCCACCGCCCTGGTGATCTCGGTGAAGACGGTGAAGACCCACATCACCCATCTGCTGGCGAAGCTGGCCGCGCGGGACCGGGCCCAGCTGGTGATCGCGGCCTTCGACGCGGGGCTGGTGCGGCCCCGCCGCTGACCGGCTTAGATCGGCCCGGGTGTCGGTTCGACAACGACGGCTGCGGTTCGTCTACGTGAGCGCGCCCGGCGGCCGCTAGCTTCGGAGGGGATGCTGCGGATAGTCGTCCGGTTCGGTGACGACGGTGCGGCCAGCGCCACGGCGATCCGCGTCGGCAACCCGCCACCTCCCTCCGCTTGATTCCACTACAGCACGCCCGGCGCCGGCTACTGCGAGCCGACGAGGATGCAGAACGGGTGTCCCGCCGGGTCGGCGAGAACGTAGAGCGGTTCGCCCGCGTCCGCGGTGCGGTCGTACAGCAGGCTGGCGCCGAGTTCCTCGGCTCGGCGGCGGTGCCGTTCCAGATCGTCCACTGTGGGCACGCGGAAATCTAAATGCATCTGCTTTGGAACGTCGGTCGCGGCCAGGGCGGTGTGCATCAGCACGGGATAGGTTGACATTGATGCCGCCTCCTGGTCTGGTTTCGAAGCTTGCGTTGCGGGAGCCGAGTCTAGGCCGTGCGCCGGCGCGGCCACAGGTGATCGTCGGCCCCGGCCCGGGCCATGATCCAGAGGCACAGGGCGCCGGTGAGGAAGGACGCCGTCACGTCGCTCGGGTGGTGCATTCCACGGTAGAGCCGCGACAACGCCACCGCGATCGGGAGCAAGAGCAAAGCCCAACATAGAGCCTTCACCCAGGTACGCCGAACGAGCATCGCCAGGATCAGGGCGAGCCCGCCGTAGAGTTCGACGCCCTCCTCGGCGATGTGCACCCGGGCGTGACCGGAGCTGCCGCGCCACGTCTCGTACGCGGTCGCCATGGCCGTCACCACGGCGACGCCGAGCAGTAGCCCGGCGACCACGTCGCTGGTCCAGTGCAGGCCCAGGGCGACCCGGCAGGCCGCGGTCAGCACCGGGATCACGGTCGCGACGACCCACAGCGTGACCCGCCGGACCGGCCGGTCGCGCACGAACGGGAGCAGGACCAGCACGAACACCCAGGCGCCCAGGGAGTTGTCGAGGGCATGCCCGGACGGGAAGGACAGGCCTGCCGCCCGGGCCACCGGGTCGAGCAGGTCGGGCCGGTGCCGGCCGACGAGCAGCTTGAGCAACGGGCCCAGCACTCCCCCGACGGTCATGGTGATCACTACCCAGATGGCCAGCGGCCGGGCACCGCGGCGCAGCAACCAGATGGTCAGGGCGAGCGCGGCAACCCGCCACGAGTTGGGATCGAACGCGTAGCACCACACGACCATGGCCTGGACTAGGGCGGGGTGGCCCAGCGCGAAGCCGTGCAGCGCGTCCGTGACCGTGCGGTCGAGCTCGTGCAGTGGAGCCCAGTTCCCGGCCACCAGCACGGTGAGCAGCGCGAACGGCACGAGCAGGAGCAGCGCCGCGGCGCCGGCCACGCCGAGCCGCACGCCGAGCGAGGTGTCGTTGTTGTCCGGCATCCTGACCAGTTACCCAGCCAAGCCCGCAGGATGCCGCTCACCGCCCCGCCAATACGCTCTGGACACGGCTCACTACGCCGCCGATGCCCGCAGGATGGCGGCTCGCTACCCCGTCAGCGCGCGCAGGATGCGGCTTAACTCCGCTCGGTCTTGCTCGCTGAGTGAGCCGAAGAAGCGTTCGGCCTCGCGTTCCCGGGCCGATCGGATCGCCTCGCCCGTCGCGGTGCCCGCCTCGGTGAGCGCGACCAGGGTGGCGCGCCGGTCGGCGGGATCGGGCCGGCGCTCGACCAGGCCGCGCTCCTGCAGGTCGTCGACGACCTCGGTGGCCGAGCGTGGGGCGATCCGCAGGTGCTCGGCCAACTCGCCCGGCCGCATCGCGCCGTGCCGCCGCAGCTCGTTCAGCGCGCGCGACTGCGACGGCGTGATGCTCCACGGTTCCAGGGTTTCCCGGCCCTGATGGCGCAGGCGCCGGGCGACGGCCCAGAACAGGTCGGACAAGCCTTCGGAATCCACGGGAACACGGTAGTGCCGCCGGTGGCGGTGACGTGGAATACCCCACTCGCGGATAGCGTTGTTCCCTCATGTTGAGGTAACCTCAGCATTGACCCGGGGATCGAAAGATCGACGCCGCCGGGGTACCCCTGTCCGCGTACGAAAGAAGGTTTGGATTTGGCTAGGCCCACCAAGACCGTGACCGCCGCCGAAAAGGCGCAGGCGGGCAGCGTTTCGCTGCGCCGCATCGGAGCGCTCTTCAGCGCCCACAAATGGCAGCTGGCCGTCGTCACCTCGATCATCGTCGCCTCGTCGGTGATCTCGATGGCGTCACCCTTCCTGCTGCGCGAGGTCATCGACGTCGCGCTCCCCCACCAGAACGTTTCGCTGCTGGTCTGGCTGGTGATCGGCATGGTCGCCGTCGCCGCCGTGACCTCGGCCCTCGGCGTGGTCCAGACCTGGATCTCCACGACCGTCGGCCAGCAGGTCATGCACCGGCTGCGCACCGACGTCTTCACTCACCTGCACCGGCAGTCCGTGGCGTTCTTCACCCGGACGCGCACCGGCGAGGTGCAGTCCCGGATCACCAACGACATCGGCGGCATGCAGGCCGTGGTCACCTCGACCGCGACCTCGATCGCCGCCAACCTGACCACCGCGGTCGCCACTGCCGCCGCCATGCTCGCCCTGTCTTGGCGGCTTTCGCTGGTCTCGCTGGTCGTGCTGCCGCCGGCGATCTTCCTGTCCCGCAAGGTCGCCCACATGCGCCGCGCCATCACCGCGCAGCGCCAGCGCGAGCTCGCCGACCTGAACGTGACCATCGAGGAGGGCCTGTCGATCAGCGGGGTCCAGCTCAGCAAGACGATGGGCACCGGCGCCGCGCTGGTCGAGCGGTTCACCAGTTCGTCGCGCAAGCTGATCGACTTGGAGCTGCGCTCCGAGCTGGCCGGGCGCTGGCGGATGGCGTCGATGAGCATCATCTTCGCCGCGATCCCGGCGGTCATCTACCTGGCCGCGGGTCTGCCGGTGACGGCCGGCACGATGAGCATCGGCACGCTGGTCGCCTTCACCGCCCTGCAGTCCGGGCTGTTCCGGCCGCTGATGGGGCTGCTCAGCGTTGGCGTGCAGCTGACCAGCTCGCTGGCCCTGTTCGCCCGGATTTTCGAATATCTGGATCTGCCGGTCGACGTCCGCGACCCCGTGTCGCCCGTGGCCATCCCCGCCGCCGCCGGCCACCTGCGGTTCGAGGACGTCACCTTCTCTTACCCGGGCAGCTCCACGGCCGCGCTCGCCGGCGTCAACCTGGACGTCCCAGCCGGCACGTCGCTCGCGCTGGTCGGCGAGACCGGCTCGGGCAAGAGCACCATCGCCGCGCTGATCGCCCGGCTCTACGACCCGGCCGGGGGCCGGGTGACAATCGACGGCATCGACCTACGCGACCTGCGGCTGACCGATCTGGCCGGCATCGTCGGCGTGGTCAGCCAGGAGACCTATCTACTACACACCACAATCAAAGAGAATCTTCGGTACGCGAAACCGGACGCCACCGACGAGCAGCTCGTCGCCGCCGCCCGGGCCGCGCAGATCCACGACCTGATCACCGCGCTGCCGGACGGTTACGACACCATGGTCGGCTCGCGCGGCCACCGATTCTCCGGCGGCGAGAAGCAGCGCATCGCGATCGCCCGCACCCTGCTGCGCGACCCGCGCATCCTGGTGCTGGACGAGGCGACCAGCGCGCTGGACACCGAGACCGAGCGCGC
>Ga0307515_10020368_pt1 | contig 11838 bp, 10 predicted proteins | sample 17_EM_MG_FD_194513 | JGI IMG/M metagenome (GOLD analysis project Ga0307515, IMG submission 194513) | Populus trichocarpa ectomycorrhiza microbial communities from riparian zone in the Pacific Northwest, United States - 17_EM | ecosystem: Host-associated > Plants > Roots > Unclassified | place...
TCAGTTTATTAAGAAAATAGAATTGAATAAAACTGTTAGGGCTAGAAATCTTCAAGGACCTCCGTTTTTTTTTTTTTTGGTTGCTTAGTATTACCTTTTCCATTTTGTTTTCTTGCTCTAGTTTTACTTGGTCTTTGTTTAGCTCGGGTCTATTATAAAGAAAAGATTTGAAAGAAAGGGACTATCTATAGAGGAAAAAAGAGACGGGAAAGGAAGAAAACGCGTATAGTTATTGATAATTTGTGCTTTTTCCTTGAAGTGGATGCACTTTGTAGATGTGACTGATGATAACTTTGCAATACTTCATATCGTTGGAGAAATTCCTGTCATCCTCAAGCATTGATAGAAGCACATTATATTTTGTTGAAATAATACTCTGGTTAAACTCATAATAACTTGCTGATAGCAACTTGATAAGATTCTTGTATCTCCTTCAATAAAGTGTCTTAATTATGACTGCTGAATGCTGCTGCATGTTGGTGTAGAAAGTTTGTACGATGCATTTTATCCCTCTTATTCCTGTCTTAATTGGAAATAAAGAGAGATCCGAAGTTTTTGGTGGAAGGAATGTGACAATTTGATTTCTACTATAGAATCCAAAACCGATGCAAAAATCTTACTGCTGGAGCTGTGGTAATCTAAGTTGCTATCTTTTCTAAGAATAAGCTGTATGGACATCATAATGAATCCTAGAGGAGGTTGGGCCTAGACCATTTTCTTGTTCTGGATGATAGGCTTCTGTAAGGTGGAGAAAGCTGACAGTTTCTCATTATTTATAGAAAGTAAAATTCAAGATCTCCAATCATATTTTCAGAGATTGATCATACTTCTCTGGAATAGGCAAACTATCAATTTTCTCCAATTTATTTTCTGAGTTTGATCTTATTTCAGCAGCTTGTGGACTTCTCGATAAACTGCCACAATTGTATAATCAGTAGATATACATATTCTGTTGCCTAACAACGCGACATAAATTTCATAGGTGGAGCTTGTATGTGTATATTATATTATATTAAAAATTCAATTCCTTGTTTCACACAGATGTAATGAGCTAAAAACAGTGCCAGTAAACTGATGTTAATTAGATTTACCATCTGTTTTCAGGCTCCTAACTCCTCCTGGTACCCCTCTTTTTCCTTCTTTGGAGGTGGAATCACAAAAGACCATTATGAGTCAGATTGGTACTCCAAAGGCCTGCCCGACTGCTCTGAAATCTAGAGTAAGAGCACTATTGTTCATATAGTTGCATGTTACTAAAGTTGATTCATGCAATCCACTTTGTTAAAGGAAAAACAGGCACAGTGCATTGTTGTCATGGTTTTAGTTGAAAGAAAAGATTGTGTTTAGAAGCATCTGAATTGCATAGAATTTATTGCTCCATATCCATTTTTATTAACAACAAGTCAAACTATGCAAGTTTATTATGAAACAATTGAAGCTTCTGGTATTCATTTATTTGACCAGTTTCCTTGACAAACAACAAACTTGCCTTGAATTCTTGGTTTCTGGATTTCACTAGACCGTGTTAGCTTAAACATCCAATTTTGGAAGAAAACAAAGAGTTTTGAACGTTAACCACTAAAGATAATTGTTAAAGAGTTTTGAAACCATAGCTATGCTTGGTGTTTCCTCTCATGTGTAAAAGTTACTTAAAATTCATGAAAGTGGTCTTCATTTTTATCTTCTTTTTAGAAGCTTTTTGGTCTTATGATGCTTGAGTTCACAACTAATATGCTAAGTGAATTCTGTTCATTGTGGTCATAGCTAGCTAGCCCTCAGCCAGATCCTGTTCGAAGGGGCAACTTGGTATCCAAACAACCCGCTTCCTCCCCTGGGTTGAACTCTTCAGGTGCAGCAATGCGCAGGCCCTCATCATCTGGTGGTCCAGGATCTAGGCCTTCAACACCAACTGGACGCCCCACGCTGACTACAGGTTCTAAACCTTCAAGATCATCAACACCTACCTCTCGGGCCACTCTGTCCTCGTCTAAGCCCACAGTTTCCGCAGCTAAGCCAACTGTCTCTGCAGCTAAATCGACTACTTCTACAATGAAGTCCACAGTTCCTGCAAGATCCTCAACACCATCAAGGTCAACACGATCTTCAACGCCGACTGCAAGGCCCTCTATACCCCCATCTAAGTCGACATCAAGGGCTGCAACCCCAACTCGACGGCCATCCACTCCATCTAGTTCACCAAGCCTATCTGCTCCTCCTGTTAAGTCATCATCTTTAGTTACCAAGTCAGCTCCTACAGTTACCAAGTCAGCTCCCACAGTTGCTAGAAATCCTGTCCCATCACGTGGCTCTTCGCCAACAGTGAAATCTAGGCCATGGAAGCCCTCAGAGATGCCTGGTTTTTCACTTGATGCTCCTCCAAATTTAAGAACTACAGTACCTGAACGGCCACTTTCAGCTACTAGGGGTAGGCCTGGAGCACCTAGTGCTCGATCTTCCTCTGTTGAGCCTACTCCTAATGGACGTCCAAGACGACAATCATGCTCTCCATCAAGAGGACGTGGCCCCAATGGCATTATGCACCCCAGTGGGAGTTCTGTTCCTGCATTTAGTCGTGGGCGTTCTAAAATTAATGACAATGTTAGCCCTGTCGTTATTGGAACCAAAATGGTTGACAGAGTGATAAATATGCGAAAGCTGGCACCTCCCAAGCAAGATGACAAACATTCTCCTCGTTTTCTGACTGGGAAGTCTTCATCTCCAGACAGCTCAGGCTTTGGAAGAACACTCTCAAAGAAATCTTTGGATATGGCCATTAGACATATGGTATGTATAGTCCATTAAGTCTATTTTTTATTTTGAACTGGAGACAAGAACCCTTGGTGGTAGAACCTAAGTGTTTCCAAGTGGATAATTTCTAATCCTTTTACTGCATCAATATTTCACGAGATAGCTATCTTTCATTTCTTCTATATGTTGATTTGTTTCCAGTTTTCATGAAGTCAAACAAAATTTGACATAGTTTCTTTTCTTTTCTTATTTTATTCCACATCTCTCTCAGTTCCTTGAGACGATATTCATCCAAAGTGATAGAGAGATCGAGTCGAGCAACTAAGTGCTTTATTTATCCAGTTATTTGTTCTGATTTTGTTTTGTCTGCGCAGGACATAAGGCGCACCATTCCTGGTAATTTACGGCCTTTGATGACCAATATCCCAGCATCTTCGATGTACAGTGTGAGATCAGGGCATACAAGAAGCAGAACAGTTAGTGTTTCAGACTCTCCGCTTGCCACGAGCAGTAATGCTAGTTCAGAAGTGAGTGTCAACAACAATGGTCTTTGTTTGGATGGGATTGAATTAGAAGATGATATTGGCAGTGGGAGAGGTGGGCGTTCTCCTCTACGAGGCAGGTGATGTTCAGAATTAAACATTTGAGTTATGAACTCCCATTCTAATCACTACGTGTATTCTTCTGGGTCCTCAACCAGCTTGACACTTAAAAGAGGAACCTATATCCAGGTAAAAAAAAAAAAAAGGAAAAAACTGACCAGAGCCTTCTTTCTATGTTTGATGTAAAGTTTGCTAGATTGGTTGGCGATTAAGTTTTATGTAATCCGTTGCCTTTGTATAATTAGGAAAATCAGTTATAAGTAGAACAGTCTTTATTGCAAATTTTCTACAGGTGGGGTATTCTGAATAACCCCCCCCCCACCTCTGCCTTGCATAATCTCAAGATTTTTTGTTTCACTTATCTGGCATTCCAATATGAATAGAACGAACGAGGTTATAAAAAATTGCAGATGCTTACTGGTTTTGGATTTCAGCACTCTTGTCAAGAAAAATGACAGCAGATTTTTTGGGTAAGCGGGCTCCCATTTACCAACCTACTTTGTGACCAACGCCGAGGGGGATTTAATGCTGTATCATTATCCATGCTCGATGCCTTTCATTTGCGTTTGTTTTGCTACGGAAAAAACATTTAGGATGCTCGGTAAGCAATGCTGTAAAAAATAGTATGGTGATAGAATGATGTTGATGATAGTGATAGTGGTTATAGTGGTAGTGGTAAGGATTCTTGTAGAGGCGGTGGTTATGTAGCGATGAATGATGGTGATGATAATTATAATTGCTTTTTATCCATAAAGAGAGAAAAACTTCGTAAGACTATGTGTGTGGGTGTAGGTTACATAACAATATTTAAGGTTATTTTGTGGGTTCAAGGTTGTGTATATATATAGCTTTGGATCCGTGTGGGTGTGACCGTACAAAGACAAAGTGGTCTTTGCGTTTATCATCTATAATTTTGAATTATTTTGGAACAAATACCTAGAAATGTAGTTGACCACTGTGAAAGTTGTCCTCAATCTAGGCGTAGTAGATTGCGAACGATGATGACTATTAGACCGATTCTTGAGATGACACCTGTACAAGCACTCTCACATTTAGATGCATGTATGTTTTGTTCCTTTGGTTGATGACAAATAGCGTGTTTAACCAGAGAACAGTATGTTGAGTGTACCATCTTGTCCTGAGGTTTGGATGGCTCAACGGCATCTGATTTGAGCCTTCTGTCCAAGGATGTTACCATTTGAAGATGGCATGCTTTGAACTCAGTGGACCATCAAAGCCTTCGGGGATCCAAACCGATAACATATGCTCCTGGGAGGCACTGGGCCTCCAGGGTACCCGGGATCAAACTTGGAACTTGTGGTCGTGTGAGCCTAGTCTGAGTTGCGGTTCCTCGGATGAGTTTCAAGGCAAAATCTACTCCAGGTCCAGTTGCAGGTAGGCATAGACGTAACCAGAGAGTATCAACTCCCAGCCCATTGGCGAGGCAAAGATTCAAACTTTGCAGAATAGATGAAGTTACTTGTAACTCCATCCCTCCAACTAAACATTTTCATGGAAAAAAAACCTACGATAAGTGCGAAGTAGGGGATTAAGACAGCCGAAGCAGGCAAATAGAACACTTTTGAGCTGTACAAAAGAGACTAGGATAAGAAGATAAAGGGGTCAAGCTTTGCAAGCAGCGTCATTTCCAACTCCAGCGCTTGGAAGCTGGACCACATGCAGTAATGTTACTCATGTACCCATAGCCATGAGATATGAGTTAAGATTAATCCCCAAAGAAATAGGCCTTCGGAAGGTACTATCTTCTTTTTCCAGATAAGGTCGTTCGGTAGCAAGACCACATAACTCAACTAAAAACCAAATAGTCGGACCACAAAAACAGCTCCCAGCGGCCCAACACATCAGATTTTCCATGATTGCTTTAAAAGATTCATTAGCTTGCCAACATCCATATGATAAAAACAGGATTGCACTGCCCCCAAGAGCTTTTCAAGCTCAAACACACATCCACCGCGTAGGACAACAGATGAACTGGATTGTTGGAATCATGAAATCACCAAACTTCGTGCTCCTGGGGCATCTGGCTTTACAGTCTCCAGCCTCAGAATAACAGCATACTGCTAGAAAAAGCTGTTGTGAAATTTTATAAGCAATTTATCAAATCATAAACCTGCTCAAATGCCCTAGTTGTGTACACAATGAAGACAAAAAAAAAAGCAGTCTAGGATAACAGGGAACCATATCTAAAAAGATTAGCCAAACCAACCAAATTCTAATGAGCTCTTGCACCTCTTTCAATAAATGGAGAATGAAAGCAAAAACAAAATTATCAAGCAACAGCTACAGGCTCAGGAGCAGTCACCACAGTATCAGCCTTGGTGGAAGTAGTTACTCCTGTGGCATCACAGGTTTTAGCAGCATTAGCAGTGGATGATGCTGCTGCTGGGGAATGCTTCAGGTGAGGAGGTGTATCATGCTTCAATTTCAATAGTATTTGCCGCATCCTTGAGAGTTCAGTCGGTTTCCCAGGCTTTGGGCCTTGGATCACAACAATAGCAGGCTTCTTATCCTGATCTTTCTTCCCTTTCCTCTTCTCTATAGCTGGCACTTCATTAGGAATGAGCTCTGCAATTGACTTCCAATAATTCTTATCAGCCTCAGCATGGAATTTTTCTTGGTTGACCAGAAATAACTACAAAGAAGAAGATGCAAGTCAGAAAACAATATGATTCACTATTTCATTACTCTTCAGACATCAGAACCAAAACTTTCTATTTAAAATACTAACTTTACAGGCAGTGCAGCATTTCCTAATAACAGCAAATTTCACTGCTCAATTTTCAGCCAAAGGAAATGGTGATTTAAGTTCATTAGTAAGTTAAGCACTGAGCAGCCAACCTAGCCATGGAAATAACATCCACTTATCTAATTTAATATATCAATTTACAAAAGTTATGCATGTAAAAGTGCAAGTTCTACCATACTAGTTTCAATCATTTTCCTTCCCAGTTTGCAGTAGATCAGTGCCCTTCTAAATCAATGGGCATAGAGTATAATCTATAAAATCAAAAACAGGTAACCTACTTTCACATGCAGCATAAAATGAGCTGTCGAGGACAAGGATGGCAGCTTTGGTAGTCATGCTGCAAAGGAAGTTGTGGACCCAGAAAATGCCAAACAGAATCTTCAAAAGTGAAAAGGCTAGATAGACAACTTATATTTATATATACATTTTTTTTTGGAGAAAATATCAAATCTGATCACTCCGAAGATTATATTATGACCATGCTACATGGGTGTGCATAGTTTCTACACCGTGTTAGATGCTTTCTGCTTATAAACATGACCTTTTCCTTTCAAGTTGCCAAGAATTGGCTGCACATGTAAAAATCAATTGCTTGACAATATTGAACTAACATGTATCATTCTACATTTGGGACCTCAGTGAAAAGATTACATGACTAGTATGAACCAATTGATAAATGACTATGGAGTAGTTGATAGAAATTTTTGGCATGGAAACAAGTAGCATCTACAGATGTGATAATAACTTGGACAACTTCAGTGATGATGGAGTGAAACTATATAGGCCCTACCTCCTTTACCATAGATGTTTTAAATTAATAATAATCCAGAATTCAAATATATAGTACTATGAATCTTGAGCACAAGATCCTAATTTGCTTAGCCCTTCAGGAATCCAATTGAGTCACAACAAGCTATCCTTGAGTAGGAATCAATTGGTTTCTTATCCCATTCTAACTCACATTGTCGACCAGGAGAGCAAATGCAGTGTTACATGTTGCACTATGTTTACTCTCAAAGAATGACATCATCCAAATAATTCAAAACCTGAATGCATCCAATGCAACTACTCCAGACTTCTAATTCTTCCAATGATCATATTAGAGTCCTAGCCACATAGAAGTTACAGAAGCATGAAACAAAAATGCCGCGTTACACTTTTAAGCATATTGCACCAAAAAATGGTTTAACCGAGCTCTATGGTTTAACTTTCTTGCACATGCTATACCACATAACAACACCTCTACGGTGGATTTAGAACATCTTTACATTCACGGGAATATACAGCACACTCAAATGAAAGCTTAAATAACAATAAAAATAATATTTGCACCACTCCATGGTCCAAAAGTTAACAGAGCCGAGATGCAAACATTCTCAAACAAAGAACAAAGAAAACAGCAACATCTGCTCAGAGAAAACCTGACCTTCTCTTTTTCCCTGTTAGTGGTTTTATTATTCTCACAAGTGAACTGCCTCTTCTTGTAAAATTCAACTTTGTAATCTTCAGCTTCCTTGATTATTTGGCTCAATACCTCCTTTTCCCTCCTCTCCTTGTCCTCCAATAGTATCACATTTTGCCTTGGTTTCAAAAAACCAGCAACCATAATTGACTAAGATCATCTTTATTTAAGCAAACACACACACACTTTCATCAGATTGAATCATACACGAACACAATCAAATATATAAACAGAATTACAGATTTCTTTAATCATTTCAAACATAATTCTTGATCAGTACAAATCAATGATGTTTCACTGATTGAAACAAGTATTAAATTCTTTTCAGTGATCAGAACTCCTAATTATAATGGACACTCAAATTTCACTACACAGAACGAATTAAAACATATCTACAGTTTTTAATCGAATTACCTTTAGTTTTTCCTTTCTAATTTTCTCAGGAGTCGCACAGAAATTATCAAACAAAGGCCAAAAAAATTAAATCAAATTAATTAGACGTACCTTCTCCATTCTATGAGAGCAAGTCCCTGCTCAGCCTCCGTCTCCGACGGTGACAGCGAAATCCGACCCTCCGATCCACCAAACTCTCCGTTCTCTTGAGGTGAGAACTGGCCGTAGATCGGTGGCTGCGACTCCAAAACATCGTCGCCGGTGGCGAATGAATCATCGAAAGGCTGTGAATTGTAACCTGCGTAGGAATCGTCGTCGTCAAACGGACGAGTTGACTCACTTTGTGCGAACGACTCGGCAAACGCGGACATTGTTTTTTGCGTTTGTCTCTCCCTCTCCCTCTCCTCTCCCTCTCCCTCTCCCTGGGTTTCAGGCAGTTAAAAATGAGAGTTTGGTTAGAGCGTGATCGTATTCGGCGCGGATAAATTATTTGGCGGGCTTGAGCTTTGGTGTGTACATGGGCCTAATAATTAGGCTCCTTATTATGGGCCTTCTGTTGTGTTTTTCTCTTTTCTATTTTTTTACCCGTTCGACAGAGTAGAGGAGGGACGTCATGTTTATTATTCTTTTCTGTTATTTTTGTTGATTTAAAAATTAATGTTTGTTTCTTATATAAAAAGACAGAGGGAGAGGGAGTTTATATACTAGGATTAATTTTACAAACAGTGTTAAAAAAATATAAAATTGCACGACACTTTACCATTAGCTGAAGCTTGAAATTAAAATATGTAATTTATTATAGTTTTCCATTGCACGAGTAAAAATCATTTGGTAATTCATTTTAAAAGAAATAAATATATAAAAATGAGGCATGTCAAATGAGATAAATAGATAAATTATACGATTATTAAATAAAATCTTAAAGATATTTATCCACCGTGATTTTAGTTTATGTCCATATCAAATTTTGGACTGCCTTTAATCTCGACAACAAGGCTCTATGTATATATATATATTGTGCTCCTAGCTAATTTTGATATAATTTATAATTGCTTTGATTGGACGAAAGGAGGGTATGAAAATTAAAATAATAATAACCTTGAGTTTATTTAACAATAATAGTATATTCATCCGGGTTTACATATTAATCAAGATTAAATCTTATTTGCGAATGATTTTAAGAATTCACTCTCAAATTGACATGATGTATTTGAAAGAATTTAATAAAAATATTTAACTGTTGATGTCACTATTTCAATTACACAGATTAAAAAATAAACTACTCTACCAATGTTTCCTGAATATAAATAAAATAGATATATAAAATACTCCTAAATAGATAAAAAATGACAAGATTCATATAATATAAATATATTATAAATCCTCCAATTCAAATATACAAAATCTCTTTATTTTTAACTTTTTTCAATACATTTATTTTTGGAGTTTATTTTTCTAAAATATCAATATATTCTTTACAAAATTACTAATTTTACCATCAAAGAGTTATCACATTTATAAAAATAAATATTTTGCAGGTACCAACTATCAACCATATATTATTATTATAGCTACTGATCACTTGGTTTACCTTGTATTATTTATTACCGGTTATTAACTTTTTGAATTTTTTATATTAAATTATTAGATATCTTAACTATAAAAAAATAAATCAAATAGTTAAAACTAAAAGATTAGCTAACTATATAATATATCAACCTAATCATGAAGCATGTTAAATTTTGATACTCTATCGCCTAGCTGTGATGTAAATTGTGACAAAAGTCCTGCTTGGCATTTTTGTTGTTTTGTTTGACGTTAAAATTATTTAATTACAGAAAGAAAGAAAGTGTTAGTGATCAGGACCCATGATTGACACCAAGCCTGGTATAACAGGTCATATATCATGTGCTGGATGAGATTCAAATTTTTTGTTTTCCTTTCTGGCTCCCTAGCCCACCGCTCGTGTTTGTATTCCTGTGATAATTTTTTTTGGTTTAACTTGGATGTCCGAACTAGCTTGCGTGTATCTTGACTAATCCCACGGGCCCTGAAGTTAACGACCATATAAACCTCTAGTGGCTATCATATGAGCAACCACAGGGTTCGAACCTGAGACCACAGAGGGAGCAAACCTCTTGGTCCCAAGCTCTTACCACTGGGACACCACCTAGATGATTTTCTGTGATAATCTTTGTTATTGTTAGGGGTGGTTATTTTTTAATATATATTTTATTTAAATATACATTAAAATAGTATTTTTTTTATTTATAAAATTTATTTTTAATATTATTAGATCAAAAAGATTTAAAAATATTATATTAAAATAAAAAAAATATTTTTTCATTAAACATTTTTAAAATACAATAATAAACAAACTACATGGATTAAAAAAATCCAAAAACTTTATTTAGAACTTTCGAATTTTGATTTTCTATCTTGGAATTTTATCAGATGTCATTTTTGCAGCGTGAATTTCAATCTCCCTTGGCCTTGTTCCGTGCTCATCGATATTTTGTGCTCTTATGTGCTGCAACTCGCGAATAATCACTTTTTGAGCGGAGGTTTTTTATATACATATATATTGTAATTAAATTCGATAATACTGTTAAATTTGAATTTTACAAGAAAAAAAAAATTCATATGTTTTGAATATATTTTTATTATTGAATTCATTTAATTTAATTTTACATATTACATTCAACACCTTCATCCTATTCAAATTATTCTTCCCTAGCATCACGACAAGTAACTCGAAATCAAATTCTAATACCTTTTTTCAAGTTCCTACTTTCTCATAACTACACCAGCCACAAATTTAAGGATAGCCAATATGATCTACAAGGGGACAAGAAGAAAGGATAAGAGAAGAATGTTTTGATGATGGTGTGGTCGAGGTTCTAATAGTGATGCATGTTTGCCACCAACAAAAGAGATAAAAGTGATAAAAACAGGTAATTAAATATTTTAAAAAGTTATTTTTAACATTAATTTATTATTTTTAATGTAGCACGTCAAAGCTGCTGTTCTTAAATTTATTATTATGTTATTTTTAAACATTGAATTTTATTTAAATTTTAAATTTTAATATTCAAAATGTTTAATTTTTTAAAATTATTGGACCATTTAATCTATCGAGAAGCTTCTCCCTCCATCCACTTAATTCTAAAAAGTAATAATGACAACTTTAATCATGTTTCAGGCTCCAAGTGAATACTTTCCTTCTTTTTATTATTCTCGTAGATTTTTTTTACAAAACATGCATTGACCCAGTCACAATCTTGTAATAAGAACAAGAACTAGAGTTTTTTTTTCTACCAATCTCTTTGCTTCTCATTCCTACAGAATCATAAAGATTTTTTTTCAAATTTGAATTTTTTCATTCGATGATTCTAAACAAGAAATTGAATTCAATTTAATCAAGAGAGATTTAAATATGCTATAAGTAATTTACAAAAATGCATGAGAATCGAGTGAATGGTGTTTGGAAGTGTGGCAGCGATTATTTTTCAAATTGCTTTTTATTCCAAAATATATTAAAATAATATTTTTTTATTTTTAAAAATTATTTTTGATATTAGTACATCATAATGATCTAAAAACATATTGATTTAAAATAAAATAAATAAAATAAAAAAAATTAAATTTTTTTAAAAATACTTTCCAACTACCCAACTACCGTGTCAAACATTACCTAAAATGCGTGTGGGTTAACCATTGGATTTTAACGAATCAGCAAAAACATACTATAGATCTAAATTCAATAATTCAATATTAAGGCAACCAGAGAATTATGAAATATTTGGTCGTAGCCGGATGGCACTTTCAATTTGAAATGATTGTATCTATCTGGAAGGTGCCAGGGC
>Ga0307515_10020369_pt1 | contig 11838 bp, 6 predicted proteins | sample 17_EM_MG_FD_194513 | JGI IMG/M metagenome (GOLD analysis project Ga0307515, IMG submission 194513) | Populus trichocarpa ectomycorrhiza microbial communities from riparian zone in the Pacific Northwest, United States - 17_EM | ecosystem: Host-associated > Plants > Roots > Unclassified | place...
TAAATTGATTATATAGTTACCATAGTTAAGAATATTTATTTAGGTATTGAAATTAATTGATTTTGAGTGATTTGCTAGAGATAATTATTTGAGATGTGATTTGTTAAATTGATGTAATATGGATAAAAAAAAATTTAAGAAACTGTAACAACCTATTTTGAATATTCTAGACAAAACGAACTGCGAGATTACACGGGTTAACTTGGAAAAATTTAAAAAAAAAATATTTGAGGTTTTAATATTTCATATAAAAAAATTAAGAAACAATCCATGTGAATATAAACTATATATGTTATAAATAATGAAGTTTAAAAGATTATTTCAAAAACAATTTTATCCCGTATTAGAAAGATATTATCTTATTTTTTATGTTGAAGTATTTAAATCAAAAAGATTTTTTATCCTACATTTAAAAAACGTAACTTTTTTTCTTGTAAACATAGAGTATATATACTGAAGGGTTTCAAATCCCATATTGAAAAAATAAAATATTATTTTAGTATTTATATAGTAAACTTTGAAATGAGATACTAATCAACTGAAAAATATAAAAAAAAAATTCTAAGTAGGAAAAAAAACACATTTAAAAAACAAGTCTCTACTAAGTTTTGCCGGGTCATTCGGTTTTAAATATATTAGAAAAATACACATATTATATCAAATATTTTAAATGATGTACTTTGAAAAGGATGTTACAAGTTATTTTCTAATATTTTTTTAATTTAATGTGATAAAAATATAATTTTACTAAAACCTCAAAAAATAAAAAAAAGTTCACAACTGACGAGAGTATTTCTTTTCATTATCTAGGTTGTCATAGCGCTCCATATTTCAAGGCCTCTCTTTAGTGCCAGGGGCATAAAAATAACAGACTGAATTAATTTAGTAATATTAAAAATACCAGATTTTTAGTGACCTTACATATATATAATTTAGATTTATTATATGGGTCTATTTAAATCACTGAATCCACTAACTCATAAAATAACTTGATTTAAGTAATGTTACGTCCTGAATAAAAAGAAGCTGGAGAACAGATTTATTTAATAGATATTTTTTTATGAAAAAAAAAAGTTTTACGCGCAAACTAAGAACACGCCATGACCATGGACATGTGATTTTCTTTTACTACTTTTTATATATATAAATAAATAGATTACAATAACCATCTAAAAATTTGAATATTTATTATATCCAGAACATCTTTAATTACTATTTAGAATTTCATGACAACAGAAATAAAATAAAAGCGGTAACTTCTGCTCCATTCATTAACATGCAGATCGGATTTTGGAAGTACAGATGACAAAATATATATCGCCTATGAATTGCAGCTTAAAACCACTTATGTCTCTAAATCCTTGGTTTCTTCATAACAAGGCATTCACATGGAGTTTTGTTTGATGGAGTTTGAGACTGGTTTCAAGCCATGCTTTAATGCAGCATTCCAAACCACGTCGATTCTGTCGACATCAAGTGCCCCAACTTCATGGTGAGTCCAGCCTTCTAGCAGGTGAACCACACCACCTGCATGGCATGCGTGGACTACTCCTCTGTCCATGGTATACTGTTACATCATCCACCAAAATGCTAATTAATCAAACAGCAACACGTAACTAACCTAAGCAAGGTAGCTTGCTCATCATGACGACTGTGTTGGCTGTAGCTAGGGGCTCAATTTTCTTTTTTCCATGGAGATTATCAGTATTATTCAGTAATGAGAGTCGGGGCCCGTATGTGGGCACTAGGTATGATATGCTAGAAAAGTCTATGAAGTTGAAGCAGAAACTGTTGATGCATTTAATTCTCTATCAAATAATTGAAGAAGCTATACTTCTCAAAGAAAAAAAAAAATTGAAGAAGCTTGTTACCTCGCAGTTTCCAAGCCCTTGAACATCGTCAGGTAGTCTCATGGCTGCAAGATCACCATAAGTGCAGTCTCTTCTGAAGGAAAAAATGGGGGGCACCACAAATTGATGGAAATGTGTTCCTGTTGGAGCCCAACTTTGCTCCCTTGGTGTGATCCACTTTCCCACGATCCAGGTCTACAATTGGGTTCCAAATTCAGCACATCACATTCAAATTCACATAAATCCAGTTTGATATTTAGAGCAAACAGCGCAACCCTCTTCATTATAAAGCAGAAATAAGCCTTCTTCTTCTTCTTTTCTTTTTCCTGAAACAAGCTTTAATATCATAAATAGTTTTTGGTCACAGTACCTTGCAACTACGAGCAGCCTGATACTTTGTCACTTGGACAAAATAACTTTGATATTCGAGTGGGGCCTCTTTCTGAATTTTTTCAAATCTTTCTGTTGATGAAGTCAGCATCTGCAGTATTTGTTTTTCTCCATCAAAACCAAAGATGCATACTTATATATAGCCATTACAATTTGTAAATTATATATTGAAATAAGAAAATTTAATGAAGAAGATTGGTAGTGTGGGAACACTTACTAGGACTCTTACTCTCCTTTGGCTGAGGTAGAGGGCAATAGCTCTTCCAAGTTTGGAAGTCGCTCCTGTTAAAAACACTTCTTTCACATCCTCAGGGATTTCATTGAGAATAACTGCAGCAGTTAAGGTATTTCCATGGACAACTCGAACTCTAAGGTTTGGGTGCTTGTTCACAAACAGTGTACCACCTCCATTCAGAGCTTCATTCTGCACACAGATTTTGGGGGAAACGTTATTATTTTTTACTTGTAAAAATATATGTTTTTATAATGTTTTGATGCGTCAGTATCTAAATAAAGAAAGAAAACAGCAACCACCATAAATGACTAAATAAAGAGACTGGCAACATCAATTATTTTGATGAACCTTCATTCACTAATTTACGGCGTTGGCCTTTTCGGACACAAACCGCAACCAATATGACTGACTAATGGGTCCCGATGAACTCGAATCCCTTAAGCATGTACAGTATTTTAGGAGAACATGATTGATGGAGACTATTTGCTTCTTAATTTTCATTTACCGTACTGCCAAAAGTTATAAAAAAAAAAAGGTGAACCTACCTTTTCCAGCACGGATTTTTTATTTTTTTTTTCAATTCAGAACATGGTTGATGTCTAGTATTCCTATCAGAAATCACCAGAAGTAATTTTTTTTCTTTTTTAATTTTCAAAACAAGTACGATATGGCAAGGACAAAATCTATATATATATATATATATATATAAATAGCAAGGGAAGAGAAAATGAATTTTACCATTAATTTAATTACCAACCTTGTTCAATGCAGCAAGGCTAATGATCTTGACCCCGAGCCTATCAGCCCTGAGAATGGCCTGTTCTATGTGCTTGTTGATACCCTCTTTAGCAAATGGCAAGAAATACTGCATAAAAAAAATTTGCATAAGAAATTTCCTAGCAAGCTTCAACAATGGGTTACTGCAGAGAATTCAAGGCCAAAATTTGAAGCAAACCTGAAAGCCGAATCTAGGAACGCTCCATGTCTCATGCAACCTGCCTCTGAGATTATAGAAAGAGACTAGGAAGGTCTTAGACCAGACCCACATCATAAGCATAACAATAAATGCCGAAGGCCAGCAAAACAGTAAAAAGAGCCTCATCTGGTAAGGCAATGAAGCATACGATCGTATGACAAAAGGGGCATGTATTGAAGATGATACATCCACAACATGTGCTAAGAAAACGAAATCAGGTATAGTTCTCCTGTCTTTTCCTGCATTACAGCAAATCATTTGTCAAAAATCTTGACTTTTTAAGCTTCAACTCTGAAAAGAAAGGGGAAATGCAAAAATCACTAAAAAAAAAAAGGATATTAGAATCATGAAGCATGTCAGAATGGCAAAAGGAGACGCTTTTAACTCTACAATTTCCTTAACCAAGTGCCATCCCTAAAGAGTAGTTCTAGATTTCCATTATTGATTGTAACTCTGTGCATGTGCGATGCTCTACTGTCTACAGCATTTTGAGGTGCACTATTAGCGCAATGGGTTCCATCAAATTTATGGAGCCACTTGATCGATGGTCCCCTATTATCAATGTTCAATTTATTGTCATCATTGCTGCATGGATCTATTGTTGATTGACTAGCTTAAATCTTTTAGGCACAAAACTTGATATCCCAGTCCCATTTATTGTATGATAGAGGAGTACTACTATAGTGTGTGGCTTGCCTGCATCTGAGCTCAATTTCCTGTGTAGTTCCCAAGACTTGTTATTAAGTGTCTTCCATATTGCATCAAAGAATGGCATGAAGAGGCAGAAATTGGTGCCCGTGTCTGTATGGTGCAGGCTGTGGTATCTGTATCACTCACCAGAACAAAGTTAACATAAGTCATAATTAAAAAAAAAAAAAAATTGTTTAAGAATAAAATTAAATAAATGCAAAATTGAAACGGGATATATTTGATATTTGGGTTGGATTAATGTCTAATTGGAGATTGCAAGTATTTCCTCACCAACCTCACCCTATTGTTACATAATATAGTAGGGCCTCTATAAATTAATCAAGAATGCCAACATATGGAATGGATTCTCCTCCACGATAGTACAGTGCTGTGAGAGCAAATGTTAGTGCTACTTTTTGTTTCTTAATTATATGAATTGCAAAGATTACTACTTACGTTGGAGTGTAGAGAAGATATCTAAGAAAGGGAAGGGTCTCAAACAATTGAAGAGGAACAACCTCCACATTGCTATGCCCCAAGCATCTAAGAAAATCAAACACCAGGGGATACCCATAAATTATGCTTCTTGATCCGTATCCCATCATATGAGATCCAATTATTGGAATTCCAATGACTGTGGATAGAGCAAGATGCTCCAAAAAGGTTGCATTTGCACCTGAATTACCAAAAAAGAAATATCTTGATCATAAAATGAAGTTTCGATTCTGTCAAAATCTGTGACATATCATACTGATTCTTTTTCCTACCTGTATAAGGATGCAACACTGGAGAAGAATGGTGGGTTGAATGGTACTGGGTGAAGAGATAACCTTTATGAAAGCATCTGTGAACCCAATAGTACAGGGGCTCTGAAATTCCCACATGGAGTGTCAAAATGGTAATAAAACCTTTTGTGTTCCATAGAGGAACATTTACAATAAATGGTGGGTAGATGTAACATGAAATGGAAGCAATGAGAGCTTGAAGAAGTATGAAATTATCCCTGTAAAAATAACCAGCAAAAATAAAAGCAGCTATAATTATGAATTGTGCCAAATCTTAAATTTTAATTAAAAACACAGATGAGATCGTGTCAGGAGAAGCTTGTACCAATCCCACTCTTTGTCTATCTGCTTGAAATCATAGCCTTGTCGATTAATCCGGCGAGTACGTGTTAGGAAAAGCATGTTGACAAAACTGTTCCACAGTTGATGAAGAAGAGCTCTAGCAATACATATAATCAAAATATGGAGACACCAATCACCCTTGAAAGAACCCTCTTGAGTCCTTGTATACAAGACTTTACCAAGAAGAGGTCCGTATAGCAGATACTTCACACATAATACACGAGAGAGAGAGAGAGCATAAGCATAACAACAAACTAAACAATGAAGAAAAACATACATTGATAATACTTCATTAAATTTCTGAGCAAAAGAAATTCTTGATCAAGGATATGTGAAAGTTCCTATACCTTATAAATGCCCAGGTTCTCCCAAGGCCAAGCTGACAAAGGACCTGCCATTTTTTTGCAGTAAAGCACCTGATCTTCAACGGTTTTCTTCAATTTTTTCTTGAGTTTTTACTGGAGTATATGTCTCAATTTTGCTCCTGTAAGCAGCTTTATCTTGTTGGGTAAAAAGATAGTTCCCTGGTTATGGCTCAAAGTGGTTAGCTACACCACAAATGAAGCGAAAAAACATGAACGCAAGCTCCAGATGGAGCAACCCTTAGAGGGTAAGAGGGGGAGAGAGAGATGAAAGGAAGAGAGTATCAAGTTCAGTCTCTCTCTCTTTGATTTTTTTCTTTAAGACTCGACTAACACTGTATATCTATTACTCGTAACTGCGATATCTTTATGGAGGCACCCACATATATATAGCTTGAAGGAAGGACCAAAAATACAGTTGAAGTTCTTAATCAATCTTTATTTAGCAGCTCACACTTCCATGTTTTTGTCTCATTTCCTCTCCTCCCTTGTAATTTGGCACACAGCTGGAGTGGTGGCCTCATGCTCCTAGAAATTAATGACTCTTTGGTTGGGCAGTTGAAGAATTCAGCTCACGGTTTGTGCCAAATTGGTAATTAATTCAAAATACGTGTTTGTTTTTTTTACGTTCTATTATAGGGTTTTTTTATTTAAAATTAATTTTTTAATTTTTTAAAATTATTTTGATGTGTTAATGTTAAAAATAAATTTTAAAAAATAATTAATATATTTATAAAAAAACAACCGCTATTATAATATCAAATAAACCAATAAGAAATATATTTTATGGTGGAGATGGAAATAATAATTAATTTTTGTCTTGATTTTAAGAATATTTTTTAACTATTTTTTTTATTCTTTCTAGCAAGGAAGGTTAAAGAAGATAAAAGATAGGGATGGAAATAAATTAATTTTTTTATATAAATATCTCTTTAAATATTTTATCATTTTAATGTTTATGTTTACATCATATTTAGACTAATAATTTTACCCAATTTAATTTTTACTTTTAAATTTGGAAAACTAAAAGATATAAAAATAAAAAAATCATGAAAAATATGAAAAAACATTTCTTCAATATTTAACATATAACTAAAAGATATCAGTATTTTACTGTGGATTGTCCACAGTTCAATTCATAATAAAACGATTAATTTGTCCTTCTAAGATATCAAAATATAAAATACATATAAGAGTGGAATAGTATTTTTATATTTTGTTGCTTAGTATAATTACGCCCATGATTTTAGAAGAAAAAAAAAAGGTTTTATGTTCAATGGTCATTTCTTAATTTTCATATTTTTTTTCATAGTCTAATTACCAAATAGTTGTTGGGGTCAAAAATATTTTCTAAGGGTAAAGGGTATCTTTGGTTTCTCAAACCTAGGTTTATTTTTGCAATTATCACATGGGGTTAGGGGTGTTTTGCTCTTTGTAATAACCCTTGGAATTAACTTTTTCTTGTTTAAGGTCAAGGGGTGTTTTTAGTTTTTTTTTAAATTATCATGTGGGGTCAGGAATGTTATGATCTTTCTGTAATTCAAAAAAAAAAAAGTGGTTGGGGCGCGCAGAGCACACGCCAGTAAGTGGAAGGCGCTCGCGCCTTTTGAGCGGCGCGTGAGGCTCCTCCCAGTGGTCGTTAGTGGTCTTCAACGACGGCATCCGAAGTGTCATGTCGCCCTCCACACGGTGGGCCAGCACATGTCATCATTCGTGGCGCAGCGGAGTTCAAGCAAAAAATTTTCTTCACCCCTTTTTTCTCTCTCCTCTATCTCAAAAGATGTGATAACCTTGCAAAGTTGCAAAATGGTTCTCAATTTTCTAATTGTATCGAATCTGATTTATTTATTTTTTAATTTCATCCATTAACATTTGATTTTTTTATGTTTTTTGTCAAATTTGATCCTCATTTTTTTATTCCTATTTATTTTGCTTTTAATCTTTTTTTTTTCTAATTGGAATTTATTTTTCAATTTAATCCATTATCATTTGATTTTAATTCTTTTTTTTTTTGTTGAATTCGTTCATTATTCTTATGATTGTAATTCCTGTTATTTTTAGTTCTCTTATTGATTTTTTTTTTCGCAATTTCATCAGTCATTGTTTAATTTTATTGGATTTTCATTTCATATTTGGTGCTTATTTTTTTATCATGCTTTTAAAACCCGGCCTAGGAGTCGACCCCCATGATCTCCCGAGTCATGGGTTGGGTCGAGTGATCAGGGTTACCAGGGTCAATCGAGTTTTTTTTTTTTGCAGGAAGTAAAATGACATTATTTTGATAAAAAAAATAATGGCAAAAATAAAAATCAATGGGTGTTAACATGATTTTCCCCTAACTAATAACTTGATTTTTTATTCAACTAAAAAGTAAAATTTATATTATTTTGATAAAAAAAAATAATGGTGAAAAAAATTCAATTATGATCCTCTTTCTTTTAATTGCTCTTTCTTTGTTTTGGATTTTTTCTTCATTTTCATTGATTTTGTTTTGTTATTATATCAAATATGGTACTCATTCTCTTGATTGTTGTTTTTTTTATCATTTTCTTGGTTTGTTTTTCTTTCAATTTTGTCTCTCGATATTTTATTTCATTTCTTTTTTTTCCAGATTTAGTCCTCATTTTTGGAATTGCTCTTTTTTATCCTTTTCTTAATTTGTTTTTTCTTTCAATTTTGTCCCTCAGTATTTTATTTTATTTTTTTATCCAATCTTAGTTGTCATTCTTTTAAAAAAATCTTATCCTTTTTCTTGTTTTATTATATTTTTTTATTAAGTTCCTCGTCATTTTCTTTCATTATTTTTTATCAAAAAAATAAATAAAATTTTCTATCATAAAAATAAATGGTGTTGGAATTTCTAATAGGAAATAGATGGTAAAAAATGATTTTTTAGATCAAATATTTTCACAATGATTTTGTTGGTATTGAAAAATGCCGATGAAATAAAAACTTGACAAGTTATTTTTTCACATATTATTCCATTACCTTTTATGTTAGCATTTTTCAATATTGATGAAATCTTTTTTATATGCCATCAAAATATTTTTTTCAATATTTTTTTTTATTTTCTGATAATGAAATGTACCCATTAAGCGCCCGAGCTTTAAATTCTCCTTATTATAACCCCAAAACTCCTTATATATTAATATATAATATCAAGTTTTAGTATTCAAATATCAACCTCACAAATTTCTTCATTTTCTTTTATTATTTGTAACAACGTTGCAAATAAATGTATCCTTGTTTAGGAGAGGGAACAAATTTGATGGGAGAATTTCCTATTATTCCGAATATCTTAAAGAAATCCCAAAACATCATATTAAAATTTAATAAAATTCATAACGACAGATTGACGTTGTAGGGCCCCCTTAATTAAGTTTTTAATCAACTACCAGCTGAAACTTAGAAACCAGAAACTACATGTAGCCTTTAAATTTAATTTTCTTTTTTTAATTTAATATGGGTTTTCGGGACAGTTTGCGCGTATCTTAATTAATTTTACGAGCTCTGAAGTTAATAACCATATAAACCTCTAATAATTATTATATAAACAACCTCAGGCTCGTATGAGGTCTTTAAATCTAATTTTCCAATACAAAAACGAGTTAACATGGTAGGGTTTGGGTGGCGCTGCGTGTGCGATGGAGGACATGGTGGTGCCACAGACAGCCACACGGTTATCTGACTCGTGGTTCCGTAAGAAACACTCTTGTATTGTGTACGTACCTAATTAAACCCTGGATATGATATTAGTCCTTCTAGTTTCAATAAATACTTACTTGACCCTTATATTCTTTATTCATTTTAGCTTAATCCTTCTCTCCTTTCGTCTCCTTTTTCAATTTATTTTGTATTTTAATTCTTTTAAGTGAAGAAATAAAAGAGACAGCTCCTCCTAGGGTTTCGCTTTTCATGGAAAAAAAACTAAAAGGTATCATCAAAACACTGTGACTCTAGATTCATTATATTATAAATTAAAATAGTGTAACAATCATTTTTTTTCAAATAAAATCAAGATAATATGATATTTTTTATATGATTTATTAGTCATTATTAAATTGATATGAATGAATTGGTTTTCTCATATTTTTTTAGAAAAGTAAAATGATTTAGTTACCTTTAAAAACAAAAAATAAAATAAACTAACATTAAGAAGGTTTTTTTTTATCTTTTCAATTTTTTCAAGCATGGTGAAATTATTGAATTATCCTTAATATCATTTTTTAAAACTTGAGTTCAAGTGTTCTTTTGTCTTTTCATTATGATTTTTTTTTGTTATAATCAAGTACATTTATGGGATTTTTGGTAGTTTAATAAAAATAAACATTATTAAAAAAAAATGATTGATATGTGTGTTGCACATGTTATTGCATGAATGGTTGTCTGCTTTTTGGGAGACATATGTTGCATAAGGGTGGGGTTCAAGTCCTCGCAATTACCCTCTATTTCTAAGCGACACTTATGGTCAACAAACCTCTGATTTGGTGTCGATGATTTTTATTTTATTTTCTCTCTCCTCCTAAATTTCTATAACTAGCCCTCTAAAGTTTCAAAGCAGCCCTTCAGTTTATTTTTCTTTCATACTTGGTTCCTGCTCTTTTGATCACTATTTGTTTTATATAAAATAATTTATAAAATTGAATTTTCTTTCTCAATTTCATCCTCCTATAATTTTTTTATATGTCAGATTGAGTCTCTATTCTTTTGATTGTATTTGTTTTATTTAAGGTAATTTTTTAATTTTAATTTTTTTACAATTTTATCTCGATTCGGTATTGCTATTTTATTTACTTCAGAAAAAATTTTAAATTGATTATTTTTTCTCGGTTTCATCCTTCAATATTAAAAAAATATCATAGGCTCAGAGCTTAGTTAAATCCAAAAATAATGGATCTGGCAACTTGCCGAACCCATATATATCCGGGCTCAGCACTTGACTAGACCTCAGGGTACTGGGTTATTACTCTATTTTTAGTTTTTTTTTTAGAAAAAGAATCCAGGTAAAAAAAAAAAACAAAAATAGTGATCTCTAAATTGCAATAAGTATGTAATAGAATTCATATAAATAAATATATTCGAGGGGTTGAAAAGAAAAATATAAAATGTACAAGGAAAAAAAGAAAAAGAAACATCGATGGGCTGTAGACAGACTTGCCAGGAAGAGAGAGAGGGATGGTGGACTTTAAATGCAGCCAACAAATAGTATGTGTCAAATGATCATGACTCATGCACATTGTGTGGAATATTAATGTGCCCAACAAACCACGAAGGAGCTTTAAATTCTCCGGTGTATCACCCCAAAGCCAGCCTTATGAATGCCGCTGGACACCTAACTTAGATTAATTTATAATTTCACAAAGAGCTAAGATTAATTTATATTATTTATTCATTTTTAACCTAATCCTTCTCTCCTCTCGTCTCCTTCTCCAATTTGTTGTGTATTTTAATTCTTTTAAGTGAACAAGTAAAAAAGACGACTGCTCCTGGGATTCCTCTATTATGGAGCATGCTTTATTTGTTGATGGTTTAGAGTATAATTTACTTAGTATTAGCCAGCCACGAGATAGTTATATTTGAATTTTTATATTGCTAGATTATTTGTATTGTTGATAATAAAATAATTTTTATTGGAAAAAGACTTGAAAACACTTATGTGATTGATACAAATAAAATTAATAAAAATGTAAAGTGTATCGAAGACTTGGACATACCGACATGAAATTGATTTGAAAACTATATATATAAAAAAAGTTGTTCTAAAGGGCTCCCACATCTTAAATACAAGGAGGGAATAATACGAATGTGATCCTTGTCAATATAAAAAGCAAGTAAAAAGCTCACTTAAAAGCCAAAAATCAAGTCTCTATAAATAGTGCACTTGAACTTCTTCATATAGACTTAGAGCTTATTTGGTAGTGTGGTTGTGGGTGCTTTTCAAATAACTTTTCGTGTCAAAATGCATGTCAATGATGTTTTTTTATTTTTTAAAAATTATTTTTGACATCAGCACATCAAAACGATCCAAAACATACAAATCATATTAAATTTTAGTAAAAAAAAAAATTCAAATTTTTTGGGAACACAGCCGCAGCCGCATTCCCAAACGAGCTCTTATTCAGTCTCATGTATGCTTCAAGTCTTGGAGATAAAAAAATTTGCTTTTATAATTGTTGATGATTATAGGTAGAACTCCGTAACAAAATGG
>Ga0307515_10020370_pt1 | contig 11838 bp, 16 predicted proteins | sample 17_EM_MG_FD_194513 | JGI IMG/M metagenome (GOLD analysis project Ga0307515, IMG submission 194513) | Populus trichocarpa ectomycorrhiza microbial communities from riparian zone in the Pacific Northwest, United States - 17_EM | ecosystem: Host-associated > Plants > Roots > Unclassified | place...
CTAATAACTTTATTGTAGAAACCAAGAATTACAAGGAATAAGAAATAAGTAGCCTCACACCACTCAAGAGAATCACTCTCATAGTGAAATCACATCAAATACAAAGAGGTTTTCATTACAACATGTATTACCATACATAATATTCTATAATAAATAGAGTTACATTTGACGGTTATTTAATAGATAATTACTAATCAAAGATAAGAACAATGATAATTACAATTAACTTCTACTGCTACTTGGAAATACAAGATTATCTTCATTTATTGGATGCAAATTTTTCTTTATTGCCAACATGTAATACTGAAATTGTAGCCTTCATAGAGTGTATTCCTTTACTAGAACTAGCTTGATCTCTGTCAAATCTCATCACACCCTTCTACATGTCTTTGCCTTGAATACTGCCACTTTGATCATAAGAACTTGCATCAACTTACCCACTCCCATTGCATATCCTTCCTATGACGATTTGCTTTATTAACATACTTAGCAACTTGTTCTGCCATTTTACACCTGATGTTTCCATGTAAAAAAGATATAAATGTTGCAAAATCTAGATTGACTTCACTAGTTTTCTGAGGTAACGGTAAAGAAGTGATGTTTATAGGTATCTTAGGATGCAATCCATACACTAACTCAAAAGGTGTGTATCCTGTAGTCCTATTGATAGAGTTATTGCATGCAAATTTAGCCTGGGGTAGAACTAAATCCCAATAACACCATGATCATTGGATAAACACCTTAGAAGATTACTAAGACTCTTGTTAATGACTTTAGTTTGGCCATCGGTTTGGGGGTGAAAAGCACTAAAAAAAAAGGAGTTTTATCCCTAACTTAGCCCATAATGTCTTCCAAAAATAACTAACGAATTAGACATCCCTTTCTGAAACAATAGATAGTGGAAGGCCATGTAATCGTATGATCTTTTTTAGAAACAAAGAAGCAATATGGGATGCATCAAAAGTCTTCTTGCAGGGAATAAAATGTGCCATTTTTGAAAACTGATCTACTATCACTATGAGTGAATCATTTCCTTGAACTTTCTTTGAAAGCTCCAATACAAAATCCATGCTAAATTCAAGTCAGGGTCGATGCGAAATAGGTAAGGGAGTATAAAGACCAGCATTGGTTCTGTTTTCCTAGTATTAACATCCCTTTTCATACCTGGCCAATAAAACCTATTAACAACAAGTGAATATGTTTTGTCTTGACCAAAGTGTCCTGCTATTCCTTCTCCATGCAATTCTTGGATGATGAACTCTCATAATGAACCCTTGGTCATGCAAATACAACCTCTTTTAGTTAAATACTCGTCCATAACAGTGTAATTTGCTACTAAAATGGGAGGGTTGTTGATGGATTTCCAAATCTTTTGAAAATCTGGATCTATAGAATAAGAGTTCTTCATTGAAACAAAACCTTAGGGGTTAGTTGAAAGAATAGTTAAAGAGTGAGATCTTCTACTAAATGCATCAGCCACCTTATTTTCACATGTTTTGTGTCTGATAACAAAACTGAATTGTTGTAGAAAACTAATCCACCTAGCATGTCTAGGACTTAACTTATTTTGAGAATATAAATATTTCAAAGAGTCATAATCTGTAAACAAAATGAACTCACGGTGGATAAGATAGGGCCTCCAATGCTTCAAGGTTTGAATTAGAGCATAAATCATATGCTGAGTGTTGCTTTCTGGTGTCATTTAATTTCTCATTGTAAAATGCAATGGGATGTCCAGCTTGGCTTAACACACCTCCAATGCCCACATGAGATGCATCATAAGAAATCTCAAAGACTTGTGAAAAATCTGGAAGCTTTAAAACAAATGCATATTTAATCTTTTGTTTAATAATCTTGAATGCTTTGGTTATCGTGGGAGTCCACTTAAAAACCTTAGCTTTCATGCATTCTGTAATTAGAGCTATAATGGTGCTGAATGCTTGAATAAATCGTAGATAAAAAATAGCTAAACCATGAAAGCTATGAACTTTAAAGAAAGATTTTTCTTACCTTCTTTGGATTAACTTCCACACCTTGTTGTGATATAATAAATTCTAGGAAGTTTATCTTTGATTGAAGAAAATAACACTTAATGAAATTTGCATAAAACTTTTCTTATCGTAGTACTTGTAGGATTTGTTTCAGATCTTGAAGATGCTCATCCATATGTTGGCTGAAAACAAGTATGTCATCAAAGTATACGACAACACATCTGCTTAGATAAGGTTTCAAAGTCTGAGTCATCACCCTTATGAGAGTGTTTGATGTATTTGTTAGGCCAAAGGGCATCACTAACCATTTGTATAGCCCATTATTTGTCTTAAAGGCTGTCTTCCATTCATCTTTAGGTGTGATATGAATTTGATGGTAACCACTTCGTAAATCCAGTTTAGAGAAGACCTTTGCACTCCCCAATTGATCAAGCATATCGTCCAATCGTGGGATTAGAAAGCAATACTTGATAGTAATCTTATTCACTACTCTACTGTTAATGCACATCCTCTAGCTGCCATCTTTTTTTGGGTAAGGAGGGCTGGAACAACATAGGGACTTAGGCTTTCCCTAATAAATCCTTAATTCACCAGCTCCTACACCTGACGTTGTAACTCTTTATGTTCTGTTGGGATCATATGGTAATGTGGTAGGTTTGGCAAGGAGGAACTAGGTACTAGATCAATGGCATGCTGAACATCATGTAAAAGAGGTAATTATGAAGGGCGATCTTCTGGAAAAACATCTTTAAATCATTATAGAAGATGTTGAAGAGTTGCTAGTAAAGATTCTCTTACAGTCAAAGACTGGTTGGTAAAGATTCTATTAGTGGAATAAAAAATAGATCTTAAACATGGTTATATCTTTGTTATCCTAACAGTCAAAGACTGGTTGCAGATGTTCTTAGTTAGGCCAGCAGGTTCGTACATGAGTAGAACTATTAGGAGGTTTTACGAGGGCTATTTGATCTTGGTTGACCAATGACTCTTTCTTTCTCTAAGGTTTGTATGAATATGTTAGGAAGGAAGAAGGAAACTTTTTTTTCTTCATACAAGTCCCCATCGGATCAAAGAACTCGCTTGACCAAAGAAAAGAGGAGAGCTAAGCCAATTAGACTGAATGCAGTATGACATTAGTAGCAAGTCTTTAATCCTTCAACTATTATCTTGCAAACAAATATAAACACAACTTGACTCTCAAGTAGTGTTCTATGGAATTTTTAAGGAGATAGAATCATTGCTGACTTCTGTGGAAACTCCATGATAGGGAGCGGTTCCAAAATCAACTTCTTATTCTTGAATACCAATGAATAAGTGTTGTCAAATCCATTATAACTCACCTTTCTATCATACATCCATGGTTGGCCTATGGGCAAATAATATACTGTCATTAGAAGTATATCACTTCAAACTTCATCTTGAAAATGACCTCCCGAAGAAAATGACAATAGACATCAATACTGGACCATAATAAGATGTTTGTCATTGATTCAACTAACACTATATGGATTATGATGTTTTCCTTATGTAGGTATAGTTCCTCCACATCCTCGATGTAAATTACATTGAGGCCACTCCCAAGGGCGGAGCAAGAAAAAAAATTTAGAGGGGGCCAAATTATAAATTAGGGGGGCCAAGAAAAAATTTCAATTACTTTTATTAAATATTTACAAGATTTACAAGGGAGGGGCATTTCCTTGCAGGGGCCGGGGCCCCTGCTAGCCCCCCCTCCCTCCGCCACTGGCCACTCCCATTGTCAATAATCACATTAGGTGCCTTGCCCTTATATGCTACCCTGGTATGAAATATATTTATCCTCCTACAATTATCTTCTAATTGTGTTGTAAGAGTTGCTTGACTGGATAACATTATGTGGACTAAACAAAGAGGCCGTTCAGAAGCTTGTAACCTTTCTTCTTCAAACTCTTCAATTTCTTCTTCCACAGTTTCTTGATCTCTAGTTGAAGACTCAAGAACTGCTTCAGTATTCATTTCAGAAGCAAGCATTACCTTTTTTTCTTCTTCTTTTGTAGGACATATTGCTGCAAAGTGTCCATAGCCTTTGCATTTGGAGCATTATGGTCCCGATGCATTGGTACTTCTCTTACTTTGATCTCCATATAAAGGTGCACTCTTGACATCATTGATGTTCCTTCTAACATTGTTCTGCAAGGATGTTGGTTTGGAAACTCCACGCCAATCTTTAATCAATTTGCCTTTAACGATTGTTTGTTGTCTCTCCAACTGTAGAGCTAACTAGTATATGTCTAAGTTGTTATTCCATATTTCTTTACCATGAACGAGCAACCCCTTTTAATTTTAGTTTAACAAATCTAACCCTTCTATTTTCAGGCACTAAAAACCATTCAAAATAGTCTTCTAAAGACACCAACTAATCCTAAAAGGCATTAGGATCTAACCTTCCAATAAAATCAAACACTTCTACTTTCATTCTTTTATAGAGTTCATCAAAATTTTACCATCATCTCTGTTTCTATAACCGCCCAGATGTTCTCCTACTTCTTCAGCATCTATAGCCATATCTCTTACTTGATTAACTATGCCCCTTCTATTGTCACCAATATTAATCATTTCTTCAATATTATCGAGACGTCCAATAATGGCTCCCAAGATACGGGTAACCAACTCCATTTGTTATTGTAACAAGGACGTAGAATCATGTTGTAGAGGTGTTTGTTGTGAGGGGTCAAAATGGGTTGTGGGGGATTCAAAATAGTTTATGGAAGTGTTTGTTGTGGGGGATTCAAATTGGTTTGGGAAGGACTAGGGTCATGTAATCCCTGATTGGTGGGATTATAAGAATTTCCACTACAGATTCCAAGCAAAGGAGAACAGAATTCGAAACTTGCGCTGATACCAATTAATATCAAACGATATTAAGAAAGGGGACAATTTTTGTAAACTAATGAAAACGGTATGAAAGACAACATAAAAGTATTGATAGAGGGAAAGAATTCTAATAATTTTATTGCAGAAACCAAGAATTATAAGGAATAGGAAATAAGTAGCCTCACACCACTCAAGAGAATTACTCTCATATTGGAATCACACCATATACAAAGAGGTTTTCATTGCAACATGTACTACCATACATAATATTCTATAATAAATAGAGTTACAGTTATTTAATTGTTAACTACTAATTAGATATAAGAACAATAACAATTATAACTAACTTCTACTACCACTTGGAAAGACACGATTATCTTCATTTATTGGATGCAAATTTCTCCTTATTGCCAATGTGTAATACTGGAATTGTATCCTCCATAAAGTGTATTCCTTTATTGGAACTAGTTTGATCCCTGTCAAATCTCATCACGCCTTTTTGCTTGTCTTCACCTTGAATACTGCCACTTTGATCATAAGAACTTGCATCACATTATGGGGCTATTAGGAATTCCAAGACTGATGAGATCAACCTGTCATTTGGAGGAGAAAAAGCCACTTGTCATGGGGATAAAATTTTCATCACAATCTTAATCCTAGCGCGACAGTCTAGTCTCGTTACTAGACTCAGCCTTCCTTCTAAGTCACTCATGTTTGCCTAAGGTTTAAGTGTTCCGCACACCCAGAGGTTTTCCTCACATACTCTTACCAATTTCGGCAACCAAGAACACAAGCAATTGATCAAACACAGAACAATAACAACACACGCAATTTACGGGAACCAACCCAACCTTTATTAATCCATCAACAAAGGAATACACAACAATAATATGTGTGTGCTATGCACAATCTGATCTATATGCAACATACGTTTAAGCCCTATGTAATACATCAACATACAATGAAAGTTATAAAGAAAACTGCCTCTCGACAGATCCACTAACTCTGGACAACACATTCCAAAGACAGCCAACTGCCTCGTAACCACCCACAAGTAACTTTCTTGGTCTGCCACTCGGCAAACCAAACTGCCCAAACTGATTTCCCATACTGCCAGCCCTCACGTGCAACCCAAGACACCTTAGACAGTCCATCGTCTAAGCCAAAAGTGATGCAAAGCATGAACTCGCTGTTCGCACGCACCCGTTATCCTTGCTGCTAGAATCTGCACTACCCACACACATATTGCCCCTGCACCTACGTGCTACTACTGCCTAAAAGCGACTCGTTGGCGCACCCTTATGTCTAAGGTTGTGACAAACCTCCTTCACTAGAAGGAGCCGACGCCCTCATCGAATTAGTCTTGAGATAGTCCTGCACCAACTCCTCAAATTGCCACAAGTCAGTGTTTCTCTCCCACTAAACCTCCTGACCATTTTCCCATTTCACAAGAAATTCAGTACATCAATTTTTCTTGTGCTAACCAGGTCTTCTATGGTCCAAAATCTTCACGATTCCCCACTCAAATTGCTTCTGAATCATAGGTGGAGCCCTTAGTGATTTACCCCTTTCTAAATCCTTAAGATCTTCGTGAAAAGGCTTTAGATAACTAACATGAAATGTGGGATGAAGCTTCAACCTTTCTTGTAGCTTCAGCCTATACGCAACAACACCCACTTTCCCCATCACCTCAAACGAACCATCATACCTTGGCATTAACCCACGATGTTGATTTTTCCCATCTTTTTCCATATTTACTGAGTCAACTTCAACAGCACCCTGTCGCCAATATCAAACTCCAAAGGTCTCTGCTTCTGATTAGCGTATTTCACCATACGCTTACTTGCCCTTCGCAAGTTGTCTTGTGCTTGCTCGAAGAGTTCCTGCCTCTCCCTCGCAAACCTGTATGCGACTAGACTTCTTCCCCCAGTCTTCTAGACTGTTATCTTCGCTGGAGTTTGGGGCTGCATCCCCAAAACTAACTCAAATGGACTCAAATCCGTTGCTGACGATTTGTGGAGATTGTAGCTAAACTAGGCACTATCAAACAACTCAAGTCAGTTTCTTTGTGTCGTTATCATATAGTGTCAAAGATACTCCTTCAACAATGCATTAATCATCTCCGTCCATCCATCTGTTTGCGGATAATTGGCTGTCAAAAACTTCAGCCTTGTTCCCATTAACCCAAACATTGTCCAGAATAGTCGAGTGAATCGCACATCGCGATCACTAACCACATTTGAAGAAACCCCAAAGTACTTCACCACATGTTTATAAAACAAACCAACAGCCACTTCAACCGTGCATACTGATGGTGTAGCCACGTAAACAACATACTTCGAAAACCTGTCAACAATCACTATAACAGTGTCCATCCCGTCAACTTTCAAAAATCCCACTACAAAGTCCATCAAAACTAAAATCCAATACCTTTATGGTATCAGCAAAGGCTGCAATAACCCTGCTTCTTTCTTCCTCAGCACCTTGTCTTGCTAACAAACCAAACAAGTTTTGACGTAAAGTTCCACGGCAAACTCCATCTTTGGCCAATAATAGGTTTCTGTCAAGAGAGCCAACATACTCTCTCATCTCGGATGACCTGCCCACTGTGGGTCATGCGTTTCGGCCAACAAGTGTTTCCTCAACTTCCCACTTAGAACATAAATTCGACCCCCTTTTGCATAGAGAAGGCCATTATCTAGCTAATACCTTCACACGGTCCCATCTCGTACGAGATAACCTAACTTGACATAAGTTGCATCTTCCACGACAGCTTGTCTCAACCGATCTAACATATCGGATTCCACGTTATCCATATCAATCAAACTAGCAAGCACCTCACGCCTGATCAATGCATCTGCAATCTGATTGTGTTGCCCCAGCTTGTGTTCGCACACAAAATCATACTCGGCCAAGAATTCCTGCCACCTAGTTTGTCGTTGCGACAATCTCTTTTGAGTTCTGAAATATGTATTAGCTAAGTTATCTGTCTCAACCATAAACTTTGGCCCCAATATATACACCTTCCACACGCCAAGACAATGCACTATGGTTGCCATTTCTTTCTCATGCGTGGAATACCTCTATTCTGCCTCACTTAGCTTTCGACTCTCGAAAGCCACTAGATGACCCTCCTGCACTAGAACACCCCCTACTGCCTTGTCCGAAGCATCAATGTGTTCCTCAAATGATTTCTCAAAATCTGCAATTTTAGCACCGAAGTAGACGGTTACAACCCTCCTCAGCTTGTCGAATGTGAGTTGGCATTCGCGAGACCAGTCCCAACACTGATTTTTATTCAACAAATTCGACAAAGGAGTTGCCTTCTTACTGTAACCCTCTATGAACCGACGATAGTAATTTTCCAAACCAAAAAATGACCCCAACTCAGTTATCGTTGACGGGGCTGCCCAATCCCATATGGCATACACCTTCTTTGGATCCATCCAAACTTGCCAAAACTCACCAAATGCCCCAAGAATGTGATCTTAGAACAAGCAAACTCACACTTTTCCTTCTTCCCAAACAGTTTGTGTTCCCTTAGTCTACGCATCACCTTATCCAAGTGCACTACATGATCATCCATGCTTCAACTAAAAATAACAATGTCGTCTAGATAGACAACCACAAACTCATCCAATAACTCATAAAGAACTTAAAATCTTGGTGCTTTCTCAAATCACTCTCCTATTTCAGTCTGCATTGGGCCTCTATATCAACGAAGGCGTGCTAGTTTCAAGTTTTTCAATATGTGGGCTGAGCATCAAGATTTTAAGCATATCCTCTCAGAGCAATGGCATGTAGCAGTTTATGGCTCTTCTATGTATGTTTTATGCAGGCGCCTAAAACTTCTCAAGGCTCCTCTAAAGCAACTCAATAAACTTTATTTTGCCCACATTTCAGAGAGAGTCCGTAGAGCTGAAGATGACCTGGAGCAGCATCAATCCCTTTTGTATAATGACAAGGACAATGAACATTTACTGGCTCGGGATAAAAAGCTCCGCTTGGACCTTATCAATCTAAAATCAGCAGAGAAAATGTTCTATAGTCAGAAGCTAAAATGCAACTTCTTCAAGGACTGTGACAGAGGGACTAGTTTCTTTCATGCATTGATGAACCACAGGCACAAGAAGAATTTTATTCCTGTTATTTGTCGTACTAATGGATCCCTCACAACCTCCATGACCGAGGTAGAGGACACTTTTGTCTGCTTCTACCAGCAGCTTCTGGGTACTTCACGAGCCACTCTTCCCCTGGATGAATCTGTTGTCTCTAGGGGTCCTAGACTTGATGCCACTTTGCAAGCTTCCTTACTAGCTGCTGTTACAAATGATGATATCAAAAGGGCCCTTTTTAGCATTGGTGACGATAAATCCCCGGGACCTGACGGGTACTCCTCTCTCTTCTTTAAGAAATCCTGGGATGTGGTGGGGCAGGATTTATGTGCTGCAGTGCGAGATTTTTTTCAATCAGGGCAGCTTCTAAAGCAGATAAACCATTCTATCATAGCATTGGTACCGAAATCTGCTCATGTTTCAAATACCAGTGACTTCAAGCCCATCTCTTGCTGTAATGTAGTCTACAAGATCATTTCAAAAATTCTAGCGGACCGGATAGGACATGCCCTTGCTGGTATCATCAGCCCCATGCAAAATGCTTTCTTGGGTGGTCGTCGCATGGCTGATAATATTAATCTTCTACAGGAGTTGCTCAGGCAATATGAAAGGAAGCGAACTTCTCCTAAATGCCTTATCAAAATTGATTTCAGGAAAGCATTTGACTCAGTTCAATGGATATTCTTGCGACATCTGCTCCTCCTCCTTGGCTTCCCTGATAGGTTTGTGCACCTTGTGATGACTTGTGTTGAAACAGCTTCCTACTCAGTGGCTGTTAATGGTGAGCTCTTTGGGTTTTTCCCTGGCCAATGCGGGGTGCGGCAAGGGGATCCCCTATCGCCATACTTATTCATCACCTGCATGGAATATTTTTCTAGACTACTCAGCTCAGCACCTCAGAATCCTTCATTCCGGTTTCATCCGAAATGCAAGCCACTTGGTATCTCCCATCTCTCTTTCGCTGATGATGTAATCCTGCTTTGCCGTGGGGACAGGGGCTCGGTTCAAACACTTCTGCAACTATTGAAGACCTTTGGGCAAACATCTGGTCTGGATATTAATCCCTCCAAATCATCCATTTATTTTGGAGGTGTGGGGGACAGTTTGAAACAAACCATTTTATCAGGCACTGGATTCTTTGAAGGCACCTTTCCATTCAGGTATCTCGGGGTGCCTCTAAGCCCACACAGGCTTCTAGCAAGTCAGTATTCTCCCCTCCTTCATAAATTGGAAACAACTATTCAAGGATGGGTGGGTAAGCATCTTACCTATGCAGGCAGACTGGAGCTCATCAAGTCAGTTTTACATGGTATGGTGCAATTTTGGGTTAGCATTTTTCCTATGCCGCGAGCTGTAATCAGGCAAATCACCTGCATCTGTCGAAATTTCTTGTGGACAGGAGATTTTTACCGGAGTAAGTCTGCCCTTGTGGCTTGGAAAACTGTATGTTTGCCGAAAAATGAAGGAGGCCTGGGTTTACTTGATATCCAAGCCTGTAACAACAGTTTTATTGCTAAACAACTCTGGAACATTCACCTGAAGCAGGATTCCATATGGATTAGATGGTTACATCACTTCTATCTTCACACCCACTCTATTTGGAATGCTCAAAGCCAAAAGACTTCATCTCCACTGTGGAAGTCCTTCATTCTTCTCAAAGATCAACTCGTCGGGGCCTATGGAGGACATTCACAGGTTATTGATTTGATGACAGACTGGGAACGAAGAGGAGGAGGGTTCACTTCAAATGCTTACGCCTCTCTCAGGCCCCAAGGTTCAGCCGTTCCCTGGGAGAAGACAGTTTGGGAGCAATAGTCCCTTCCCAGATGCAATTTCATATTATGGCTTGCTATGCTTGGAAAGCTCCGAACTAGAGATTGGCTGAGATTCATTCACACTGACACATTCTGTATCTTTTGTATGCATGAAGAGGAGAGTCATGAGCATCTGTTCTTTGGATGCCCATGGACATCCTCCTTGTGGAACAAAACTAAAGACTGGCTGAGAATAAACAGGCGCATGACCACCCTAAAGAGTGCGGTGCGAGGACTATCAACCAGGAAGAAAAACTTGGAAGCTAGAATGCGTAGAGTTTCTCTCAGCATGATAGTTTACTTGATATGGGAAGAAAGGAATAAGAGAATATTTGAGGGGAAGAGTGTCCTTCCTGCACTGGTCTTTAGGAAATTCCAAATTCTCTTCTTCATGGTGTTTCATTTCCATGAGAAAAATCATTTTCTCATCAACGTTGCCTGGTGATTCCTCGCGAGGATGAGCTAACAAGTTGTCATGGTCTGTTTGGTTGCTTCTATTGTGCAGAGGTCCTGAAGGCCTTTTGTATTGGCAAATGTGGGGATCATTTTAGCCAACTAGGGTCCTACCATTCTAGTGCACTGAGAACTTCTATTGTTGCCTCTGCTTGGTTCTGCGTGGCCTTGCTTGAACTCACGTCTTCCGCTTTGATGAAGACTTGTTCTTATTTGGCTGGGAGTGAGCTCTCCTGATTGGCTGGGATAGTTCTTGGTTTTCTGTGGTTTTTAGTGGTTCCTATGTGATATAGGAAGTTGCATTTGGTTGGTTATTTCAGCTAGTCTCTACTCAGCTGTTCTGCTTTTGGAGGCTGTTTTGGGCTGTCTTCTGGCTCCTTGTTGTTTTAATGATTTGGTAGGATGGGCTGCTTTGTGGATGCTTGATTCTTCAGTGATATGGGCAGTCTATGATTCTTTCTTCTCCTTGAGAGTGTGGGGTTGGTTTGGCCAACAGTGTCTCTGAGAGCTGCAGTCTAACTTCTTGGGCTGGTTACTGTTGCTCCTGCATGGCGCATGCATGTGGTTTACGTTCCCAGCATTAATGTCTATCCTCTTCAACTTGTAGGGGTGGGA
>Ga0307515_10020371_pt1 | contig 11838 bp, 13 predicted proteins | sample 17_EM_MG_FD_194513 | JGI IMG/M metagenome (GOLD analysis project Ga0307515, IMG submission 194513) | Populus trichocarpa ectomycorrhiza microbial communities from riparian zone in the Pacific Northwest, United States - 17_EM | ecosystem: Host-associated > Plants > Roots > Unclassified | place...
CACTCTACTTAGAGTATGACAGCCCCTTAGTCCCCTCCGCCTCCGGGCTGGCCGGCTAGATGGCGGAGCTCCACTCCTACTACCCGTCGTCCCCTTCTGACCAAAGAAAGAACGCATCCAAAAGTGGCAACTATATATCATACAAAGGAAAAGGGATGAAATCAAGGAGAGCCCGCCGGCCCTTACTCCTCCACCGCCCATTGCCCGCCAGCTCCCACCCCTCCGCTCGTTTTGGGCGGGAATTTCCCGACATCCGTGGCAGCCAGGAAGTCCATCACCGCTTTGTCGCATTTTTCTATGGAGAGCAGCTCAGAGACTTTCACGTGTCGGCATCTGCCCGCTCTCCATCCCGTCGCTTTTGCAACCTCTTTCCCGAGCGTGTTCTGCTGGTCTTTCCATCGGCTGCAGTGGTGGAAGAGATGTTCCCATGTCTGGGCTGTTGTGCTTCTGCCGCCGCACCACCAGCATTCGTCATCGTCTCGGTGTCAGAACCGGTTTAGGTATGTGCCCACTGGCGCGTGTCCGGACTTCAGTTGGTAGAATCTGGCTGCCAGAGGCTTCACGCTATTCATTGGGATGGGTCTCTTGCTCCCAGCGTTGCCTTTCAGCCTGTAGCCATGATGTTTGCTGCATTTCTCGGCCTCCCACTCAGCCTTCGCCGCCGTCTTTGCTTCTGAGATTCGTCTGGTCCTGTTCGCGCCCGAGCTGTACACTTGTTCTCTCACTGTGCCTGTCCGGCGGCCCTCTCGCGCTAGATTCGCTTGGCGGTCTGCTTCCTCATTTCCGGGAATGCCAGTGTGTCCAGGCACCCAGTGGATCTCTGTTTCAATACCGGCTTCGCAAAGAGTCCGTGCGCTCCGGTTAATCCACCTGGCTAGAGGCTGCCCTGGCCCCGGTTCCAGGTGCTCCATTCGTCGTATGGCCGCTTGTGAGTCGCTGAAAACCGCTACCTTCGTTACTATGTTTGTCTGCAGTGTGTCCCTCTTCCTCACTGACTCCCGGAGTGCGAGTCCGATTGCCCACAGCTTTGCATCGTAGACCTCCATTGGTTCGGTGCCCAGGTGGCTGCGGAAGGCTTTCCAGCAGTCTCTGTGCCTGCACACTGCGGCGGCTCCTACTCTGCCGTCGTCGCATCGCGACCCGTCCGTCCACCACATCCAGACCCCTGCACCAACTTTGGCCTCTCTTTCTCTCGCTCAGCGGATTGCCTCATGCTGCGCGGCTGTGTCTTCACTCATTATGACCATTTTGACAGCCAGCTCTTTGTCAGGGTTAGGCCAGCGCATGGTCTTTGCTTCCAGGCCTCGCTCATGCTCCATTGTGATCACTCTGCAGATCGGTGCACCAGATGTGGGGTGGTCGTGTACCGCCTTTAGGTTGGAGCCTTCGCACGCGCTTGCGAGCCTCGCTGTGAATCGTTCCTGCCTGGCGGTCAGGGCTACTGGCGCAGGTGTGAGCCCTGATTCTCTCACAAGTGCGCCCATTGGCGTCCTGGGGAGGGCGCCCATGGTTGATCTAGCTTGCCGGTTGAGGAGGAGTTGAAGGTCCTCTTGTCTGCCGATCTCTCTCGGGTCCCACCAGAACTCGCATCCATATAACGCGACGTGTTGGCACGGGATTTGGCCCGGTGGCTTTTGTGGCGCTTGGCCTAAGGCTGCGGGCATGAGGCCGGTGGCTTGCGGCACCCATGGGCCGCCACCAGCCCCCATGCCGAGGAGTAAGTCCAGCCCCGGTAGTGATGCTCGGTATCGGTCTCCGGATGCCATACTCAGCTTTGCCGAGTATTCCCTCTTCTTTCCCATATATCGTTGCCTGTCCTTCTATCTCTTTGCTCTTTAGACAATCACTTTTGTACGATAGTCAATTCAATATGTCTATTCGTACTCGATTGATCTCAACACGATGGCATGAACGCAGGCTATCTGGACAGCTCTTACTCGCTCTGGAATGATTCCGTGCATCTTTGAGAGTACGTGAAGTCGGGCTTCTGCTGCCCTGGCCTTCTTCATGCATCGGTTGTGATGCTCTTTGAACGTCAGATGGGCGTCCATCCAGACTCCCAGCCATGGTGTCGCTTCTTTGTTAAATCGGACGAAGCCGTCTCCTACCTTGAGTTTGGCTCTGAATTTCGGCCTAAGGTGCTTCTTGTGGCCTCTCCTGCGTGTGAAGAGTGCTGCCTCCATCTTTGCAGTGTAGAACTGGAGATCTCGTCTGCTGGCCCACTCGATGCTCTCTGCTGCGCAGGGTTTAGGTTTTTCGACCACCTGGTTCACGTCCTTCCCGGTTGCCACCCATCCGAGGTGGTCTACGAAAGAGAGGTCTTCGGCTTGCACTCTCTCTTCCACCCACTGTCGCAGTCCAGCGGTGTGTATCGCAAAGAGGATCAGCGAGACGGGTGAACCCTGCGGGACACCTGCTTCCACGTGGTGACTCTGTAAGACATTGCCTTCGATTACCATCTCCACCGTCCTCTCTGAGAGACAGCTCTCGGTCCATCGTATGAGATCTCCATCTATCTTCCTGGCCTTCATTGCATGGATCAGCCTTCCCCTCCCTACGCTTGGGAATGCTGCCTTGATGTCCATCTGGAGGACGCCCGTGATGTTGTCTTCATTCCACGCGGCGTGCGCTCTGTCGACCATGATGGCTGCAGCGTCGATTGCTGACCTTTTCTTTCTGCTCCCAAATTGGGCATCGCTTAGCAGTGCTCTTCTCTCGGGCTTGTCGGACAGTAGCTCTGCGACTACTTTCTCAACGACTTTCCCCATGCAACCGAGCAGAGAGATCGTTCGGTACGACTTCAGCTTCGTATAATCCCCCATTCCTGGTTTTTGAATCACCAACCCGCTTGGGCGTTTCCAGACTGCTCGGTGACGGTCCGTTCTAACCGCCGCCTTCGTCAGTCCTTCAATTCTTGTTCTGTTCGACTTCCAGAGTAGCCGTATGGATCCGAATCACAGCGTGTCTGGGCCTGGGGCCTTCTTGCCCGACTGCGAGAACAGAGCTCATTCGACTCACTGCTCAGCTATGCGTTTGTGGGCTTGGCCTGCTGGAGGTAGTTCGTAATACTGGTCCCCGTCATTCCGGGGGAAAGACTCCCCTCTGAGCATTTCCTCCTTTGCTGCAATGGTGTTTACTTGCTTCCCCTCCCTGTCAGTCGGCGCTTCCTCAGTGGCTCCCGCTCGAGGGTCGGTGAATTTTGCGGCCCTCCAGACCTCGCCCCCCCTGAGGTTCTTCACGTAGTCATTCCACATCCGGCTCTTGGACTGTCGAATTTGACTTCTCCAGTTCTGCTTTCGCTTCTGCTGCCGCCTCTGACCTCTTTCCCCTCCTCATTTCTCTCCCCAGTGCGCTTCTCCTCTCCTTGTTCTCGCCGTTCCACCAGCTCTTCGACCGAGCGCAGATTCTCATTTTCTTCACTGTGGGATCTAGAACTTCGCTCAGCGTGTCTCCACACGATTCGGCCTATCGCTTTACATCGTCTCCCGTGCATTCCTCGCCTAGGTGGGCTCTTTCTCTGTCCAGCTCCCCCCAAAGCTTCTCTGCTGCTTCCTTGTCCTCTTTCGACATGGCGGCCAGGTTCCATCCTATGACCTGCACGCGGTCTGCCTCCTCCTGTTTGTGGAGGTTAAACTCCCACTCGATCACTTCATGGTCAGAGCCTGCAGCGTGGCTCCCATCCAGTGTGGTTCATCGTGTGATCGGTCAGGTGGCCAGGGTCAGGTCTATGGTCGATTCGCCTTCTTCGCCGTTACTCGCCCGGTGGTTAGTGGGCCGGTCGTCATTCCACATCTCTAGCCCGTACTCGTCTATAATCTCCTCCCAAACAGTCGCATTGCATTGCTCCCTGCATCTCAGGTCCCACCTTCGGCTGTGGGCATTCATGTCGCCCGCGATTATTGTGCCCCCTCCCTGTTGGATGGCTCTGTGCCAGCTTAGCTTCCTCGCCCGTCTCTCTCCAGTCTGTACGTCTCTTTGATCATAAACATTGATAATCCTCGCGATCTTGTCCCCTCTTCTTGTTACGTCCGTCACCATCACATCGTCGTTCGCGCCCCTGCTCAGGTCTGTTCGTTCGTCCATTGCAAGGCCACTTCCCTTGCGCACCGCCGTCGAAACTCTCTTCTGTTGTCTAATTTCATATGCTGGGTGACCGATTCCGATTCTTCCTTTTTCCCCCAACGGCTCCTGCAAAAGTCCTAAGTCTGCCATTCGATCCACTCCCATCTCCAGTGCTGCCATCGTCCGCGGGTAGGACCTGGCGCAATTGTGCTGGATTGCTAAAATCATGTGAAGCGGTGGCTACCATTTCGATCTCTGCGGTTGTCTCACTCATGGTTACGCCTTTCTCCACCTCCGTCCCCTCCATCTCCATCTCCCCCGTCTCGCCTTGCTCGTCGTCGGCCGTCGGCTCCCCTTCTCTGATTGTTATATCCCTAGCCTGCATGGTGCTGAGCGCTACTCTGTTGGCCCCCGTTACCTCCCTCGCCTCTTGTCCGCTCGGTTGCACTTTCCTGCTGTGCCGCGCCATTGTGATGGCCTCGATTTTCTTCGCACACTTTCCGCTGAATGCAATATGATTACCTTTGCAGTTCGGGCATTTTTCTTGTGTCTGGCTGCACACTGCTCCTTGTTTCGATGTGCACCGGACCACATTCCACCTGCGCTCGCTTGATCGGTGTGGTCCGGCGCAGTAGCCGCACTTTGGTTGATGGTGGCTGCACTTGCTCTCGATGTGGCCCCATCCACAGTAGAGCTTGCAGAGGCTGTCGGGGCCCGCATTCGTGTACGGTTCGAATTTGTCTTGTACTCCTGCAGCAATTACGCCTTTGTTCACAAGTCTCTGTGCCACCTTCTTCCCCCTCACAATGAAGACCACCGATGATGCCTTGATCTCTCCTCTCTGCTCTCTCTCCCTGATGATTCGGGGGTTCGATAGCCATCTCACTTCAGTAGGAATTGCCACCCCCTCGTTCTCTACCTGAATCTCCTCACTCATTTTTTGTAGTCCTTCGGTGCCTTTGCCCATGTATCTCACCAGCCGGACGGTCTGGATTTTCAGTCTTTCCCAAGATTCATTTTCTTCCACGTCGATGATCCCCTTGTCCACTGATCTAGCTGCCTAGATGATGATATCTCGGTACAGGAGAGCCATCTCTGCAGGTGGGTTTTGGTGCGTGATTGCGGTTATTGTGCCATTCGCATTTCTTCTCGCGTTCATGATCCGGACATGTGCCGGGGCCTGCTGCTGGAACAGCGCTCTGTTGACTGCTGATGCGATTTCCTCGTCCATCTTCCTGGGTAAAGGGATGCTTTCGTCCCTCCCCAAGATCAGCCGTCTGTCTGCCATGCTCGAGCCGGAAGTTGGAGCTGGGCCTGGGAGCGGTGCACTCTCGTCTCTCTTTAATATTAGGCATCTTGCTGCCGTGCTCGATCCGCCTGGGCCGATGGGTGCCATCTGGCTCTGTGTTCGGGGTTGGACTGTCTCCCAGCGGCTCGCCGGTGTGGGTGCTATGTTTGACTTGGGTTCGTGCTGCGGTTTCGGCAGCACTTTGAGCGGCAGTCTGGTCTCCGGCTGCTGCTGCAGCTGTTTGTGCTTCTATTGTCCTCCTTCCTGCGTTGTATCCGCATGTTGGGAGGCCTCTAACCCCCCGCCGTCCATCCCTGCGGTCTTGTCTCTTTCTTCCTCTCTCGCTTCATGCCCTGGTCCTACTCCTTTCATGACCTTTGCGATCATATTTGTGATGCCCGCCCCCCACATCTTGACGTCCTCGTGGTGGGCATCCCACTTCTGCTCTCTCGCCTGCATCCACGTCCTCATTCCCAAACACTGTGCCTCTTCGCGGGCTGCCTGCGCTTGAACCAAGTTTGTTAGCTGTCCAACAGTTCGGTGCAGCTGCGTTAGCTCCTGCGCTTGCTGTCGCATTGTTCACTGCATGCGGCTCCTCCAATCGCTGGGGGTCGCCGGGGCCTCGCACCTCCTTTTCCGCTTCCCATTCTCCTTTCTCTCCATCAGTTCAAATATGGTTACGCCCGCAGTCTCCGCGGCGATGGATGTCGCTGCTGTCACAATCTCTATCGCCATATCTATGGGCATGTCGCTCCTCCCGTCTCCCGCATCTCCCGGGTCCTGGTCACTCCTCTCGCTCCCTCCGAATTCGGTCATCACTTCTGTGAACTGAGCCTCTTGGTCCTCGTCGTTGTTTGCTCGCTGGCTGACGCGTCGCGTCAGTCGTGTTTTCAGCCAGGCCTCTACGCGAACCCACTCCGCTGCGTGGATGCTTGTGCGCGCTCTCCTTCAGCAGTCCAGAAGGTGCTGGGAAGCTCGTTCCGCGGTCAATTCGACGTTAGGAGTCGATTGCCGCTGTCCGTTTTCTGATTGCTCTCGTTGTTGTTGACTTATTGTGCCGTTTTCTTTTGCCAAGACTTCTGTCATAGTTAGCACTTTCCCGAATGATCGACGACCAGGGTATTTGCAGGTCGTCTGTCACCATGTTTCCGGAACAATGATCTATGTCTGAGGTTGCTTCTATACTGTTACCACCACTCCTAACTGGTTTTATGGCTGTTCCTGCTTTTTGACGGTGATGATAGGTCAACCCTGGACAGGTAGTGGGTGGCAAAACTTGAACGGGGCGTATATTGTTTGCGCCAAGATTGAATTGATGTACGCTAAACGCCTATTTGGTGTCAGTCTAGCGCCCGCATAACTCGCGAGCAGTAACCTACTCTGAGTTTGGCTGGCTTGTCACAAATCTTACGCCATGCGGCAGGATCGTAGCGCCACACGGCAAGCATATTGATTGTAGATAAGTTTGGGGATTGGTGAAGGCGCTAGGGAAAGTGGGTGAAGTATAGGCACATACTGGCAGGTCGGCCGGGCTGTGTTAAGGATAAGTGGTAGCCAAGTTTGAATGTTGGTTAGCAGGCTAAACGTTGTCTCGAGCCAGACGGAAAATGGTTTAATGTTTAGTCATTCCGAGTCATGTGATTTAGTTTTACCCCGCCCAACAATCCGTGTCAACAACATGACTTGTGCATCGCGCTCGTGTCTTCTTCTAGCTTTGTACCACCCATTTCTCGCAAATGACTCCTCCAGTGCTACCACTTGTGTTTCTGACATTGCTCACGTCTGCTATGCTACTTTTGCTTCTCGAAGCCCTCGGGTTTAAATTCACTCTTTGAATTACTTCTTTGATTATGCTATACCCACTTCTTTGCTCCTTTTAGAATTTTGCTGGGATGGCAGCCATCGATACAATCATCGCAAGGCGACTGATACAACTTGTTGCCCTTTCAAAATTGAGAGAACTCCCGCGATGAAGGCATTGATCCGACAAGCTAGATTAGGCCCTAAATGGACGAGACCCTCGCTGAACTATTACCTGAGAAGGGGCCACTTGCAATTTTCCCCCAGCACACGACAACAACATCTGTGAACGGAGTGTCCGTTACAGTGGCTTCAGCATAGGAAGCTTTGAGCCTCGTTTAGTCGGACTAAACTCCAAGGGTCCTAGAGTCATCGGATGCGGGAGTCTAGTACCGTACTAAACTCCAGGAATTTTGCGGAGTAATTGATAACTGCATTGTACCTGAAACCCCAATTATCATATCAATCTCGCCCGCGGTCGCGGGCGTATGTTCGACCAACGAAGCCCGGAATAGCGCTCTAAAATAACGTGCTTGCGTATTCTGGATCTCTCTGAAAGGACTGCACCAACTTAGGCAATCTATTTGTAACAGCCGCAGTGCGCAAGTAGTGTCCATACTTGCACGCTAACATTCCAGCACCAGGATGGAGCTAAGCCAACTTCCTCATGGGGCGAGAAACCGGCACGGAAACTGCGCCGATTTCGTTCTTCGCCTGCTAACCGAGGCTTGGGCGGGCCCAGTCGAACTAATGGTATTTATTGCGACGTACAACAATGACTGAGTCCTGGGAAACGGCGTCGAGCCGTGTACTACCTGCCAAAGGATCCTGGCCAAACCACTCGCAAAGTACAAGTACGGGCGTCAATAATCATGTTCAGGATATCAATTGAGACTGCAATTTAGGAGCAGCTTTTGTTGCGGGGTGTATTGATGACTACTAAGGGCTATGATTATTGTCACTTTGTATGGTGCGCCATTGCTGTCGGCAGTTCGTGGTTTTGTTTATGTCAGTTGTGATATTTGTCTTACACTTGGTTGGTTCGGTCTTTGAATATTTTACAAACGGCGCGGCCTTGTTCTTATTGGATGTGCCCAGTCTATTAAATTATTCTCTCGGCGGATTTTGATAGATGGTGGCAGGAAACAGATTGAGGTGGAGCTGAGTAGGATTAGTTTGTAAAACATGTTCTAGATTCGTTAGCTTGGGTTCTTTGCACTTGTAAATGAGCACCAGTGCAGAATTTCTATGCTTATTATGAAACTGTACACATTTTTTCCTCCGCCACCTTGGTGGATCGGAATAACGGTCGGTACCAGTAGATACAGTTCCGAACGTGCATGGATGGTAATTGTTGTTGCATATGTACCTGCATCGTGAGTCTCAGTTCCGTTTGCGAGTCTCAGCTCCGTTTGATGGCTCGTATGGAGATGGCGGCTTGCATGAAGATATGCATGGTCTGTATCAGGATCAGGGAGAGCGTCTCGTGATAGTTCAAACGTTTATGGAAACGCTGTACATATACAGGCCTTCGGCCCTCGAGAGATCAGTCAACTCAATCAAGAAGTTACCAAACCATCCAAACCAAAAATTGTTGCATACGTGGATCTGATTGATAGTGTATGTAGAAGTAAGGGGTATGATTTCGGTACTGACTATCTAATGTCATCCGAGATCTATATACAATTCCAGTTATCCCCGGCTAGTAAATGACTTCCGGCATTAGAGCAGAGAGAACCACTGCCGCGTCCCAGTATCCCCATGTAGGGTTCGTCACAATAAAGCTAAGCGGAGATAACGCGCACCGCAGAACTCAGCAAAGACGCCGCAGTGTATGTGTCATGCTTCCAGACCACCCCTGCGATATCCGCGGAACGTAAATGACCACACGTGCGCAAAATCCCTACCAGTGCCCGATCTGCAGTGTGCAGCTAATGTTGCACCCGTAACCGCCGAATCGAGACCTCCGACCACCCACCTAGCTCCTTGACAGTACACTTGCAATGGTACGCTCGTAGGTAATATGTATTGGTGCCCGCTGCTGTTTCAGCCTGTGGTGACTATACGAAATCCAGCTACCTGCAAACATGAACTAACATTAGCTACGAACTCTGAAACTCCCGACCGCCAAACGCAAAAAAGAAAGGAAAGGAGGGTTACGATAAAATGTGGCACATTGGTGCCTTCAATTCCGCTTTCCATTCTTCGCCGAAAAGCATCCACTTCGCCACTGATTCCCTCTCTTTGATCTTGCCCTAAACTGGTAAGAAGCGTTCAAACGAGGTGGGATGTATCCAGCAGGGTAGGTCTGCGGGCAGATGAAAGTAGAATCCGGCTTATAGCTTACAACCGTTGTAAGTTGTGCGGAGCAGGGGACAAGTGTCGGGATAGAACGTTGGAAGCAGTATGACGGAATCGAGAAACATCCCTTCCTCTGAGCTCCCAAAGTCGTAGTGGTAGGCTCTCAGAAGTACACTCGTGCGTGTATATTCGCTGCGGTACTAGCTGCGGTGCCTATATGGACTCATCTACCTGCAACAGCTTTGTTATTAGCCTTGGGAATGAACACGTAGTAAGCAAACAAGTGCTGGAGCGAGAACGGAGGTTACAGAAGTCGTATTCGTGGAGTGTACCAATGTTGCGTGGGGAAGAAGAATACCAAGTTCGGTAGAGTGATGGGCGTTGGGTTAGGCTGCTGGTATTGCTGGCGAGTGGAAGAGAAACGATGCGGCTGAAAAGCATAGAAGGCTACCATGCAGCTCATCACAAGTATCCAAAATTGGAACGTCAAACATTTCAACCGCCCGACTGTGCGGTCCTTTACTTGAAAGTCAAAATAACACGCCCCAAATCTCTATATTAGTCATATATCTCATTGCTTTGATGTTTTATACATATTTTGGTGCCGCGTGGATCTCACGGCCAGGGTTATGGGGTGCAATCATTTCCACGTTTTGAGTCGCTTAACTTCAACTTCCATCAACCACCTTGATACTGTCAACCATCCACCCCCAACGCAAACGTTCATATCCACCGCAACTACCCACCCCCCACGGCTCTCCAATCTTCCTCTTTTTTTGACTCTCCTTTAGCGTAGTTATCTCCATCCGAGGTCTAGCAACAATGTTCCTATATTCTCGAGCTCCTTTCACAACTGCCGCATTCCCCACTTTCGGTCTCCCATATTCGACCTCAATCAACCTACCCATCAACTGCAAAGTCACATACAGCACACCTGCTTTAAACTGTGTTACCCGATTCCTTTCTTTCCATTGTTTCTCTTCTTTCGCCACGCATAGGCTCACGCCACATACTTTTAGCAGGTTGTTCAGTTACATAGTCACCACTCGCAGAGTGACCGGTCAACCTGCGGAGTAACTGGGTTCCATGAACTGACCGGTCACTTCATGGAGTCTGCCACAACTCCGTGAACTGACACGTTACTTCATGGAGCTATGGAGGCACTGACAAAAATGGCACATGCTCAGTCTAATTAAGTCTGCGAGTATTTGTCCAATCACCAAGAGATGTATATATGTAAAATGCAAAATACATCGCTCTTTCAATTCCTGGTCTTTGATTTACAATATCTTTAAAGTTGATAGAGCAGCTTTAAAAACAACCCCAGAAAACGCTGAAATTTGATGTTTTTCCACCACTATTCTATCAATATTAGAGATATGGTAAATTGGAGACTAGGAGTTAAAAGACCGATGAATTATACATATTTCATGCAAACATAACTTGGCGATTGGAGTACCTATTAATTTTGGTTGAGCATAATTGTGGGGACGGATTTGAGTGCGGTCATCACCTGGGTTGGTATAGGGTTGAGCGCGGCGGAGCCGCTTGCACTTTAGTTCTTGTGTACTTGTCAATTAGACTTAGCGAGAGTCAGTGAGTTTAGGTCAATAGAGAGATTCAGCACAGCGGACACGGTACAACAGGTTATGAGCTCGGGCACTTGACTGATTTGACGAACACGACTCAAATTGCGGCAGCATCGACACGGTCTCCGAGGAATACAGACAGACTCAACACCTGTACGGACGACAAGATGGCCGAATCGACAGCGATCTCTATTAAGAAGTTTGATGGTACGGACAACAAGAGCTGGAGTTTGGAAATTGAAATACTCTTGGAGCAGAAACAGGTTCTCGGCATTGTCGACGGTACGGAGGAAGCACCGGACGCGAAGGACGGGACAGAGTTTAAAGCATGGAACAAGCAACATGGAATTGCACGGTCGACTGTTCTCCTCGCGATGGAGCGGTCATTGCAGCAGCAGAATGGCGTTCAGAAGGATGCGAAGGCACTATGGGATCAGTTGAAGGAGGACTACAAATCGAAGGTGAAGCTGAATGTTTGGGCTTTGCAAGACGAAATGGCAGCTGTGAAGTTGAGGGATTGCGAGAATGTGCAGGAATACGCATCCAAGATCCAGGGGTATCTGAACGACTTCAACCTCTGCGCCGACAGTTCGACTGGTAGCGGTACGATGCCAAAGAGCGAGCTCAGCTACTACCTGATGCTGGGTATACCTAAGGATGATGATTGGAGGCAGGCTTCCCAACGGTCCGGGGCGACTGGCGTCTTTCGGGGCCCCGAATGACGGTCCCGTCCGGGGCATGCATTTCGGAGGCCTGGTCCGTCCCGGTACGGAATCTGAATACCTAGGGCCCGATATA
>Ga0307515_10020372_pt1 | contig 11837 bp, 17 predicted proteins | sample 17_EM_MG_FD_194513 | JGI IMG/M metagenome (GOLD analysis project Ga0307515, IMG submission 194513) | Populus trichocarpa ectomycorrhiza microbial communities from riparian zone in the Pacific Northwest, United States - 17_EM | ecosystem: Host-associated > Plants > Roots > Unclassified | place...
GAAAATTCTTATCCCACTCAGTAGGTTGTGCTTCGCTCTTGTGTCTGGGTTGTAGAGTACTGATGTTTTCGTTAGATCCGCTTTTCCGTGTTTCTCGATTCTTCGGGGCGTGTGCCATAAGGTGTGTTGTTGCGGGGACTCTTTATTGGGATTCCATGCATCGCTAATTCTTTTCAGGAGTGCAGTCATTAAATTCAATTGGTATCTGATATCTAGACCCTTTGGGAATAACCAGGCGGCACCTGTTGGACACCCAAAGGAATCTAGAGGACCCAGGGTCGAAATACTCCAAAAACCGCCACCGCACCGTGATCAACAGTTTTGCAAACTGCAACCTTGCATCGACCATTGCGGTCATTTCTGCACTACCGTAACTCTTTAAGAGATCTATAAATTCTAGTACTAAGGTGTATGGAGGCCTCGTACCACATCTCATGACTCGCGGTTTGTCTGCAACATTCCCTGGCAGCTAGAGATGCTCCCAAGTTCAAGTAGTCTCTCCTCTGCCCACAAACCCACCTGCTCCAGTGCTGAACCAGCATGTGCCCTGATCTCGCGTCAACACACACGACCCTGACCCCTATGATGGGTCTGATCCATTGAAGCTATGTGCTTTTATTTCCCAGTGCAGGGTGGTATTCCAAAGCTGACCCAAGGAGTATAGGGACTGTGCCCTCAAGATTATGTTTGCTGTTTCCTGGCTCAAGGGAACTGCTCAGTGCTGGTTTGAGCCGAATCTGGTGCTCGAAGTCCACAAATTACTTCAATACACTTGTGTCTGGGACAACTTCATGGATGCCCTCAAATCTATGTTTGGAGAACCCAACCCCTTCACCTCTGCCACCAATAAACTCAACAACCTGGTTATGAAAGATCACCATCATCTGAATAAGTACGACGTCAAATTCAATGAGTACACAACCCTTACTGGATTCAACGAGTGCATGCTTTTTGCCCGCTATTACAAGGGGCTCGCCCCTTGCCTCAAGGACACCATGTTATATGGTCCCTGCCCAGTCAATTACACCCAACTTTGCAAACTAGCTCAAGAATGCAAATTACACTTTTGGGAGCACAGAGATGAAGAAAAACCCAAGCCAGTGCCGTGAAGGCATCAGGCTCTTCTAGTTCTAAGTCCTTTGGGACTTCTGCAGCTTTGTCTTCTAACTATTCGAAGACTGCTTCTACCTCAAAAAATCCTTCCAGGTCCTCTACCCCTGCAACTTCGTCATTGTCAAAACCTGTCCGGTTCAACGTAGCAAACTCCTAGGCCCTGACGGGAAACTCTTACCCGAAAAGAAAGAGCGCCACAAAAGAACAATTTATGCCTCACATGTGTTTCCAAGGACTACTGCTCTGACAAGTGCCCCTCGTGCCAGTCGCACAGCCAATCTGGCTACCATCGAAGATGAGGAGGAGCAGAGTGAAGGCTCTGTTTCCAAAGCTGAGTCTTCGGAAATCCCAAACTAGGTGCTTTGTCCGCTGATGTGCTGGCCCTACCTAACACATCCTCATTGAGCGATTCGGCCCCACTCAATCAAGTATATCTCAATGCCACCTCTTTCCATTCTCCTTCAGCTCTATTCATCGACTCATAAATTGAAAATATCAAAAACATCCGCACTCTGATCGATTCTGGTTCCACCGATTGCTTCATTGACTCTCGATTTGCTATTGACCATAATCTCTCACTCAAAAACCTCAAAAATACACTTCGGTTTACTCTGTTTGATGGTTCTGTCGCCTCTCAAGGCCAATAATCCAATCCACGACACTTGATGTTCAATTCCTGTGTGGTACCCAACACCATATCTGCTTCCTCTGGACTCCGTTGGACAAATCTGCCACTGCTGTTCTAGGATACTCTTAGTTACATTGCCATAATCTGCTGATTAATTGTTTAACCCATGAAGCTACATTCCAAGCACCAGTTACGGTGAGTCCATCCGCCGATCCTTCACGATCGACACCTGTGCACACCCTGCCTGAGCTGAGTTCACACACCCCGCCTCTAGAAACAGTATAATCACTGTCTACTCCTCCACCTCCCAACCCAGGCATATCCGCAGCACTCCGAGCAGCCGCTGCAAAGATACTGATTTCCATAATCAGTTCTTGTGCCGTTAACATCATGACCAACTTCCCAAGTCACATCCATCGTCCATTCTGGCCTCTCACATCATTCGCTCAACAACCTGCTCCGCGCGGGCTGCCAATACCGTGCCTGGCACCCTACAGGCCGATCCCGCGTTGTGTGTAGAACTCAAGGAACTCTGCCCAAATGTTCCTTCCAAGTACCAGGAGTTACTTGAAGTGTTCAGTAACCAACAAGGCACCACACTCCCCCTTTGTCACTCTTATGATCACAGATCGAAACTGAGCCAGGCACGACACCTCCGTTCGGTCCCATTTATTCCCTTTCGGAGGTCAAACAGTTTGCGCTTCATGAGTTCTTGGAAGACAATCTCGCTAATCACTTCATTCGTCCATCGTCATCACTGCTGGCACACCTACTCTTTTTATTCGGAAAAAAGATGGCTCCCTATGCCTTGCAGTAGACTATTGAGGCCTCAATAGTACCACCAAGAAGGACCGATATCCTCTGCCACTTATTCTCAGCTTACTAGATCGCCTGCACTCCACCTGCGTCTTTTCCAAAATTGACCTTCAGGGTGCATACAAGCTAGTCTGAATTGCTGAAGGAAACGAATGGAAGACCGTATTCTGTACAAGATGTGGTCTTATGAATTTCAAGTGATGCACCATGGCTTGACAAATGCCCTGGCAACCTTCCAGTGTTTTATGAATAATATATTCAAAGACCTATTGGACAGATGTGTAGTTTGTCTACCTCAACGATATATTGATCTATTCTGAGGATCAATCAAAGCATGACAAGCATGTCCATGAAGCCCTCCAACATCTCCAGGATAACAATTCATTTGCCAAACCTGAGAAATGTGAGTTCAATGTTGACACCATGAACTTCCTAGGTTGCATCATTAGCCCTGATGGCCTCCGCATGGATGAATCAAAGGTGCAAGTCATTCAAGACTGGCCAATCCCAAGAAAAGTCAAGGAGATCCAGTCTTTCTAGGTTTCTCGAACTTCTATTGATGATTCATAGTCAATTACTCCGATTTGAACATCTTGCTCATGGGCCTCACTTGCAAAAATTCCCTCTGGAATTGGTCGCACTCCTGAAGAAAGCATTTACGACTGTGCCGATCCTTCAACATTTCAATCCCTCAATGCCTCCAATAGTAGAAACATCCATGCTACCTGCACAGATTTTGTCCTGCTTATTCTCTAGCTTATTTTATAGTGTAGTTCCCCTTCTTCTCCATCTTTTTCTTCAAGAACAGCAAACGAACTAGAGCCGAGTTTGCTTTGCTTTATAATGCTGTTCTTGTTATATTGTAATTATATTACATTGATGACATGCTAATATCCTGATACTATGAACCAAAATGCCTCAAATGCGCTTGTGGAGTGTCACCAATAGTCACCAATAGTCGCCAATAGTCGTCAATAGTCGCCAATAGTTCCCAATAGTACTAATAGTTGCCAATAGTTCCCCAATAGTACTATGTACTATTGGGACCTATTGGTGACTATATGTCAAATATAGTACTATACATCAGATATAGTACTATACCCCAGATATAGTACTATATTCCAGATATAGTACTATATATCAGATATAGTATTATACTCCAGATATAGGTCTATTTTTCTTAGGGTCCCCTGATGCTGTGGCTTAGAACATGTTGGCTTTCGAGCGCTCACAACCAATCATTGAGGATCAACTGCATGACAGCTTGGAGGGAACACACCGGATGCTGGACATACAGGCTCGCAAGTGCCTCGAGTGCGCCATGTCTCTCGCCATGTCCCTTGTTCCCCTTGCCCCCCACACATGTTCCTGTTGATAACACTTGTCTTTGCTTGTCTTTCTTTGCTTGTTGCTTGTCCTTGTCAACTTTCCTCCTTGCTTGTCCTCATCAACTTTCCAGAGTAATCGCCGCTAGCCCCATCTTTTGTGACGAATTTAACCGAAATTGAAAAAGTGGTCATTCGATACAATGTCTGTCCTCGTTGTCACCGTTGTCTGCTGTTGTCTTTGTCATTGCCGTCAGTTGATTATTATTGCAAGGTGAGTGGGTATTTCCATCACTGGCATCATTGGTCTCAAACCTTTTCTTCTGTTTGGGAGACAGCTGCTGACTGCCGAAGCCGCTGCTGGTGGTAGTGGTAGTGGTGGTCGCTTGGTTGGATCTGCTTCCGTTTATGTTTCACCTCCTCAATCTCATATCTCATCTCTCCAACATTCTTCTTTCCATTCCTCTTCATCGTCCTCTTTGCCCTCCTCGTTGTCATTCTGGTATATCACCTTCATTCTGGTTTTGCTGCCCTGGCGCTGCCCGGTACAATGGGCTCACCCTCACCCTTTGTTGATCCGTAGACTGTAGCTCATACGACCTGGCTTGCATCTCACTAAAATACACGTCTCAGCTACTCCTGACCTAGTAAGTACCTTGCTAGTGTGCTTGCAGGGAGCACTGCTCTCAAAGTACTTGGCATGCTCACCATACCTGCTTTCAGGCTCGCATACACACATATGCATCAAACAGAACATGCTCCTGCATCTGGCACCAGAAGCGCTGCTCCCGCACCTTTCCCACTCTCCTGGATGACCTTCCCTTTCCGACAGCATGGGCTCACTAGGTCAGGTATCTCATCAACTTGTCCATTGACTCGCCTCCAAATCCCCATGCCCTCAACCGCTCTGTCTGGGCCACCACTGATCAGGTCTATTTCGACCTTGCCACCAATTCGACCACCTGCATCTCTGTGGGTGTTCGCATCGAATTTTCCATCTCCCCCGAGTGCGAGTAGATGCTTATCCGCGTTTTGGCCGATATGACAGATAGTGTGACTGAGGCAGAAAAGGAGGGAATTGCAGACTCGATGCCCCCTCCGGACATCCACCCACCCCCGTCTACTGCGTTGAGCACACCCTCCCACTCCCGGAAGACAAGTCTCAGTGTGTTTCCTGTCATGCCTCCCCCGCCCATGTCCGCCCCACTGGCCCCGTTCCTCGTCGTCCCAGCTCCCTCAATCGCCTCCACCAAACGCACGCACATACAGCAGCAACCACTCTCACTCCCTCCTCTCTACCCTCCTCTCAGCCCTCATTCCCTCGTCGAGCGTTCCTGTCCCCCGGCGCGCACAGCTTCCGACCCAAAAAACTCAACGCGAACCGGCACCTCTGCCGAAGTGTGTAATTTACCCTCGTCAACTGCTTCCGCGCCTACGTCCTCCCCGAGATCAATGCCCACCTGCGTGCCGACGGCCATGGTTTACGGCCATGGTCCAGCACGACCAGGCTGGCGGCCCTGGCCATGCCAAGTGCGATTCCGCCATGATACTCGATTATCACGAGTTGCCATTTGAGGACACCGAAGCCGAGGATCCCAACGCGAAGAGTGGAGAGGTCATGTCCTTGAGGCAGCACGCCGACGCTCTGAGGGGCTGTGTGCATAAGCTTTTGATGCGGGAGCAGATGATTCGGAGCAAGGAGCGGGAGGTACTCATGATGCTTGACATGGAGTACTAAAAGGTGCGTCAATGGTACCTTTTCTTGTGTGACCTACTTCGCTGACTTCTGACATATAGTCGCGGCGGCGGTCCATCGTGCCTTGTGTGCCTTGCGTGCCCCTCTCCTTGGTCTGGGCAGGTGACGCGTACCCACAATATCCCCGAGCTGTGTTTATGTCAAGACCGCTACCCAAACCAGAGGATCCAAGGACGGCAATCCGGCTAGAACCACAGGAACGGCATGGGTCCTGTCACCCCTCAATCTCTCCTGTAAAAGTCCCTTGTGTGGGTAATACACCGCATGTTATTGTTCCTCTCTCAGGTGTCTCCGAAGTCTGCGTGCTGGCCAATGGATTGACCCTCATCCGCCTTCGGCAACATGTCGCCGAAGTCTCTCTGTAATGCCATAGCACATCCTCCATCTGCTACCAACAACTGCTCTGCTCCTACACCCATACAGGCCTTATGCCGGTGTCCCTTCTTGAAGAAGGTAACATTAGGTGAGCCACACTTCTTCTCGAAACAAACTGTATATGACAGTAATACCTATTATCAGTACACAGCTTGGTAGGTCTCCTTATCCAAGAATGAGTTTACCCAGAATGTCTGGCAAAGATCAAGAGAATTTTTGGAATTGAGACACTTATGCACGGCAGGGCCGTAATGCGGAATGAGATGGATTGCCCGAGCAATGGAGGTAAGTTCCACAACCACCCCGAGAGGCCGTCGGTTCCTGCCTCTGCTGCACTCCTCTTTTGAAACTTTGTACAGCTGTGAATTTGGACATGCCGTAGATGTCGGCATGAAGAGATGAACGTAAGCAAGTGGGCGATTAAAGAGGGGGTGCTTCTGGTCAACCTCAAGTTGAAAGATAAGGCGCAGCTGCGCAACTCGATACCCTAACAGAAGGTGTGAATGAACCAGCATAAAATAAAATCACATGATGGCTTACCTTGTATTCCCACAGTTTCTGCCCCATTTGACCAATGCAGCAACACTGTGCCGCATCAGCCAACAGGGGCCTTGGGGCTGGGAGGCTCAGCGGGTATTGTCTGGTGCTTTGTGAGTTGATTGGGATTTTGAACTGTGGGTACGGCGACTTGTATCCTGTCCCAAACATGTGCCCGTGTGGCAGATAGGAGATGGACAGCCCATGCCAAGGGCTCTGGAGCCAGCTCTGGCACAGATTTGAGCCTCTGAACTAGTTGAGCAATTTCTTCAAGGAGCTCTGGGGCGTTGTAAGACATTGCCAACAGCTGCATGGTGTTTTTGTGGTGTGGCACCTTGGTCAGCTTCAAATCAACTGTGTTGGCACCCTTAACATGTTGACCATGAGACCTAGATTTCACAGCCTGTTCTACCCCCTCTGATCAAGCTACTGAGCATTGATATGGCACTGAATATTGGGTAGCGTTGTTCTTGCTGTTGTAAACATTGGTGTCAGATTCGTCAACAGAATCCATGTCACTCCAGGGACTGGTTTCCCTGTTGGTAAACCTGTTCTGCACCCAAGCCAGGTACTGATGAAACTGTGCCCATTTCTCATGGCAATCGAGAATGATGCAGATTTGGGCCATAAAATCTTGTTTGTTTGTTGAGTGGTATGGCTCTTTTGTGCTTTGTTTATGGAGAAACTCTGTTATGTCAGTGGAGAACTGCATAATGGTACCAAACTGCCAGATGCTGGGTTCATAATCATGAAAGCCACAGAGTTTGGGAATCTTGAAGTTTTCCAAGCCACTCCGCTCTCCAGTGCATGCTCCAAGGTCCCAGAAGATATGCTTGTTCTTGTGAAAATCCTGCAATGCTGTTTTGAGGTATTTGAGGGTGTCATTTGAGTGGCTGTGATACTGGGCAATATATATAAAATCAAGTAGGGCACATATTGCTTTTATCACCTTGGGTTTGATCTTTGGAGCACCCTGAATAAGGCCAAGGATGTATCTTTGAACCTCTCTGGCATCTCTTCCAGTCCACTGTTTGACTTTTGATAGGCCACTTGGATATGCCCTGAGGCCAACCATGCGAGGCATGGCCACAACACGCAAATTGAAATCTGCTTTATCCACTAGATTAAAGACCCATTGCATGATGTGGTGGCAGAAGAATCCATGCGCATTGTGAAGGATGTCTGGAGTCACCATCTTGTTCGGTTGAACATGCAGGAGGTTCTCCCAGAAAGGTTCATGGACAGCACTCAAGCCTAAGGCAGATGCCCTGACATGGTATGTGAGCGTATTTTCAGCAGTTTTTTCCTCCCTGAATTCTTTGCACAACTCTTGCAGTGCTTCCATAATAACTTCATATGTACACTCAGGAAAGCGGTTTGCTGCACCAGTATTGTTTCTTGTTGCTGTTGTGACTGGAGAGGTGTCATATGGCGCAATATTGATGAGGATTTGTTCAGGGTAATCTCCTAAGTAGGCAGCAACCAGAGGAAAGCAGTGGCACACATCACCATGGCCATTGACCATCTGAACACCAGTCCTTCCAGCTTCTTCAAGTGGCAGAAGTGCCTGCTTGAGTGCATGGTGAAATAAGCAGCTTGTACATATTCCATGGAAGGTGTCATCCTTTGGGTGCTGTCCAACTCTGTCTCCCACTCGCAATGTGGGAGATAGGCAATAGGAATCCAAGATCCCGTGGATGGGCTCAACCACAGGTTCATGGGTAGATTGCCCAAAGACATGTACACAGGCCATGCTGTTTTATTTCCACCCAAATTTGTGAGTTTCGTTTTATTGGAGGAAAGGAGGATGGGGATTACAGTTGATCCCATAGCCAGTTTTGTCCAGCCAATCATGATCAGTTTCACATCCAGCATAGCTCAACATGAAGCACCATGGCATACCTGGGTATCCCACCACCAATCTCCTGTAGATATGTTGGAAAACAAACGCTGTGTCTTCCCTTCATCTTTGAAAACCTTTCAGGGAGACCATTGAATCCCTTCTTGCAAAGCAGAGTTGGAGAGTAGGTATCAGACTGTACCAATTGGGTCACGATGAAATAGCACTGGAGGTGTGCCTTCTTTTGGGGTACCTGTTTTAGGACAGAGCATAACAGTCTTCCAAACAGGACCTGCACAAGGGAGTTCATCAAGGTAGCGATGGAGGGTATGGGCAGACTTGAAGGAGAGGGGTGTGCCTTTGACCTGAGCAGATATTGAAGGACATGAATGAATGACTCAGGAGTGGTTGTAAGTATGCCACTCACATATTTTGTCTTCACAAAGTCATTGATGCTCACATTTGAAAGGTGATTGCAAAGAAGCCAGTCAACTATCTCAACCTCCTCAGCATCCTTGAATGGGTAGCAAGCCTTGTTAATTTGATGGCTTGATTTGGCATCTTTATAGCCAGGAGTTGAGGAGATATGTTGGAATTGTGTGTTGCCATAACTGATCACATGACCCGCACCAGGATATCACTCTTCAAAGACATCTTCTATTCTGGATGGGTCTGAGGGTATTGTTGTATTGGCTCTTGATGCTGCCTCTGTGTCAAGAGTACTTGATACTTTGGGCTCTGGCTCAGGCCCACCCATCCAAGCATTCTCTCCCATATCACCACCAATGTCCGGTGAATAATCAGACATTTCTACATTGCCTGCATCCATGTACAGGTCTGTGGAGGCCGGAATTGGGACGTCCACAGGATCAGGCTGGACAACTTCCAGTTCAAGCAGTGAACCTTCGACCGTTTGCAATGGAGCTCCCAGTGTTGATGGGTCTAGGAAAGTCACATTTTTCACAGAGTTGTCTGCATCTGAATCTGAATCAGGTTGACAGTTGCGACATTGAGCATAATGCCGCTTGAGTCCTGCAGCCAACTTGAAACTTGCTCTACAAGCAGTACAAGTGAAGCGCGAAGGGTCAAGGTAGACATAAGGCTTCCTTCTTTTGCGGTTTTGCTGGGCTTGCGGCATTTCCAAAGTTGGACCAAACCACCCACCTTGCTCACATTTAGATTTCCAACATCACACCTCCGAAACACCACCAAGGTCTGTGTTGACATGTCCAAATATGCTTTTATGTATATTGTCCTCCGCTTCCTGCACAAGACTGGAGAAAACTTGAAGTCCACTCGCATGTGGTGAGTCGGCTTGATACTTTGGCAGCTGAACAGTCCTCCTTGTAACCATAGAAAACCACTGCTTCAACCTATTATTATTGATAGCCTGGCAAGTCTGCGAAGCCCTTCAGTCCTTGAACAAAATTACCTTAAATTTTTTTTGGCAGGGCAGGCATGGGACTATGTTCAAGCCAGAACCAATGTAGAGGCTATACAGTGAAAGGTATTTCCACATTGGTACTTTTTCACTCATTTTTCTGCCCCAAATTATCTTTTCCCCAATGAACGTTCCATGTCATCCTCTTTCCCTTGTCTCAGAAATGCGCTCACTTGTGCTGCACAGAACATCTCCATTTCCTGCAAAGCCCATCACTTCTGTCAGTTGCCCCTGTCATCCTGCAGCCTGCAAACATGTCTGGGCTAATCTTGACATTGCAGTCTTTTGTGTTCCTACACCACCACAAAGTCAGGTAAATACAGGAAAATATTACTGTGTATGATTGCTCATTCTCAATCTTTCTGCAGCAGTGCTGGAGGTGTTGTCATCCTGTGCACACTTCTGCTCCTGGACAGTGGTTCTCTGCCTTTGCCTGGCACCATTGACAGATGTCACCACCGCACAGTACCAGACCCAAAAGCAAGTATTTGCCTGTTGTTCACTGCTGCAATCTTTTGAATTACACATAGTGGTGCAGAACATCCTTCAAAGGGATGAGGTGAGCAGGCACTCCAGAGTCCACATAAAATGAATCAGTGAGTTGATTGCTTGCGAGAACAGATGAGTTGACAATCACCATGTAGACAGAACTGGATGAAGGCTTCGCTGCAGTGATCTTAAGATGGCCACTCAGCCTGACAGAGAACTGGTGGGTACTTTGCCTTGGCTTGTGTTGGAGACTCGCCCTGATATTGCCTTCACTACCATGTCTCTCACATGCTTTGGACACAATCCCAGGTGTATTCATTGGGAAGCAGCAAAGCATGTTCTGTGTTATTTCAAACTTGGCAGTGCTGTATTGCTCTATCATCTATTGAATGTACTATCTATGTAATGATAATCTGAATATGTTCATCCCCGCTAGACCATGTTTAGGAGATCTTTTGATTCTGGGAGCACTTTAGAGAGAAATGGGACTCTGGAGATAAAAAGGGCTTTAAAGAACCTTGGCTTCTCTGAAGAAAAAATAGAACCTTAGAGAACTCTAGCAAAAAAATACCACTTTAAAGAAGAAATAGAACTTTAGAGAACTTTAATGAAAAAATACCACTTTAGAGAAAAAATAAAACTTTAGAGAACTTTAACGAAGAATAAGACTTTAGAGAAAAAGTAAAACCTTAAAGAAAAAATAAAACTTTGGAGAAAATAAAAAACCTTAGAGAACTTTAGCAAAGGGATTAAACTCTGGAGAGAGAATAAAACTCTGAAGTACTTTGGTGATGGGGACCTAACTTTAAGCACTTTAAGGCTCTGGAGTACTCCAGAGTACTCCAGAGTTTTATTAGTATTTGCTGATGATGAGAGGAAACCAGCTCTGGAATCCAACCTGGACAACAGTGCAGATGTGAAGAAATGGGAGACTGCAGCCACCACCTACCTCAGCACCATCTACTTTGCCTACACTCAGGATGTCTGCACCAAGATTCAAAACTGCAAGAATGCCCCTGATGCCTGGAAGATTCTGAAGGAGGAGTTCGAAAAGGACACCCCATCTGCTTGTCTCGCTCTACACACGGAGTTCCAGTCCATCGTCCATGACACCTCCCAACCAGTCTCTATCTACACCAACTGTATTCTTGAGCTTGCTGATCAACTCAGTGCTCTTGGTCAACGACCACCTGATGAGGTTGTATCAGATACCATGCTCACCCACCTCAACCCCTTGTTCTCTGAAATCATGACCACTCTCTCTTCTGTCAACAAAATCGCTGCTCTGAAGGATGTTGCCACCAGGCTGGATGCTTGGGAGAGGACTAGGAAGGTCACTGCAATCTCACAGGAGAAAGCCACTGCCTCCTCCACCAATGATGGCTCTCCTATTGTTACGTGTCTAGTATTTCTCTAACTTAAGTAAGTAGCCTTATGGGTAACTATCCAGTGGGCTCGTTGAATGCAGGGTTCCTACTAAGTTACTCCAGTACGCCCAATGTGGGTAATCTGTATAT
>Ga0307515_10020374_pt1 | contig 11836 bp, 12 predicted proteins | sample 17_EM_MG_FD_194513 | JGI IMG/M metagenome (GOLD analysis project Ga0307515, IMG submission 194513) | Populus trichocarpa ectomycorrhiza microbial communities from riparian zone in the Pacific Northwest, United States - 17_EM | ecosystem: Host-associated > Plants > Roots > Unclassified | place...
GTAGAGGATGATACGCGGAGCAGTGGGCTTCGCCGTAGCCGAGGGACGCGACGTCCGTCGCGACGACTTAGCTCATCGATGAGGACAACAAAAATAGCAGCAGCGGCGGGCCTCAGGGTGGATAAGGAGTGTCTTACAGGTGTCTTACAGAGTGGCTTGAGCAGCCCAAGAGGGCGCAAGTGGAGAGGAGAGCCATTGCCAAGCGAAGACCAGAGCTTGGACTCAACGTCGCCCGCCGACGGTGACGGAGGATGGTAATAGCATCGACAACAGCAGACACAATGACTACAGACCCTCCTGTCGTAGTCGACACACCGATGGCCATTCCAGACGATGTCTCCGCTGCTGCTCAGAGAGAGGCCAGTCCAGCCAAACGAACTGATGTTGGGGCAAGTGGCGTTGCTGCAGAAGTCGACGAGCAACATCTGAAGCGCAGTCGTGAAATCTGGGAGCATGTTAAAGAGGAACAGTACGAAGGTACGGACCCGCCGCCGCCGTCGATGAGAACGCTGACTTGCATCCAGTTATCGAGCAACTGCCTCTGACTCTGCAGCGTTATCTCACTCTGATGCGTGAACTCGATATACAAGCTCAAGGTATGTGTCTCTTCCACCGTCGTTCCCTCTACCAGCATGTGAGCTCACCTGTCTCTGTCCCTGTCTCTGTCTCCGCTCTGCCCAGCCCACCTCGACGAAATACCGTCTGCTCTTCGCCAATATCGCGACCTCCGCCACAACCTTGCAAATCGAAAGCATAACCAGCAGCCAGATCATCAGCAGCCAGAGACCACAGAGGATCCCATCATGTCTCCTCCCCTTTCACCCTCGGCCGACTTTACACGCGGTCGTCGTCGACCCACCTTTTCCTCCGCCTCACTCACCCCAGTCAGCGACAGCTCCGCCTCGTCCATCTCTGACGAGCGCTCCTGTTCCCGCGATGGTCACCCGCTCACCCATGACGATGACCCACAAATCCACCGTAAACACACTGATGGCACTGGTGTACTCCCCCAGTTGTCCAGCCGTTCGCTCATCTCCCGTATCGCACTCCTTGCGACCGACGCCCTTCGCGCCTCAAATGAGAAGATGAACCTCGCCGATGCGGCCTACGCAGCAGTGTGTCCTTTGCACTTCACACGGTTATACCGGCCGCTGACAGTCTTCGCTTATCTCTTTCTTTCTGTTCATGTAGGTGGACCGCCAAATGCGAATCCTCGATGCGCAAATCAAAGAGCATGAATCCGCTATGGCCCTTGGACTACGCCCAGGTACACGCCCTGCAGCAATTGTGGGCTCAGCTCAGCAGAAGAACGAAGACACGTCGGCGCTGAGCCATCTCGCTGATATGGCCCTTGCAAACGCGACGAGCACGCTCGAGTCACTCTCCGGCACGAACCACCACGCACCGCACGTAAATGTCAGCCCGCGGCAGCGAGTGGGAAACGTCCTGTCCGCCGCTCCAGGCTCGCTGAAGAAGGAGAAGGATCGACGGGAGCTGCCGCCGAGGAGGAAGTCCAACGCGGGTACCACCAATAGCAACGGTACGGGGACGATAGCTATTGGGAAGAGGAATTCGAGACCGAAACCTCACCCACAAACCACCGCGCACCCAAACGGCTTGGCGACGTCGGCACCCAGCAATAAGGAAAACCAGGATGCAGCCACAGGTGCTGGTGCTGGGGGGAAGTACGATACCGCTGGTGACCTTAACGAACGGCGATATTGCTATTGTAATGGGGTTTCGAGCGGGGCTGTAAGTGCTTTTCTCCCTTTCAGACAGACCAGGCTGACCAGGCGACGACAAGCAGATGATCGGTTGTGATAATAAGAAATGTGCAAGGGAGTGGGTGAGTCCATCTATGTTTTCTATCTCTCGCTCGAAGGGACGTGTACTGATGAGTGATTCTGTTGTTGGTCGGTGTGCAGTTTCACTACGAGTGTGTGGGAATTCTCAAGGCCCCACCTAGTAATGTCAACTGGTATTGTCCAGATTGCGCGGTAACGCAACCGCCGAAGAAGAAGCGAAAGCGGTAGTCGACCCGACACTGTGCTGCATGACTCGACCTACTGTACATCCCGTTCAACTACCTACCCCACCGCCCCGTAACACCTTGTTCAGCCGGCTCTTTGTCCACTTGATCCCTGCTCGCCTCTTGCTTGTCTGCTTCGACTCTCGATTCCCCACTCTCCCACTTATCAGTTTGTTTGTCCTGGCTCTGATCTGTTTCGGCTCTTGTTGGCTTAGTAGTCAGGTCTCTTGCGTAATTTTCCTCTGTCCTAACTCGATCCATCAATCCCGTTCCACCCTGATTGAGTACTACACTCCATTACACTATTCAACTCCCTCACACTATTCTCTTCTGATTTTGCTTCTGCCTCTGCCCGTCGCTCATCCTGGTCCTGTTGTCCACTATGTACTTGCCCGTTTACTGGGATGGATGCAGTTGGTTCTCTGTCTCTTGTCCCGCACACAATAACTGGTACCTGTTCAATCTTGAAGTGGGGTGTTTCATCATGGAATGATGTCACAGTGTACGTCAATCCTCTGTCTTCCTGTTACGAAACGACCGATGGGATTGCGCCGATACGCCGACACGTCGGCTAACAAATTACTTTAACTAGATCACAAGCATAGGAGAGGGTAACAGTGCTGTGGATATTGAGGATTATTAATTACATATTACATAGGGTCTGAACTATAAATGGGTGGAAGGCTGTCAGAGATTGGAAGTCGCCAATAAGTCGCGGTCGTCAGATTAGAAGACAGCTGTGGGATTACATGTCTGATTATTCTGTAGCCCTGAAGCCAACTTGTTAATTCACACAATAACACTTTATCCCCTAAGTGTTGATATTTGAGCCTAAGGTACTGTTCCAAGGTGCTGTTGACCCGTTCTACCTGACCGTTGGCTGAGGGGTGGCGACCCGACGTGAAGTGTAGGCGCATTCAGCCGAGTGAACGGAAGAAGTGAGAGGCGAGTGGTCGGAGGACACATGGAGAGGGGTGCCATGCTTTGAAAGGACACGAGAAACGAATGCATCTGCAACGTCTGGGGCAGTAATATCGTCCGTAGTTGGAATGAAAGCACCTTCCTTGGACAGGCGGTCAATAACCGCCAGGATAGCGGTAATCCATTAGACGTGGGTAGCTGCACGATAACTGATAGAGTGCCATGGGCGCCCCAGGACCGGTTTTCCTTGCTCGGATCGATACTCTGGGACGTATGAACGGCGCAGTATACCAAACGGAGACAAGGAAAAGCGCGGGGAGGGACTTCCCTTCTCCCCTTGAGACAGAGGTCGAGTTCCCTACTAGAGAGGGGGTCGACGGGTAGCGCAGCTGAGATATGATGGAACAGTCGATAGCATCCATCGCGACGTCGTGCAGCTGAGTAGCGCGGCGCGAAGTAGTGAGTTGTTCTTACGTGAAGATAGGCGCAAGTTTGCGGGTTCGCTAGTGTATAGTCTCTATCCCCCTTGTAAGGTAGAAACCTGCTCGCCGCACCGAGTGTCCCGGGCCTAAAGCGAAGAACCATGGTACAGGCGGAGAGGAACCCCGACCAGCCCCCTTGACGACGCGTAAGCACCTCTGCCGAAGACAAGTACTCCACATTCTTGTGGTCCGTGATCACGTCGATCGTATGGAGACTCGACTCGAGATAATGTCGCCAGGTCTTGAAAGCTTCGAAGATAGCGAGCAGTTCCTTATCGTGGGTGTCGTAGTTGAGCTCGGCGCCAGATAACGTACAAGTGAAGAACGCGAGGGGATGAATTTGACATCTTCAGTGCGTACCGAGAGAATATCGGCAATGGCGTAATCAGAGGCGTCTATCTCGACCACTGGAGGAAGGGATGGGTCGAAATCGTGAGGATGTGTACCGAACTAAGGGCCGTTTTGAAGAGTTGAAAGGCTCACATTGCGGAGACCAGACCCACGGGGCGTCCTTGCGCGTAAGCTCAGTCAGTGGGACGGTGGTATCGGAGTACGAGGCGGTAAATCGTCTGTAGAAGTTTGCGAAACCCAAGGACGATTGGACGTCCTTACCTTTTCGTGGTGTTGGCAAGTCGCGGATGCTTTGGATCTTCGGGGTCTCCATTCGGAGGCCGTCAGGGCCAATAACAAAACTGAGGCAGTTCGTCGTGTTCACGCTAAAAGAGCACTCCTCGACTTTGGTGTTGCGACGCAAGATCTTACGTAAATGTTTGAGGTGCTTGTCTAGGTTGTCAGAGTAGATCAGGATGTCATCGAGGCAGACAACCACGCACACGTCCAAAATATCCTTGAAAACTTCGTAAAATATTGGAAGGATGCAGGAGCGTTTATAAGGCCGTAGTACATGACCTGAAACTCGTACGATCCATAACGAGTTTGGAACGCAGTCTTCCATTTATCGCTGTCTGCTATGCGCACGAGATTGTAGGCGCCGCGAAGATCGAGCTTGGAGAAGACGCGCGCGAAGCGAAGACGGTCGAATCAATCAGGGATAAGCGGGAAAGGATACCTATCCTTGTTGGTGATTTTGTTGAGACCGCGGTCACCTACAACGAGGCGGGGAGAACCGTCCTTCTTGATAAAAGGATGGGTAGGCAGTGGAAGAACTCGTCCAAGAACTCCCGAAGAGCCAATTGTTCGACTTCGGAGAGGGAGTATATCGGACCGTACGGAGGAGTAGTATGGTCGATATGGTCGATATGGTGGGGGTGGGGGTGCCGAGGCGGAATGGAAGTACTCTTTCGTTTATTGAGAACGCCGAGGAAGTCATGGTAGTCTTGCGAAATCTGAGATCGGAGTTTTGCGTATTCGGCGGCGAGCGCGTCATCGACGAGCGCGGAAACTTGAAGCGTGAGTAGCTCGTCAGACTGCGAGGGTTCTGGAATCAGCGAGGCGCTAGGTGAGCGTGCTGGCGTACTGTAGCTGGATGCAAAGGTGAAGCAGTCAGCTCAGGAAGGGCGCGCGGAGATGTCGAAATTAAAGGTGTGGACGAGCGAGCGGAGAACTTGTTGCATTGGTGGGCTACATCCAGTGTCGGGCCCACGGGGCATCTGGATAAGGTGGCGAGTAAACTGGATTATGGATCCGTAGGCAGAAGCCGAGCCAGCAGAGCCGTCGAACAAATTCTAGATTTCCAGATTTTCAAGCTTGAAAAAATAAATGCAACGAGACGCGGCGAAGTGGAGCCACGTTTCGAGCTCTATCTAAAGTCATTGATTTTGGGAGGCTACAGACTCTCCAAGGAGACGAGCTGAGTCTCGAACCGTCGCAACTCGAGTCTGGAGTCTCATCGAAATCGAAATTAGCTCCTCGTCAGCGGCAGCGGCGGAGCCCGTGACTCCGCATGGTAACTCGAGGGGGAGGAAGAGAGCACACCACTCAATCCTCTAACTTCGTTTGACAGCTGTCACCGACATTAATCACGACCCCACGTTACTGCTGCACGCCCAGGTCTCCACAAGCACAAGTGATCAACATGGCGACTTCACGATCCAAGAAAGAGAACCTGTGAGCACCCTCGACGCATCGCGCGCCAGATCGCTGATCATACTCCAAGCCTCTATGTTGACCGTAGGCGGCGCTTCACTTCAATTCAGGCGCATACCGCTGATCTCGACCATCATACAGACATTACACTCCAAGTCGTTCCAAAACTGAAGTATACGCTCAGCTTGTTAGTCGACGATGAGGAGAGAGAACTACAGAGGGTAAACAACCGGACCTGGGAACCAGCGAAGCCCCTGTATGCACCTTGTTTCTTTGATACGTGCACTTTCTAAGGTCTGTGCATATGTAGAGATGTATCTCCGATATCCCAGATGCATGTCGAGATCCAAGTGAAGAAGGCTCATCTCTCATTGGGGAGGAAAGAGCAGGGCACCACAGAGATCGACTGTCAAGCACTTTTCAATGATTATTGGAACACCACAGCCCACGAGTTCCTAGTACAAGGTCAGTTGGAATCACCCAACAATTCCTTTCATCGCTGACCGAAAGGGCGCAGCGGACATTGTTGCTGGGAAACATGATTGTTCCCTGGAGTTACAATTCTCTGCAGAAGTTACCGTTCGTCTTCTGACAATTGTTCCCCACAAGCTGCTTATACTGTTTGCATAGACGGGTGATCTACGCTCCTCGCTCCGTGAACTCGAAAAGTTGTTAAGGGATTACTCCCCACTGATGACAGAATCGACGGAGAAGGCTTTGGAAAAGGTCATTAAAGTCGGGGCTGCATTCTCAGAGGTCAGTCCTCAGCTCTCCCATATCGAAACTATCAGGACATTGACTCGTTTTAGTTAAATGAGATCGCAAAGGCTGCCTTCAGTGTTGCTACAGTCACGTTTGAGGTTTGTTCCCGCTCTTGTGCCTCAGAAGCAGAGGTGACGCGCGGCTGTTTTAGCTTTTGCAGGAACAAAACAAGTACGATCAAATGCCGTCAGACCTTTTGGATCGGTTGCGGCGCATTTTGTTTTTTGCAGACAAGGTCGCAAACGAGATCAGCGATGAAGAGACAGAAATCTTGCAGAAGACAATCTCACAAATGTTCAAGGTGATGGAAACAGTCGCAAAGTGTTCGTGCGACTATGTCAAACGTGGGCGTTTCGGTGGGGCTTTCGACTTTTCTGAGTTTCGCAATGCTGATGATCGCAGAGAGGACGTTGACTGGGCTCGTCCACCCGCAGAAAATCGAGGAAATGAACAAAGATTTGACCAATGTCATTGAAGATTTCGATCGTGCAATGAATGTTGAAGCCCTCCGGCTAGCCAGTAAGCACTCATTGGTCTCAATTGGATGATAGTGTATCCTCAATTGCTCTGTACAGAATCAGTTCAGCAAGACCTCTTGCTTGAGAAGCGGCTTAAACCTACCAGGACCAGCTATAACCAGGCGCTCTGCTGTATGGAAGGCACTCGCCAATCTATTCTCAATCAAGTCATTGCCTGGGTAGCCAATGGATCGGGGCCGAGCAATACATACTGGATCTACGGCTTACCCGGAATCGGCAAGACATCGTTGTCTCATTCAATCTGTAAAACACTAGACGGACGATCTCAACTCATTGGAGCGTTTTTCTGCCAGAGAGATGACACGAATTCGAACGAGCCAAGAAACATCCTCCCAACTTTTATATCTAAACTCGCCGAAATCTCCCCGACTTTTCGAAGGATTGTGGCAGAACAACTTCGTAATAAACCAAACTTGACAGCGGAGTCGATGACAGACACACACTTCCTCGATTTTATCCGCTCAACGCCTGACCAACCCAATGAGCATCCTCGCGCTTTTGTCATTGACGCACTTGATGAGTGTGGCAACAATCGAAGCCGCCAAGACGTCCTAAAGGCCCTGACCGACGCAGCCGCACTAGCTCCGTGGCTCAAGATTATCATCACCAGTAGACCCGAAGCCGATATCGAACGCTTCTTTCGTGGTCTCACCGGCTCGTCGCATTCATCATATGATCTGACTACCGATCAGAAAGCCAGTGATGATTTGCGAACCTTCGCCCGAAGCCAGTTCAGCTTGCTGGCATCGCATTGGCGTCTCCGCACGGTTTGGCCAGAAGAATCGGACTTCAATGAGCTTATTTCTCGCGCGAACGGCCTTTTCATCTTCATCAAGACCCTCATTCTCGCACTGGAGGAATGTGACGATGCTGAAGAGTCTTTGAAGGAAGCCTTGCAAGGCTCAGCTGGTACTGGCTTGGAGTCTCTATACAGACTCTATTCGAGTATCCTGAGAGCACACAGCAAGATTGGTGGATTTTGGCGGATGATTGTTGTGATTATAACGGCTCAATATCGCCCAATGTGCGAAGAGCCGATTGCAAAGCTGACGGGAGTGAAACTCAATCTAGTCGAAAAGTGGGTGGATGCCCTCAGCTCCTTGCTCTATCGAGACGAAGGGGCCAATGGAGCAATTCGTGTCCGACATTTGTCAATTTCCGATTTCTTTCTCAGTGATCGCTGCGAGTATCAAGTCAACCTGCGCGAGGCGCACGCACAGCAGGGTATCGTCTGCCTCGAGACGATGGTAAAAGAGCTCCGTTTCAATATCTGCAATCTCGAAGATTCCCGGCTCGCCAACGCAGATATTAAAAATCTCCCATCCCGAGTGAAACAGAACATTTCCGACCCCTTGCAGTATAGCTGCCTCCACTGGTCGGGCCATCTTTGCTCTTCAGCTACCCGCGATGAGCGCTTATTGGTGTTGAGAGGCTTGAAGACCTTCTTTGAGGGATTGTACCCATTATTTTGGGTTGAAGTGTTGAGCGTTATGGGGATGGTCCCAATTGGCGCTCAAAGCATTCGAAGGTTGCTATCCTGGGTCAGGGTGAGTACATCCAGCTTGCTACTATGTTACATTCTAAGCTTATTCGACTTGGCTGTAGGATTCAACGCTTCTTGAGAGAATTCAGGACATTCGTTATACCCTGATCACTTTTCACACCCCCATCTCCATCAGCGCTCCGCACATCTATATTTCAACACGGCCATTCCTACCCTCACAGTCCCCTTTATCGAGGACCTTGAGCAGAGAATTCACTAGTGCCATCAAGGTACGAGTGGGGAACCTGTCGTCATGGCCAGCACCGCCATTGAAGTGGACCGGACACGCGGGGGGCATCATGAGTGTGTGTTATTCCCCGGATGGGACCCGCGTTGTCACTGGATCCTGCGACAAGACGATTCGGATCTGGGATGCAGAATCTGGTGCTGTGGTTGGCGAACATCTTACAGGGCATAGTGGGGATGTGATTTCTGTTGCATACTCTCCCGATGGGCAGCACATCATCTCCGGATCCGACGACCGCACCATTCGAATCTGGGATGCCGAAACTGGCGCTTCAATCGGAAATCCTCTCAATGGGCACACTGACTTGGTGCGGTCCGTTGCTTATTCTCCTGATGGCCGGCGCATCGTCTCCGGATCCGACGACCACACCATTCGAATCTGGGATGCCGAGACCGGCGCTTCGGTTGGCGAGCATCTTATAGAACATAATGGGGGTGTGAATTCTGTCACATACTCTCCCGATGGGCAACACATCATCTCTGGATCCGACGACTGCACCATTCGAATCTGGGATGCCGAAACTGGCGCTGCAGTCGGAAATCCTCTCGATGGGCACACCTCCTTGGTGTGGTCCGTTGCTTACTCTCCTGATGGGCGGCGCATCGTCTCTGGATCCGGCGACCACAGTATTCGAATCTGGGATGCTGAGACCGGTGCTTCGGTTGGCGAGCATCTTATGGGGCATAATCGGGAAGTGAAATCTGTTGCATACTCCCCCGATGGGCGGCACATCATCTCCGGATCCGACGACCGCACCATTCGAATCTGGGATGCCAAGACTGGCGCTTCAGTCGGAACTCCACTCGATGGGCACACTGGACAGCTGCGGTCCGTTGCTTACTCTCCTGATGGGCGGCGCATCGTCTCCGGATCCGAGGACTGCACCATTCGAATCTGGGATGCCGAGACCGGCGCTTCGGTTGGCGAGCATCTTATAGAACATAATGGGGGTGTGAATTCTGTCACATACTCTCCCGATGGGCAGTACACCATCTCCGGATCTGACGACCACACCATTCGAATCTGGGATGCCAAGACTGGCGTCTCAGTCGGAAATCCTCTCGATGGGCACACTTCCCAGGTGTGGTCCGTTGCTTACTCCCCTAATGGGCAGCGCATCGTCTCCGGATCCTCCGACTGCACCATTCGAATCTGGGATGCCGAGACTGGCGCCTCGGTCGGCGATCCTCTCAAGGGGCACACTGACTTGGTGCGGTCCGTCGTTTACTCTCCTGATGGGCGGCGCATCATCTCCGGATCCTTCGACCGCACCATTCGAATATGGGATGCCGAGACTGGCGCTTCGGTTGGCGAGCATCGTATGTTGCATAACGACAGTGTAATATCTGTTGCATACTCTCCCAATGGGCAACACATCATCTCTGGATCCACCGACCAGACCATTCGAATCTGGGATGCCAAGACTGGCGCTTCAGTCGGAAATCCTCTCAATGGGCACACTAACTGGGTGTGGTCCGTTGCTTACTCTCCTGATGGGCGGCGCATCGTCTCCGGATCCGATGATTACACCATTCGAATCTGGGATGCCGATACTGGCGCTTCGGTTGGCGAGCATCTTAAAGGGCATAATGGCGGTGTGAGATCTGTTGCATACTCTCCCGATGGGCAGCACATCATCTCCGGATCCTCCGACCGGACCATTCGAATCTGGGATGCCGAGACTGGCGCCTCGGTCGGCTATTCTCTCAAGGGGCACACTGACTATGTATGGTCCGTCGCTTACTCTCCTGATGGGCGGCGCATCATCTCCGGATCCGAAGATCGCACCGTTAGAACCTGGGATTCTGAGGTTAGTACAGAAGCCGGCAAGCTTCGTGAGTGGCATATCTACCCAGTTCAGTCTATTGATTACTCTTCTGACGTGCAGCACACTGTCTCTTGTAACCCAATGCATGCTGGTGTTTTTGCAAAGCCTGACGTGGATGGTTGGGTCAGGGACTCAAACCGTGGCTTACTCTACTGGGTACCCCACGACTGTCGTGCAGGCTTGCATTCATCTTCCCTCATGACTATACCCCTTACAGCTCACAACCGTTCCATTTCTCTTGACTTTGACGACTTTGCCTTTGGAACCTCATGGACTCGAATGTTCAAAAATGCATCACCTTAGCCTTTTTTTCGCTGAACATCCGCTGTAGTTTGGCCTTAGTTGCTCTTTCGTGTATTGAAGTTCTAACCATCATTATTGATCGAGGCATGACACCGCTGAGTTGCTTATCACGAGAAGTCCTTCTGGAGACACCAAATAGAGCTCTGGAATAGTCAAAAGTCTGGAGTCAACTGCACCTGCAGATGAGCCATACAACGTGCGCGATCATATCCTCACACAAGCGAGGAACAGGTTTCGGATCAAGGAACTGCCTATTATATCGATGGGGAGGCGACGTTGTCTATTATGGTGACACCTTCCCAGAGAAGCTCAACGAGGTGCTCGTAAGCAAGGGCCCTGCCTATATTGGACCTCCAGCTAAACATACCAGAGCCAATAGGAAAGTTGGGGAGGTGAGCGTGCTCGCAAGCCAGAGTTTCGTGCGTGAAGATGTGAGTAGCTCTGCATAAAATGTGCATTTTCACCTTGTCATCTGACTTTGTACTAGGCTATCAAACAGCTGGAGGTTGTGGCAGCACTCGAAGGCGTCCAGAGAGTGGCCGGCCTCACTCGCCAATGCTTCGATACTGATCTCTCAGTGCCGCAATTGGAATGCAAGACCTACGCGAGGGTGACCGCTTCCCATTCGGCTGCGCGATCGTAGCAGAAGGCATATACCCTGCACTCATTGAGTCAGGTATTGACTGCGGTATTGCGCTCTACTCACTTGGGTGTATCCCCCCCATTTGGCGCCTGAAAAACTCGCATTGAAGCTCTACAACCGAAACCTCGATGGATCACAACTGGACGCCGTGTTGAGTACCGCACGGAAACTGGATTTCGAGAGTTGTAGACTGGAAAATTAACCCTTGAGAGGCGAACGCATGGTGAGCCGAAGAGGTTTCTTGAGGTGTCAGGCCAGGGGGTCATTAGCCTCAAGTCGAACTCAGAGCTACAACACCTATCCGAGGCATAGTTTGCCTGTAATAACAGACCATTCTCTAAGATATCAAGCCTGTTATTACAGGCATTCCCTATTAAGAGCAGGCACCGTCGGTACACCGTCAGTAGCTCGTACCACCGCCAATAGCACCGTCGGTAGCTCCAACCGCCGGCGCCCGGGGTGTCACCCGTCCGTCGTCACTGTCATGTGTCAT
>Ga0307515_10020375_pt1 | contig 11836 bp, 8 predicted proteins | sample 17_EM_MG_FD_194513 | JGI IMG/M metagenome (GOLD analysis project Ga0307515, IMG submission 194513) | Populus trichocarpa ectomycorrhiza microbial communities from riparian zone in the Pacific Northwest, United States - 17_EM | ecosystem: Host-associated > Plants > Roots > Unclassified | place...
CTTTGTCATGTCGCATTAATACATAACCTAGACCTTTCCTTAAAGCATCATTATAAACTACAAACCCTTTCATCTCTGAAGGTAATGTTAACACCGGAGCGGTGGTAAACCTTTTTTTTTTTTTTTAACTTTTAGAAGCTCTCTTCACAGTTTTTATTCCATTCTTACTTTGTCACATTTTAAGTCAGTTGGGTCATCGGAAAAGCTATAATGAAGAATCCCTTAATGAATCTTTTGTAGTATCCTACTAATTCAAGAAAACTATAAATTCCAGTCACATTTACGGGTCCCTCCCACTTTAATACTACCTCCATCTTCCTAGGATCCACTAGTACCCCTTCAATAGATATGACATGCCCTAGAAAAATCACTTTATTCAGCCGGAATTCATATTTATTTAGGTTGGTATACAATCAATGCTCCCTAAAAGTTTGCAATACTTGTCTCAATGGTTGTTCGTGCTCTAGGTATGATCTCAAATAAACCAAAATATCATCTATAACACTACAACAAACTTATCCAAATAAGGTCAGAACACCCAGTTAATCAAATCCATAAACATCATAGGAGCATTTGTAAGTTCAAATAGCATTACTAAGAACTCGTGATGTCCATAACGGGTTCTGAATGCAGTCTTTGGCACATCTTGTTCCTTGATCAAGAATTTAAAGTACCCTGACCCCAAATCTATCTTCAAGAAGACCCTTGCCCTTTTTAGCTGGTCAAATAAGTCATCTATCTGTGGCAGTAAATACTTATTTTTCACCGTTACCTTGTTTAACTGCTTATAATCAATACAAAGTCTGAGGGTCCTATCTTTTTTTTCTTCATAAATAACACTGGAGCTCCTCAGGGTGAGTTACTTGGACATATGAACCCTTTATCCAACAATTCTTGTAGTTGAATCTTCAAGTCAGCTAATTTAGTGGGCGCCATAAGCAAGATATTCTTCTTAGTCATCATAATCAAAATAATACTATTTGATATGATATTTTTATCCCCTCTAAACACCACCATCTTACCTTCCTGTTTCTAAAGGGTCACTATTTTCAAATTGCACCCTAAACTCAGCCCATGTCTAACACCTCACGGTCTACTAGACCGCATTGTATCCTATAAAGATCATGCCCTATCTGACAGTAAATCAGTGGCACAATTTACTCGTAAATATTTCGCCACCTAAATCTACTCTATAGTTTCTTCTACTGTACATAGCCACCTACATGCTATCTCAGCATCTGGTTCTCCTAAAAATAACTCGCACCCTAATTCTTGCATGCTCTTCACTACCCAAACCAGTGTAACCACACTGTCCTTAAGTGCCGGGGCAACTGGCAATACCTGCGCTATTTGTGCTATTAAGGGTGCTGGTACTAATATATGAGGCATCGCCTCAATCAATGCCCTCACAATCTAGGCTATAAATGTTAGATCAATATATAGTGCAGGGGTTGCTGCTAACACTATTGTTGCTAAAAGAGGCACCTCTCTTGGATGAGGTGTTGCAAGTATATGAGAGGCTGAATTCTCTAAGGAATCCTCTCTCTCTCTCTCTCTCTCTCTTTATATATATCCTTTAAACCAAGATGTTGACATTGTCTATATGCTGAAGAGGGATCTGTCATCACACTTTACCTTGTGCGCATTATCCTGAAACAATCCAATACTTATCAGATTTTAACTCAACTCTTAACCTAGACTAAATTTACAAATAAGAATATAATAATTCACTTTAAGATTAGAGTAAATTTTTTTTTACCAAAAATTCAGAAGAGTTTCTCCTATATTTTTAATATCGATATTAAGAGTTTCTCCTATATCAAGTTATCGATATTAAACATAACATCACCATCCAATCATTTTGAATACAATCATCTCAAAGGATAGAATAAAAACAGTACAAGATAGACAAAAAAGAAAAAGAAAAAAGAGTATAACATATCAGTCAAAGAGGTTTTATATTTTATTAGAGCTAACATGTTAGGTCGCTAATGAACTTTTGCCACACTAGCCCATTTTATACGTTTTCATCTTAGTAGGTACCCGGTTTCAATTTTGCATTAGTGTTTATTTGCCTTGTACAATAAATGTAAATTCTGAGCCCATCATCCACCAACATTTATTTGGATTCATATTGATTTCTTAATTGTTGAATCAATGAATAAAATGTTTAGACAATCATCCATTAGTCCAAAGTGCTATCTAAAGTCTTGATTAAGTCTTAATATATGTTTAAATCATCCCTCACGTTTATTCCAAATTCGAGCTGCACTTGTTTCTGCGTCATCACACCTTACAATACCAATAACTCTCTCTCCCGGCCCCCAGTCTCTGGCTCCCTTCCGATGTGAATATGACTGTGCTGATAGTTATTGCCCTCGAAACTAATCTCTAACACTAGGGTTTGTTCTCTCTTCAAATATCATGTCTTGTAATCTTAGCACTGCTCTAAATTATTTTATCTTTTTAGACAGCCTATAATTTTATTCTTGAACCAGATAGAGCCTGTAATTTAATGAGCCCTAACCTACCAGTGGTCAGGTTCAAGGGAGCTTAATAAAGTCCTCATCTACTCCATCAAAACAAGACATTGAGGGCCCTCATCATTAACAAGTATTTTGTTCTCACATGGCTGAGCATATCTGTTGACTTTTGTTAGCATTTGAAAGAAACATGACCCGTCGACCACCCACCAGCCACCTTTCACAGATAGCTAGGTAGCCCTGCCAATTTCCAAGCCAACCAAACCACACACTCGTATGTATATATACAAGTTTTCCTAGAGAGCATATTACCTTCACAAAGCCTCCATGTTAAGTTGCCCCATGCCTTATCCATTCATCAAGGCCACATTTTTTATACGTTGGCACGACTTTTCAACCCAAAATTTGAATCTCTTATTTGGCCAGACTCAAATTTTCTCCCTGCAAATACCTCATATTATTAGCTTGGTGTGTTAATTTATTCCATAAACTTATTTAGTTTTGTTTTAATGACTTCATCGAATTGAATAGAGGGAGCACTAGGTTTTTTTTACTTTTTTTTTTTTAAAAATTGAAAAGTAGAGAACGAGCATAACCTAGGATTCAGTGGACAATCTAATGAGAACAAGGTAACCTATGAAGCATGATTATTTTTTTTATTTATTATTATTGATATCTTACCAAAGTTTCAAGACAAAAAGATGGATTTAGCTTGGAGTGCAAGGGATCCTCCCCATTTTGTCAAGAGAAACTGATGATGGTGATGATGATCGCTCATGCACCTTTATTTATTCCTCTCTTTACTATTCTTTTGCGAGCTACGAACATATATAGCATGTAATAAAACTAAACTTTTGTAGAAAAAATTAAAACACAATAAAGCAAAAGTTAAGTTAAAGATATGAATAGCACATATTTAATCAAGATGTAAGTTTGATATATAATATGGGTTTGAGAATACTTTTCACATGGATATAAGATTTTGTACTAGGTTTTGGATTGGGGGTTGATTAGATTAATTTGAATTAACTTAGATTATTATTAAAATATTATTATTTTATATATTTTTTTAACTAAAAAGATATCAGTTTAGATAATTTTTTAAACAAATATCTTTAAAATTAACCAAACTAAATCTTATTTATGCTTGATTAAATCAACCAATAAGAGGTTAATGTATTAAATTATTGAAGATTTATCGGGTTAAGATATTAATTTAAAAGAAATTTTGTTTGGATTAAATTTTTAATTAATGAATTGAGTAGATGTTATTTTTTAAAAGTATTTTTTACTTGAAAATATATCAAAATATTTTTTTTATTTTTTAAAATTTATTTTTGATTTAAACAAATCAAAACCATATAAAAAATAATAATTTATAACTAAAAAAAATTTTTAAAAAACTTTAAAATTACAGTTGATTCATAAATAAATTATTAGAATCGAGTAGAAAAATGAAAGTAGTGCTATCAAAGACGGTCTTATAAATAATCAGCCACCTCTTACTTTGTCTGTTTCACAACTGAACCAGTACCAGGTGGCTGCTCTTCTTGCTTTTCCAATCCCGGCGCTTCTCTCTCTCAAAGCTGTACACTTTTGGTTGGCTGGCTGTTTTTGTCTTAGTTTCTACTACAAACGTTGTTCCTACTTAATGGAATTTTTCTTTTATTAGTTTTTGACTCTTTAATTTCCTCAGGTACTGTCTTTTTTTCTTTTTCTTTTTCATTTTCAAGTACAGTTCTTCCCCTTCTTTTTATGATCATTAAAGATCATAGCTTTTATGCTTGTTTCTGTCCAAGTTTCTTGATTTCAAGTGGGTTTCATTTACTGTTTCTTCTGCTGTTGTTCAACTCTGATTTGTGTGAATTTGGTTTGTGCCCTTATAGAATTCCCTGATTCATGTTTTATGAGTTTTTTCTTCACTTTAATTCTCCTGAAGTGTACTGTTGGAAAATTCTTTTAAAAAAATTCTCTTTGAAGTGTACTGTTGGAAAATTCTTCGTTTAACTGACTGGTTGCTTAAAGTCTACAACTTGTTGGCATCAATTAATTGAGCACTTCTCACTTTTAGACTTGCATGATGCTTGCTTTCAGACTTCAATTGTGAGGTTGACGACCATTTTTTTAATGGTTATATGCTTAAAAAGGCTGGATTTTACTTGTATTCTGCTACTACACTGCTAATAATTTTTAATTTTAGTAGAGTTCACTTGATACTTGATTGCTTGTTGATTTTTGGGGGTGATATGCCTCGTCAAGTTCTTTTAGGGAGGTTACATGTTGTTTTGACTTTGGATTGTTTCAAAATTTTACTTCAGGAGTTTAATTCGACTTTAAGTACTATTGAAATCAGATCACTTGACAGCATTTTCAGAAAGATTCTTCCCATTTTTAAGCTAGTTTGAATGCTTTTAAAATGTCTTCTTAGGTTGTTCTTCGAGTCCATGGTGCCTGTTATTGAGAATTTGTTTTTTCTTTTTTGTTTTTTTTGGCTAATCATCACATAACATGCTATCAATGGACATTATTTTGTGGCGGTTCCCCTTTTTTTTGGTTTATCAAATGATTGACTTCTTCATTATTTGATTTTAGTTCCCCTTAGAATTATCTTGGAGTACTTTAGGAAAAGTTTACTTCCGTTTTATGTTTCCGTAGTCAATACTTAGGAAGCAACGCTTGTTAGTTGAATTCATCGGGGGCATTTACTCGAGCTTTATCATTGCTAAATATCACGAGCTTCAATATTTTGTATGTGATGACTAGAATCCATGAATATGAAGATTTATCCGGGATATAATCACATCTTTGAAATTGGAATTTGGGGTTTAGTTTATTCACTTACATTACGTTGTCTGGTAAATGACAGGTCAGAAAAGGCTTTTTCCACTCCAGTCATGGATACTAATTCACTTCTTAAGGACCAGAAAGAAAAACCAAGTCTTCTTGTTGAGGTAAATTCTGCAGCTTCAATTGTGTGATTCTTCTTCCTTAACAATGAAATTCCTGTTCTTCCAGTCTTGACTCTTGAAATTTTGTGGTTTAGGTTGCTAATTTAGAAAAACAGCTGTGGACACTAGTCCATACGAGAGGTCTTTTGTACTCCAATGTTCAAGACTTGTATCGAAAAATATGCTCTAGTTATGAGAAATTAATTCTCAGTGATCACAGACTGGAGGAGCTTCAAGATACTGAATATTCTCTGTGGAAGCTTCACTATAGACATATTGATGAATTTCGTAAACGAATAAAGAAATTTTCTGCTAACAGGGAGACTATAACGTTTGTGACACCACAAAGTAAGTTGGCTGCACAGAGAAGCAGTGATAACCATGTTGATGGATTTAAATCATTTCTGTCTGAAGCAACTGAATTTTATCAAAATCTTATCTTCAAAATCAAAAGATATTATGGTCTCCCAGAAGATTTTTCCTTCCATAGAAACGGTGGCAATTCTGCTTCCCCTGAGCCCAACAAAATGCAGAAACTACAATTTTTATGCCATCGCTTTTTAGTTTGTCTGGGGGATCTTGCTAGATACAGAGAACAATGTGAAAAATCTGACACGCAGAACCACAAGTGGTCAGTTGCAGTCGCTCATTACTTGGAAGCAACAATAATTTGGCCCGACAGTGGAAACCCCCAAAATCAGGTACTTTCACGCTACTTCCTTATTATGATATCAGCAGAGAAACTTATGAAAGGTCCTCAGTCATGAGAATGACTTTTATAACTTTGTATGCTTTTAAAACCTACTATCCTGGTTTCATATATATAGCACATAACCAAATATGTTCAATTTTCAGTTGGCAGTGTTGGCAACATATGTCGGTGATGAGTTCCTAGCTTTGTACCACTGCATAAGAAGTTTAGCTGTTAAAGATCCTTTCCCTGATGCATGGAATAACCTTATTTTACTGTTTGAAAGAGTAAGACTCCAGCTCATGTTCCAGCTCTCTTTCTCTCTCACTCTCTCTTGTATAAATGCTATCACCAACAGATTGCTGTGCTGCCATATTTTTTTCTTTGGCAGTTCTCAGTTGATTTTGTGGTTTTCCAGAACAGGTCATCTCATTTACATTACCTTTCTAGTGAGGCCTGCTTTGATTTCTTACAACCATCTGAAAGTAGCGTCTGGACTGAAGCACAATCCGCTAATGATTTTTTGAATTGCAAGCCTCTGAAAGCTGAAGATGAAGGCTCAAGGGAGACACATTTATGGCCTCTAATCATTAGAACAATAAGTTTCTTCTTCATAAAATCCAGGTAATCCTTGAAGCACATTTTGTTTCTACCAAACAATTTTAGTGTTCCCTTCTAGATTTGATTATGCAATAATGTTTATGTTTTTTTCTCAATTTCTGTTATACGTAGCATGTGCTATAATGCCTTCTGGTTCCTACAGTAATTTTCACTACTCTGTTGGTAGAATGCTTGAGACGATAATTGGTATAGCATTCACTATCCAGAGTAGTCTCCTTGATAATTGTTCTATTATCATCTTTTCTGAAATTGAATGTTCATCTTGTGTTGAGCTTCTGAGATGGAATGATCTTTTAGTGGATTCTCAAAGTCATAAGGTGTAAGAATTTTTTTATCAAGCAATTACCATAAATTCTGTGCCAACAGAATAATGTTTATGTTTGGAATTTTGGCCAGCAAAACTAAAACTGTTATCCTTATTATATAGGACTATTAGCTGCAACATGATTGAGGAGGCATCCTTCTGAAATATGCTGTCACATTACTAATTCATGTTTTTACCATATGCATTCTGAAAGTACCACTTCCACTATGTCATACTGAGCTGAAATTTTGTTAACTGCTTTTTAAAGTATCTTGTTCTCAACTCCTTACTAAACAAAAGATGGCTGTATACAGTACTAATTGCTTTTCAATTTGTGGCAGTTTTGAGGACTTTCCTTGTACTTTTGCATCTACTATTAAAGAGCTGGATGTGTTGATGGCACTAGATGATGCAACGTTAAAAGCTGCAATGGAGTCATATCAGCATATGAATTCAGCCAGGAGTGGTCCTTTTAGAACCCTTCAATTTATCTCATTACTCATCTTTGTCATTGAGAATCTAATAAATATCCCAGATGAAAAAGATTCAAAGGGTAAAACTGAAGTCCATCAAATTGCGTTAATACAAGCTGCAGTGGCTGCTTCATTCATTTTCATGGGACGTCTTACTGATAGATGTTTGAAGGCAGATTTGTTGGACTCTTGCCCACTTTTACCAGCTTTGCTTGTTTTTGTGGAGTGGTTAGCTCGTATTCTTGATGAACTCGAAACACATGGATCTGATGATAAAAGTACAAGTTCTATGTCTTATTTCTTTGGAGTGTTTCTTGAACTTTTGAATCAGTTTGACATTAATAGTGGTGAAGTCGAGCCTCCACACAGTATTGCTCTTTGGGAAGACTACGAGTTGAGAGGCTTTGCACCAGTAGCTCAATCACAGGTGCCATTAGATTTTACAAGTCATTGGGGACACAGAGACAGGTTTGAAACTGGAACTCGATACCGTGCGAATCGCATCATTGATGCTGCAATGAAGATTGCAGATAGAACAAACAATAGTCACAAGTGGATCTTCTATGATAAATCTGGAAGAAGATTTTCTGTTGCTGAATCAAATAAATTTCAAGACAGGAAAGAGTTGGAAAAGATGGGGTCTGCTAGTACTGTTGTTCAAGAGAAAGATCCCAACCAGCAAATTTTACAATCAACAGAAAAAAGTGAGAAGGTAATCCTTGAGGAGAAACCAAGTAGCCCTGTTGTGAATGGAAAATCCATTTCATTAGAGGAGGAAGAAGTCATTCTCTTCAAGCCCCTCACAAGATACAATTCTGCACCACTTTATAGGTCTATCACCTCCAATGATCAAACACCTTCAGAAGACACTGGGGACCAGGTCGTGCCTGCTGATGAATGCTTGCGACGTGCTACGTCACTACTAATAGCACAAAACCAGCGGCAGGGTGATCCTTCAGCATTCCATTCTGACCTCACCAATTTCAGGTGCATCAAACCAGTGAAACAGCAGGAGCCTGCCCTAAAGGATACAGCAGACCACCTGGTTTCAGAAGCTCCTAACTCTCATGGGACTCCGTCTCTCAGCACCTCCATTTCTGCTGGGCCACCCTCACTCAATGCTTGGGTTCTCAATAGAGGTTTGAGCAATGAAAGGGTGAAAGGTAAAGGTGACATGAGTAGACATAGCTTGGCACCTATTCAGGAAATGGCTTCAGCATCCATGAATGATCTCTCTATCAGTGAAACTGACTCTGTAATTAGTTCCACGCATGAACATTTGACCCCACATTACTCTTCTCCTCCTTATTCAGCTCCAGTGCCGTCTGCCCCATTTCTTCCTGATGATGCTGTGTGGCTTAATGGCATCCAATCTACTTTCACTGACTACAATAGCTCGGGAACTATCAACAGAACTAATTCTAATTATTTTGACACATCTCAAGTGAGTGGCTATTCAAATTGGACTGGTTCTCATCAACCTCTTCATCACGGTCCTGGAATTCCAGGCTTCATGGATGCATACACACCAGTGCGTCGAATGACTTCTTCTGAATGGCTTCGTCAGTACAGGGAAAGTCAGAATCCTGAGCGCACCACTAGTCACTTATGGCCAGTACATTCTTACACCATTGGGAACACTGGAAACTTCCACGACATATCCAGGTCCGGTCTTTTTAATCAGTGGGCAACTCCTGTGGCTTCTAATCAATTGGTTTATGAAGGGAGCCCGCCAATGCTTCCAGGTTTTCCTCCTGTTCATGGAACTGATGATCAAAGGAACAAATTCTTTTATGGTTATCAAAGACCGAACCCTTATGGATGTGGTGGCGTGAATGAGCCAGAACCACTCTTGCAGTATCTCAAGGAGAAAGAATGGCTGCTCCAGCAGGATCCAACGTTCAGAGGTCCTACATATATGGGAAGTTGAAATTGTCATGCGAGATGGCTGATATGAGCATTGCACATAGCTGCATACCTTCAATATGGGAACTTCATTCAGCCTGTAATGATCCATAGGTGATAACTGTTCATTTGTTAGTTGTTAACATGTAATATGTGTTAATGTGTGTGCATATGTAACCATTCTTCCAGAAGAAGAGCTCAAGAAACTCCGTAGAAAAATTCTCATCTGTAGGATTATATATATGGGAACTTCATTCAGCCTGTAATGATCCATAGGTGATAACTGTTCATTTGTTAGTTGTTAACATGTAATGTGTGTTAATGTGTGTGCATATGTAACCATTCTTCCAGAAGAAAGAGCTCAAGAAACCCCGTAGAAAAAATTCTGATCTGTAGGATTATATTTGTAGTTCGTGAAAATTGACTTGTTCTATCAGTTCGAGATTTTATCTGCCGTGTAATATGCTCTACTGCAGAGTAGAGAGAATGCTTTGGAAGTTGTCTTCAGAATCCATTTCAAATATTAACCTGCAAAGATTATATTGATCTGCTTTGATGCTGTTTTTGTGACTTCAACATTAGAGAACAACCCGTCTAGAAAGCTCAATATGCGAGGCTAAACAACAATGTTAGCGGCTTGGCAAACGCTCTTAAAAATTTGAGGCGGCTTCAAAATAGGTCCCCATATTTTGATGTGGGTTTCAATTACATTCCCAGACTATAGATTTAAGCAGCATACCCCAAATTAATAGTAGAGGAAACTTCAATGAATTTGGGTGTAATACAAAGGTTTACGGGTTAGAAATTTTATTTAATTTGCTAGATAGTTGGATATTAGTACAGCTATTAATTGAAATAAAAGATTAGTTTAGGAGAACTTTTTAAAAAATAACCATTACCATATTGCTAAATACATTTTTAATTTAATTCATTTAATTTCAGTAATTTCAATGTTAAATAATAAAATTAAAAAAAAATACTAGATAAAAAAAAAAAGAGCATTGTTCTACCTCTTTTAATTTTTTGTTCAATTAAATTAAATTTAGTTTTAGTAATTCTTGGAGATGATACCAAAAAACACATATCTGGCTGTTTTACATGCCCTTTTGTCCCTTCGAGGCACGATCATATCCCCAACAGTAAACGTAACTTGAATCTGCTCAATTCAATAAATGGTCTTCAAATGGAAAATCAGCACTGATGAGCCTCTTTCCCTCATCCTCGATCTGTTGACCTAACTCAGGGCGATACCTTCGGTTGGGTTTTTAACTGTCTTTTTGCTTCTTGTGATGCGGGTTTGGGAACACGTTACTTTAAATTTAAATTATTTTTTATTTATTAAAAATTATTATTTTTTAATCTTTTCAGATCGTTTTGACGTGCTAAAATAAAAAATAATTTTTAAAAAATAAAAAAAATATCATTTTAATATATTTCTAAATAAAAAATATTTTAAATCATAACCGCTACTACTAGTAGCAGCATAATTACTACTAATTGATTTTGGACTTGACAAGGTAAAGGTCTAAGGTTGTTGAGTTAATAATAATCTCGGATTAATTCAAGATATAATTTAACCGGTAATAATCATTCTTTTTTAGTAAGCCTAAATTAACCAATTATACTAGTAAAAGTAAACTTAAATACAAACTCACATTTAAAAAAAAAAAAGGCAAATTAGATTTAATTAATTATTGGCAGCCATCATCGAGATCACGTTTTGGGATTCATGTTTGTTCTTGTCCTCGCAAATTTGTCTCATCCTTAGCTATGACATTATCTAGATATAAAGCCTTCCCAACCAAGTCAAAGTTCAAAACAACAAGATGCGAGCCGATTTGTGGCATGCATTATCAATTGTGTCTCGAACCGCAACAACTCTTTGACTCTCTCCGTATAAAAAAGCCACAGAATACATAAGGAAAATATATATGAATCTATAATATATATACATAAGGCATTTATTATATGTTGATAAACAGAACTAATGTATACCAATTTATTATATCTCGTTGCATGAGGCTTGTGCTGTTGGGTTTTTCAAAACATATATATACAACAGAAAGTGTAAAATTTAAATTTTTTCAAGAGTCTTGTCAGATAAATATATAGTTGTTTCGGGTTTATGTGAAAATTACCTGGAGATCAGATGTTCTTTTTTACTTTGAATATTTGTTTCAAGGCGGGATTGTCGTAAATTACAAGTCGTTGAAATTTCTAGCCTCTAATGGTAATTCACACGAACCACTAGTGAGAAATATCCTAAATATTTTTTAAAAAGAGGGATTGTTATACCTTAGAGTGCTAACTCTTTTATTTTATGTTTTAGATGTTATATATTGTACTCTACTTACTCCTTTTTATCACATGAAATAAGAGGCATAACATTTTATTTATAGAAAAACCTAAAA
>Ga0307515_10020376_pt1 | contig 11836 bp, 4 predicted proteins | sample 17_EM_MG_FD_194513 | JGI IMG/M metagenome (GOLD analysis project Ga0307515, IMG submission 194513) | Populus trichocarpa ectomycorrhiza microbial communities from riparian zone in the Pacific Northwest, United States - 17_EM | ecosystem: Host-associated > Plants > Roots > Unclassified | place...
GAGGCAACCACTACCAAGTTGTCGTTTTATATTTGATGGGTAATAACCCGGCTAAACGACACCTCTTGGGTTGTTGGCCTGGGTTTTGGTAAGGGCTAGATTCTCTTGCTCTTTTTTTTTTTTTTTAGTTCTTTTTTTTATCTCGAAGCATGAAACAATAAAAAAATAATTTAGTTCATAAAATATTTTAAATTTTATTCTCTCGTATTTAAGAAGTATTATGTTGTGGCTTGCTAGGCAGACTCATCGTGCAACCAAATTAATTAAACCCAAAAAAAAAGAGATTTCGATCATCATCTCTCTCTGTTTTTTTTTTAAGGAAATATATTGATTCTCCCTCTAATCAATGCGAAAAAAAACATGAAGTGGGGACAACACCTTTTAGCTTCTCCCTGGTTAAATATCAATTACTGTTGCATTTTCAAAAAACAATTATTATATGTATAGTCCTTACCATAATTATTGTAAAATAAATTAATAAAAAAATCTCTCTGGGACCCTATTTTTTCCTCACCTAATCGTCAACGCATGGCAGCACTCAGTTGTTGAAGATTCCACTATATTTATTCTCAACCAATTTTCAGAGTAAAAGAGCATTGAATTCCGACTATATATAGTGCCCCATAACCCAGTCCCATATTATTTATCCAAAAAAAAGAAATCACACAGAAGCCAAAAACCTTCCATATCCGCCAAAAATGGCACCCGCTCAAACCACCACACCCAAGAATGCACTGGTCTTCGTCCCAGCACCAGGAATTGGTCATCTTGTATCAGTCATGGAGTTTGCAAAACGTTTGCTTGAAAGAGATGACAGTTTCTCCATCACAATGCTTCTTATGTCCCCACCATTTGCACATGATGTTACAACCTATGTTGAGAAACTTAATGCAGCTCACCCAGAATTTCAATTTCTTGGTCTGCCTTCTGTAACCCCACCACCCCTAGAAGATGTTCTTGCTTGTCCTGAACATTTTGTGTCAGTTTTCATCGCTGATCATAAGAACCATGTTAAGGATATGATTGTCAACCATGTTTTGTCCAACAAGTCAGTTAAACTTGCTGGTTTGGTTCTTGATTTGTTTTGTACTGCCTTTGTTGATGTTGCCAAAGACCTTGGTGTCCCTTCTTATATTTTCTTTGCTTCTGGTGCTGCTTTTCTTGGTTCCATGCTTTACCTCCCTGATAGATTTGACAAGGGAGGAGTCACCTACAAACCAACCGATCCTGACTCTATTATCCCTAGTTACATCAACCCAGTTCCCTCCAGGGTGTTGCCAAGTTTGTTGTTCCATGATGGTGGGTATTCAACTTTCGTAAGCCATGCTAGGAAATTCAAGGAGGCAAAGGGTATCATTGTCAATACATTTGCAGAGCTAGAATCCCACGCTGTTAACTATCTTAATGGCGAGGCAGGTGTACCCCATGTTTACACTGTGGGGCCAGTGGTTGATCACAAGGGCAACAGTCCAGTAGCTGATGGGAACCAACGTGAAGAGATCATGAACTGGCTCGACGCTCAGCCACAGAAATCAGTGGTGTTTCTGTGCTTTGGAAGTCAAGGGAGCTTCGGTGTGCCTCAATTGAAAGAGATTGCACTTGGGCTTGAGCAAAGTGGCCAAAGGTTCTTGTGGTCTATTAGGAGACCACCTTCTCAAGAATCTTTGAACCCCGGTGAAGTTAATGATTTTAGTGAGCTTTTGCCCGAAGGGTTTCTGGGCAGGACAAAAAATGTAGGGTTTATTTGTGGGTGGGCTCCTCAAGTTGAAGTCTTAGCCCATAAAGCCACAGGTGCGTTTGTGTCGCATTGTGGATGGAACTCAATTTTGGAGAGTACTTGGTATGGTGTGCCTGTTGTAACATGGCCCTTGTATGGTGAGCAACAAATCAATGCATTCCAGTTGGTAAAGGACGCAGGAGTGGCAATTGAAATGAAAATGGATTACAGGAAGGATGGCGGTGAGGTTGTGAAGGCAGACCAAGTAGCAAAAGCAGTGAAGGATGTGATTGAAGGTGCTAGTGACGTGAAAAGCAAGGTTAAAGCAATGAGTGAAACTGGCAGGAAAGCACTGTTGGAGGGTGGATCTTCATATGTGGCATTTGAAACCTTGGTTGGTGTTTTGTCAGGAAACAAGGCTTGAAGAACTTGCACGCCATGTTAAAATCTGAGGTTGATTCTGCACTTACGTACGTATGTTACCTCTTGTCTTGGTTCTTTTGGGTGATGATGCTAGTGCTATGCGTCAACCCTATTAGATTTGGTTTTGGTCAATCTTCCTTTTTTTTCTCTTTCTTTTTTGTCTAGGATGAGTTCATGGTTGGTCCCAAATGCCTCCCCTCTTGTACTCTCAATAGTCTACAATAAAATTATCTCTTAATTTATCAAGAAAGGGAGCTGTCCATGATTTGAACGAATTAATTTCAGGTTTTACAACTACGACAAAAGACAACGACTAAATTTAGACCGAGAGCTGATGTCTTCCACTAAAAAATAAAGATAGATGAACCACTCGAGCAAGCTGTGGTTCCAAAGTAAAATCATATCATGTGGAATACAAACGTGTTTCCTTTGATGGGTCGACTATTTATGAGGGCACTCAATTAATAAAGACAAACCAATCTATAAATACATGCATGTATTTTATTTTTTATTTTTTTTATTATTAATATGGGTGTTCGAGCTAACTTGTATGCAACTTGACTAATTCTACAAACTCTAAAATTAATAATCATATAAATTTTTAGTGATACGAGAGTACTGAAACTTATAATTATTGAATTTTTTTTCCTTGTGAAATAGAAACTTTTACATTTTCCTCCTTTCCCACTATGACTTTGTGACAACAGCCTGATAATTTCCTTAATCATGAATCAACACAAACAAAACTGGCCGACCTTTTCTTATGTTTTATGTTTTTTTTTTTTCCAAAAGAAATTCCCACGAAGTAATTCTTCATAGGGTGCCTATAAGAAAATCTTAATCATGCTATTTCCTCTTTTAATAGACAATTATTGATTTTTTAAAAAAAAATTTCTTATTGTAATGGTTAATTTAGAATATTCTTAGCCTTATTTTTGCACACCAAAAATTTATTATTCATGAGAAACTACCTCCGTTTTATATTATAATCTAAAATGTTTTACTTCTCCCGATGAAAAATAAATTGAGTTATGTTAGTGAAAGATCTAATATTAACTGTTGAAAGCGTAGTTATAAAATCCAAAACATCTAACGGATGGAGCTGGAACTGTGGTCAGAAGTTTTATTAGAACAAAACTAGAGTGGTGCCTATTTTATGCTGTGGGTCCGCACAATTTTTACAATAAAATATTTAGTATGTTTAAAAAATAAATCTAATAACTCATCTTATAGTTCTGTCGAACTAAATAAACTGGTTTTATTTGAATTACATAAGTAAAAAAAGATAATAATATCAAACCAGGATATATGTATATTACGACAACATGGGGAAAAAACTTTATCCCAGAGGAAAAAAATCCAAAACAAAAAATAACAATTAAAAAAATAAAAGTTAAAATTGAAAGAAAAAATAAATTAAAGCGCAATAATAAATTTTCAATTCAAAGTTAAATCGGAAAGAATAAAAATATTAATAAAAAAAATTAAAAAAATAACTATCAAAATCAAAAAAAAAAAAAAACAATACACTACCACCGTGTAAATAAATTTTTTTTAAAAAAAACCATCAACAATAAATAAAAATATAATCTGAAAAATTAAAAAAAATATATAGATCAAAATATTTAATATCACAACACGAGTCATTTACCAAGTTGTGTTTAATGAATTTGTTTATTAAAATCAATTTGTAATATAAATCGACATACATATAAAATTTATTGAATAAAATAAAAAATTACTATGTAAGACTACTCATATTAAAAATATTATAAAAATAAATAAATGTGTTTTTATTTTTAAAAATAAATTATATATATATATATATATATATATATAAAGTGAGGCATAACCGGGCCTGGTAAGCCAAACCTATTGCCTTGACTCATCAAAAAAGGGCCTACACATACATGCTTTAATTGTTTTTTAAGTTAATGAGGCGAACAACAATTCAATCATTCCAATTCTTTGAAAAACTCATTTCAATTCTTTGAAGAAAAAAATAGACGACACTCCGTTTTGAAAACTCATATTGTGGCTACAAGATTCTAATTTTTTTCACTTTAAAGATCTATTTTGATACTAAATATCTAGAAAAAAACTCTGTAAATCTTGTTAAATTAATTCATGGCCGCCAAAAATACATAAAAAAAAAAGTCTCAAAACCCAAATTAATCTGAAATAAAAAAATTTCTCAAAATCAAATTTATTTTTAAGTGTTTTTAAAGTAAAAAAAACATCTAATTTGAAGTTATCTTATCAAATAGAATTTTTTAATACAAAATCGATCATTTGGTAGCCAAAGTTGTCATTTACAGCAACAACCTAGAAAAGGATTCACGATTGGGCCTAAACAGCCCATTACCACTGGCTCAATTCAGTTTGTATGTCAGCTATGAATTTTACAGTGGCAGTGATCAATATGGTATCAGTGTCATCATATAAAAAAAAATTATGGCGAAAAAAATTTAAAAGAACCAAATTAAAAATTCTAAAAAAAAATCAATAAAACGAAATACCTCTTTTAATTTTTATTGTAATAATAATTCTTAATTAATTCTGAAATAGGTTATTGTCAGTGTCCAATTATAACCGTTAATAAATTAGATAGGAAAGAGTATAAAAATACTAAAAAAAAATTAAAAATAAAAAGGAAAATAAAGTTTAGTATCAAAATTAATTTTTTAAAAAAATTAAAAAAACTAATTATATAATAGTTAAAACAGATAATGAACTTATTAAACAAATCTCTAAATTGTGCCACCTATGTTTTGTATATATATTTTAGTTTTTTTATCTTTCAACTCAATTTTCTCTCTAAAAACATAATTAAATACTAATTTAGGTTTAAAAAAACTTAACTATAAAATAAAAAAAAGTTCAGAGAACTAAATTGAAGATTCTAAAAAAAAATCACTAAACACCTCTTCTAGTTTTTACTGGAATAATAATACTTAATTAACTAATAATTCTTAATTAATTTATCTTTCAACTCAATTCTCTCTCTAACAAAAATAATTGGATACTAATTTAGGTTTAAAAAAACTTAATTATAAAATGAAAAAAAAGTTCAAAGAACCAAATTGAAGATTCTAGAAAAAAAAATCACAGTGAAACGAAATACCTCTCCTAGTTTCTACTGGAATAGTAATTCTTAATTAATTATGAAAAAGACTATTGTCGGTGCACAATCATGGCCATTAATGACTTAGATAGGAGAGAGTATAAAAATGCTAATTTGTGATCTTTGTCGCACATAGACAATCTCCACTCTGCACATGAATCGTCGTGTCCGTCTCTTCTTTTCACCTTAAAAGACTCCTCTCCTTTTTGCCTTTTCAAAACTGAGTGGAGCACCGCATCTGGCATCCAGCAGTTGGTTTTCAAGCGAAGAAACCGAGAAGAAAACAGTGTGCCTCCCAAAAACTAGTGGAAACCACTATATTCTTTCTTCCAAGAGTCGCCTTTTTCATGTAAATGTAAACGCTTCCCTGTAGACAAACGTGGATCAACCGTTTTACACCCTTATGCCTTCCACGTTTTCTGTACCCAGTTAGATATTTATTCATCTAAAGGGTCGGTTCAAAAAGGTTTGGCCTCTCCTTCTCTCCTGGCCTCTCCTTCTCTTCTTGTACATAGCACAAGAGAGCAAAAATCAAAGGGAAGGGAAGAAACAAAGAAATGGAAGATGGGGAGATGTACAACATGATGAAGGTATGGCTCTCAATCTTTGCATCTCTAACTTACTGCTATATCATGGGAAAGATGATCCCAAGAGGTTTTACAAGACTTCTCTGTGTGCTACCAATTGTTTGTCTATTTCTTGTTCTTCCTCTAGAACTCACCTCTATTCATTTTGGAGGCATGACAGCTTTCTTCGTTGCTTGGCTTGCGAATTTCAAGCTCCTGCTTTTTGCGTTTGGCAAAGGCCCTTTGTGTTTAGACCCAAAAATCTCTTTTGGTCGTTTTGTTTCTGTTGCTTGTTTTCCCATCAAAATCCTACAAATCCCACCTCAAAAACCGAATCTAAATGGCCATAGCCATGAAAACCAAGCTCAAAAATCACTTCTAAATGGCCAAGATAGGCAAAAATTAATCTCTAGAAAGGGCCCTCATAAATCATTCCTAAATTATGCAACCAAAGGTCTTCTTTTGGCAATGTTGGTAGCTACATATGACTATAGTGATTATATCCATCCAAAAATCATGTGGCTCTTGTATTGTCTCCACATATATTTTTTTCTTGAAACATTCCTAGCCATGTTGGCATCGGTGGTTCGAACCCTTTCAGGGCTTGAGCTAGAGCCACAATTCAATGACCCTTATCTCTCGACTTCACTTCAAGACTTTTGGGGGAGAAGATGGAACCTCATGGTAACAAGCATCCTACGCCCGATCGCGTACGATCCCATCCTTTACACGTGTAAGAACTTCATTGGTCGCAGGTGGGCCCAGGGCATAGCAATTTTGGGTACCTTTCTAGTGTCTGCGCTCATGCATGAGCTCATTTTCTACTACCTAGGACGCGGGAAGCCCACGTGGGAGATCACTTGGTTCTTTTTGCTACATGGAGTGTGTTTACCGGTCGAGATTGTTTTGAAGAGGGCTGTTAACGGCAGGTGGCAGTTTCCCAGGCCGATGCAAACTATATTGACCATTGGATTTGTGATAGCTACCGGCTTTTGGCTGTTTTTTCCACCATTTCTTGCGTGTAATGCAGGTGTTAGGGCAATTGAGGAGTACGCGGCTGTACGCGAGTATTTGAAGGAAGCTGGTCATGCATATTTTCCTTGGATTTTTCAACAAATCTAACGGCTTGTAAATATCCAAGATTTGAGCAGCTTATTTTGATTGAATGAACGGTTCTGATTTGATGCAAATCTATGAAATTACAAAAATAAGCATGGTGGTTGTAGTTATGATTTATGTACTCACTTGATTTTTTTCCGGTAGTGTCGGGCAGGTCAATTTTTCAAACATAAAATAAAAAAGATCTAAACAGATATTTAGATGAAGAAAATTTCAATGAATATTTTAATTAACCTGTAACACGGGATAACTTTAAAAATAAAAATAAAAATAGGAAGCTTAAGTCACAATAAAACTAATTTTAAAGATAAAATTTTAAAAAAGAGAAATTTAGAAGAAAAAAAAACTCTACTCAAATTGGGTTTACTTTATTAATTAGAATGAGAAAATAAATAAATAAATAAATATTGATAAAAAATTAAGTTGCCCTAGAATCTCTAACCCCGAATAACATTATAGAAATTATATAAATGAAAAGCATAAAAAATAAGAAATTTCAGCACCTACTATTATTAAAAGATAAAATTAAAAGTAATAAATCCAAAATAATTTGGGTTAATTTAACTAACCAGTAATCTTGAATAACCGTTTAGAAAAAAAAAAAAACTTAAGATCTAACTGTTTAATATCAAAAGATAAAATTAAATTTTTTTTTAAAGAAACTAAAATCAAATCAGGTTAATTTTTAAAATCAGCAATCCTAATTATAAGATTGAGATGACCATGTAGAAAGAAAACAAACATTGAATAAAATTCTTAATCATTAAAAAAATAATATAATTAAAAAATAAAATAAATAGAAGAACAACCTGATTTTTTATTAACTTGGCGTGAATTTGAAAGAGAATTAAGAGAAAATAGAGGGAGAAGAAAAAACTCAACCACCACCGATTCATCGTGATTTGAGCAACATGCACCATCCCAGCAACTTCGCCTTCACTGGATATTTTAGATGACACGACAATTAAGAAATTCTAGTTGATGTACAATGCCTGGAATGGTAGGGGTGACATACACTCGCTGGCGCATGCATTTTTTTTTTTTTAATGAAAATACTAATTTTTTCCTAATCCAAATAGAGCATAACAATAAAAAAAAAATTTATTAAAAAAATACTAAAATATCTCTCTTAGCCTTTCATTTTTTTATTTACTTTTAAGGATATTTATATAATTTAATTATATAAAAAAATATAAACTACTAAATTATTTCCAATCAATTTGAAAATGACTTTTGAACTCCCGAAAAAATATCATTTTACCTTCGGTAGTAAGGCAAAAACTTTGTGCAGAGAATAGCAAAGTAATAATTACATTGTGTACGTCCGCAATAAATTTCCTTATAAAACACTGATTTTTTAGAGTTTTTTATAATTTGAGCAAATAGGGACCACATCATTAAAAAGATAAGAGGATAGAATTATATATATATAAAAAAGCATAGGGTGAATTCGTGAAAAAAATTATATGATATATTATGAGGTAATAAAAATTCATGAAAAAAGCATAGGGTGAATCACATTCTTTATGATCAAGTCTATTCTAATTTTATAATATAAAAATTTGATAACTATTCAGTAATAAAAACTTGATACTAAAGAGTTTGTTTTCATTGCGGTCTAAGGTTGAAGCCCTACGGTTCCTAATATGATGGCCACTAGAGGTTTACATGGTCGTTAATTTTAGGGTCTGTAAGATTAGTCAAGGTGCGTGCAAGCTGACCCGGACATCCACGTTAATAAAAAAATTAATCTAATAAATTAGTTTTATCAAAAAATTTCTTGATATTTATTCTTCTTCTTCTTCATCATCGTCATCGAGTATTGTTATCGGTAACATTTGTCATGGTAAATAATATACTTCTACTTGACTAATAATACTTCTATAAGAGATCTAAAATAACACACCCACTAGCCTTCGTATTTTATCCTCATTTTTTATTTTTTATCTCAAAGGAAGAAACTCGAATCCAAAACTTACTAGATTATAAAGCATGTTTGATAATACAATATAAAGTGTTTTTTTAATTAAAAATATATTAAAGTAATTTTTTAATTTTTAATATTAAAATCATAAAAAAATACATAATAATATTAATTTAATATATTTTCAGATAAAAAAAAATTAAAAAAAAACTTAAAAAAATAAATTAAACTCCATTATCAAACACAACACTCCCTATCACGGGTTGGGCTTGGAGCTCATTGGCCTTTCACATGGTTTGTTCGATCACTTACATTAGCAGCAGCGTGTATGTTTGTGCCTCGCTTTCATCAAACTATTCCCGGCTGGCTTGCCTGTCGTATAAGTTGATCTGTTGTCTCATTCAACCATAACTCAGGTGACCAGACCAATTAGTACTCCACCTATATTGCTAGCTACAATAATATCCATCATGGGAACAGCAGCAGCCAAGTGAAGCAGGGAACTGACGGCTAATGAAGGTGGTTCAAAATATCGCTGGATATGGTTGAGGCAGGGACACCACTGATAGTCAAGAATTTAGGAAGAGACTGGGAGTGGTTGCTGGTGTTTAATGAGAGAGTCTAAGATCGAGGTGACTTGAGCCACTTCCTTTAACATTGGCAACTTCACAAATATAGAATTAATGCAAGAGTCTCCTTCAACAATCACATCTTGAGAGTGAAAATGGGAGGTGAATTGGGCAACTTTCTCTTGGTATGGGTATCAGCTGTGGCATTACTTTGCTACTGTCACAAGATAGGTCAGTTAACCCACAAAGGCACAACCAGGCTTCTTGCAATCTTGCCAGTCGTATGCATCTTTCTTGTCATGCCTCTCAGCATCCTTAGTCTGAGTCTTAGAGCTATTACTTCTTTCTTCCTTTGTTGGCTTGCCAACTTCAAGCTCCTTCTCTTTGTCTTCGATCAAGGCCCTCTATCATCCAACCCGCCCCTCTCCTTGCCACATTTCATTGCCTTTGCTTGCTTTCCTATCAAGATTCAACAAGACCCTACACCAACAGTATCACCTCATGATCAAGAGCTTGTAAATGTTGATGATAATCAAGATCTTGAGAAGCTCGTGAGTGTTGAAAACAAAGACACCCCATCTCAAAAAATCGCCCCGAAAGGCCTTAAATCTCATCTAAACTACGCCTTGAAGTTTTTCCTACTAGTCATATTTGGTTACATCTATACCAGGGAAGACTATTTCCATCCAAAATTTATATTGTTCCTCTATGTTATCCACATTTATATTGCTCTAGAATTAATCTTGGCCATGTTTGGAGCCCTAGCTCGAGCCTGTCTCGGTGTAGAACTCGAGCCACAATTTGATGAGCCGTACCTCGCCAGCTCTTTGCAAGACTTCTGGGGTAAGAGATGGAACCTAATGGTCACTAGCATCCTGCATCCAACTGTATACAGTCCAATCCGGTCAACTTTTAGCCGTTGGATAGCAAAGAAGTGGGCTTCATTACCAGCTGTGATTGGCACATTTTTAGTCTCTGGTCTCATGCACGAGCTGATTTTCTACCACATTGGACGCCAAAAGCCAAAGGGGGAGGTCACATGCTTCTTTCTCTTGCATGGTTTTTGCTTGGCTATTGAAATAGGTATCAAGAGAGAAATAAAGGGTACACGGGGGTTGCCTAGAGTAGTGGCAGCACCGCTTGTGGTGGGGTTTGTGGTGGTTACTGCCATGTGGTTGTTCATGCCCACCGTGGTTCGTTGCAAGATTGATGCTGAGGCACGGATGCAGACTATTGCTTTCATTAATTTTGTGGAAGGTGTTTATATCTACTTGAAAGATGTTTTCATAGATCATAAATTTTAGACTAGTAAGTAATTTTGTCGCAATAATTATAAGTAGTTGAAGCCAGAACTTGTATCGGCAAGCACATTTATAAACTTCATTTATTAAAATCTTAGACCGGTACAAATTTTTGTTTAATAATTGCTACGATAGTTTAATGCAATATACCAGCTGTTTGATAAAAACCATGATCAAAATATTTATTCGATATGCCCAGTACTTTACTGCAATATACCCTAGGATATCGTCTAAGTAGCATAAAAAAATAACATTTGGTTTCTATCTTCTGTATAACGACAATGAATATTGAATTGATAAAAATATGGTTAGTTAAAAAATTAAAAATATAAATACAAAAATATTAAATAAAATAATGAATTAGTAGAGACAAGAGATAAAGGTAGACAAATAACCAATTAAAACTAAAAGTTTAAATTGTTAGGTTGGGTCTTAAAATATGATTTATATTAATCTTTAATATATTTTTTAAGTAAAAGTTTTTTGGACTCGAAACTCTTACATATCTACATTAACTTGTGCTTGATTTTTATTAAATAAATAGAGATGATGAGATTCGAATTCGTGAACATTTGGTCATTAAAACTCTAATACTTTGTCAAAGAACCGATTCAATCTTAAAGTTTAAATTATCAGGTGAGATCTCAAGATATAATTTCTACTGATCTTTAACAAATATAAACATAAAATAAATATGAATCTAGGATAACTGGTAGGAAATACATCATCTTTATCTTAATAAAAACAATTATATTTATACTATTTAAAATATTATTTTATTAATTTAGATTTTTAAAATAATATTTTCTCTTTTAATTATTTTAAAATCATGTTTGAAACGTGATGTAAATTATGTTTTTTTAATTTTAATTTTTATATTTAAAATTAATTTTTTTATGTTTTTAAATAATTTTGATGTATTAATATTAAAAATTATTTTTAAAAAAATTATTTTAATATATTTTTAAATAAAAAACAATTTAAATTTTACTTCCATGCAAACTCAAATAATAAGTTACTTGCAATTATTATGACTAGCTGTAGGGGGCGGTGCTGCTATGTACTATAAACATAATTGATGCAGCAGACAGCC
>Ga0307515_10020377_pt1 | contig 11835 bp, 11 predicted proteins | sample 17_EM_MG_FD_194513 | JGI IMG/M metagenome (GOLD analysis project Ga0307515, IMG submission 194513) | Populus trichocarpa ectomycorrhiza microbial communities from riparian zone in the Pacific Northwest, United States - 17_EM | ecosystem: Host-associated > Plants > Roots > Unclassified | place...
TAATATTGGCGAATGGTGTGCCCGCCACATGAGCAGCGCCAAGCAGCAAAGGTGCAAGGCTGTCATCAGTAAGAGTACGGTGGAACTCCCCTCTATACTACTTCGGACCGAGGGTCAGCAGGGCTTTCGCAATGAATAGTAGGTTCGGGCAGATGTTAAGGGTGCTAGGTCCGAGCAAGTCAATGAACTCGAGATCAACACATGTCCTGAGGAGCTGGTGTTCGTTGAGTAAACCCTTGGCGTACTTGGAGGGGACCATTCGATTGTACATTAGTAATTAACAGAAGGCAGAGTTGATGATACCTCCGCTTACCGGCTGGGTAGCGTAGTGGTAACGCACCCTTCTAGAACTATGGAGCCCTGTGTTCGACCCCTGGTCTAGCTTTTCTTTTCTCCTCCTACTACAAGGCGGAGGTGGTATAGTCCTCCGTTAACTCTTGGCGGGGCGACTAATTTTGTCCTCAAAATGGCATACCATCGTCCCTCAAAGTTCCAGGGATAGTTAATTTACGTCGTCTTACGGCACCCACTCATTACGGGAGGCATCGAGCAAAGGCCAGGTGAAGTATTTCAATTGGAAGACCTTGGTTGGTCGGAGAGATGGTGCCCTTAGTTTGACGCCTGGGTTATAGCAGAGAGAAGGGTCTTGATCTGCGAAGGTGAATAGGGGATATAACTGTGAGGCATTGCGAGTTCAAATAAACAGGCAAACAATGACGTCATGGAAATAAAATAAGAGAACACAAATAAGAGATGAACAAACACAAACAAATACAAATATCAACACTGCGGTGTACCAATCAGCGACGCCGGTCGTTTTACGGGGAGGTCCTGTTGAGGCCGAAGTCGAGGTCAAAGAGAGGTAGCTGTACTTCATAAGAGCGTGGGCGCTGCGGTCCGCACGGACGGCCAACATAAACCCCTGCACTATCACGACTTCTGTCACGTCATCTCTACTTCTACGCCTGTCGATGTCCAACGCAGCGTCACCCGCAGTTCGACTCCAATCACCATTCCTTCGGCCTGAACACCGCCGGTGCCCTTAATACTGAGTACTCCCATCGTACTCCCATCGTACTCCCATAGGTATCTATGTTCTTCATACTTCCATTGCCCAGTCCGCTAGTCACTGGGCGAAGGGCTCAGTTTTGGGAAGGTGTGGGGTACTTGTAACACTCCTCTGTTGCAAATCTCGATCTGAAACCGGACAACATTGCGATCCAACGGGATCCCGAGTCGAAGAAGGTGAACCTCGCCGTCATTGACTTCGACATTGCCGTTTTGGCCGACGCTGGATCAACAATCTCTGGATCGAGCGGCACATCTGGATGGAGTGCGCATGAAATTTCAGCAGGGAAGTCATATAACCCCCTCTTGGCAGACCGATGCTCATGCGGCCGCGTCCTCACATTCTTTACGGAGCGTACGAAGCCGAGCAAGCTGAGGCTTCAGTTGTGCTCCTTGTCTCAGCGGTTGATAGACCCAGGCCCCTATTTGCGACCTCCCGTGACAGACATACCTAACCTGTGTCCGCAGAAGATGGGGAACCCTGAACCCCTCGGTTCGACTCACCGCATCGGGCCCCAGTGGACCCATACGTGGGAAGGCAAGAAGCAACAGGAGGCTCAATGGACCCATACCACAGGTTTGGACGCCTTCGCTAGTTGTCAAGCCATGAACGAATCGGATACTAGAACTGTATATGTATGCCTTTCATCATCTAATTCGATGCCACTTACAACATAGATATTTTCACTTCTTTACTGTATTAATTGATTTGTTGATTATTCACAGTTATTGGTGTCACTTTCTGTGGCCGGAATTTGGCCAGCCATCTACCAATTTAAGGCTGGTGGACTGGTTGTGTAAACCCATCTTTAACTGGTTGTTACCTTGTCAGCTGTTATTGGTCAGAGGGCGTGTGTTGATATGATGCAGCCTGAACAAAGAGAGTAGCCCGTAGGCTGCTGGTATTAGAATTCACTGCAGCTATTGACTTAATGTTTAAGCTCTAGTGGTCGGTACAGGAAACTGCGATATTTCGTACTGTCCTCTCCCTAACCCTCGAGATACATCGCGTATATCGTCGTCGGTCCGGGGCCTTTCGCGTTCGGAGAATCAACCCATGTTCCATAACACCATTGAAATTCTCTACTATTTCATGTCTTGTCCACAAACTCGATGGGTCGATCACGCCCTCCAAGCACCTGAATCACCGCTTTCTCCTCAAGCATGCCACGTTGTGGATCGTTCCACCACTAGGTCCGTTGGCCTGACCATCCGCTTCCTGTTCTATATCCATACACCATTCCTGTCACGTACCGTGCCGGCCGTGACATTTCCAGGCTCACGGAAATGGTCCGGCGCGTCGGTTCCCATTGTGGCAGTAGCGCTCGGCTTGCCGACGCGCGATGGCCCTGCTACTCGGGCGGTCGGGCATCGGACCCTTCTATTTTAGTGTCGTTGCTCTACAACGTGTTTCTGATTATTGTTTGATTTCTTATGATTTAAATATCCGTGTACTCGTTTGCTAGTTCCTCAGTTTGAGGATCGACTAGAGTACCGGTCCCCCCATTCTCAATCCTTTCGTTCCAGCCCTAAGTCCATTACCGACGACGGCTGGTCGTCATTGGTAGTCCACGGCATTGTACGGTATACGCCCTATCCTGGCCACACGTCCGCCCTCCGACCGGACACGGCTCTAACAATTCCGAGCATAGCTCCCTCCGCTGCTCCCTGATTTTCTCATCTATAACAGCCAGGCAATGTCAGAAAAATGATAAATGTATCGAGTACGCCGCTTTATTTGACACGCAGAACTACCTTACTTGTACCACACCACGACCTTCGATGCCCGCTTGTCGGCCACTGAAACTTTCTTGATGCAAGCTGATCCCGGAGGTGTACGAACCCAAAGTTGACTCTGGCTGATTTCGCCTCCAAATGAAAACTGCGTTGCCGAGCAGGACGGAGCTTCTCCTTGCCAACCAGCTCAAGGCGCGGCCATGTGCCCATTGCAAATATATAACAGAGGCTAACACTTTTGTTTCATATTGCCTCTTCTCATCCCGCTCTCAGAAATGCCTCCACGCATCGACTTGTGTTGGGGTGTTATGACCCATTACCCTATTGCGTAGTTTGTTTGGTCTCTTTCTGTATTTATTCTGCGCGATGTTTTTCCCACATATATTTACGGTTGATCCCCCCTTTTCTCGTTCATCAACGTGTTCGGAATCCGATTTAGAGAATGGCGGAGACTATGTACCCGATGGCCGGAGAGACTGACTTTGTGTGGCATTGAGGGACTGGAACTGACAAACTCTCTGTTATGGCAGCGGATCGGGCCTGTGGTGGTATGCAAACATTTCGTTCTAGTCAAAGCACGCGATCAATTCTCTCCCTCGAGAGCGACCTTCAAGTATGGTCAGGCCACCAGCTTCTGCAAGCTTAGTGTGTACCCGAACTCCATCGCCTGCCGGGGCGTCGATAAATTGGAAGCGAGTTGTCGTGGATTACCTACGAGCCTCAACGAAGCTCAGACCGTGGACCTTAGTTCGCTAACACCCATACCCCCAACTCAACGCGCTTCTCCACTATTCTCCATGCAGGCGCGAATGACGTTCTAGCTAAGATTTCCTTTTTTTTGTACCCCATTAATTATTCATAGACCAGACTGCATCAAGATACGAACGATCGGCTTATGTATCCGTATAAGATCATATACTTCGTCGACACGCGACGTGCCTCTCCAGTCTGAATCTCAATTCAGGCTCCATTTCATCTATTCTCTTTCTATCCGACTTATCGGACATGAACAGTCCAACGTAGCCAGCATAGCTATTTGGCACAACGTATCCACTTGGGTGTGCGGGCATGGATATATGACGAACGGAAGTTTCGCCGAAAATACCGATATCTAATCTTCTATCCAACCTCGACGAAACGCAGGGCGTGGACCTTATTAGTTCGCTACCATTCAATTCGTTCGTCCATGCTTTCCGCACCTCCTCAGCAGGCACGAATGCCGTTTTAGCTAAGATTGTATTTCCTTTTGTACTCCATTAACTCTTCGTTGATGAGACTGCATTAACGGGGCGATTGGCCTGTAGTGCCTTTATAGGATCATGTACTTCGTCGGCACAGACCTCTCCAGTCTGAATCTCAATTTAGATTCCATTCCAGATAATCTCTTTCTATCCGACTAAAACTACAGTGCCTGAAGAATAATGGCCCGAAGTGAGACTCTCGGGAAACATATCCCTTTAGAATCTTAAAATATACCAAAACCAAAGAGCACTTTATATACCAAGCTACAAGTCAAAGTTTTGGAGAAAGAGACTAAGGCTGTGGACATTTCAAAACTTGGGTCCAAGAGGTTCCATATGCAACATCCGTGAAATCAAGAGAAACGGATCGAACATTGGATGTCAAAGGAATCGTCAGGAGAGCAGGTGAATGGAGACCTGCACGGCAGTCTGGGGGTACCCAGTATAGCAAACCACCCTCCGGGTCAGTGACCCAACCGTTGGTGTCTGGCTGCAAACAAAACTTAGGATGTGTTGGTTCGGAAGAGGAGAAAGATGGGATCGAAACATGCGCGATTGTGCCTGACACGTGTGTGGTCTCCCTACCAGATACGGGGACGATGTGCTGGCTATCGAGAGAGAGAGCGATGGACTTCCTGTTACTGGTGGATCCCTCTGGAACTGCAGTACCAGTAATGGCATCCCAAATTCGAATGGTCATGTCATGAGATCCAGAAATGATGTGCCGCCCATCAGGAGAATAAGAAACGGACCGCACCGTCTTAGTATGCCCAAATAGAGGCTCCTTGACGGCAACACCAGTCATGGCGTCCCAAATTCGAACGGTGTTGTCATCGGACCCAGAGATAATGTATTGGCCATCTGGAGAATACGCAACGGAATTCACACCCCCCCTATGCCCCTCCAGAGGACCGCCAACCACAGCACCAGTAACAGCATCCCATATTCGAATGGTGCAGTCATCGGAACCAGAAGCAATGTGCCGCCCATCGGGAGAGAAAATGACAGACCGCACTGAGTGTCTGTGCCCCTCCAGAGGTTTGCTAACTGTACCACCAGTCTTGGGGTCCCAGATCCGAATAGACAAGTCAGTGGATCCAGAGATGATGTGTCGCCCATCAGGAGAATAAGCAATGGAGAGCACAGCCAAGGTATGCCCCTCCAGAGGTTTGCCAACTGGAGCACCTGTATTAGCATCCCAGATTCGAATAGTCCTGTCATGGGATCCAGAAATAATGTACCGGCCATCGGGAGAATAAGCAACGGAGTATACAGCGCCTTTATGTGACTCTAGCGGCTTGCCAAATGTGGCACCGGTCTCAGCATCCCATATTCGTATAGTCCCATCATCAGATCCAGAGATAATATACTGCGCATCAGGAGAGTGGGCAACGGAATTCACCTCCGCAGTATGCCCCTCCAGGGGATTTCCCGATGCAGCACCAGTATCGGCGTCCCATATTCGAATGGTCGTGTCATAAGGCCCGGAGATGATGCGCCGACCACCGGGAGAGTAAGCGACGGACGCCACAGAGCGTCTGTGCGCCTCTAGAGGCTCGCCAACTGCAGCACCAGCGACAGTATCCCAGGTGCGAATGATCCCGTCATACGACCCAGAGACGATGTGTCGACCGTTGGGAGAGTAAGCTACCTTCCACACTTGACTGACGTGCCCTTTAAGAGGCTTGCCAACTGTAAGACCAGTGGTAGCATCCCATATTTTAATGGACATATCATCGGACCCAGAGATGATATACCGCCCATCGGGAGAGTAAGCCACAGAATTCACACCCCCCCTATGCCCTTCTAGAGGAATTCTGACCATGGCACCAGTTTCAGCATCCCAGATGCGAATGGTATAGTCATCGGACCCAGAGACGATGTGCCGCCCATCGGGAGAGTACATGATAGACCGCACTGAGTCTCTGTGCCCCTCTAGACACTTGCTAACTATACTACTGGTCTTGGAATCCCAGATCCTAATAGCTGAGTCATCGGATCCAGAGATGATGTACCGCCCATCAGGAGAGCTAGCAATGGTGAGCACACTCCCGATATGCCCCTCTAGAGGCTTGCCGACTGCAACACTCTTCTCAACATCCCAGATTCGAATTGTCCCGTCCCTAAATCCGGAGATGTTATGTCGCCCATTGTGAGTGTGAGCAACTGCCCACACACGCTCTTCGTGTGCCTCTATAGGCTTGCCAATCGCGGCACCAGTCTCCGCATCCCAGATTCGAATAGTCCTGTCATAAGATCCGGAGATGATGTGCCGTCCATTGGAAGCGTAAGCGACGCCCCACACCCCGCCAGTGTGCCCCTTGAGAGGCTCACCAACTGTAGTACCAGTTTTGGCATCCCAAATTCTAATGGTCCTATCACCAGATCCAGAGATTATGTGGCTCCCGTTGGAAGAATAACGGATGCAAGTGACACGATCAGTGTGTCCAATCCATTCCAATGGCGGCGCTGGCCATGACACCATTTTCCCCACTTTCATCTCGATGCCCTTCGTAAACATTGTAGCGAAAATGGTCGATAGGTACGACTGTGAGGGTAGGAAGGGCCGCGTTGAAATATACGTGTGTGGAGCACTGATAGAGAGTGGGGTGTGGAAGGTGATGATGAAACGACAAACGTCCTGAATTCTCCCAAGGAGGGTCGAATCAGCGTCCTACAGGAATCAGAACCACTTTGGCATACAGATGAATAGGGGGTACTCACGCTAAGCCAAGTTATCACTCGCCGAAGGCCTGGGGCACCTATCGGGACCATTCCCATTATGCTCAATACCTCGATCCAAAATATCGGGTACGATCCTCTGAAGAACCCTATCAAATTTCCCAACGCCCGCGGATGGCGATTGACAGTGTCAGGAGAGAGGTAAAGGTGATTTGGCCAATAGAGAACACTATACTGCAAAGGATTCGAAATGTTCACTTCGATCCTCGATTGGAGGTCTTTCACATCCGCATTGGCGAGCCGGGAATCGTCGAGATTGCACATATTGAAACGGAGCTCCTTTAACATCGTCTCGAGGCAGGCAATACCCTGCTGCACGTGCGCCTCTCGCAAGTTCATTTGGTACTCGCAGCGATCGCTGAGAAAGAAATCGGAAATTGACAAATGCCGGACACGAATTGCTCCATTGGCCCCTTCGTCTCGATATAGCAAAGAGCTGAGGGCATCCACCCACTTTTCGACTAGATTGGGTTTCACTCCCGTCAGCTTTGTGATCGTCTCTTTGCGTAGTGGGCGGTATTGAGCAGTTGTAGTCACTACAATCATCCGCCAAAACCCATCAATATTGCTGCGCGCTTTCAGGATACTCGAATAGAGCCCGTATAGAGACTCCAAGCCGGTGCCAGCTGATACTTGCAAGGCTTCCTTCAAAGACTTTTCAGGGTCATCACTGTTCTCGAGTGCGAGAACAAGAGTCTTGATGAAAATAAAAAGGCCATTCGCACGAGCGATAAGCCGGTTGAAGTCCGATTCTTCTGGCCAAGGCGTAAGGAGATGCCACTGCGAGGCCACCAAGTCGAACTGGCTTCGGGCGAAGGTTCGCAAATCATCACAGGCTTTCTGATCGGTAGCCAGATCATACGATGAATGCGACGAGCTGGTGAGACCATGAAAGAAACGTTCGATATCGATTTCGGGTCTACTGGTGATGATAATCTTGAGCCACGGAGCTAGTGCGGCTGCGTCGGTCAAGGTCTTTAGGACATCTTGGCGATTTTGATTGCTGCCACACTCATCAAGTGCGTTGATGACAAAGGCGCGAGAATGCTTAGTATGTTGACCAGGTAGGGAGAGGAAGAAATCGAGGAAGTGTGTGTCTTTCATAGACTCTGTTGTCAGGTTTGGTTTGCTACGAAGACGTTCTGCCACAATCCTTCGAAAAGTCGGCGAGTTTTCGGCGAGTTTATAGATGAGAGTCGGAAGGATGTTTCTAGGCTCGCTCAAATTTGTGTCATCTCTCTGGCAGAAGAATGCTCCAACGAGTTGATTTCGCTCATCAAGTGTTTCACAGATCGAATGAGCCAAAGATGTCTTGCCGATTCCGGGTAAACCGTAGACCCAGTATGTATTGCTCGACCCCGATTCATTATTTACCCAGGCAGTGATATCATTGAGGATAGATTGGCGGGTGCCTTCCATGCAGCAGAGTGTCTGGTCATAGCTGGTCCTGGTAGGCTTAAGCCGCTTCTGAAACCAGAGGTCTTGCTGGACTAATTCTACACGAAACGATTGAGAATACATTATCATCAGATTGACACCAATGAGTGCTTACTGTTCTCCTTGGCTAGACGGAGGGCCTCAACATTCATTGCACGGTCGAAATCTTCAATGACCTTGGTCAACTCTTTGCTCATTTCTTCGATCCTTTGCGGGTGGGCCAGCCCACCCAACGTCCTCTCTGCGATCGTCAGCATTTGCAAAATCCAGAAAAGCCGACTGCCCACCGAAACGGCCACGTTTGACATAGTCACACGAACACGTTGCGACTTTTCCCATCACTTTGAACATTCGTGAGATTGTCTTCTCCAGGATTTCGTTCTCTTCGTCGCCGATCTCGTCTACGACCTTGTCCGCAAAAAACAAAATGCGCTGTAACCGATCCAACAGTTCTAATGGCATCTGGTCGTACTTGTTCTGTTCCTGTAAAAGCTAAAACAGGCGGTTGTCACCTTTGTTTCTAAAGCGCAGGATCGGACACAAACCTCAAACGTGACTTGGGCAACTCTGAAGGCAGCCTTCGCAATCTCATTCAACTAAACAGGTCAAAGTTTTGATGGTTTAGCTATGGGAAACTGAGAACCAACCTCCGAAAATGCAGCTCCGAATTTAATAACCTTTTCCAGAGCCTTCTCCGTCGATTCTGTCATCAGTGGGGAGTAATCCCTTAACAGTTCTTCGAGTTTATAGAGCGAGGAGCGTAGAGAACCTGTCTATGGGAAGGTATAAGCAGCGTGTAGTGGGCAACTGTCGGAAGACAAACGGTAACTTCTGCAGAGAATTGTAATTCCAGGGAACAACTATGATTCCCAGCAATAATGTCCGCTGCGCCCTTTCGGTCAGCGATGAAAGGACTGGTTGGCGATTCTATCTGACCCCGTATGAGGAACTCGTGGGCTGTGGTGTCCCAATAATCCTTGAAAAGTGCTCGACAATCGATCTCTTTGCTACCCTGTTCCTTCTTCTTCCAAGGGAGATGACCGTTCTGCACTTGGATCTCCACGCGCATTTGGGATGTCGGATATGCATCTCTACATATGCGTAGACTTTAGTAAGTGCGCGTATCAAGTAAACAAAGTGCATACAGGGGCTTCGCTGGTTCCCAGGTCCGGTTGTTTATCCTCTGTAATTCTCTTTCCTCATTGTCGACTAACAAACTGAGCGTATACTTCAGTTTTGGAACGACTTGGAGTGTAATTTCTGTATGAATGGCAGAGATCAGTGGTATGCGCCGGAATTGAAGTGAAGCGCCTCGATCGTACGGTCTAGATAGAGGCTTGGAGTATGATCAGCGATTTGCCGCGGAAGCCATCGAGGGTACTCACAGATACTCTTTCTTGGATCGTAAAGTCGCCATTTGATGACTCGCGGAGTTGGTGGAGAAGCGGGGAGCAGAGTCGACAGGTGATCATGTGACAGTTGTCATATGGATTGCGCTCTCTCCGTGTCCCCCCAAACAGCTGGCTTCAGAGGACTGAGTCATATGGTCTCTCCCTTCTCCTCGAGTACGATGAGAGACAACTGTTGGAAATTGCGCCGAACTAGTTTGTTATTCACGCCGCTCGGACCTGATCACCCCGGGTGCACGTCCGGCAACGCTCTGACCGACACAGCGTGTATGTCTTCACTTTGGTGGAAGATCGTTCTCTATTTTCCACTGCGTCGCCGCCGCCCCTCACGCCGAGCTAGTTTCGATCAGATCCGAGACTTGAGACGCGACGGATCGAAACTCTGCTCGTCTCCTTGAAGAGTCAGTAGCCTCCAAAAATCAATGACTTTGGTTACAGTTCGAAGGGTGGCTCCATTTTGCTGCGTCACGTCGCTTTTTTTTCGCCCCCGAAGGAGATTGCACTCGAATGCTCTCTTCCTAACCCTGCACACAAGCACACAAGAGTACCTCCCTTTTGGACTGTGCTCGACGCAAACTGTGCCCAAGGATAGAACAAATCCGTTCTTCCTGCAGTATGCTTGCTGGAGATATCAGAATAATTCGAATACCCATTGTAGGCTTTCACCTTCGTGTCGTCCTTCATTATTCTCTTTAATTGGTGATCCTTCACTACCACACTCTAGTGCGCAATCCCTCCCATCAGCTCCACAAACCACGAAAGTCTCACCCCGAGAAATTGTGTCCTCACCTCTTCAATTATTTCGTCTCCTGTTCCCCCAGGTCGAAATACCGCCTACCTCACTACGCAAACCTTTGACAAAAGCCATGACCATGCGTTCATCGGACACATTGCTGGACACATCCGACTTCTGATTCGGCCCTTGCTCACGATACGGGAATTCGACGAAACTTACTTTATGGACTCCGAGGAGGTAAGTAAATTGCAGACGGACAAGCGGTTTGCTGATTTCAATTTCAACTCGAGTCCAACCGTCGACTTCTCTTGACGGGATGTGGCCGGGGCCACCGGTGTGGGAAGGTTTTAATGGGTAGGTCAGGCGGCAAATTGTCAAATGGGCGAGAAGGCCCATCGGCAAACCGTACTAGACTCCCACACACGGCGCCTTTGGCGCTACAGCGCATGACGCATTTCCCTCCTTTTCCCTACCAAAGAAAATTACAGGCGCACATTACCTCCCTTTTACGAAATCCTCTCGAACAAAAGCCTTCAGGAGTCGGTTGTGAACGGTGAGCTGTCTTTCAAGAACGCACACACTCGATTTATTTTCATCACAGTGTGCTAGAGACTATGGTGGTATTTATCCTGGGGCAGCTAATCATTTCTAACAAGTCTGGCACGATTTTCCGTACTTTTTTTTCCATAAAAGAGTCAGGCGTCCGACTTGCGGAAATGGCCTTGAAGACACTCACTAGCATACGCCGTCGACTAGACAATGCCACGATCTACAGCATTGATACCTGGTATCCGGCCTTTTCACTCTCACCGGATGTTACCGTATTAGGGTATTTGGTGCGTCTTGATGCTCTCCAACCCGGCGCCTTAAAAGCGGTGGACAACCAACTCGACCGCCGGTTGAGGGAGATTTTAACGACGTCCCACCTGTGGAAAGTCTCATTGCCGGCTCCAATACAGGCCGGCTGATATGCGAAGGTGAACAGGGGATAACAGTCGACGTGACCCACCGCACACCACATGCACAATATTGACCCAACATCAACCTAACCAGGCAGTACAGTGCACCCTATAGACCATACTTGTAACGCCCCTATTCTCATTGTGCCATCCCTTTCACCTCCTCCTGCCCGGGATTGTAGGCTGCTAGTCAGTTGGTCTCTTGGTCCGTAATGTGTATCTGTGACCACGGAAAAATATAGATCTCTCTCTCAAAGGACACTCATATTAGTTCACCAACTTATTCGTTGGTTCAATTGGTCTTTGTTCGATTGTTCGCCACGCCTTCACTTGCCTGATACCCTCGAATCTCAATCGCGTGTCTCGTTATGGACCCTTTGAGCGGATTCGGGACCACTTGTAGTACCGCCACAGGCCTCATCCAAACGGGCTATACCTCGTGGAACAACGACACTATAGGTCAGTCACACATGATTATTCGCGCATCCTGGTACTCAACGTAGAGT
>Ga0307515_10020378_pt1 | contig 11834 bp, 8 predicted proteins | sample 17_EM_MG_FD_194513 | JGI IMG/M metagenome (GOLD analysis project Ga0307515, IMG submission 194513) | Populus trichocarpa ectomycorrhiza microbial communities from riparian zone in the Pacific Northwest, United States - 17_EM | ecosystem: Host-associated > Plants > Roots > Unclassified | place...
ATATTCTTTCTATTTTGATAAAGACATTATTTTTTTTCTTATCTTAACAATATTTTTCATTTATTTTGTTTATCATTATTTTGAGGAAAATTTTCAATCTAATTGAATAGATTGAAATTCAAGAATAATAAAATAGATCTTAAAAGACAACATCTAAAATTACTAATAACATAAAAAATTTATAGCAAATGACGGGAGTAGATCATTCTAAGAAAAATAAAAGGCCCAAGTTACCAGCTAAATGTATGCTAACAATCAAGCAATTTGACAATCTCCACCATTCATCATCTAGGCTTTACTAAGACATAAATTGTGAACTCATTTGCTAATTGCGGGTCTACAAACAAACTAATTTCATATTAATATTTACATGAACGAGATTAGCCTAACATATAAACAAACTAATTTATATGTTGCATTGTCTTTGGATTGATAGAAGATTCCATATATATCTTATCACTTTTCTATCATATTGTTGCACATAGTGAAGAGCCTAATCTATGAATGTTCAATTAAATCCAAACCATTGGCTATCACTAAAGAAACAAAAGAGGTTGTATTTATGATATTTATTAAAAACAAAACACAAAGTAGCATGGCTAGCTATGAAGCTTGTTTTTTGTCTATGAAGTCAGAATTTGTGCATGTAAACCTCACCCTAAATATGTGAAGAGTGTTGAAGTCATGTAAATTTAAACCCTTAAAGTTAATAGTTTATAGTATACAAAGTAAATGTATCTTCCCATAAAAATACAAATAATAGAACTTAATTACTCAATCAAAACAAGCTATTTAAGTTTAAATTAAAACATACCAAGTAAAAATGTAGATTTTAAATTCAAATATATATCAATTCTAAAAGTAACTAAAATTGGAGTTTTGTCTATGATCTAAACTAACTAAAAAAAACTTAGAAATCTAAGAAAACAAAAGAAATAAATTCTAAATAATAAAAGGAAAATTGATAGAATGTAAAAACATTTATAAGAAGTATTCCTTAAGGATAATTAAATACCAATCATTGGATATATATATTAATCTGATTTGTGATCATAAATAAATTATCAATGAAAAATAACAATTTTTTCTATCTATCGTTACTTTTTAGTTAATCTAACATATATGCATCAATTAACCCTAATCACATAATAACCTTCATTAAGTATGCATTATTTAATTACATAATAACATTGAGATCAAGATTGGTGCAATTGCTTCATGATAATTAAAAATGCATGGGGAGTCAATTTAATCAAAACTTAAGTTTTACAAGTAACAAATAAAAAAACATAGATTTGAAAATTAGAAACTTCTATTACTTAAATTAATTAGTAAAGAATATTTCATAAACTAATTACTAGCAATAGATTTAAAAAAAAAACATATGTTTCACATTATATAGAATTTTAGTTATTAATCATCAAGTATAATCATAAAAAATAAAATATATGCATGTATCACAATCAAATATAGAATAATTTTAAGAATAAATCCTTATGATAATTTAAAATTCAAGAGTACTAAAATTAAACTTGTTGCAAATTTAGAAAAGGAAAAAGATTAAAAAAATAATTATAAAAATAATAAAATCTCTCATTCATTTTCTCCTATGTTTTGAACTTGATCCCCTTCTCTTTCTTTTTACACCATTTTCATGTCATTAATGAGCTACCATGTTATCATCCCAACATGGAAATATTGATTGGACTCGTGCTAGTTTGCTAGTAGATTTCAGACCCGACTTTAAACATGTCATTCTCTCTTTTTATACGAGTTATTAGGCTAACATATATGGTTGGAAAGCTTGAGGTGCCTATTTTTCATTCCAACTTGAATTACAACAAACTTCCATAAAAATAGCTCTAAATATGATCCATGAAGGTCTAATCTAGTAGATTTGTTTTGAACAATCATAATTCCACTATGATTCCTTGTTCAAGTTGGATTCATAATGTAGTTAGGCTTTGCACTTCTTAGCTCTGATGAATTCTCCCAATATGCTCTTTCTAATCCTTTGCTTGAAATTATGTTAAAAATATTTTATTTTGCTCTTTTTTACATTTTATGTCTTAATAGCACCGTTAAACACAAAACAAGGTAAGTAAACTATTATAAAACATAAAACATGTATAAAAACTAAGAATAAGGTACTAAAAATATAAAATAATATGAGTGTATGAAATTCCCTCTTACTTAGATCTTGCACGTCCTCGAGCAAGGAAAAAAAGTCAAAGACAATAAACTTTGAAAATAAGACTCAAAACTCCAAAACAAAGAAAAACTAATCACTCAAAATAACAACTAACAATTGAAAAAAAGAGAGTCAAAACCACCTAAGAATTCAATTTTACTTCCAATCTCCTAACAACATAAAAAAGTACAAGCATTATAGGTAAGAAACAAGTTAAAAGAGTTTAAAACATAAAAATTCATGGTTTTATTCACAATGTAACTTTTAAACCTTCCTTAGCCTTTGGGACTTGAATAAAATGCATGTCATACCAAAATAGTAAGTCCTATCTTTAACATGCACTCTAACACTCAAGTATTTATGGTTTATGTGTTCTCACTCAAATTCATTTAATATTAAGATCCTTCTTATGCTTGCTCTTCAATATTATCTCCACTACTAATTATTGCATGCAACACATGAATCAAAGGGTCTTTATTCAAGATTGTAATGGGGTTGTAGTTAAGGTGGGGTAAGATAAAGGTAAAGAAAATGTTAATAACCAAAGAATCTAGTAGAGCATATTAATGACAAACTCAACAAATATGTAATCATCAAAGCATTCAAATTCATCATCATGAAAGCATAAATACTTAGCTTATTTTTATTTCAAATTCCCATAGTATATTTTCATTCAACTCACGAAGGTAATATTTTCTTTTATTTCTTCTATCATCATTATGTTTTGATGTTTTGTCTTCTTTTCTTGATAATTGATTCACCCGAAATTGATCATACTCTGATTCAACATATAACTCCATAACATAACTACTTTTTTCAAAATTCCTAACCATAAACCTCTTAATAAACAAATGCTCTTTTTCTTCAAGTTGGTTTTTTAGGTTCAAATAGTTAAATTCCTACATGCCCTTATCATATTCATACACATATATAATATAAATATAGTCTCTATAGTCTCTCCATGATATTAAACAAGTTCTATAAATACATAAAAATAAATAACACTCATCAAATAATCATGTTGGAGGCTCAAAAACACACAAAAGATAAAATCATATACTAAGTTAGCAAGACATACTTTCAAAGTCAATCACTAAACAAATTAAGCTTCAAATATTACAAGTAAATTCATTTATTCAATTTATACCTTCATTAAACTCAACTAGTTCAAACATATAATACATATATTCTCATCAACCATTGAGAGATTAAAATATAAAATTTAACATTTATTGTTTGAAATAAAAATCCAACATAACTTTTTTATTCTTTTTATTAAAAAGAAGCACTCATACCAAAGTAAAGTAAATCTCACATGCAAAGAAAAAACACCTAAATATGGATAAATTCAGCTAAACTAGGTATAACATGAATAAACACACCAAAACAAAAAATAAAAAATAAAAGAGAAAAGCAAAGTGAAGCAAATCTGAATTTTTGTTATTGTTTTTGTATAATGGGTTACCTCCCAATAAACATCTTTGTTTATTGTCTTTGGCTAGACTCCATGCTCATGTCTAAGGTTTGGTCAAATTAATCTCCGTCACAATACCTTCCTTAAAACCTTCATATAAAAGGTCTCCAACATTACCCATTCACTTTAATCACTTTATTTGTTTATTAACTTTAAATTTTTATTGTACCATAATTAAAGATATTATTAACAACAAAAGATCCAATCTAACAAGAACACAACTTACTAGGAAAGAGCTTTAAATGTGAATGAAATAAAATTTTTTTTTGACCAAACATGAAATTTGCATCCTTTGCCACAAATCTACAAAGAGGCAATGCTACTTTTAAAAAGTTTTTGATAAATCTCGGATAGAAACCTTCATGTCTAAGAAAAGAACAAACTTCCTGCACACTTGCAGGGTAAAGCAAGGACAAGATAATATGTATCTTAACTTTATCAACTTCCAAACCTCTAGCAAAAACTACATGCCCTAAAACTATCCATTGTTCAACCATAAAATGACACTTTTTATAATTCAAAACAAAGTTAGTTTTCATGCATCTTTTCAAAATAAAATTTAAGTTTTCGAGACATGCATTAAAAAAGTACCATAAACAGTAAAATCATTCATATAAATCTCTATGATTCTTTGTATATAATATGAAAATATATTCATTATACATCTTTGAAAAGTAGAAGGTGCATTGCATAGACTAAAAAACATTCTTCTATATGCTAAAGTACCAAGTTAAACAAAACAAAAATACAAGCTTTATTCAAGTAAACAAGGATTAACATCCCTAACAATGGCACTAGAAATTTGACGAGTGTCAAAGTGGTGCAAATTTAAACTCTTAAAATTAATGATTTATAGTATAGAAAGTAAAAATATCATTCCACAGAGATATAAGTATCAGAACATAATTACTTAATCAAGATAAAATATTTAAGTTTAAATCAAGTATAATCATAGAAAAACATAAGATATTCATGTATCACAATTAGATATATAATAATTTTAAGCACAAATTCTCATGATAATTTAAATTCAAGAGTATTAAGCTCTTAAAATTGAAAACTAAGCTTATCACAAATTTAGAAAAGGAAAAAGATAAAAAAAAATAATTATTATGAAAATAATAAATTCTCTCCTTCCCTTCTATGTTCTAAACTTGATCCCTTTTATTTTTAATTAGATTAATTTGACTATAATAACTAGTGCATTAGATTTGACCTTCTAGAGAGGTTTCTTGGTCCTGTGGGACCCTTTCCACATCATTAATGATCTGCCATGTCATCATCTTAACATGAAAAGATTGGTTGGACTCGTGCTCATTTGCTAATAGATTTTAGACCCGACTTCAAATATGACATTCTCTCTTTTTCATCTAATATATAGACGAAAAACTTGAGATGCATAGTTTTCATCCTAACTTAAATTATTAAAAAATTCTATAGGCAGCTCCAGATATGATCCAATAAGTACATGGAGGTCCAATTTAGTATATTTACTTTGACCAATTCGAATCCCATTAGGATTCCTTGTTCAAGTTGGATTCCTCATGTAGTTAGAATTTGCACTTCTTAGCTCTAACGAGTTCTTCTAATATGCTTTCTTTAGTCCTTTGCTTAAAACTATGCTAAAAAGGTTTTATTTTGTTTTTTTATATTTTATATCTTCATAGTACTGTTAAGTATAAAACAAGATAAATAAGTTATTGTAAAACGTAAAAAATGTATAAAAAATTAAGATTAGAAAAAATAAAAAGATAAAATAATATGAGTGTAATTGCATGAGTAAAATGTTTGCACAAAAAAAAATAGAACAAGTAAAAAGAAAACTAAATTTAATTCCGGAGCAGGGTAAAAAAGCATTCAGATTAACATTACTTCGTGTTACATCAATAAAACTAGCTTCGTTTCAATCAAGTGTCTGCCTTTTCTGCCTTGCCAGTACTACCATATATCTCCAACAAACCAAGACTTCGTCCACAAACTTACACAACTTTAATTTTCATGTTCATTTTTTTGTTTTTCTTGAAAAGTAGGAGTAATACTCCATTACTGAATATACACATCTTATTAATGTGAAATTCACTTCCGATGTCAGATGTGAACACCTTATTTTGATATATTGATTGCCATACGACTAGCGTCTTTTATGGAGCTTTTGCTTGGTAGCCTCATCAGAAATTCTGGAATTTCAATTCCTTGATTTCATGATTTTGGTGTTCACATTCTGGACCATATATCTCCAATGGTCTTGATTCACTGCACATGTCTTAGGATCCAAGTAAATATTCAAATCCTCGAATGGAAGTCCAATTCTACCTTGAGTGCTTGACCATTAATTACTTCGCAGTTTCTTCAAAGTTTCCGGGTCAAAATTTTGTTGTTTACCACAAGAAGAGAAGACTCACAGATAGTGAATGTGGTCGGTTCGCAGCTCGACCATAAAAATGGTTAGCTTCTCGTCTGAAATTTCTCAGAAGTCCATGGAGCCTTGTCCAATTTCTTACCACATTAACAAGTTTGAAATTTCTTCTGTCTTTTTTGATCTTTTAACATCTGGAAACGGTCAGAAGGCAGGACTGATGGGATGTCTATTTCCAAAGTCCCTCATTTCTTCTTAGTTTTCTTCTCTCATGTAAATTTTCTCTGTAGTACCGAAGACCAGGGCAATTGCCATGACCATTTGAGTTCTTTGTTTTACCAAAATCAGCATCGCCTGTCTACTGATCCACACACAACATGGCTCGCTTTCTTATCCAAGCGCCCTTCAGCTAATACTGCCCTCTTTCAAGAGATCAAGTGCTTATATATATTGCCGCCTTTTGATTCATTCCAGACAAGGAACAATAAAGAAAGAAAGAAAGAAAGAAAGAAACGCTGTAGAAGGAAAGGGATGGCATGTTTTGTGCCTTTCAACAACAGAAATTTGGAGACAAGCTTTTTTATCTTCAGGCCAATAGTTGCGCTGGTTGATGAGCTTGTTGAGACGCTAAAACATTTCTCTGCCTGCACTGAAAGTCTTGGTTGTGTTCAAAGTTCCATATTCAAAAGCATCCATGGAAATATGGTAAGAAATTACGTAGTGTTACTTGACCAATTAAAGTACATCTCCATATGAAAGAAAGAAAGAAAGAAATGACTAGTCAATTAGGTGGCCTTTTGAATGCTGCTCCCTGGTGTTGTGCAATAGCCTTTTCCCAGTTGGAAATATTGTTACAAGTTATATAACTTCAGCTGTTTTTTTGGTGTTTCTTTTCCTTGTTGATATATTCTCCATGGTAGCACTTGGATGAGAAACACAATCAGTCTGGTTAAATGCCATCACTTGGAAAGTTAAAATGATCTTGCATAAATTTCTTGTGTCAATCTAATTTTGTCTTTTAACATTTTCACAAGTGTTATTGCTTTTATTCAAAAAAAAAAAAAAAATTGGTAAATTTTCCTTTCTGAATTTTAATTAGAAAGTTTGCACGCACTTTAATGTGTAAAAATACCTTATTTTGCACTTCAGATCATATGGTATGGAGCATGGATGAAGAAATCTTGCGAAAACAAAGAGTTGTTAACCGGAGAGCTAGTAAGTTGGATTTTTGTTTTGTCTTTTCCTTTTTTTTTTTTTTTTGAATAACATTACGTTGGATTGTTTATTTTTTTTTTTTTTTATAATAATTGAAGGTATTACTAAAATCATTGAAAATCAAATTATTTCTGGTTTACCAAATACTCCAAGTAATACCATAAGAGAGTAGTTTAATTCCATGTTTTCTTCTAAAACCTTCCATTTACCATTGAACCAGCAGCTCATCTAGTGTGTTTGGAACACACCAAAAAAATCCCCACCATGAAATGAATTTTGTCGATAGTTTCCATGCAAATTGGAATTTTGTCGATAGTGTCTTCTAATAAAGCTGTACAAAATGGACAAAAGGATTGTTCCAAGGATAAAAAATGGCAGCTGCATAAGAAAGATGTTGTATATAGTTCATGTTGAATTGCCAACCACATAAAAGTTTGAATATTTGAAGGAGCCACAAAGTTCTAAACATGTGTCTTAAAAGAGCATGATCTACTGCACTCTATTCTATCAATTAAAGTGCTACAAGATTTCATAGTAAACTTCTCATTCCTGCAAATATTCCATGCCTTCAAATATGATTTTGGAACCTTCTGATCTAGCTTCACCTTTCAAAGAAACAGATTTAAAGACATTCCCTGCTCAATTTCAAAAACTCTTAAAAGTCCTCGATCATCTAGTGTAAGTTCCACACCCAATTGCCATTTACCCATGATCCCATTTCTGAGATTGTTGTTTTTGGCGCACTTGAAACCTTCTGTAATCTTGGAAACATGAATTACAAAGGAGTCTTACCTCACCATCTATCACTCCAAAAAGAAATATTCAGTCAATTTCTCACCATATAGCTAGCTAGACCAACCTCGCAGAGCTTCAAAAGTAACTACACCAGGTGTATGAGAGAAACGATTTGTTGCCAAACACATGATAATCACTTGCTAATAAGAGGAAGATCATTTTCAAATAAAGATCTATATTTTTTACAGATAACATCTTGCCATCAAGCTTTAGGTGGGGAGCTTATCCTCTATAGCCACCACTTGAATAACATAGCTTTATTTGTTTCCAAAATGAGCCTATTCCCAAACCTCTTCTAGCCTTTTCTCTGACAATTACCTTCCATTGCACCTTGCATATTTTCCTTTGTTTAGCAACACTTGCCCATAGAGTCTGCCGTTTGGTTATGAGAGTCCATAGGACTAAGGCCCAATTCCTAAAAAGCATCCACTTTTGAGTCCACAGAGTCAGAAGGATATTATTCCTCTCCACATCAACTCGGGCAGACTCTAACTCACCATCGTCTTCTATTATGAAGGTATCCATGGTATAGGATAATGAAGTGAGTCTATTTCCATAATATTGACCCATCTCCATTCAATCATAAATTAACTACTGTATGTAGTTCTTCCACAGACATGGTGCCAATAAGAAGGCGCAAAGCATATAGAGAAGAAAACCTTAAGCTCATTTTGTCATAACCAATAATCCTCCCAAGACCTTGTAAGATTTTTGAAAGGCAACCAACATTCCAGCCAACAACTGGCAAATTCTTTAGAGGCACCCATGCTAGTCTATCAACTGCACAATCAGATTTTATCCATGGCCTAACCTTGTCAAAGAACTTATTCCTTCCATTAAGTTGTGATTTGTTTAGACATAATGTTCGGGAAAATGATGAGAATGCCATTGCATCATTACATCACAGCTGTTACTCCTGAAATATTCTCATCAATTTCATTTATAATGCATTTATCATCTTATTTATTTGGTATGATAGTCAACTAAAAAGAAATCATCATATAATGTTCTTAATGTTCGGTTTTATAAAAATAGCAAGTTATTTCCAATCTTAATCTAATGGTAAATAATTTTGTCATAGTTGTTAGCCCAATTATAACATTTTAAGACTAAAATAGTTGTTCGCCTGTGTACAAGTAATATGAATGATTGTGATCGTATCATTTCCCTTCTTTCTAGTAGAAGTTTCAATCTTGTTCAAGGGCACATGCCTTGAGTCGCAGATGGCTGTCATTTAGGATGACGGCATCACATCATTTGTCTATGTTCTAATAATTTCCTGCAACATTTCACAAGGTATCTATGTTATCAAACATATCAAGCATGGCTATCTTGATTGAACATGGCTTTTTTGATGCGTATGCTGGAGAATCAAGAGATGATTCCTCTGCTGCAAGACTTTGCACAGAAGACACAATTTCTATGAGCATAATAGTATCGCAGAAAGCTGACGATATCAATGACCTCTCCTATGCCAACTTAGCTTTATTCAAGTCTCAGTTCCTTAAGATGGAAGGTGCTAATTCTGGAGTGTGCTTGACTTGCAAAAGTGTCCAGCAGCCTAGAGTGGCATGTCTCTATGTATGGAAATCCCTGCGTTTTTGCTATTCATGGATTCTAAATTCGGATTACAGGAGGACCATACTACCTTACCTTGAACGCTTTTCTTTTGTTATCAAGTATGACATGTTTCGGGTAATCTTTGTCAGTAGCGACATTGTACTATAGTTATCATCTTTCTTATCAGATCATGCTAAAAAATGAGGAAGAAGCAAAGAAGAAGAGCAGCTTGTTATGCAAGATTGAGAAAGATCAATTCTATCTTTCTTAGTAATGTAAATTCATTTCCTTTTTTGTATTTCTTATGAATGAAAGAATTTCATTTATAGCATTAAGCAAAAACTTAATTAGCAGGAGCTCGACCAGCTAACAAAGCAATGTTTATGTGCATGATTACAGGAAATAAACAAAATAAAGAACCAAAACAACTTAGCAGTTTCGTTTTATGAAGCTTTAATCGGTCAATTCAACATCATCCCTTCCAATCAAGGTTGTCAAAAACGATTCTTTAACACGACACGGAACATACAATATAAACTCGAATCGTAAACTCGAATCGTAAAATCGCAAGTAAAATATTTTAACTAAATTGCAAGAACCAGTCAAGTAGTAAATAATAATATAACACAATTAAAATAAAAGTGAAATAAACAATATAAATGTCCAAACACCTTAAAATACATAATTCAAATAAAAATTCATACATGTCCATAGAATTTTATTAACTAAAAGTTAACAAACCTAAAACAAACAATCTGTTGGTGTGTCATGTAAACTAAACATAGCCTTATTGCCTTTATCTTCCTCATTATTCCTAAAACATTCATCAAAATCATTACCATCTAAAGGATTATTACTGTTGCTACTACTAGTACCAGCACCGATATTATGAACATTAGTGCTATTACTAGTACCAACACCAACACCAATATTGTCAACAATATTTAACTCCAAGCTCCTTGAATTATCTGGATTAACATCATTCTGAATCTCTAAATCATCTTCAGTTCCATGACACTCCATTTCAGCATTATTAAGATTTTCTTCATCGTCACTTTCATCATTGAACAAGTCCAAGTGGATTGGATAGAAAGATGCTCTTAATTAATAACATTTTGTTTTACATGTTGATATAATTATGTAATCGGAAGCAAAGTTGTCAAAAACGCGTTTTGACTCGTAAGATCGTATGATTTTAGGAGTTAAAATAGCTAAAACATGTGAAATCGGGTCAAACTCGCACAAACTCAGTCAAACTCATTAAAATCGGTAAAAGGGGACCGATTTCATGAGTTTGCTAAAAAAAATTAAAAGTCTTCTCATTACTGACTCCATCTCCTGATTTCATTGCGCCCGACACTCCACTTAGTGCACTCACCCCTGTCCCCTTTCGGCCTTTCTCAGAATCTCAAGTCTCAGCCTTAACAAATGGGAGAAAAATTCGGCCAAATGAAGGAGAAAAATGGGAGAATGAGTTTTGATGTTAATGTTTAGAAGAAAACAAACCATGTTTAATCATGATAAATGAAAATGTGAGAAAGACTAAATGAAGAGATAGCATTTAAGTTGAGAAAATAATAATAATAATTATAATTATAAGTAAATTCAAATTAAAAGAGAAATAAACTAGTTAAAAGAAAATATGAAGACAAGATGTCTAGATTGTGTTTGAATATAGTATTTAGATAAAATAAATAATATGATGTGAGGGTATAAAGAATAGAAGAATTATTTGATGGAGGAATTATGAACATAGAGTAAGCAAAGAAGTAGCTTGAGTTAAATATGAGGTTGTATGTAAAATAATGATGTTATATTTGAGAATGAATTTTTATTAGAACAAATTACAAATAAAAATATTACGTGCTTTGTGTTTTGGCACGTAAGAAAAATATTGATGGACTAATGATATAATGACACTTGATTGATTCAGGAGTTGTGTCTGGAGCTGGTTATCAGACAGGAGGAGCTGGGTCATCCCGAGTAGAAGGTAGGTGATTCGTCACCTTATTTTGTAATTTTTAGTTTCCCTAATTATCTATGTTGCTTATTTAATTGATATTAAACGAATGGAGCAAATGAATAATTTGAGTTATGATTATGTGAATTATCGGTAAATTATGTGAAATTACCGATTTTATTGGTTAACAAAGAGGTTAACTGGATATGAGGTAATTCGTATGGAATTACCGGATTGTTTGGCTAATAAAAGAGATTAGCCGGATGCTGGGTAATTCGAATGG
>Ga0307515_10020379_pt1 | contig 11834 bp, 14 predicted proteins | sample 17_EM_MG_FD_194513 | JGI IMG/M metagenome (GOLD analysis project Ga0307515, IMG submission 194513) | Populus trichocarpa ectomycorrhiza microbial communities from riparian zone in the Pacific Northwest, United States - 17_EM | ecosystem: Host-associated > Plants > Roots > Unclassified | place...
ATGTTTTGTACTGCTGCAGGGACGTCACATCCACGAGATGTCTAGGGAACCCGATACACGGGAACCTACTTTTGCAAGGAATCATGTAGATGCATTCTAAATCACAATGTATTTTGTATGAATCAATATACTGAGTGTATAACTTTTATTAGATCCTTTTGTTTAAATTCGTAATGGCTATTAGTAGGATAGGAATGCAAACTCATGTCTATGTATGTATATTTTTAATATAAACTTCTAATCATGCAACCATAATATTACGTGTTTATGTAAGATTCACTTTTAAATGAAATGTTGATTGTATGGATTGTATTTTGATGATGTGAGAGATCAGGTTCGTTGATTACCGGCACCATGTGTGTTAGGTGTATATATATAAAAAAATAATAATAAATTTACTGTTGTTTTGGGCTTGAAAAAAAAAACCGGGTTGTTACACCCCGTATCTTTTTTTTCTTCTTATAATTAAGTTATACCTCTTTTCATTTCTTATAATTTCACCCCACAACTTTCAGTTTAGTTTATTTTCTTTAATTTAATCCAACCCTCAACATTTTCGGGTTGATTTATAATGTCTCAAAATATTTCGTCCAGAAACTTATATCCAAAAATTTCCGAATTCCCATTTTTATTTAACCATATGCATGAATTTCTTCACTTTTATTTCTTATGTAGTTAGTTTGCAATCTAAGCAACCTTTATTAGAAACCGTTGTCGAAACTAAGTCCCTACTGACCAAGAAATCATGCACGAAACCCAATTCTACGACTGCTGCTGAAATCTTCAGCGCATATAGACTACGAGTGACTCATAAATTGTTGATGAAATTGCGTCGCTGCTGACCCAAAAAGAAAAACCCGAACCCAATTCTAAGACTGATGCTGAAATCTTCTGCGCACATATATTACTGTTGACTTAGAAACAGTTGAAAAAAACTAAGTCCCTGCTGACCCAAAAATCATCCTCGAAACCCAGATTTATGCCTGACGCTGACATCTTCAGAGCACATAGAATACTGCTGACGCAGAAACTGTTGACAAAAACTGAATCGATGCCGACCTAGAAATCATCTCCGGAACCTAGTTCTACGACAGACACTTAAATCATCTCCGGAACCTAGTTCTACGGCTGACACTTAAATCTTCAGAGCACATACACTATTGCTGACTCAGAAATCGTTGATGAAAACTGAGTCCCTGCTGACCCAAAAATGTTCCACGAAACCCAGTTCTACGGATGACGCTGAAATCTTCAGTGCACATAGACTACTACTGACTCAAAAATCATTGATGAAATCTGAGTCCCTGCGGACCTAGAAATCATCCAAGAAGCCCAGTTCTACGGCTGACGCTGATATCTTCAGCGCACATAAACTACTACTGACGCAGAAACCGTTGACGAAAACTGAGTCCCACCGGACCCAAAATAATCCTCGAAACCCAGGTCAACAGTTGATGCTGAAATCTTCAACGCACATACAATACTTCTTACTTAGAAAGCTTTGACAAAAACTGCGTCGATGGCGATCCAGAAATCATCACCGAAACCTAATTCTATGGTTGAAGTTGAAATCTTTAGAGCACATCGACTATGGCTGACTCAGAAACCGTTGATGAAAACTGAGTCCCTGCGGTACCAAACATCATCCAAGAAGCCCAGTTCTACGGCTGATGCTGACATCTTTAACACACATGGACTACTGCTGACTTATAAACCATTGATGAAAACTGAGTCCCTGCCGACCCAGAAATCATCAACGGAACCTGGTTCTACGGTTGACACTGAAATCTTCAGAGCACATAGACTACTCTTGCCTTAAAAAGCGTTGTCGAAACTGAGTCCCTGTTGACCAAGAAATCATCCACGAAACCCAGTTCTACAACTGCCACTGAAATCTTCAGCACAAGTAGGCTACTAGTGTGAGTGTGATACGATCCAGGCAAGGTCAAATTCAGATTTTGACGTAAAAACTGCTTTTATCCAGTTTTACGGCAACAATCACAATTCTTAATCCAACCGTTGGATCGCGCTGAAATTTTATATGGATTCTCCTGACATATTTTCCTACCTTGGGTTAAAATTACAGATCAATCAGATTTCGAGAAGACATCGCAATATGGGTCAACATCGGCTGTATGAATTTTGTTATTTACTTCCTTTTGACTTGTGGACTTCCCATTTCGCTAGGATTCTTTTCTTAAAAGGATGTGGCGGCTTATTTTAGGAATCTTCTAATTCTCCAAAGATCTTTAATGGGCTGCAACATAGTTTCCATGTGTGGCAAGGATTCATAAATGTTTCAGAATCCTTTTGTTACAAGGATTCCTTATTCATCCCAACTACAAAAAGGAAAGAAGACTTCGGAATAAATTCTACCTTCATATCAAATTTCCTAGTCTATTTGGGACTTCTTAATGGTGACAAACCTGATTCTAGCATATTTAGGATGGTAATTTTCGGATTTGTATTATTTTCTTCTTAGTCTTTGGGTTATTATTACTTATTTGGATCAATTGTAAGTGGGCTTCATATAAGTCCACCTAAGGGGGGTCCATTAGGGTTTATTTAAGTCTAGAGTGAATATAAATAAAAGTATAACCAGAAATGTAAGTTAGACAATTCATATTAATAAAACTTCTTGTTCGCCGCACTTTGTGTGTGTGTGTGTGTTGGTGCGATAATCTCCCTTCCATGGTTCTATAAAGAACTGAAAAATGACTTATCGAGGAACAACTATCTTCATGGCATCATCCTTGTACTCTTGTTCGCGAATCAATATTCATTGGGTGGGGGTTTCCGTTTCCAATAATGTTGGTGCCTAGGTACAAGTTATCTTTGTGTCACACTCCTATCAAACCTGATGATTTACTTGGTTTTCCGGGAATTGGTGCCTTTGTGTGTGGGTTGCGTGACCATGTGATAACGAGGTTCACATCATTTGGTATCAGAGCTTGACTTCATTAATCAGGTTATATCCTTCTGAAATTTTCGTTTCTTGTTGATTCTGCAAAAATTCCTTAGTATCCAATTTCTTCTTCTGCTTGAATTTGCAGCATATAAAAAAAATATCATTTCATTCTGTTATTGTTCAAAATTTATCAGTAGCATCGAAAGCAAAAAACAAATCGTTCAAAAAGACGTTTATTGGATTCTGCCGCAGAAAACTAAATAAGAGAAACTTGGAGCAAATCAACTAGGAATTAGCTCAAATTTGATACTCTAATTACTGGGGTCCTAATCGCACCACATATAAAATTTGGGGTCAATTGGATATTTTTTGCTTTGGTTTTCAATTTCGGGTCCAATTAGGTCTGATTCTTAATGTTTTTGCGTCAATATATCAAACCTTATCGTAAATTGCTCAAACTTTATATTCTGTCTATTTGAGTTGATCTCGCACTATATCTGAAATTGTAGTTCAATTGGATATCATTTACTTTAGGTTCCAGATTCAGACTTAACTCGTTGTAAACGAGTCTGTTTTGCGTCAACTTTTGAAATTCGCTTTCTTTCTGTTGTTTTCATTTCTTGCAGTATATTTTCAACATATCCAACATATTTGGGTGCTGTTTCACCATTTTTTTGCATATTTCATTTATGTTTTTATTTGAGTCTTCAATTTCATTCGTATTTTGGATAGATTCGCTTGCTACTAACGAGACTATCATCGCTGTTTTGTTTTTGCTTGTTTTCTGGTTATTATTGCTTCTTGAGTCATATATACAAATTTGGATTGCGCTGCTAAGTTGGTTCTATTTGGTGTTGGTTTGAGTTCCGCAAGAACAACAAGAGGTATGAGATTGTGAGGATATTAAGGGTGTTTGAGCGAAACACGAGCGATGTGAGGATTGTTTTTTCCACTAACCAATTTTTACAGGTACTATCATGTCAGATCAAAACAACACACTACCCCCTCCCGATGTAGAACTTCAATTCCAAATACAAGCCATGACGAAGATGATGGAAAGCATGAATTTCGTGATGGGGAACGTGTGTGACAGACTTAAGAAGGTGGGATAACATGGAAACGTGGCTGGAACATGTACCCAAGACGTGAGAAAGGTTGGGACTGAACCGAAATCAAACAATGGCAGTGGGGTCGAAAGGCCAAGGTGGGTTGATTATGAGGATTTTGGGGATTTTGAGGAGGACATTGATGATATTGGTGATGGTGGTTTTAAGGATGAGACCATAGGCTATCGGGAAGGTTTTTAGCAGCCTAGAAACCGAAGGGATTTCATGTATTTTGATGAGGTGCTATGGCAAAAGAAAAGGCAGATTCAAAAGGAGAGGTGGTATCAAAGGGACAGAAATAAAGAGATTAGTGTTCTAAAAAAAATCCAAGAGTCTATCCCATATTCTAGGGGAGATGAAGCAAGAACTTGATGTGTTAACGGCAGCAATCAATGCCCAACAAGCTTTAGAAAGAGAGGAGAAAAAAGGCTGCAATGATGATATACAAAATAGAACGGCTGCAACTTTCATCCAAAGTTGTTAGCGACGATTGTTGGCAAGAAAAGAACTCCAAAGGCTTCAAAAAGAGGCTAAGGAATTGTCCATTCAACTTGTTGGTGATTCAAGGATGAATCATCTTGAAGAGAGAGGGAATGATACGATCCAGACAAGGTCAAATTTGGATTTTGACGTAAAAAGTGCATCTATCTAGTTTTACAGCAACAGTCATAATTCTTAATCCGATAGTTGGATCAGGATGACCTTTTACATGGAGTCTCCTAACATGTTGTCCTACCTTGGGTTAAAATTTCAAATCAATCAGATTTTGAAAAGGCATCGCAATACGGGTCAACAGGGGCTGTATGAATTTTGTTATTTACTTCCTTTTGACTTGTGGACTTCCTATTTCCCTAGGATTCTTTTCCTAAAAGGATGTGGCGGCTTATTTTGGGAATCTCCTAATTCTCCAAAAATCTTTAATGTGCTGCAACATAGTTTCCATGTGTGGCAAGGATTCATAAATGTTTCAGAATCCTTTTGTTACAAGGATTCCTTATTCATCCGAGCTACAAAAAGGAAAGAAGACTTCAGAATAAATTCAACCTTCAGATCAGATTTCCTAGTCTATTTGAGTCTAGAGTGAGTATAAATAAAGGCATAACAACACATGTAAGTTAGATAAATCAGATTAGTAAAACTTCTTGTTTGCCGCACTGTGTGTGTGTGTGTGTTGGTGAGATAATCTCTCTTCCATGGTTCTCTAAAGAACTGAAAAATGACTTATCAAAGAACAACTATCTTTGTGGCGTCATCCTTATACTTCTCGTTCGCGAATCAATATTCGTTGGGTGGGGGTTTCTGTTTCCAATAGTGCTGGTGCCTAGGTACAAGTTATCTTTGTGTCACACTCCTATCAAACCTGCTTTACTTAGCTTTTCGAGAATTGGTGTCTTTGCGTGTGGGTTGTGTGACCACGTGATGGGGTTTTTCGTTTCAAATAGTGTTGGTGCCTAGATACAAGTTATAATTGTGTCACACTCCTATCAAACTTGATTAACTTGGTTTTCCGGGAGTTGGTGTCTTTGCGTGTGGGTTGCATGACCACGTGGTTCGCATCATTGAGAAAAAAGGCTGCAATGATGATATACAAAATAGAACAGCTGCAACTTTCATCCAAAGTTGTTGGCGACGATTGTTGGCAAGAAAAGAACTCCAAAGGCTTCAAAAAGAGGCTAAGGAATTCGAGGACGAATCATCTTGAAGAAAGAGGGAATGATACGATCCAGGCAAGGTCAAATTCGGATTTTGACGTAAAATGTTACGTCAAAATCCGAATTTGACCTTGCTTGGATCGTATCAGTGTGTGAGGATATTAAGAGTGTTTAAGCGAAACACGAGCGACGTGAGGATATTTTGTTTTACCACTAACCAATTTTTGCAGGCACTATCAAAAATAAAACAACACACCACCCCATCCCGAGGGAGAACTTAAGTTCCAAATGCAAGCCATGATGCAGATGATGGAGAGGATGAATTTTGTGATGAGGAACGTGTGTGACAAACTTGATAGGGTGGAGAGACGTGGCAACGAGTGATACGATCCAGGCAAGGTCAAATTCGGATTTTGATGTAAAATGTGCAACTATCCAGTTTTACATCAATTTTCATAATTCTCAATCCGACCGTTGGATTGGGCTGATATTTTATGTGGGGTCTCTTGCCGTGTTGTCATACCTTGGGTTAAAATTTCAGTTCAATCAGAGTTCGAGAAGTCATTGCAATACAGGTCAACAGAGGCTATACGACTTTTGTTATTTACTTCCTTTTGACTTGTGGATTTCCTATTTGGCTAGGATTCTTTTCCTAAAAGGATGTGGAAGATTGTTTTGGGAATCTCCTAGCTCTATAAGGATCTTTAATGGGCTGCAATATAGTTTCCAAGAGTGGCAAGGATTCAAATATGTTTTAAAATCCTTTTCTTACAAGGATTCCTTATTTATCCTAACAAAAACAAGGAAAGAAGACTTCAAAATTAATTCTACCTTCAAATCAGATTTTCTAGTTTATTTGGAACTTCTTAAGGGTGACAATTCTGATTCTAACATATTTAGGATAGTAATTTTCGGATATTTATTATTTTCTTCTTAGTCTTTGGGTTATTATTACTTATTTGGGTCAATTGTAAGTGGGCCTCATATATAAGTCCACCTAAGGAGGGTCCATTAGGGTTTATTTAAGTCTAGAGTTAGTATAAATAAAGGCATAACCAGACATATAAGTTAGACAATTCAGATTAATAAAACTTCTTGTTTGTCGCACTTGTTGTGTGTTGGTGGGATAATCTCCCTTCCTTAGTTCTCTAAAGAACTGAAAACGATTTATCGAAGAACAACTGGCTTCGTGGCATCATCCTTATACTTCTTGTTCGTGAATCAATATTCGTTGGGTGAGGGTTTTTTATTTCCAATAGTGCTGGTGCCTAGGTACAAGTTATCTTTGTGTCACACTCCTATCAAACCTGATTTACTTGGCTTTCTGGGAATTGGTGCCTTTGTGTGTGGGTTGCGTGACCACGTGATCATAAGGTTCACATCAACGAGGCTGTTACAAGCACCCAAGATATGAGGAAGGTTATGGCTGAACCGAAAGCAAACAGTGGCAATAGGGTCGAAAAGCTAAGGTGGGCTGATTATGAGGATTTTGAGGAGGATGTTGATGATATTGGTGGTGGTGGTTTTAAGGATGAGGCCATGGGCCATCTAGAAGGTTTTTGGCAGTCTAGAAACCAAAGGGATTTTGGGAATAGAACTAGGGGCCAATTCGGCCAAAGGGAAAATTTCCATAGTGTTGGGGGACATGCTGATTTAGATTGTGATTTGAATGCTATCAAACTCAAAATACCTTCTTTTCAAGGTAAAAACGATCCCGAGGCATATTTGGAGTGGGAGAAAAAGGTGCATTGGATTTTTTATGCCATAACTATTCGGAGGCGAAGAAAGTGAAATTGTTAGTCATCAAATTCACGGATAATGCACTGATTTGGTAGGACCAGAATGTGATTAGTAGAAGGAGGAATGGAGAGAGGTCGGTAGTGTCATGGGAGGAGATGAAAGTGTTGATGAGAAGGTGATTTGTGCCTAACCACTATTATAGAGATTTTTATCTGAAATTACAGGGTTTGAATCAGGGTTCTAGGTCTGTAGATGAGTATTTCAAGGAGATGAAGATTGCAATGATTCGGGCCAATGTGATTGAGGATAGGGAAGCTACTATGTCTAGATTTCTAAATGGGCTGAATAGAGACATTGTGAATGTTGTAGAATTACAACATTGCGTGGAATTGGAGGACATGATCCATATGGCAACAAAGGTGGAGAGGCAAATAAAGAGAAGAGGTAGTATGCGTTTTCAGACCAATTCGGCTTCATCTTCCTCAACATAGAGGCCGAATTTAAAGAGAGAGGGGGTTGTCCAACCAAAGCCTTATGCAAAGGCCGAACCACCTAACGCCATAAAGGATGCTCACACGGATTGGAAAGGTAAATCTGAATCTCAACCTACTCGTGATAGAGATATTAAATGTTTTAAGTGTTTAGGGAATAGGCACATTGCATCTCAGTGTCGAAACCGAAGAGTTATGCTTACAAGAGACAATAGGGAGGTTGAATCTGAAAGTGACAAATCTGAAAGTGAAGAGATGCCACCTTTGGTGGATTGTAGTGATGACGAGATTGCATATCCAATTGAGGGGGAGGCCTTGGTTATAATGCGTGCGCTGGACATCCAAATCAAAGAAGATGATGTAGATCAGCAATGGGAAAACATATTTCACACTCGATGTCACATCCAAAACAAGGTATGTAGCATGATAATCGATGGAGGTAGTTGTGCTAATGTAGCTAGTGATACTCTTGTGAAGAAATTGAATCTGAGTTGTGTTAAGCATCCCAAGCCTTATAGATTGCAATGGTTGAATGAATGTGGTGAAGTGTTTGATTGTGTTTGCTAAGCAAGTATTGATTGTGTTTGCTATTGGGAAGTATTCTGATAAGGTTATGTATGATGTAGTCCCAATGCATGCTAGTCACTTATTTTTGGGGCGTCCATAGCAGTTTGATTGAAAGGCGATTCATGATGGGTTTAGATTTGGGAAGTATTCTGATGAGGTTCACTATTGTAAAGGATGGTAAACCATCACTCTTGTACCTCTTTCTCCAAAACAAGTGTATGATGATCAAATGAAATTAAAAAGGGAATGTGAGGATGGGAAGAGTGAAAATTCATGTGAGGACAATGGTGAGAGAAGACCATCAGATTCAGCTAAACCTAAATAATTAATTAAACTGGTTGAGTGGAGGTAAAACCCGAGGAGTGAAGAAAGTAAGCTTGTGTGATGATAATAGTGTGGAAAAATTAAAGAAACAACCTAATTTTTATACAAAAGGAGATCAAATCAGATCTGTGTTTTTCACTAATAAGCCGATGATCTTACTTGTGTATAAGGAGGCTTATTTTAATACTAACGATCTTGATTCTGCTATCCCTAGTGTGGTTGTTTCTTTGATGCAGGAGTTTGATGATGTTTTCCCTGAAGACATCCCTAATGGATTACCACCATTAAGGGGCATTGAACATCAAATTGATCTTGTGCCTAGAGCTTCGATTCCTAATCGTCCAGCCAATAGAAGCAATCCCGAGGAGACGAAGGAGCTTCAAAGGCAAGTTCATGAGTTGTATGATTAGTCATGCCTAGTATTTTGATGACATTTTGACCTATAGCAATAACTTAAATGAGCATCTTCATCATTTGCGTAATGTACTTAGTGTATCGCATAGTGAGCAATTGTATGCTAATCTTAAGAAATGTACCTTTTACATGGAGAAAATTATGTTTCTTGGCTATGTCGTAACTACGTAGGGTATCGAGATGGACAAGGAGAAAGTTAAGGCCATTCGGGATTGGCTTACACCAAAATCGATAAGTGAGGTAAGGAGTTTTCATGGACTTGCTAGTTTTTATAGAAGGTTTGTGAAGGATTTTAGTACTATTGTTGCACCTTTAACTGAAATTGTGAAAAAGTCTGTTGGCTTCAAATGGAATAATGAACAGGATAAGGCTTTTAATTTGTTGAAAGATAAACTTTGTTCGGCGCCTATTTTAGCTTTGCCAGACTTTACGAGAGCTTTTGAAGTTGTATGTGATGTGTCAAGTATTGGTATAAGAGCTGTGTTAATGTAGGAAAGGAGGCCCATTGCGTATGTCAGCGAAAACCTTAATGGGGTAGCCTTGAATTACCCTATATATGATAAGGAGCTCTTTGCCTTGGTAAAAACTTTAGAGACATAGCAGCATTACCTATGGCCTAAGGAGTTTGTGATACATTCTGATCAAGAATCATTGAAGCACTTCAAAGGGCAAGGTAAGTTGAGTAGGAGACATGCCAAATGGGTTGAATTTATTGAAACCTTTCCATATGTGATCAAGTATAAGCAAGGAAAAGAGAACATTGTGGCTGATGCACTTTCACGCAGGTATGTTCTTTTATCTACTTTGGATGCTAGATTTCTAGGATTTGAACACATAAAAGAATTGTACAAGGATGATAATGATTTTGCTAATGTTTACAATGCTTCCGAAACTTCGGCTTTTGGGAAGTTCTACAGACTTGATGGATATTTGTTTAAAGAGAGTCGTTTGTGTGTTCCATTAAGTTCTACGAGTGAATTGCTTGTACATGAAGCACATGGAGGCGGGTTGATGGGGCATTTTGGTGTTGCTAAGACTTTGGATGTGTTGCATGAACATTTTTATAGGCCTAAAATGAAAAAAGATGTGCAACGCATATGTGATAAATGCATAACTTGTAGGAAAGCAAAGTCTAGGACTCAACCACATGGCTTGTATACCCCTTTGCAAGTACTGAAAGAACCATAGGTAGACATTTCAATGGACTTCGTCTTAGGTTTACCTAGGTCAAAACATGGTAGGGATTCCATCTTTGTAGTTGTTGATAGGTTTTCAAAGATGGCACATGTAAATCCCGAGATAATCAAGGCTGGATTAAATTAAAGAAAATAAACTAAACTAAAAAGAAGTGGGGCAAAACGAATACACATAAAGAAAATGGGGCCTAAATGCAAATAAGAATAATTATAGAGCATAAATACTACTCTTCTTACCAGAAACAAATCTGCAACTATCGTGAAGAAAGAAGAGAGGGAGTTTTGGTATCTATTTTTACAGATCAAGAGAGAAACACCAATTTTCAAGAACCCATCCAGGATTAAGGGTTATAGGTAAAAATAAACACTGGTGGGTAAGGGATTAACAAGAAAAATTGAACAAGAAAAGAAGAGGGGAGGGTGGGCTGTCATTAGAAAGAAAAGGAGGGATCGAGACCTTGATTCGTATCGGGTAAGATATTCTAAACATGGTCTTATGAGTTGTTTTAAAGTCGATTATGAATTGATGTCTGGATGTTAAATTATAGATTTGAGTTCTATAACTCCAGATATAGTTAAAAATCTGAGGAGAGGTCAGACAGTAACAGTTCAAAAATGAGACAGTAACAGTCCAAGTGTTTGTTGAGGAGCGATTTTGATTATCTTAGAGGCAGAACTGGGTTCTCCTTAAATCATAGAACTTGTAGCCTCATGTCTTAACTTTCCAACGACACTAATCTCGCTTGAATTGGAGTTCTATAACTCTAGATATGGTTAAAAAGCTGAGGAGAGGTCAGACAGTAACAGTTAAAAAACGAGACAGTAACAGTTGGACAGTAACAGTCAAGTGTTTGTTGAGGAGCGATTTTGACTATCTTAGAGGCAGAACTGAGTTCTCCTTAAATTATAGAACTTGTAGCCTCATGTCTTAGCTTTCCAACAACACTAATCTCGCTTGAATCGGAGTTCTATAACTCTAGATATGGTTAAAAAGCTGAGGAGAGGTCAGACAGTAACAATTAAAAAACGAGACAGTAACAGTTGGACAGTAACAATCCAATTGTTTGTTGATGAGCGATTTTGGCTGTCTTAGAGGCAGAACTAAGTTCTTCTTAATTCATAGAACTTGTAGCCTCATGTCTTAGCTTTCCAACGACACAAATTGGTAAGGGGATCACCTTACATCGACTCCTACGGGATGATGATGATGATGATACCAGTGAAAGGGGTATCGATAATGTGTCAAACAAAGATAATCATGTTTGATCTTATAAAGTCTGGAATGGAGGTTACTAGTGAAAGAGGGAATGATTAATAATAATTGAATAAGGAAGAGATTCTAATGAAAACCAGAAAGGAGAAGTGAACAAAATATGAATGCATGTTACTCTGTTGAAATTGTTAGATATTCGTGTTATTATTTTTTTATGTGATAT
>Ga0307515_10020380_pt1 | contig 11834 bp, 10 predicted proteins | sample 17_EM_MG_FD_194513 | JGI IMG/M metagenome (GOLD analysis project Ga0307515, IMG submission 194513) | Populus trichocarpa ectomycorrhiza microbial communities from riparian zone in the Pacific Northwest, United States - 17_EM | ecosystem: Host-associated > Plants > Roots > Unclassified | place...
GGGCGGCCCTTTCGCGTGTGACAAGACGGCAAGATCAACCCGTAGACCGGTCGACCCCGCCCACCCAGCCCAGGAGCGAGATGACACCGGAACAGGAGAGCGACTTCCACGACTACGTCGCGGCCCACTCGAAACGCTTGTGCCGCTTCGCCTTTCTGTGCTGCGCCGACTGGCACCGGGCCGAGGACGTCGTGCAGACGGCGCTGATCAGGCTCTACGGGGCCTGGACGCGTGCGACGCGCACGTCGGTCGACGCCTACGTCCGCAAGATCATCGTCAACGCGCTCATCGACGAGCGCCGCCTGTTCCGCTTCCAGCGCGAGCAGACCCGCGACGAACTGCCCGAGCGTCCCCAGCGCCGGACCGGGCTCCCCGAGGAGCGCCTCGTGCTCATCGACGCGCTGATGCGCCTGCCGAAGCGGCAGCGTGCGGCCGTCGTCCTGCGCTACTGGGAGGACATGCCCGGCGAGCAGGTCGCGCAGGTGCTCGGCTGCTCGGCCGGAGCCGCCCGGAACCTCACCATGCGCGGCTTGGTCTCGCTGCGCGAACTCCTGTCCGCCGAGGCCCTCGAACTCTTCGAAGGAGTGCCGTCGTGACCACCGACGAAATCAACCGCGTGCTCGACAACGAGTTCGAGCGCTGCACGCCCGAACTCTCCATCGTCCCCTCGGCCATCGTCGCCGGCGGACGCCGCAGGGTGCGCGCCCGCCGCACCGGCTACGCGGCCGGGGGAGTGGCGGTGCTCGCCGCCGTCGCGCTTCTGGTCCCGGCCGTGTTCGCCGGCGGCACCGGACCGGACACCGGCGGTCCGGCCGCGGGGCCGCGCCAGCAGGACCCGAGCGAGTACCCGATCGCGCTCGACCCGAACGTCGAGTACATCTGGAGCCCCGACGAGAGCCGGTTCGACGAGGAGAACGAGGTCAACGCCTACACGGAGACTCCCGCGACCGAGGAGCTGACCGCCGCCTGGCTCGACGCGCTCGCGGACCTGGGAATCCAGCCGCAGGGTCGGTGGAACGAGGAGGTGCTGCGCCACAACGAGGTCCTCACCCCGGACCAGGACCAGTCGGGCGCCTACGGAGGGTGGGGCGGCGACGAGTCGCAGGTCCTGGCCGAGCGTCCGGCCTATTCGGCGCAGGTGGACACCTCCGACGGCGTCCTCTCGATGGACATCATTCCCGGCGGTCTGTTCCTGCGCGGTGCCGCGGCGCAGCCGAGGAACCCCAGCTACCTGCTCCCCGACCCCCGGTACCTCGTTCCCGGTTGCGATCCGTGGACGTTCGACCTTGAGTTCCCGCGGCCCGCCGAGGTCGAGGTCGCCTTCGAGTGCGTCGACTCCGACGGTCCCGACGGAGAGCAGATCCTGAGCGTCCGGCCGTTCCTGACACAGGACGGGAACACGACCTACCCGGTCGCCTACCTCGTCGTCTACCGCGCCGACGGCTCGGCCGTGCTCATCACCGAGTGGGAGTGGAACGAGCAGAGCGCACCGGTGCTCACCGACGAGCAGATGACCGAGATCGCCCTGGCACTACCGAGCGTCCCGGTCGAGTGAAACCCCCGGCCCGGCGTCCAGACGCGGACGCCGGGCCGCTTCACGCTCCGATCAGCTCCCCGCCTTCGGCCCGGTACAGCAGCAGCCGCCCGGGAACCGGCGCGAGCCGCACCGAGGCACCGGGTTCGGGCTCGTCCTCCTCCGGCACGGTCGCGCCGACGAGCTCGCCGTCGCAGTCGACGGTCACCAGGGTCGTCGTGCCCAGGTGCTCCAGGATCGAGACCTCACCGGCGAGTCCGTCGCCTGTCATGCTCAGCCGCACGTACTCCGGCCGCACGCCCACGGTGACCTTCTCGCCTTCGGCGACCTGCCCGGCCGCCTCGGCCGGGATCGGCAGGACCCCGCCGGCGACCGCGACGGTCTCCCCGCGCACCTGCCCGTCGAGGAGGTTCATCGGCGTCGAGCCGATGAAGTTGGCCACGAAGGTGTTGGCGGGCCGCCCGAACACCTCCCTCGGTGTGCCGAGCTGGCGGATCCGCCCGGCCTCCATCACCGCGATCCGGTCGGCGAGCGCGAGCGCCTCGGCCTGGTCGTGGGTGACGAAGACCGTGGTCACGCCGAGCTCGCGCTGGAGGCGCTTGAGGAAGGTGCGGGCCTCCAGCCGGAGCCGTGCGTCCAGGTTGGACAGCGGCTCGTCGAAGAGGAACAGCGACGGGTGGCAGGCGACGGCACGGGCAAGGGCGACGCGCTGCTGCTGGCCGCCGGACAAGGCCCCGGGGCGGCGTTCCATGAGTTCGGCGAGGCCGAGCTGGACGCCGATCTCGGTGGCCCGGGCGTGCCGTGAGGAGCGCGACTGGCGCTTGATGCGCAGCGGGTAGGAGATGTTGTCGATGACGGTCATGTGCGGGAAGAGCGCGTAGTCCTGGAAGACCATCGCGACGTCGCGCCGGGCGGGGGACACCTGCGTCACGTCCCGTCCGCCGATCATCACCTTGCCGCCGGTCGCCTGTTCGAGACCCGCGATGGTGCGCAGAAGCGTCGTCTTGCCGCAGCCCGAAGGGCCGAGCAGCGCGAAGAACTCGCCGTCGTCGATGTCGAGGTCGAGGTGGTCGACGGCGTGCACGCCGCCGGGGTAGACCTTGTCGAGTCCGCGCGCCGAGATACCGGCCATCAGCTCTTGATCCCTCCGTGGAAGCGGAAGCCGTACTTGCGGGAGACGTACAGGTACATGGCGATCACCGGCAGGGAGTACAGCAGCGAGAAGGTCGACAGCAGCGCCAGGTTCGGCTGCCCGGACTCGGTGTAGAGGGTCCGCATCAAGACGGCCGCGGGCTGCTTCTCCGGGTCGCGCAGCAGGATGAAGGGGACCAGGAAGTTGCCCCACACGTTCACCACCGTCCACACGGCGATGGTGGCCAGTCCGGGCGCGATCAGGGGCGCCACGATGTCCTTGAGGATCCGCAGCGGCGAGGCGCCGAAGACCCGCGCGGACTCCTCGTAGGAGCGCGGGACGGTGTCGACGAAGTCCTTGAGCATGAAGATCCCGGCGGGCAGGAGGCCGCCCGCCATCACCAGCATCACCGCGAAGCTGGAGTCGATGCCCAGCGCCGGGTGGACGGTGTCGCCGATCTCGGAGACGAGCAGGAACAGCGGGACCATCGCGGCCGTGCCGGTGACCACGCTCGACAGCAGGAGCAGCACGTAGAGGAGCGCGTCGCGGCCGGGCATGCGCACCCGCGACAGTGCGTAGGCGGCGAGCGCGGCGCCGACGACCACGAACAGGGCCGTCCCGAGCGACAGCAGGATCGAGTTGAGCATCGACCCCCACGCGTAGGGGTTGGCGTTGATCTCGGCGAAGTTCTGCAGGGTCGGGTCGGGCACGTCGACGGCGTAGGTCGGGCTCGCGTCGAAGGGCGCGGTCACCAGCCACAGCAGCGGAAGCGCGAAGAACACCGCGATCAGGCAGGTCAGGGCGTAGAAGCCGATGCGGGCCGCCATGCGCCAGGCGGCGCGGCGGGCGTCGTCGTCGTCCGAGACGGTCATGACACGCTCCGTTTGCGCAGCATCCGCAGGTAGAACAAGGCGAGCACGACGTTGGCGACGAGGATGAGCAGCGAGATGGCGCCGCTGTAGCCGAGCCGGCCGTCGCGGATGGCGGTGTTATAGACGTAGACCGACACGATCTCGGAGTCGTCGCCCGGGCCCCCGGCGGTAAGCAGGAAGGGCGTGAAGTCGTTGAAGGTCCACAGGGTGATCAGCAGCGTGTTGGTCAGCGCGTGCCCGCGGATGTGCGGGAACACCACGTCGCGCAGCGTCTGGAGGTTCGAGGCACCGGCCAGCCGGGCCGTCTCCAGCTGCGAGGGCGGGACCGACGACAGCGCCGCCCCGTAGAGCATCAGCGAGAAGGCCGTGCCGCGCCAGATGTTGAAGATGATCAGGCTCGCCATGGGGTAGTCGACGAACCAGGCGAGGCCGGGCGTGTCGAGCAGCGTGTTGGCGGTTCCGCCGTCGCGGTCGAGCATCGCGATCCACAGGAACGCCACGACCGAGCCGGGCAGGATCCACGCGAACAGCACCAGCGTCTCGACCGTCCGCCGCAGCCACCCGGCGACGTTGCGCAGCGACCAGGCCAGCGCGAAGCCGAGCCCGTTCTGCCCGATCACCGCCGAGCAGCCGACGAAGAGCAGCGACAGCCACAGCGAGTTGTAGAACGACGGGTCGGCCAGCACGTCGGTGTAGTTGTCGATGCCCACGAAGGACGGGCTGACGTGCTTCGGGCCCGTCCGCTCGTAGTCGGTGGCGCCGATGTAGAGCGTCCACAGTGCCGGGAAGAGCAGGAAGACGCCGATCAGCAGCATCGCGGGCGCGACGAACGCGAACGCGCGCGCCCTGCCCAGGCCGACCACGTCCGACGCCGGCCCGCCCCTCAGCGGCGGGTCGACCGCGACGACCCCGTGGTGACTCGTCGCGGCGGCCCGGGAGTCGGCCGCCGCGGAGTCGTCGTTCCCGCTAGAGGTCACTGGGTCGCGATGTGATCGGCACCGACGATCCCTTCGAGGGCCGCCTGGTACGCGGCGGCCGCCTCCTCGACGGTCGCGCCGTCCACGATCGCGTAGGTCGCCTCCTGGAGCGCCGTCGAGACCTGGAGATAGGACAGCTCGCCCGGCCGGAACCTGGTCAGCGGCACGACCTCGGTCGCGATGAAGGTCAGCATCGGATCCCCGGCCAGCACCTCGGCGTTGACGTCGTCGCGCTGGGTGATCCGCGGGGTGTCCTTGACCAGCTCCTTGACCGTTTCCGCGGAGGCCATGAACTTCATCAGCTCCCAGGCCTGCTGCGGGTAGTCGGTGTTCGGGTTGAGGACCTGCGCGGCCCCGCCCGACATCGACACGAAGTCCTGCGCGCCGACGCCGGCCCCCGGCGTCATCGCCGGGATCTTCGCCCAGCCGACCTTCTCGTCGCGGTCGGGCATCGGCGCCACGGCCGAGCCGGGCTTGACGACGTCGCGCCAGAAGTAGTCGCTCTCCAGCAGCATCCCGATCTTGCCCTTCGAGAACCGCTCGAAGGACTTGTCGCGGCCCTTCGCCTCCTGCTGGAGCGTGGCGTCGCCGAGATCGCCGGAATAGACCTGGTGGTACAGGTCCAGGACCTGCCGGACGGCCGGCGAGTCGCCCTGCCACTTGCCGTCGGCGAAGATCTCCTTGCCCGTCCCGGCCAGCAGCGGCAGCACGCCCTGCATCGTCGTCGCCTCGCCCATCGCCGTGCCGGCGTTCAGCTGGAGCGGCGTCGCGTCGGTCTTGTCGGCGATCGCCTGCGCCGCGGCGATGATGTCCGCCCAGCTCGTCGGCTGCCAGTCGGCGGCCAGCCCTGCGGCGGCGAAGACGTCCTTGTTGAAGTAGATGACACGCCCGTCGGTGCCCGAGGGGACCCCGTACCGCTTCTGGTTGTAGGAAGCGTTCTGCTGCACCGAGTTCTGGATCTGCGACCAGCCGTCCCAGCCGTTCGCCGCGTCCGCCCCGACGACCTCTTCGAGGGGCTTGATGAAGTTCGAGGCGGCGAACTCGCCGACCCAGATCCCGTCGATGTCGATGATGTCGGCGCCCTTGCCGGCCTCCAGGTCGAGGCCGATCTTGCTCTTGTACTCCGCGTCGTCGACCCCGTTCGGCTCGAAGTTGATCGTCGCGGTGACGCCCTTCTCCTTCTGCTGCTCGACGAACTTCGGGATCACGTAGTCGACGAGGAAGTCGGCGCCCTCGGCGTTCTTACCGCCCGCGATCGCGTTCGACGTGACCGTGAGCGTGAACTCCTTGGCACCGGCGTTGCGGTTCGGGTCGGTCGACGACTCGTCGGCACCACCGCCGAGGCACCCGGCCGCGGCGACCGCGGTCAGCCCCGCCAGGGCCAGTACACGACCGGCGCGTCGCGCCGGCCCCCATTTCGCTAACGAGCTCGGTCGGCGCATCGCGGGTCACCCTCTTCACTGAGGCGGCGTCGACGGCCGAACGGACCGGTCGTCTGGATGGCCGACCCTAGTCAGGAAAAATCGTCGATGTCAACAGTTGGACCCGCAACGGCCGATCCGGTGCCCGCGACGGATATGCGCTCGCCCATGCGTTGCGCGAGTAGCGTCGGCGGACGTCCCCTCCCTTGCCGCGAACGGTCCGAGGAGAATCAATGACCCGCAAGACTTTCACCGACCGCCTGCTCGAACGCCTCGTCCCGAGAGTGTCGGCCGCCGCGCACTGCGTCTTCTGCGCGCCCCAATGCCGCGCCGACGGCGTCCTGGAGATGTGGTGCCGCAACCAGTGCACCGATGAGCAGTACAGCGGCGGTGTGATCGGGAGCTGCGTACCGCCGCAGTAGACGCGTGCGACCGGTCCGGTGGCTACGCGCCGCCGGACCGCAGCCTGCCCAGCTCGGCCCGCGAGGCCACGCCGAGCTTCGGGTAGGCCTTGTACAGGTGGTAGCCGACGGTTCTGGGGCTCAGGAACAGCTGCGCGCCGATCTCCCGGTTCGTCAGCCCTTCGGCGGCCAGCCGCACGACCTGCGACTCCTGCGGGGTCAGCCCGGCGAAGCGGTCGCCGGGGCCCGGCTCGCGCGCGGTGACGCTCTCACCGGCGGCGCGCAGTTCGAGGCGGGCGCGGTCGGCCCAGACCGGCGCGCGGAAGCGCTCGAACGCGTCCATCGCCTGGCGCAGCGGCGGTTTGGCCTCGTTGACCCGCCGCTGCCGGCGGAGCCATTCGCCGTAGAGGAGCGTCGTGCGGGCAGCCTCGAACGGACGGTCGCCCGGTAGGGCGTGGGCGGCGAGGGCCTCGGTGAAGTGAGCCTCGGCGTTCGCGTCGTCGAGGAGCGCGCGGCAGCGCGCCTTGACGGCCGTGGCCCAGGACATGCCGACGGCGGTCGCCCATCCTTCGTAGAGTTCGAAGGCGTCGCCGAGCCGAGGGGGTCCGTCGAGGCGGACCGCCGCCTCGACCAGGTCGGGGACGTAGGGGATCAGGTCCAGCCGGTGCGGCCGGGCCAGCGCCGTCGACAGGCGTTCGTGCGCGGCCCCGAAACGGCCCAGCCCGAGGTCGAGCAGTGCCGGCGGGCCCTCGCCCATGGAGTTGACGCGGTTGCCGGACGTCGCCGTGATCCGGTCGGTGAGCCGTGCGCAAAGCCCCTCGTCGCCGTCGATGGCCGCGAGGAAGGCCAGCACGCTCGTCGGGACACCGAGCAGGATCGTGCTGGAGCCGATGTCGCTCGCCAGCCGCACGCCCTCCGTCGCGGCGTCGAGCGCCAGGTCGTGGGCGCCGTTGTACTGGCGTGCGCGGGCGAGCAGCCCGAGGGCGCGCGGGAGGACGCCGAGCGCGCCCCGGGCCCGGCACCGGGCGACCAGGTCCTCGGCGAGCTCAACGGCCGTGACGTGGTCGCCGATCATCAGGTGCCACACGACGACGGTGGTGGCGTCGGCGAGCGCGTTCGGCCCGCCGCCGGCGTGGACGACGCCGATCATCCGGCGCAGGGCGTCGAGGCCCTCGGCGGGAGTGCGGCCCGCGCGGCCGTTGAGACCCGCCGCCGTGGTGGCGATGGCCGCGACCCGGTCGGCGTTGCGCAGGCCGAGCTCGGCCGCCCGCCGGGCGTCTTCGCCGGCGGCGTTGAAGTCACCGGACAGCCACGCGAGCTCGGCGGCGTTGAACAGCAGGTAGCTGGCGTTGTCCTGGGAGTGCGGGGCGACGCGCAGCGCGGCGTCCGACCAGATCCGGTGCGCCGCGGCGGGCTGCCCGCGCCAGTTCGCCGCCGCCCCGCGCACCCGGGCGACGTGGGCGAGGGCGACCTCGTCGGCGAGGTTGCGGGCGGCCCGGTCGGCGAGCGCGTCGGCCCGGTCCAGCTGCCCGGCGTCGAGCGCCGAGCGGGCGGCGGCGAGGTAGCGGCGACCACGCACGGCCGGTGCCGGGGTCAGCGCGGCGGCGCGAGCGTATCCGCTGGTCACGGCGGCGAATCCGCCGCGGGTGAGCATGGTGCCGGTCTCGGCTTCGAGGAGGGCGGCGACCGTCTCGTCGGTGCCGGTGGTGGCCGCCGCGAGGTGCCAGGCGCGCCGGTAGCCGTCGACGTCGGCGTCCAGGACGGCCGCGAGGGCCTCGTGCGCGGCGGCGCGTTCGCGTGTGGCCGCGCCCTGGTAGGCGGCGGCGCGGATCAGCGGGTGCCGGAAGAGCAACTGCTCACCGACGGGCCGGAGCAGCTCTCGGCTCTCGACGAGGTCGAGGTCGGCGAGGGTCGCGCCGAGCCTCGCGGCCGCGGCCAGGACGGTCGTGGTGCTGCGGGTGTCGTCGGCGGCGGCGACGAGGAGGAGGTCGCGGGCGCCCTGGGGGAGCGCGGCGATGCGGTCGCCGAAGCTGCGCTGGATGCGGCCGTGCGTCGGCAGGCGGGCGATCCCGGAGGTCTCGGCGCCGAGGTGGCCTTCGCGCTGCGCGGCGGCGAGTTCTCGCAGCGCGAGAGGGTTGCCGCTGGACTCGTTGCGGATGAGGTCGCGCACGTAACCGGGCAGGTCGCCCGCGTGTGCCGCGAGCACCTCGCCGGACGCCGAGGCGTCCAGCGGCGACAGGACGAGTTCCTCGATGCCCTCGGCGGCGAACGCCGGCGCGTGCGATTCCCGCGCGGCCAGGATCATCACGACGCCTTCGGCCTGCAACCGCCGGGCCGCGAAACGCAGCACCGCCGTCGTCTCATGGTCGAGCCAATGCACGTCGTCGACGAGGCACAGCGCCCCGGTGTCCTCGGCGAGATCGGTGAGCAGGTTCAGTACGGCCAACCCGACCAGGAACCACTCCCGGTCACCACCGGGGGCCAAGCCGAGCGCCGTCCGCAGCGCCTCGGCCTGCGGCCCCGGAAGGGAGTCGATGCGGCCGACGTGCTCGCGCAGGAGGAGATGCAGCCCGGCGTAGGGGAGTTCCGACTCGAACTCGGCACCGGAACTGCGCAGCAGCAGGAGGCCCCCGGCGTGCTCGGCGCAGTGGTCGAGGAGCGCCGACTTCCCGATCCCCGCCTCCCCGCGCAGCACCAGCGCGGCACTGCGCCCGGCGCGTGCCCCCTCGATGAGCCGGTCGAGGCGGTCGATCTCGGAGGGTCGGCCGAAGAGCATGGGCGCGATTCTACGCAGGGTGATCACCGGGCGGATGGTCGTGTGACGAAGGCCGGGCCTCCCGCTCGGATGAGCGGGAGACCCGGCAGCGGTTCAGTCCCCTGACCGCCGGGTCGCCCCCGGCGGCCTACCCGCGTTCCTACGGAACCAGCACCACCTTCCCCACCGTCGCGCGTCCCTCCAGCGCGCGGTGGGCGGCGGCGGCCTCGGCGAGGGCGAACTCCTCGGTGAGGGCGATCAGGCGGCCGGCGGCGCCTTCGGCGATCGCCTCGGTCTCCAGGCTGCGGAGGCCGCCGGGGCGGGCGAGCATGCGGGGTCCGAGGGCGACGGTCACCTGGAGGCACTTGGCGTAGAGGTCGTCGGCGTCGAGTCTGGTCGCCTCTCCCGCCGACCAGCCGTACATGATGAACCGGCCGCCGGTGCCGAGGAGTTCGAGGGCTGCGCGGCCGGCGCCGCCGCCGACGCTGTCGAAGGCGACGGTGACCTCACGGCCGGCGAGGGCCGTTCGGGCCTGCTCGGCCCACTCAGGTTGCGTGTAGTCGACCGTGAGGGCTTCCGGGGCGACGTCTTTGACGCGGGCGAGCTTTTCGCCGCCGGCGGCGGCCACGACGACGGCTCCGATGTTGGCCGCGGCCTGGACGATGAGCGAGCCGATGCCGCCGGCGGCCGCGGTGACGAGGACGACGTCGTCGGGCGTCAGCGCGGCCACGTCGAGGATGCCGAGGGCGGTGCGGCCCGTGCCGATCAGCGCGACGGCGGAGGCGTCGCCGAGCCCGTCGGGGATCAGGTGGACGGCGTCGACCTCGCGGACGGCCAGTTCGGCGTAGCCGCCGCTGGCGATGCCGAGGTGGGTGACGACCCGGCGCCCGATCCAGGACGGGTCGACGCCCTCGCCGACGGCCTCGACGACTCCGGCGACCTCGCGGCCCGGCGTCATCGGCAGTGCGGGTCCGGCGAAGGGGTGGTCCCCGGCGGTGCCGCCGCGGATGGCGGCGTCGAGGAGGTGGACTCCGGCGGCCTTCACCCGGATCAGCAGCCGACCGGGTCCGGCGACCGGGTCGGGCACCTCCTCGAACCGGAGCGTTTCGGCCGGACCTACTTCGTGCTGGCGAATGGCGCGCATGGCGGGCTCCTTCGGGCTCAGGCGGCGTATGCGGTTTCGAGGCGGGCGGACCGCAGGGCGCGACCCCACCAGGCGAGCTGGCCGAGCATGCCCTTGGCGGCGCCGTCGAGGGCCGCCGCATCGGCGAAGCGGCCGTTCTCGTCGAGCAGGGTCCAGTAGTTGACCAGGCCGATCGTGTCCCGCACGGTCAGCGCGTGAACCTCGGGGAAGATCTGCCGCAGGTGCTCCACCGCGCGCTGACCGCCGACCATGCCGCCGTAGGACACGAAGCCGACCGGCTTGGTGTGCCACTCGCTCTGGTAGTGGTCGATCGCGGCCTTCAGCGAGGCCGGGTAGCTGTGGTTGTACTCAGGCGTGACGACGATGAACGCGTCGGCCTCATGTAGCCGCGTCGACAGGCTCTTCACCTGCGGGTGGGCGTCGCTGTCGTTGGTGAGGTGGACCGGCAGCTCCAGCTCCAGCAGGTCCACCACGTCGACGTCGAAGCCGCCGTGCCGACGTGCCTCGTCGGCGATCCAGGCGGCCGGGACGGGCCCGAAACGGCCTTCGCGGGTGCTTCCGATGATGACGGCGAGCTTGATGTTGTCCGACACGGGACGGCTCCTTCAACGCTGTGACCACCGGTTTCGGTGACGGGTCGAACGCTATGGCCGTTCGGGCCGCCCGCCATCTGTCGCGTGACTGGGGCAGGCGACCGGTCGCCCGCACGTCACCGGTGACCGGGCACCCGCAGGGGCGACCAGTCACACGACAGATGCCTCGTCCCCGCCTTGATCCATAGCGTTTCGGGCATGACCTCCCCGCAGACCCCCGACACGGCGGCCCCCGCCCGCTGGGCGCCCGTGTTCGCCCTCGCCCTGGCCATGGTCGTGGTGACCTCCGACCTCATGCTCGCCGCCGTCGCGCTCCCCAGCATCGGCGCCGACCTGAACGTCGGTGCCGCGGCGACCGCCTGGGTCCTCCTCGGCTACGCCCTGCCCATGTCGGCGGCGGCGATCCCCGCCGGCCGCTGGGCCGACCGCGCCGACATCCGCAAGGTGTTCCTGCTGTCGATGCTCGGCGTCGGAGCGGCCAGCGTCCTGGTCGCCGTCGCGCCCACCTTCTGGTTCCTGATCGCCGCGCGCTTCCTCCAGGGGCTCGCCGGTTCGCTGGTCATGTCGGTCTACATGCCCATCGTGGCGGGCTCGGTCCCGCCCGACCGGCGCGGGCGCGCCATCGGCTACATCATCACCGTCATGACGATCGGATCCATGGTCGGCGCACCCCTGGGCGGTCTCGCGGTCGGCGCCTTCGGCTGGCGCGGGCTGTTCCTGCTGAAGCTGCCCGTCGTGGCGGCCGCCCTGTGGCTCGGCCGGCGCGCGGTCCCCGGCAACGGCAAGGGCCTGCCCGTGCCCGACCGCGTCCTCCTCCGCGACACCGCGGTCATGGGCGGCGCGGTCGCCGCGGTCCTGCTCGCCTTCGACCGGTTGAGCGCCCAGCCCGTCCTGTCGGCGGTCCTCGGTGCCGTCGCCGTCGTGCTCGTCGCGGTGTGGCTGCGCCTGCGCAGCTCGGCGCCGCTGATCGCGGTGATCAGCCGCCGCGCGGTCGGCATGGCGCTG